>ERZ856578.2153-NODE-2153-length-33695-cov-3.945416_pt1 | contig 33695 bp, 27 predicted proteins | sample MGYA00514384_ERZ856578 | MGnify/ENA primary metagenome ERZ856578 (study PRJEB29103, sample SAMN06111958) | human gut metagenome | biome: human gut; feature: ankylosing spondylitis patient; material: healthy_person | host: Homo sapiens | place: China:Hangzhou... | reverse complement strand
GGCGCCAGCCGCCCGGATGGCCCGCGTCAGTTTGAGGGGGCAGCGGGAGGTACCCAGTATAGTGCCGCCGAGGGTCAGGATTCCGGAAAAATCCTCCGGCTTCATCAGGCGGATCCGGTCCTGGATCAGGCCGCGGTATCCGTCCAGGATACCGTGGATCTCCACCTCGTCAAACGCCTCATACAGCGCCTTGGCAACGCCTCTCATCGCGGCGTTCAGGCCCTGGCAGTCTCCGCCGCTCGTCAACAATCCGATTCTCAACATCGTCACACATCCCTTTCACACAGCCGTGCTTTTCTATATGCGCCGGATCGCTCCGGATGTTTTTGTTCCTATCCCTCGTACGGAGAGCCGGCCTCTGCCGCCTCCCGTTCCCTGCGGGCGACAGCTTCCCTGGCCAGCCGGTAGAGCTCGAGCTGGCTGTTGACCGCCTGCCGCCCGCGGCGGTCGGGCAGTTCATAGGTCCCGTCGGCATGGAGCTCCCGGGCATTCACCGTATCGGCCAGAAACAGCCCGATCGCCTCATCTACCCGGCGGCGGATGTCTTCGTCTTCCACAGGAAAGAGCAGTTCCACCCGCCTATCTAGGTTACGGGGCATCAGATCGGCGCTGCCGAGGTACAGTTTGGAGTTCCCGCCGTTTTCAAAGCGGAAGATCCGGCTGTGCTCGAGCAGCTGCCCGACGATGCTGAACACCCGGATATGGGAGCTTATCCCGGGCAAGCCGGGCACGAGGCAGCAGATCCCCCGCACCACCAGCGTCACCGGCACCCCCGCCTGCGACGCCTCGTACAGCCGGGCGATGACGGCCGGGTCCACCAGGGAATTGACCTTGGCGAAGATGCCGGAGGGCAGGCCGTGGGAGGCGTTTTGGATCTCTTTCTCGATCATGCGGTAAAAGAAGGGACGCATCCCCTCGGGCGCGGCCACCAGCCGGCTGTACTGAGGGGGCCTGGAATACCCGGTGAGGACGTTGAACAGGGAAGAGGCGTCTGCGCCATAGCTTTCCCGGCAGGTGAACATCCCCATGTCGGTGTATAGGCGGGCGGTAGAATCGTTGTAGTTGCCGGTGCCGAGATGGAGATAGCGGCGCAGGCCATCCTCCTCCCGCCGGACGACCAGCAGGATCTTGCAGTGGGTTTTGAGTCCCGCCAGGCCGTAGAGGACATGGCAGCCCGCTTCCTCCAGCTTGAGCGCCCAGTGGATGTTGTTTTCCTCGTCAAAACGGGCCTTGAGCTCGACGAGCACCGTCACCTGCTTGCCGTTGTCGGCCGCCTTCATCAGGGCGGCGATGATGGGGGACTGGCCGCTGACCCGGTAGAGGGTCTGCTTGATGGCGAGGACGTCGGGATCCTCTGCGGCCCGGCGGACGAAATCCACCACACAGTCGAAGCTTTCATACGGATGATGGACGAAGCGGTCCCGTTCCCGGATTGCCTCGAAGGGATCCGCCACGCCCCAGAAGTCCGCCGGTGTCACCGGCGTGACGGGAGGAAGGCGGAGCCGGTCGTCCAGCCCGCTGAGCTTGAAGCAGAAGGTCAGGTCCAACGGCCCCGGCACCTCATAGATATCCCGCTCGTCCACGTGGAGCATCTCGGTGAGGAATTCCCGCAGCTCCCGGTCGCAGTGGCGGGAGAGCTCCAGGCGGACCGGCTTGCCCCGCTTGCGTTTTTTGATGGACTGCTGGATCTCGATGAGCAGATCCTCGGCCTCCTCGTCGATGGAGAGGTCGCCGTTGCGGGTGACACGGAAGGAGGCCGCCGCGTCGATGTCGTGGAGCTCGAACAGATCTCCCAGGTGGAGGCTGAGCAGGGCTTCCTGAAGGATGAACGCCCGTCCCTTTTCACTCGGAAGCTCCACCAGACGGGGCAGGATGGACGGTACCTGGACCACGGCAAAGGCGGTCTCCCCGTCTTTTTTCAGACGGAGGCCCAGATTGAGGCTTTTATTCGACAGCATGGGGAAGGGGCGGCTCCGGTCCACCGCTAGGGGGGTCAGGACCGGGAAAAGCACCTTTTCGAAATACTCCGCGATGAAATCCCGCTGGTCCGGGGTCAGCTCCTCCGTGCCCGGCAGGGTGATACCCTGTTTTTTCAGCTGGGGAAGCAGGGAACGCGCGAAGCAGTTGTACTGCCGTTCGACAAAGGCGTGAACCGCCTCTTCCAGACGGCGGAGCTGGGCGGAAGGCGTCAGGCCGGCCGGATCCGGCTCCTTGTATCCGGACCGGACCTGCTCCTGCAGGCCGGCGACGCGGACCATGAAGAATTCGTCCAGGTTGGAGGCGGTAATCCCCAGAAATTTGCACCGTTCGAGGATGGGATTTTCCTTTTCATACGCCTCCTCCAGCACCCGGGCGTTGAAATCCAGCCAGCTCAGCTCCCGGTTGGTATAGGGGAATGCGGTCGCTTTTTTCATGTCGCTCCCTCCCTACATCAGGCCGCTTTTGACGATCAGCACCGGCTCAATGCCGAACACGTCTTCAAAAAAAGACGCACAGTCGTCAAAGGCCCATTGCTCGAGCAGCAGCTCCGCCCGCGCCTTGGCCGTGACGACGAGGCGTTCCTCCTCCAGCCGCACCTTTACCTCGCCGATCTTGCCCTTGCGGGATTCGTCGAGGGTGTTGGCCAGGTTGAGGATGGCCGCGAGCTTGTCGGCCAGGAGCTTCTGCTTGTCGGACAGGATCAGGGTGCCGGGGCTGGGGCGGTGCAGGTCGCCGTACTGCGCGATCTCGGCGATGAGGGCGGTTTCCGCCTCGTCCAGGCCGTAAAAATAGGACTGCTTGATCAGGTCATAGGCGGCAAGGGAGGTGTTTTTCGCATTGATACCGTATCCGGCCTCGTGCAGAAGAGCCGCACATTCGAGCAGGATCCGTTTCTTGCCGCTGACGCCGTGGAGCTTTTTGAGCTTTTCGAACAGAAGCACCGCGTATTCCCGTACCCGTTCCGCGTGGGCGAGGTCCATCCCCCTGCGCGCGCACATTTCCCGGGCGCAGGAAAGGGCACCGTTCCGTTCCTGTGCCTCGAACCGGGCCTTCTCCGCGGGCAGCAGCATCTGGCGGGCCAGGATGTCCATCAGGCGCAGGCGGGGGGAGAGGATGGCCGGCGCCATCGCAAAATCCATCATGCGCTGGTAGATCACCAGCATGGGCAGGAGCTGGTCGGCCGTCTCCTCGGGGATGGCCGCCTGATCCGCGATGATGCCGGCCGGCAGGTTCTTGATGGTTTCGTACAGGCCCTCGAGCGCGTCCCGGGGGATGCGGAATGCCCCGTTTTCCTCCGCCGCTCCGCATAGAGAGGCGATGGTGTCCAGCTCCCGTCCGGTGAGCACCAGCTCCCGCGGGGACCCGCCGGCCAGCCGCCAGGACAGGCGCTGGAAATAGGCGTCTACATATTCCTCAATGACTTGATAGAACCGGGGGGTGCGGTCCTCCATGCTCTTGAGGATCTCGCTGAGCTTTAAGAATCCCAGGGTGATGTTGCAGGTCTGCACCACCTCGTGGCGGCGGCAGAGCGCCACCCCCACGCTGCCGGTGCCCACATAGGCGAGCATCGCCTCGTTCTCCAGATAGGGAGTGGGAAGCAGCTCGCCGTAAATCAGGCCGCTTTCCTCGCCGTCCTCGAGAACCTCGACCACCAGATTGTTCTGGGTTTTGAGCTGGTCGAGGACATAGGCGCGGTTTTCCGCCTCCCGCAGGGCGGTGGTGGCGATGGCGCGGTATTCGGTCACTCCGTATTCTTTCATCACCTGGGTATACCCCCGCAGCACGGCGGAGAGCGCCCGCACCGTCTTGGCGCTGATGTGCCCGTTGGTAAACACCTCGTGCCCGATCCGCAGCGGGTATTCCAGCCTGTCGAGCTGGTCGGCACCCGTCTTGCCCGCCTGGTAAATCCCCATCCGGACGGAATTGGAGCCGATATCCAGTACACTGACGATTTTTTGTGAGCGTTTCATATTCCACCAGCCTTTCCGATTGCCGTCGGGGAAACCCGGAACCTCCCCTATAGTATACAGTATAGAGGAGGAATATTACAACGATGTAAAGAAAAAAGGGGGCAGAAGCCCCGCAAAAAGGTTTGTCTTTTGCCCGCGGGCGCGGTATAATCAAGAAAAAGCGACGAAAGGAGTCCTCTTTTTATGCCGATCATCCACGCCCATCGCGGAGCCTCCGCATACGCGCCCGAAAACACCCTGCCCGCGTTCCGTCTGGCCCTCGAGCAGAAGGCCGACGGGATCGAGACGGACATCCACCTGACCCGGGACGGCCGCTTTGTCGTCTGCCACGACGACGAGATCGCCCGCACCTCCAACGGCCAGGGAAAAATCCAGGATATGACGGTCGAACAGCTCAAGGCATACGATTTCGGCGGGAAATTTTCACCCGTTTTTGCGGGAACCCCTCTGCCCACCCTGGAGGAACTGCTCGAAGTGGTCAAGGACGTCGATCCGATCAACATCGAGATCAAGGGCCCGTTCCGGGAGGGGACGGACATGGAGGCGGCCTACCGTCTGCTCTTTGAGACCCTGCAGCGATTTGGCTGTGTGGAGCGGACCCTGTTTTCGAGCTTCGGGCACGGATGGCTGCGGGACCTCAAGGCCCAGTATCCGGTTTTGCGCACCGGACTGCTGTACGGCGGCGATCCCAAGACCCCGGAGGAAACGCTGGAGCTGGTTCGCGCCTACAACGCCGATGCGATCCACCCTTATCTGCACAGCATCAACAAGGAGATCGTCGATACCTGCCTGGCGCACGGCATCGATGTCAACGTCTGGACGGTGGATTCGCCGGAGGACATCGCGCTGGCGGTATCCTATGGGGTGACCGGCATCATCACGAACGTGCCCGACCGGGTGCGGGCCTATTGCGAGGAGCATGCGTAATGGAAACGGGATGTGTCCATCTCTATTGCGGAGATGGGAAGGGCAAGACGACCGCGGCCATGGGCCTCGCCCTGCGGGCGGCCGGACAGGGGTTTGCGGTGGGGGTCGCCCAGTTTCTCAAGGACGGCAGCTCGGGGGAATGCCGGGCCTTGGCCGGGCTGGCCGGAGTCACGCTATTCCCGTTTCTTCCCGAGGTGCCCTTCACCTTTGCCATGACGCCGGAGCAGCGGGGCGAGGCGGCGCGGTTTTACGCGGAGCTGCTGGGCCTGATTGAACAGCGGCGTGAGCTCGACATGGTGGTCCTCGACGAGGTGCTCGACGCGGTGGGGACAGGACTTTTGGAGGAAACGGCGCTGCTTTCGTACCTCCGGAACCGGCCGGAAGGCCAGGAAGTGGTCCTGACCGGGCGGAATCCATCCGCGCGGCTGCGGGACGCCGCGGAATATATCACCGATATGCGGGCGGTCAAACATCCTTACGCCTCAGGGCAGTCCGCCAGGCGAGGCGTCGAATGGTAGGCGTCCGGGGTATGGCTTGAACGGGATACGGAGGTCGCGCTCCATCACAGCACGGCCCGGCAGCTCAGAGAGGCTCTGGGGGACAGGCGGATCGGCGCCGAGGAGCTCGTCCGGGCCTACCGGCGGCGCATCGAAAAACACGATGGCAGGCTGAACACGGTGGCGGAGCTGGATCCGTCCGCGCCGGAGCAGGCGCGGAAGCTGGACGCCGCCGGGGAGAATCGCGCGCTGCCGTTGTTCGGGCTGCCGGTCCTGGTCAAGGACAATATCGATGTCAAAGGGCTCCATACCACCGCCGGCAGCCTGTCCCTCGCGGATAATGTCGCGGCGGAGGACGCCCCGGTCATCGCGAATCTCCGCCGGAACGGGGCGGTCATCCTCGGCAAGACCAATATGACGGAGTTCGCCAACTACACTTCGCCGGACATGCCGAACGGGTACAGTTCCCGGGGCGGGCAGGTGATTGGCGCCTTCGATCCCGCGATGGATCCGGGGGGTTCTAGCACCGGCTCGGCGGTCGCGGTATCGGCCGGGTTCTGCGCCGCCGCCGTGGGGACCGACACCTCCTTTTCCATCGTCGGCTGTGCGACCCAAAACGGCGTGACCGGGCTCAAGCCGGCCCACGGCTCGCTGCCGGGAAAGGGGATAATCCCCATTTCGCATACCCTAGACAGCGCTGGCCCGCTGACGCGGGACGCGGCCGACGCCTGGATGTTGTACAGCAGCATGCGGGCCTCTCCGCCCCCGCCGGCCCTGCCGGCCGATCCCCGGACGCTGCGCCTCGCCGTCAACATCGCCGGCCGCGATCAGGTTTCGGACAGCCAGCTAGCAAGGTATGAAATCCTGTTTCAGCGGCTCCGCGGGGCGGGAGTCCGTCTGACGGAGATCCTCCATCCGCCGATCCCCTATATGGGCGACCTGATGCGGTGCGAGTTCCGGCACGATTTGGAGGCATATTTGAGGGACGGCGGCCGCGCGGAAACCCTCCGGGACATCGTAGCCTACTATGAGGCCCATCCGGAACCGATGATGGCCTATGGGAACGCCGTCTTGCGTGCGGCGCTTGGGGCGTCCGGAAATCTCGACGACCCGCCTTACCGGGCGGCGCTGGCCGAGCGGGATAAGTGGCGCCGCCGGATGCGGGAGGCCTGCCGCGATTACGACGCGTGCGTCATGACCGGGCCGACGGAGATCCCGCATTTCACCGGCCTGCCCTCGATGGCCCTGCGCCTGTGCATGACGGAGAACGGGCAGCCCCGCGGCGTGATCCTGTATGGCGCGGACGAGGCGCGCCTCATCTCGGCGGCGCTGACTATCGAGAGCTTCTGCGACCCGGTCGTCTATCCGGAGTGGTAGGAAGGCGGGGCCTGCGCCGCGGCCCGGACGGTGGGAGGGCGCGCGGATGAAATCCACTCTAAAAAGGGGCCGTTTGCGACAGCAAACGGCCCCTTTTCGGTATGTTTCTGCAAAAAACAGGGGGGATCGGTGTGTTTCAGATTTGTTCAGGCTTCGGTCGCGGCGGAGGATTCCGTGCCGGATGTGGTCGCCGGCGTGGTGGACAGCGTGGTGGCGTTGGGCTCGCTCCGGATGATCAGCCGGGCGGCCATGTCATCGGTGGAAACCGGGCGGATGGGATTGCCCGCGATGCGTACGCTATACTCGGTGTGGGCGTCGGGCTCCTCGACCTGGATGCGCAGCCGGAGCTCCCGAATGCCGCCATTTTCCCCGCAGGAGGTCGCGATGGCGGCGAAGGCGGCCGCGATCTGCTCTTTGGAAGGGGTCTGGGTGTTGTCCACCGTATACAGATTGGCGCTGACGGTGACGGGCCAGTCGGCGATGTCGTCGACATCCCGGTTCATCGAGGTCCAGATGCGGGTCTCCTCGTAATCATTGGCATAGGCATTGCCTGTGCAGCGGGCATCCGCCATGGCGGATTCGACGGTATGGACCGCCTTGTTCCGCTCGGCCGCCAGGCGCTCTGCGTAAGACGCCGCGTGGGCGATGGGCGGCCCGATTAAGGATCCGATCAGGGTGACAAAGGTGATGAGGACCACCATGAAGATGGACAGGCCGTCATAACGGAATTTCTCGGTTTTGAACCGGATGGCATAGATGAGGATTTCGACGCCCAGGCAGAGCAGTACCACCGGGGCAAACTGGAGCAGCTTCCAGGCATTCCCTCCGAAATATAGGGCGAGAGGGACAAAGACGCCCAGAATCACAAGGGTTAGACCGAGCGTAAAGGTCCCCACCCGTCTGGGAGGACGGACCGGCTGCACCGGAAGCGGAGCCGCCGGCGGTGCCGGAGGCACGGGGGCGGGAGACGGAGGTGACGGGGGAAGAGGGGTGTTTTCGGGTCTTATCATATCGTCCGGCGCCTGCCCGGCGGGATAGGTTTGAATGTCCATGATCGTAGTCCTCCTTGATATCGAGTGAATGGGCAGCGGGGATTATTTGGAAGCCGCGGAATCCTCGCCGGACGGGGTGCTCTCCTGGGGATGCGGAGCGGCGGTTCCTTCTTTGCCAGGAATGGTGTATTCGTCGTATACCGGCTCCTTCTTCCCCACGATCAGGCGGATACCGAAGAAAATGCAGGCGACCGGGATCAGCAGGGAGGGCAGGACGTTGATGATATCGCGGATGATCCGCATCGCGTCGGGGGACAGCAGCTGGTTGAGGCTGTAATAGCTGTTGCTGAACAGCATCTTGAGGCAGAGCCAGAGCGACAGGATGACCAGGGCCCAGCCCAAGAGAAGATGCCGCTTTTTCACAAAGCGGCCGACAGCGTCCCGTCCGAATTGGAGACGGGTGTCCCCGGACAGGAACATATACTCGTCCGGTTGGAGACGCAATTCCTGCAGCGGCATGTTGATGCGGTTGATGGTGTCGAAAAAGGAATAGAACCAGATGACCGGAAGAAGGATGGTCAGCGGCGCGAGATAGGTGAGGGCGGCGACCGCGATGACGCCGGCAAACAGCAGCATCAGGGAGACGCCCCGCTTCATCAGGCCGTGATACATCTGGCCGGCGCCGGGGATGAGTGACCAGAACACGGTCCAGAATTTATTTTTGGTCTGGCGCTCAGCGGGCGGGACGAAAGGCGGAGGCGCGGGAGGAGCGTAGGGAGGGACATTATTCGTGGTCATGCTCATCATCTCCTATAAAAAATGCTTGAATGCGGTCGACAAGGGTATAAAAACCTGTGCTGTAACCGGCGGCCAGCTTTTCAAAACGGCTTTCCCGGGCGGGGCCGGGAGGGGGGGCTTCTTCGGTGGTGACCGGCTGCAGGATGTGGGAGGTGCTTTCTCCCAGCTTGTGGAACACGCCGCTGAAAAAGAGGAGCATGGTCAGCGCGACCGCCACCGACATCTTCGCGATGTTCGCCGCGATGATCCGGCCCCTGGCCCGGCGGCTTTCCCGAGTGACAGCCGTGAGAATGCGGGATTCCAGAGCCGGATACCCGCCGGCCGGCTCGTCGGTTCCGGCCGTGCAGGCGGCTTCGATATATCCATCCATGCAGGCGGGACAGGCCTCTAGGTGGCATAGGAGCAGGGCGGTGTCCCGTTCGTCGCAGGCGCCGCGGGCGAGCGTGTCCAAGGCTTCGGGGGTCAGGTGGCCGTCCCGTATCGTATGTTCATCCAGCATTCAAAGCACCTCCTTTAAGGTCCTTCGCAGCTTTTCACGGGCCCGAAGGCCCTGTGTCTGCACCGTTTTGAGCGGCCTGCCGAGGGCCGCTGCGATTTCCTCGTAACTTTTGTCCTCCAAGAACCGCAGGAGAGCCACCTGACGGTAGGGCTCGGGCAGCTCTTCGCAGGCCTTCCGGATGAGCGCGACGGTTTCCCGGGACTCAGTTTCCGCTGCCGGAGAGGAGGCGGAGGGGTACGCATCCAGCATTTCGAGTTCGGCGGGCTCGGTCAGGGCGTGTCCTGCGCTTTTGAGATGGTCCTTGGCTTTGTTGACAGCGATGCGTACCAGCCAGGGCTTGTAATGCTCCCCCTGGAAGCGGCCGATGGCGCGGTAGGCGGTGAGAAAGGTATCCTGGGTCAGGTTTTCGGCTTCCTGATCGTCGTGGACGAGCCGGCGGCAGACCGTGTAGATCAGGCGGGAATAGTCCCGGACAAGCCCGGCAAACGCTTCGTCGTTCATCCTGCTCCACCACCGCCCTTTCCGTCCGCCCATCTATAAAAACGAGGGGCGGGCTCCAAAACCTTCAACCAGCCGTATTTTTTTCATTATAGAGGAAAAACCCGTGAAAAAAGCCGGAGAAAAACGGAAAAATTTAAGAAGAATAGAGGAACGGCCCGGCGGGTATGAAGCGGAAAGAAAACGGGGAGACTAAGGATACCGCAGATAGACATGTTAAAATTACTTTAAATTGGCTGATATTGGACCAAATACGGCTGTTTTCACACGCTTCCGGGCGATTTCTGGCGTTTATCCTCAGATAGCGCTTGCAATCGTGTAATATTGTGCTATAATGTTGACGGTAGAGCACGGTTATCGCCGTGCGGCAAGCAGACAGGAGGTGGGCGGGGTGAGTCCTGACCCTGGCAGTCGAAACGTCAACAAGAGCGGGACGCATCCGGTCCGGCCCTAGCCTTTTGGCGGCCGTCGGGGCTCCCGGGAAAGGGGTATGCGCCGATGATCGCTTATTACAAAACCGTCAATGGACGGGTGCGCCTGCGGGAAGAATTCGAGGAGGGATGCTGGGTCAATGTGGTCAACCCGGACGAGCGGGAGATCAACAGCCTGATCCACCAGTTCTCTCTGGAACAGGATTTCATCCGGGCGGCCCTGGACGAGGAGGAGTCCTCCCGCATCGAGGCCGAGGACGGCAACACGCTGATTATCCTCGACGCGCCCGTGGCCGAACGACAGAAAGACGAGGTCTCCTATTACACCCTTCCGCTCGGGATCCTGGTCACCCCATCCTGTGTGATCACAGTTTCCCTGCGGGAAAACGCCATTCTCTCCGAGTTTGCGGAGGGGGTGGTCAAGGGCGTCCAGACCAATCTCAAAACCCAGTTCGTGCTGCGGCTGATGCTGCGGGTGGCGCAGCGGTTCCTCCAGTTTCTCAAGCAGATCGACAAACTCTCGAGCTCCCTGGAAAAACAGCTGCGCAAATCCATGAAGAACAAAGAGCTTATCAACCTGCTGGACGTGGAGAAGTCCCTGGTGTATTTTTCCACGTCCCTGAAGTCCGACGAAACCACCCTGGAAAAGCTGATGCGGGGCAAATACATCAAGCTGTATGAGGATGACCAGGACCTGCTCGAGGATGTGCTCATCGAAATCAAGCAGTCCATCGAGATGTCCAGCATCTATCTCAACATCCTCTCCGGCACCATGGATGCCTTCGCTTCGGTAATCTCCAACAACCTGAACATCGTCATGAAGGTGCTCGCCTCGGTGACCATCGTCATCTCCATCCCCAACATCATCGCGGGGTTCTACGGCATGAACGTGGAAGGCCTGCCCCTGAGCCAGTTTTTCTGGTTCCCGATCCTGCTGTCGGGGATCATCATGGCGGTGGTGGCTTTCATTCTACACAAACGGGATATGATGTGAGGCGCCCAGGAAAAAGGGTGTCGCCGGCTGAAAGAAACCCCCATCGGACCTCCGATGGGGGTTTTTATGAGAAGGGGCGGTTTTACGCATTTTCCTCTTTTCTTTCCTTTTGGAATACGGTATACTATGGACAAAGCGTATGAGGAGGAACATCCATGTCCACCTACCGTTGTCAAAATTGCGGTCACGAGTTTGACGCCGGTCTCTTGTTCTGTGGGAAATGCGGCGCCCCGAACCAGACGGCCCAGCGCATCCATCAGATCGAACAGATGCTCCAGGGCGAACCCGCCCCTCCACCCGGTCCGCCCAAGCCGGCCTCCGCCGTGTATCCGCCCGTACCCTCCCCCGCCGAAGCTGTCCCGCCTCCCCCCGGCCCCCCTTCCATCGTCCTGCAGGATATGGCGGCGCGGGAGCCGGACAAGGGACCGGCAGAGCCGGCCAAACCGGCGATAAAGAATCCGAAACGCCTGATCAAATGGATCGCGCTGGCTGTCGCCGCTCTGCTGATGGTCGTCGGCGTCACCAGCCTTGTACGGCAGGTGCTTCTCGGGTATCACGCCTCTCCCGAGCGCCTTTTCGCCGGGTTCCGGAGAGCTTTGGAGGAAGAGGACGGCGAGCTCATGCTGGACCTGATACTGCCCGAGCAGATCGAGCAGTATACCTTCGATGAATCGACGATATTGGATCAGATCTATATTCCGGACGGTGAGCTGGAGCTGTTGGACGTGATGGTGGGAAAGAGGGGGAAGAGCGCCTACATCTTCGTTATCTTCCAGGAGGAGTATACGCCATCCCTTTCCAGCTACGCCGCATTTGGCTCCTATACGTTGACCCTGATGGTGTGTAAACAGGACGGGAAATGGTATTTGAACTACACCACGTCCTTTTTCCACTGACCCTGCCGCAATGGAAAACGCCCGGCGCAAGAGCTCTTGCGCCGGGCGTTTTGACGGCCAATCCGTCAGACAGACAGCACGCCGCCCGCCGTTTCGATGGCGCTGGCATACCGGTCCAGCACGGCGTCCAGATCCCGGCTGTACCGGAGCTCCACCTTTCCTTCATCCGCCTGGATGACGCCGTTGCCGCCGAGCGGATACAGCGCCTGCGCGGGATGGGGGAGGGCTGTTTCCTCCGGCATGACCACCACCAGCTGCAGCGGGGTCCCCTCGGTTTTCTGTGCGGTCATCCAGGAACGGAAGGCCGGCAGGGCGGTCGACGGGTCGCTCGCCTTATACCCGTACAAAGACAGGATCCGGGTGCGCATCCGCAGCTGGATCCGGCTTTGGTCCAGAGAAAAGGTGATGTCTTCGATGGTGCTGCCGGTGCTTTTCGACACAAAGTGGGTGCATAACACATCAGCCTCCGGATCCCCCGTATGCCGGTGAGGGACCGTCAGGTTGAATCCCAGAAGTGCCGAAGCGATTTCCGGGTCCTCCGACACCGCGATCTCGCTGTCGTCTCCCGGCTCGATCAGCCGGCAGCGGCGTGTCTCCAGACCCGGGACGGCGTCCCATTCATCCCTGGGACCGCCGGGCATGCCGTACAGCGGCGTGCTTACCGGCACCGGACAGGAAATGTCCGGCTGGACCGCTGCCCAGGTAAGGGATAGGCAGGCCGTCCAGGCTACCGCCGTGCCGGCCTCCACACGCAGCTGCACGTGCGCCTGTACCGCCTGCTCCAGCCGGAACGCTGCCTGTGCCTGGCCCGCCCCTATCTGGGCCAGGCTCTCCTCCGCCTGGCCGATGAGAGACAGCGTAACCCCGGCCGGCAGGCGTCCGTTGGACGAAAGAATATACTCTCCTGTCTCCAGGTCCCCGGACGGTGCGGCAAAGACCGCGGCCTCGGAAGCCGTGCCTTCCAACGAGACCCGCCTGCCCGCTCCGGGAAGGAGGGTCACGCCCGCCGCGGTCTGGGCCGCGGCATAGGGTGTCAGCCGCTCCTGCTGCCGGCGGACGGTCAGAAGGGAGGGGGAGATACCGGCAAAGGTATAGGGATTGCTCGACAGTTTGTCGTCGAATCCGGTCTCAACCGTCTCCCCCAGAACGGCGGCCCTCCGGAATGCCTCGGATTCGAGCGCGTCGCGGTAATACGCCGGGACCCCGCCTGCCTGTCCGGACACCATCGCGGCGAAGCGCCCATCCGCCTCGGTCTTGGTGTAGGCGTCGGTTTTTTCAGCGGCGCTTTCCGCCCGGGCGGCGGCATCCTGCGCCCGCCCGGCGGCCGTTTCGGCGGTCCGGGCCTGCCCGGCTGCCGCCGACGCGGCATCTCCGGCCGACTTGGCCGCGGCACCCGCCTGTTCCGCCAGGGTTTCCGTCTCGATCCGCTCCGCCGCCACGGTCTGCCGGTCTGCCTCGGCCGCGTCGGCGGAAGCGGCCGCCTGTTCCCGTTCCGCCGCCACCGACCGCAGGAGCTGGTCATAAATGTCTGGGGTGGGCGCCGGCGGGGTGACACCGGGCAAAAACCCCGACTGACAGACCGACACCTCCACCCGGTTCGTGGTCAGCCGGTCTCCGCCGAAGACCGAGACACGGAACCACGGCACCTGGATCACCTCCGCCGGTACGGTACAGGTTCCGTCCTGCACCAGGACATGATAGACCACCCCCGACGCCTGCTCGAACACCGCGGTTTTTTCAAGTCCCTCCCAATCGCCGCTGAAGACGAATTCCGCCACCAGATAGTTCCGGCTGTCCGCCACCACCGTGACGGGACGGGCCCGGATCTCCTGTCCGTCCACGGTGAATCTCAACTGTTTCTGCTTCATCTTCTCCTCCTCTTCCGATTCGATTTCCTCCTGGCGCGTCTCCATATCGAGACACATGCAAAAGGAATCAAGGCAACGCCACAGGCGTCGCCTTGATTCCACCTATATTATACCATAATTTTCCGATTTTGTCAAGTTGAAGGGGGTTGTTGCAGACGGAGCATGGACGGTGGATATTCTGTCAGTTTTTCCAGCGGCCTTGTGGCGAATGGGGCCATGTGATAGTATAGGGAAGGGGATAGTATACCTTGTAGTCTGCCTTTCGGTGTACTCGGCAAACGAAATATCAGCAAGGAGAATACAAAATGACTTGCAGCATAAGAAAATGGAAGATGTCGGACGCGGCGGATTTGGCCGCGGCCATTTCTAACAAAAAAGTACAAGAGAATCTCAGGGACGGATTGCCGTATCCTTACACCGAACAGGACGGTACAGCGTATATCTCGGCCATGCTTTCCGCAGATGAAAATGAAACCTTTTCTTTTGCCATCACGGCAGAGGGAAACGTGATCGGCAGTATCGGTGTTTTTCGGCAGGGAAACATCCACAGGAGGACTGCGGAGCTGGGCTATTACATAGCGGAAGAATATTGGGGAAAAGGGATTATGACGGAAGCCGTCAAACAAATTTGCCGCTATGTTTTTGACAAGAGCGATATTGTCCGCATCTATGCGGAGCCGTTTGCACACAATGCGGCGTCTTGTCGGGTGCTTGAAAAAGCAGGGTTTCAATACGAAGGGACACTGAGGCATAACGCTGTAAAAAACGGCAACATTCTCGATATGAAGATGTACTCACTGCTGAAAACGGACATATAATGTGTGGATCCGGTCGAATGCACTTTTTTCCTGCACTCCCGAAGCCAAGGCGAGGTATAGGGATATCGGACATGGGAAACATAAACTGTACACCCCCGGTCTGACCGTTCCATTGCCGGCAGGCCGGCACACCCTGATTTGGAAAGGACAGGTCCGCTATGAAACGATATCCCCCAAAACCGCTGCCGTATGACGCTGACGGCGACGCTATTTTTGACGAGGCCTTCAGCGTGGCCTCCACAACCGAATGCACCGGATTGATTCCTTCGGCCCCGGCAAGCGGCGCCGAAGCCGATTCCTACAGCGATATCTACGACGTTCCCCTGGCCAAGACGCCTGCCGATGCGGTTCACAAGCTGCAGAGCGTCAAAAAGGAGACGGATGCCGAAAAACGGCCTTGATTTCTTTACGATTCCTTTACAAGGATTTCACGGAATCGTCCAGATGGGTTCAAACCTTGGTCACATTTTCCTCGTATACTGAAAGCATCCCAAGAAAACCTCCCCGCCAAACGGGTTTCCGAAGGCAGAAGGCCAATCCCTCGCAAGAGGTTTCAAATAGATGCTTTTTCACACCTCCCTCCTCTCAGCGCGGCCGCAAGGCCGCGCTTCCCTTTTGCCAAAAAACAGGGAAAGACGGGGTCCGGGGCCGCATCCGCCTTCATTGTGGAAGCCTCCGTCTTTACAAAACGGAAGTGTATTGTAAAAACGAGTCTATAAGGCATTCGACGGGGGAATACGGTTGCATATTTCTCCCTGCTATGATAGAATAAACACAGATATGGCGGCGCGCAAGGGGCATCACCGTTCCGAAAAGTCGGGAGCATATATGGGAACGTGAGGCCGATTATAAGGCCTACATGTAAGACGGGCGGCAACGAGGGATTGCAATGACGACGAATAAAACCACCATATTGGTTGTAGAGGACAATGCAATCAACCGGGCGGTGCTCGGCGGCATCCTGTCGCCGACGTATACGGTTCTGGAAGCCGAAAACGGCCGGGAGGCGCTCGCCATTTTGCAGGAGCATAAAGAGGACATTTCTTTGATCCTGCTGGATATCGTCATGCCCGTCATGGACGGGTACGCCTTCCTCTCGCATATCGGGGCGGATCCCGCCTATTTCTCTATCCCTGTCATCGTCACCACGCAGAGCGGGGGAGAATCGGACGAGGTAGCGGCCTTGTCTCACGGCGCCGCAGATTTCGTGGCCAAACCGTACAGGCCCCAGATCCTCCTTCACCGGATCGCCAATATTCTCCATTTGAGGGAAACCGCCGCCATCATCAACCAGTTTCAATATGACCGGCTGACGGGCCTGTATACAAAAGAGTTTTTTTACCGCAGGGTGCGGGAGCTTCTCGCACAGAATCCGGACAAAGAGTATGATCTGATCTGTTCCGACATTGAAAATTTCAAGCTGATCAACGATGTTTTCGGCATGCCGGCCGGGGACCGCCTCCTGTGCGGCATCGCGGCGCTGTATACCGAGATGGTGGGGGACAGGGGCCTTTGCAGCCACTTCGGAGCCGACCGTTTCGCCTGCCTGATCGAACGCCCCCGATCCTATGAGGATGCATGGTTTCTGGAGGCCGGGACGCGGATAAACGCCTTCTCCAGCACCAAAAACGTCGTGATGAAGTGGGGGATCTATCCGGTCGAGGACCGGGGCATTTCAGTAGAGCAGATGTGCGACAGGGCGTTGCTGGCGGCTCGCGGTATCAAAGGCCGGTATGGAACACATTTTGCGGCCTATGATGATGAGCTGCGCAGCAAGCTGCTGCGGGAGCAGGCGATTACAGACGGAATGGAAGCGGCCCTGTCCGGGGAACAGTTTGAAATTTACCTGCAGCCCAAATACAGGGTCCGGGACGATACACTGGCCGGGGCCGAGGCGCTGGTGCGGTGGAACCATCCGGAGTGGGGGCTCCTGCCGCCGTCGGAGTTCATCCCCCTGTTCGAGAAGAACGGCTTTATCACCCGGGTCGATCAATATGTCTGGGAAAGCGTCTGCGCCGCGATGCAAGCCTGGGACCAAAAGGGCCTTCCGCCCGTTTCCGTCTCCGTCAATGTGTCCCGGGCCGATATCTACAACGCGGATCTTCCCGGGATCCTGACCGAAACCGTGGAGAGGTACGGCCAGCCGCCTTCCCGCCTGCATTTGGAAATTACGGAAAGCGCTTACACGGAAAACCCGGATCAGATCATCGAAACGGTGGGACGGCTGCGCAAGCTTGGATTTGTCGTTGAGATGGACGACTTCGGCAGAGGCTACTCCTCGCTCAACATGCTCAATCAGATGCCCCTGGATGTCCTGAAGCTGGACATGAAATTCATCCAGAGTGAGACGGCAAAGCCGCTCCACCAGGGGGTTCTGCGCTTCATTATGGGGCTTGCCCGTTCGATGAACCTGAGTGTGGTCGCGGAAGGGGTGGAGACCAGGGAGCAGCTGGAACGCTTGCGGGAGATTGGCTGCGATTACGTACAGGGATACTATTTTGCCAAGCCTCTTCCCTGCCGTGACTTCGAGGCCCTGCTGCAAGGGGAAGCCCCCGCGCCAGGCCTCGAAGCGGACCGGGAGCGGGATCCGGGACGGCTGCCTTCCAGGGCGCTGCTGGTTGTAGACGAGGATGCCGGATACCACGAAACGGTCAGGGCGGCATTCGGAGACATCTATCAGGTTGTAGAGGCCGATGGTGCCGCCGCCGCGCTGGACTGCCTGAGCCGGCACGCGCACAAGCTTGCCGCAGTCGTGCTCAGCCTGTCCCTGCCCGGCTCCGGCGGGTTTGCCGTGCTCGAGGCGTTCAAACGGGAACGGGCGGTGTGGGATATCCCGGTCATTGCTACGGGTCCTTCCGACGCGCAGCTGGAGGAGCGGGCACTGGAGTCCGGCGCCGCCGACTATGCCGCCAAGCCCCATACCGGCACGAGCCTTGCCAAACGGGTGGCACATGCCGTCGGGCTCACCGCCTCGTGGGAACGGGAGCGTCTGCTGCGGGACGAGGCGTACCGCGATTTTCTCACCGGCCTGCTCAACCGGCGCGGCTTCTATTATGCGGTTGATTCGCTGCGCAAAGAGGATATGCCTTTGGCACTCTTTTTGTTCGATCTGGACAACATGAAGCAGGCGAATGATGCATACGGGCACGCCGAAGGGGATCGCCTGATCCGCCGGTTCGGTGAGCTGCTGCGTTCTCATACGAGGGAGACGGACATCGTGGCCCGGTTCGGCGGGGACGAGTTTGCGGTCGTTATGAAGCGGATGGGATCGGAGGAAACCGCCCTGAAAAAGGGGAAAGCGATCTGTCGCGCGGCCCGGGAAAGCTGCCTGGAGGGGGCCGTGCCGGCCGCCGCCTCCGCAGGCGTTGTCATCTGGGACGCGGAAGGGCCGGTGCAGGATGTAATCGCACGGGCGGACCGGGCGCTGTACCGTGCCAAGGCGGATGGAAAAGACGGCTGCCGGCTTTGGAAGGATTAGGGGCCGCTGTGCCTGTGCGGTGAAAAAGGAGGCCTGTGGGAATGCGGGGATTCAGAGACACGCTCGAAGCCTACGGTGTGGATTATCAGACCACGATGGACCGTTTTTTGGGGAACGAAACGCTGTACCGCAGCCTGCTGGACAGGTTGTTTGAGGACGACAGCCTGCAGAAACTGGGCGGTGCCCTTGCCTCCGGAGATACCGCGAAGGCCTTTGAAGCGGCTCATACGCTCAAAGGCGTCACAGGCAATATGGGCCTGACGCCGCTGTACGCGGCGCTCTGCACATTGGTGGAGCCGCTGCGGACAGGGGAGCGGCGGGACGATTATCCGATGCTGTTCCAGGCCGTGCAAACGGAGTTTCGGCGAGCGGACGAGCTGCGTGCCGCTCTGAAAGGAGAGGGGCGGACATGACGCCGGAGGAACCCCTCTCTTTTGTGCAGATGGCTGCCGTGCCGGACAAGGCTCCAGGGGCCATTTATGTCGGCCAAATCGGCAGCCACAGGCGGATTTATGCCAACTGGGTGGGAATGGATTTTCTGCGGCATTGGCCGAATGATCCGGAGCCCACCTGCTATTAGACGGCAGGGTTTTCCGAACCCTGCCGTTTTGTCGTGTGGAGGAACCGGGTATTTCTGCGCTTCAGGCCTGGGAATTCAGCATCCGGACGACGGGAGCTAGCGGTTCAGCACTCCCAGACAGGCGATGAGGAAGTGTCAGCGACGTTCAGCAGGCCCCTTTGGGCGATGACCGGCAGCGCTTTCGATGCGGATGCGCAGGTACCTGTGGATACCGGGATGCCTCCCACGCAGCCGAGCCGCTCAAGGCAGAGGCGTTGTGCGGAGAAAACGGTTGATCCGCTTAGTAAATCTGGCTATTTCCGCGGGCACAGGGGGTGCTGTACCGCGGGCGGCGATATCGGGCGCAAAAAAGCCCGGCATTGCCGCCGGGCGGGGATTCCTCTTCCGTTTATGGGGATTGGTTTTTCAGCACATGTGCCTTGAGAGCCTGAAACGATTCCGCGCTGATCACGTGCTCGATCCGGCAGGCGTCTTCCGCCGCCACCTCGGGACGGATGCCCAGGGTTGTGAGCCAGTCGGTGAGCAGGGTATGGCGCTCATAGATTTTTTCAGCGATACTCCGGCCCTTGTCCGTCAGTGTGATAAAGCCGTTTTTATCCATTTCGATCAGTTCGTTGGCGCGCAGGTTTTTCATCGCGATGCTGACGCTCGGTTTGGAAAAAGAGAGCTCCGACGCGATATCGATGGAACGCACCTGCCCGTGCCGTTTTTGTAAAATGAGGATGGTTTCGAGATAGTTTTCAGCCGACTCCTGAATACGCATGACCCGTTCCTCCCGGTTTGCCATAGGCTGGCTATAGGTCTATATTACCACAAGCGGCGCCATATAATCAAGGGATTTCCCCTGGCCGCTGAAATCGGTCTGCCGTACTTGCGGTTTTTGGTTAAAACCGATATAATTAATAAATTCACTGTATATGCAGGGACAGGGCGGTCATGGCCGCCGGACAAGGGGAACAGGGATGGATGTGAAACGGATACTGGACCTGCAAAGGGCGGGCGTGGACGCAGAAGGAACGCTGGGCCGTTTTGCGGGCAACAGCGCACTGTATGAGAAATACCTGATGAAGTTCCCCCTGGACGGGACCTTCGCCAAAATCGGGCCGGCACTGCGGGCGGGGGAATGGGACGCCGCCCTGAACGCCGTACACACCCTCAAGGGTATCTCCGGCAATCTGGGGATGGACCGGCTGTGTCGTGCCTGTACCGGAACAGCTGTGCTCCTGCGTTCGGGAGACCATCCGGCGGCAGAGGGGTCTTATGGAGAGCTGAGAAGTGCCCATCGGGAAATCATCGCACTTTTGTGTCCGTCTGAGGAGGAGTAGGCGTATGACGAGGCCGGAAACCATCCTGATCGCCGATGATTCAGAGATCAACCGTGCCGTGCTGCGGAACCTGTTTGAAGCGCAATACAATCTGCTGGAGGCCGAAAACGGGGAGCAGGCGCTGATGCTCCTGCGTCAATACAGCGAATCCATCACGGTGGTTTTGCTGGACCTGGTTATGCCGGAAAAGGACGGATACCAGGTGCTCGAAGAGATGCGGCTCAATGAGCTGCTCTATCATGTCCCGGCCATCGTCATCACCGCGGACGACAGCGCCGGCAGCAAGGTCCGGGTATTTGAGCTGGGCGCGTCGGATATCATTGCCAAGCCCTTTGACCCGAATGTCGTCATAAGCCGCGTGAAGAACATCATCGAGCTGGGCCGTTACCGGCGCCGGCTGGAGACGCTGGTGGAGGAGCAGTCGGCCAGGTTCAGGGAATCCAACGCCGCCGTGATCGATATGCTGTCCTCCGTCATCGAGCACCGCAACCTGGAATCCGGCCAGCATATCCGCCGTATCCGGCTGTTTACCAAAATCCTGCTCGAGGATGTGGCGGTCAATTATCAGGAGTACGGTCTGGATGAGCGCAAAATCGGGCTGATCACCGACGCGTCTTCCATGCACGATATTGGGAAAATCGCCATACCCGACCGGATTTTGAACAAGCCCGGAAAACTCACGCCGGAAGAATTCGACGTGATGAAAACGCATACGGTCAAAGGCTGCGAGATCCTCGCGGGGCTCGACCGCCTGCAGGACAGGGAATACCTGGAGTACGCCTACAACATATGCCGGCACCATCACGAACGCTGGGACGGCGGGGGATATCCGGACGGGCTGAAGGGCGACAGTATCCCCATCTGCGCACAGGTGGTGGCAATAGCCGACTGCTATGACGCACTAACGACCGACCGGATATACAAGAAGGCGATCCCACAGAGCCGCGCGTTCAGCATGATTCTCAACGGCGAATGCGGCGCGTTCTCTCCCCGGCTCCTGGAATGCTTCAAAAACGTGCGGGAACCCTTTGCGCGGCTGTCTCGAGAATATGCCGACGGCCTTCCGGCGGATGTAGAAGAGGGCGGGCGGCCCTATACCGAACACACCCTGAACGGGATAACGGAAAACACGCTCGAACAGAGCCAGCTCAAATATTTTGCCTTGCTTCGGTATACCGATTCCACCGTCATGGAGGTGGATCTGAATACCGGGATCTATCATCTGGTGTATCTGGCGGACCCGGATTTCGCGCCGCTTCGCGCGGGCGGCAGCTTTGAGGAATCCATCCGGGCGTTTGTCGGGACGGCGGTCCATCCGGACGACCGGGAGGAAGCGCTGCGCCTGCTTGGCGGATACGTGCAGGAATTGTTCGACGAGGGGCTGACCCGGCGGGACAGGCGATACCGTGTGCTTGACCGGGAAACCGGGGCCTATGTCTGGTGCCGCGCCTCTCTCCTGCGCCTCGATCTGGACAACCCCCGCCACCGCCGGGTTCTGCTTCTTTGGCAGAAGGAACGGACGGGGCAGATTCCTCCTGAGACGGCGTCCGGTATGGCTCTGGAGCAGACGGAATATACCCGCGTGGTCGACCGCCTGCTGGGCGGTATCCAGAAATTTCGCTGTGACCGGCATTTCACGATCCTGCGGGCCAACCGGGGCCTGACGAATTTGCTGGGGTATTCGGACCGGGAAATGGAACAGCGGTTTCAGAACCGCTACATGGAGCTGGTTTATCCCGCCGACCGGCAGAAACTGCAGGGACAGTTCCGGCAGCAGCGCAACACCGGTCGGGTTTTGGAACTCGAATACCGCCTTGTAGCAAAGGACGGCCGCATCGTCTGGGTGTCGGAGCGCTGCATGCCGGCACAAGAGGCCGGAGAAGAAGTCGCCTACAGCATACTGCTGGACATCACCCGGTCCAAACAGGCGGAAGAGGAGCTCCGTCTGTCGCTGGAGCGGCACAATATCATCACCAATCAGACCAACGACATCATTTTTGAATGGGATATCCAGAAGGACGAGCTGTTTTTCTCCTCCAACTGGGAGAAGCAGTACGGCTATCCGCCGATTCAGCGCCATGTCCGTACCGAAATCCTCAAGGCGTCCCATCTGCATCCCGACGATATCCCGGTCTTTACCGGCCTGATGGACGCCATGACGGCCGGGGTCCCCTATAAGGAAGCGGAGTTCCGCATCGCCGACGCGGAGGGGAAATACCGCTGGCGCCGGGCCCGGGCCACCGCCCAGTACGATGTGGACGGCAAGCCGTTCAAAGCGGTGGGGGTGATGCTGGATATCGATTCCCAGAAGCGGACCTCGGCGGAGCTGGAGGACCGGGCGATGCGGGACGCGCTGACCGGCCTCTATAACCGGGCGGCGGCACAGGAACGGGTGGCGGGCCACCTCCGGGATGCCCGGCCGGAGGAGCTGTCTGTGCTGATGCTGCTGGATGTGGACGATTTCAAGCGGATCAACGACCGGTATGGTCACATGTTCGGGGACGCGGTACTCGTCGAGATGGCGGAGAAAATCGAAGGATTGTTCCGGGGGAACGATATCGTGGCCAGGATCGGCGGGGACGAGTTCATGATCTTCATGCCGAACATCCGCCGGGAGGAAGTGGCGGAGCAACGCGCGGCGGAGGCCATCCGGACTCTGCAGGACCTGTTCCGGGAAAACATGGATGATCTGGCGTTTTCCTGCAGCATCGGCCTGGCCTTTTCCAAAGGCGGGACGGCCGGGTTCCCGTTGCTGTTCAATCAGGCCGACCGGGCGCTTTACCGCGCCAAAGGAGCGGGGAAGAACCAGTATGCCCGGTACCAGGAGGAGATGGAGGACGGCCCTGTCGGCGTATTGTCCGGCCGGGATATGGGCAGGCGGACCGAAATCGATTCCGACCTGCCGGAGCAGTGGAGTCTTTCCGAATTGACGGTCAGGGCCTTCGATATCCTCTACAGTGCCCTGGATAGGGAACAGGCGGTTACGTCCATTTTGGAGCTGATCGGGGATACATTTGGGGTCAGCCGGGCCTATATTTTTGAAAACGTGGATGGGCAGGAGGCGTGCCGCAATACCTTTGAGTGGTGTGAGAGTGGAACGTCTCCTCAAAAGGATACGCTCCAGGCCGTACCTTACCGGCAGGGAGGACAAGATTACCGGGATAATTTCGATGAGAACGGTATTTTCTATTGCCCAGATATCCGGAAACTGCCCGACTGGCAGCGCTCGCTTCTCGAAAGGCAGGGCGTCCTGTCGGTGCTGCAGTACGCGATCCGGGACGGCGGCGCGTTTTATGGCTTTGTGGGCTTTGACGACTGCAAGGTGCGGCGTTTATGGACAAGGGAGCAGATCGATGCGTTAACCTTCGTCGGCAAGCTGCTGTGCGTGTTCCTCCTAAAAAGCCGGGCGCAGGAGGCCCTGACGGATACCCTTTCCAATCTGCGCAGCGTGCTCGACCATCAAGAGGTCTTTCTGTACGTGCTGGACCCGGAAACGTACACGATACGGTATGTCAACCAAAAAACCAAGGAGCTGGTGCCGGAGGCGGAGCCCGGCCGGCGGTGCTACGAGTTGTTTTATCGAAGAGATGTCCCTTGTGAAAACTGTGTGCTCGAAGGGGCACGGGATGCCGGCCAATGTACCAGGGAGATTTACAATCCGTATCTGAGGCTTTGGCTCCTGGCCGACGCCTCCATGGTGGACTGGGACCGGCGGAAGGCCTGCCTGGTTTCCTGCCGGAACATCTCGCCGTATATGCCGCCGGACGGCGGGCGGGCCCCCGCTTTCATCGATTCGCCGGACGGAGGATGGGATGGCTGAGGCAGCGAGGTCAATACCCTGCGGAAAGAGAGGATGCGTGTATGAAATCGGGGTTCGGACATGGGCGGAAACGGGGAGCGGCATTGCTGGCCGCGCTGTTCCTGATGCTGCCGACGGCACTTCCCTCGGCGGCGGAGGAACGGACGGTGCTGCGGGTGGCCTTCCCCCAGTCGGAAGGGTACACCATGACCGCCCCGGATGGGCGGCGGTACGGCCTGGTCGTGGACTTCCTCAATGAGATTGCCAAATACACCGGGTGGCAATATGAATTTGTGGACGTGGACAATAACAGTATGGTGGACCGGTTCCTGGCCGGCGATTTCGATCTGGCCGGCGGGACCTATTATGCGGACAGCTTTACACAATACTTTGCCTATCCGGAATACAGCTGCGGGTACAGCCAGATAACGCTGCTGGCGCGCGAGGATGACAAAAGCATCAAGAGCTATGACCTCGGCAGTTTCTCCGGCAAGACAATCGGCGTGTTTGAGCGCAACCATGAAAATATCCGCCGATTGCAGGCCTATCTGGAGATCAACGCCCTGGACTGCACCCTCCGGACCTATACGTATGAGGAGCTCATGGTCACCGGCAACCTGAACCGGTTTCTGGAAAGCGGCGAGGTCGACCTGCTGCTCGGCAACAGCACGGATACCCGCGGGGATTTTGTGGTTGCCGCGACCTTTGATTCGCAGCCCCATTACATCGTCACCACGCCGGGTAATCAGGAGGTTCTCGATGGGCTGAACATGGCGCTCGCGCGGATATACGAGGCCGATCCCCTGTTTGCCGAAAAACGCTATGCCGCCAATTTCACCGCGGCTGAAACCGGAAGCATCCGCCTGAGCGAGGAGGAGAAAGCGTACGTCGCGGAAAAAGAGACGGTGAGCGTGGCGGTGCCCTACAACTGGCACCCGATGATCTGCCTGAACAACAACGACAGTCATGACGGCTTCGTATCCGATGTGCTCGACGAGATCGCCGGCTATTCGGGCCTGCGCTTCTCCTATATTTACTGCGACAGCTATGCGGAATCGGTGCGTGCGGTCCAACGGGGCGAGGCCGATATGCTCGGTTTTTTCCTCGGCACGGAAAAGGACGCAATGGATCAAGGGCTGGCATTGTCGGCGGCGTATGTTGAAATGGATTCTATCCTTGTGCGCAACAAGGAATCCGGCTATCCCGAACAGGGGCTGACCGGCGGTGTCATGGAGGGGCGTGTCATGCCGGAAGGCATTGTGGCGGACGAAGTCCGCTACTACTCGGATACCGCCAAGGCGCTGGCCGATGTCAACCGCGGCAAGATCGATTTTTACTACGGGCTGGCCTTTAACCTGGAGTATATCATCCAGCAGCACAATTTCACCAATGTGATGCAGGTCAACCTGATCAACGACAGCCTGGAGATGGGGTTTGCGCTGGCGAAACCCGCCGACGCCAGCCTCCTTTCGATTCTCAACAAGGCGATCAACAGCCTCACCGATGAGCAGAAAGCCGTTATTACCAGCCGGAACATCATTTCCATCGGCAACACACGGCTCTCCCTTTCCAGCATCCTATACGGCAATCCAACGCTGGCTATATCGGTGGTGTCGGTGTTTCTCCTTTTGATCCTGGCCACTGTCATCATCATATCGAGAGCCCGCCTGCACGCCGCCGTGATGCGCGGCGAATTGGAAAAGGCGGAGGCGGAAAGCCGGGCCAAAAGCGACTTCCTTTCAAAAATGAGCCATGAGATCCGCACACCGATGAACGCGATCGTCGGGTTGACGGATCTGACGGGCATGATGGAGGGCCTGCCGGAAAAAGCCCGGGAAAACCTCTCCAAAATCAAATCCTCCTCCCGGTATCTGTTGGAGCTGATCAATGATATTCTGGATATGAGCCGGATCGAAAACGGGAAGATGGATATGGCTGCCGAGCCGTTTTCTCTGGGCGGCGTGCTGAATGAGATCGAGAATATGATGCTGGCCGAAGCCGACCGCCGGCAGCTGCATTTCCATATGGAAGAGGATATCCGGGACGACGAATTGATCGGGGACGCTATCCGGCTGCGCCAGGTGCTGCTCAATTTGCTGTCCAACGCCTTCAAGTTCACCCCGTCCGGGGGAACCGTTCGGCTGTGCGTGAGCGAGGACGCCTCATCGGAAAAGGATGCCGTTCTGACATTCCGGGTTATCGATACGGGGGTGGGGATCGCCGCCGAAGATCAGAAGCGGGTGTTTGGCAGCTTTGAACAGCTCGGGCCCAACAGCTCCAAAAGCCAGGGGACGGGCCTTGGACTGGCGATCAGCCAGAACATCGTGGAACGTATGGGCGGCGAACTCAAGCTGAACAGCCGTCCCGGGGCCGGCAGCGAGTTCTATTTCACGATCGCGCTGCCTCGGGGCCGGGTGCGGCATCCGGCCGCGGCGGACACATCCCCCGGCGGGGAGATGTTCCGGGGTGCTCATATCCTAGTGGTGGAGGATAACGATATCAACGCCCAGATCGTGATCGAACTGCTGCAGGCGCAGGGGGCATCCGTTACCCGGGCGAAAAACGGGAAAGAGGCGTTGGCGGTGTTCCAAAATACGCCGCCGGGAGGGTTTCAGGCGGTGCTCATGGATATCCGGATGCCCGAGATGAACGGGCTGGAGGCGGCCCGTGCCATTCGCGCTTTGGAACACTCTGACGCTCCTGCCGTCCCGATCATCGCCATGACCGCCAATGCCTTCCGGGAGGACATGGAGATGGCCGGACAGGCCGGCATGACCGGGTTCGTCCCGAAACCAATCGACGTCCATCACTTGTATGAGGTGCTGCGCGGCGCCTTGGCAAAGGGGGACGGTGTGCCATATATGCCGATAAACAGAAAGGATGATTAGTTTGAAAGAAGGGCACGGTATTCTTGCGCTTTTTCCTTGTTGTGGGGGAAATCCCCTTCATCAATCCATCCACTGGATTCAATCAGTGCTTACCTAGAAAGAAGGAGGGATTCACATGCGGGATTTGACGTTGCAGGAAAGCCGCGACTATACCTATGAAGGCCGCTGCCGGCTCTGGGGGCAGGATGTGTTTGTCGGGTTGGATCTGCCGGAGGGAGAGGACAAGGCCCGGGCCCTGGAGGCCGCGCTCCCCGCCGTCGAGCAACGGCTGGAATGGCTGGAAAACAACCGGGCGGGCGTCGAGAAAGCCCTGCTGGATGACGGCGGCCCGGACTTGGCACAGGAATGGGCGTCGTCCGCGGAACTGGCGGAAGAGGAAGATGCCGAATGCTATATCATGGAGGATGGGCAGAAGGTCTTTTTCCCCATCACGCCGGAGGCGTTCTGCGCCAGCCTGCGGCCGGAGAGCCTCGTCTTGAACGGAAAGGAAGGGAACGGCCGGTTCCGGATGGAGCTGATGCTGGTCTGTGACCCAGACTATTTTGCCGGCCACGCGCTCGAGGTGTGTGTGGAGGCGGACGGAACGATATCGTCCGGCGGCCTTTTCGGTTAGGATGCCGTGAGAATGATAGGGGCAGGGCGGATTTGGGCCGGAGGCTCTTAACCGCCCTGCTCAAAAACCCCCGCGGGTCCCAGTCAGGGGACCCGCGGGGGTTTTGTATGGCACGCCGCCGGTTTTGCCGTCCGGCGAATCAACGATCCTCCCGGAAATAATTGATACCACAGCTCGCGGGCTGGAGCCGTTCCCTGGATTTCCGCATGGAGGTGACCACCAGTACCAGAGCGGTCATCAGGAAGGGGAGCATGTCGTAGAAGGCACCCGGGATACTCTGCACCCCGCTTGCCAGGCTTTCGATTGGCCCGCGGATCCCGGGAAAGAGATCGGCGAAAACCAGGATGAGCGAAGAGAGGTAAAACCGCAGCACCCGCAGCGCCCCGAAGAGGAAAGAGCCCAGCACCGCTTTGCCGGGATTCCAGGCCGCAAAGATGACGAGCGCCAGCGCGATCCATCCCAGATCCCCGATGAAATCGCTGATCCAAACGCCGTTGCCGATGATCATGGAAGCATAGGCGCCGCCCAGGCCGCAGATCCCGCCGCCGAGGAGAAGATGAATGTATTTCATCCGGGTGACATGGATGCCTGCCGCGTCCGCGGCGGCGGGGTTTTCCCCGATAGCCCGCAGATTCCGTCCGGTTTTGGTGTGATTGATGTACACCGCCAGCACAATGGCGATGGCCACCGCGAGGTAGACGAAAATGTTGAAGGAGAAAAGGGTGTAGAGCCAAGGACCCACGCCGGGGATTTTTTCCAAAAACGGAAAGCGGATGTCTTTGAGCTGCCCGGCGATGCCGTCCGGGAGCTTGAGGGTCCCGGTCGGGGTCCGGTTGAGCGCGAATTTGCCGATAAAGTTGGCCAGCCCCACTCCGAAGATGGTGAGCGTCAGCCCGGTGACGTTTTGATTGGCCATGAGGGTGACGGTGAGGAACGCGTAGATCAGCGAGGTCAGGACCCCGCCGAGGAAGGCGGCGAATAGGGCCAAAAACAAGTTGTTGGAATAATAGCCCGTCAGGAATCCGGCACACCCGCCGACCGCCATCATCCCCTGGACACCGAGATTCAGGTGCCCGGACTTTTCATTGACGATCTCGCCCAGCGTACCGTAGAGGATCGGCGTACCGGAGCTGAACGCCTTGACTAAAAAGAGGATCCACGTTTCCATCACGCATCCCCTCCCTTCGCCTGCTTGGAGCGCTGCCTCCGGACAAACCGGTAACGGATGAAGAACTCGGCTCCCAGCACAAAGAAGAGCAGGATCCCCTGCAGGATGTCGGAGGAGTCCTTGGAAAGCTGATAGGTCGACTCCACCACCGAGCTCCCCTTCTCCAGGATGCCGAACAGGGAGGAGACCAGCAGGATACCCCAGGGATTGAGCTGGGCCAGCCACGCCACGATGATGGCGGTGAAGCCGACGCCGCCCGCAACGCCCGCGGCCAGCGTCTTGTTCGCGCCCGTCGCCTGGACCATGCCGGCGATCCCCGCGACGGCGCCGCTGAGGAACATGGTGCGCAGCACAATCCTTTTGACGTTCATACCCGCATACGCGGCCGTCGCCTGGCTTTCCCCGACCACGCTGATCTCATATCCCTGCTTGGTGTATGTCATGTAAATGAACACCAGCACCACCAGCACCAGCGCGACGATCCAACCGATATGTACGCCGAAGACCCGGTCGAGCGTCGCGTTGTCTGAAAACCGGGCGATTTTCGGGAAACCGGAGGAATCCGGATCGGCCCAGGGGCCGTCCCGCAAAAAGGTGATGCAGTGCAGCGCGATATAATTGAGCATGAGGGTGAACAGGGTCTCGTTGGCCCCGAATTTTACTTTGAAGAAGGCCGGCAGCAGCCCCCAGAGCCCGCCGCCGAGCGCACCCGCGATGAACATGACGAAAATCAGCACGGGATGGGGCCAGCCGCTGTGGAACAGGGCAAAATAGGATGCGAAGATCGCGCCCATGATGATCTGACCCTCCGCTCCGATGTTCCAAAACCGCATTTTAAAGGCCAGCGTCACGCCGAGCGATGAGATCAGCAGCGGGATAATAACCAGCATGGTGCCCTGGAAGGCGATGGAGCTGCGGAAGCAGCCCTGGACCATCGTCCCGTAAATTTTAAAAGGATTGTATCCGAGGCAGAGCAGGAACAGCCCGCCCGCCACCAGGGCAAGCGCCAGCGAGACCAAGCGGAGAAGCATCCGCTTGTTGTTGGACAGCTCCGCCCGTTTGACAATGCGAACGAGGGCTTCCTTTTTCCCCCGTTCCGGCTGTGCGGTCCCAGTCACGACGGCTTCACCTCCTCCATCACGGTTCCGGTCATCATCAGGCCGATGTCTTCCTTTTTCGCCGTGCGCGCGTCCACTATCCCCGAGATCCGCCCGTTGCAAAGCACCAGAATCCGGTCGGAGAGCTCGAGAAGCACGTCCAGATCCTCACCGATAAAGATGACGGCCACATGCCGCTGCTTCTGCTCATTGAGCAGATCATAAATCGTGAAAGAGGAGTGGATGTCGAGGCCCCGGACCGGATAGGCCGCGATCAGCAGGTTGGGGCCGGAATGGATTTCCCGGCCGAGCAGCACCTTCTGCACGTTGCCGCCCGACATCATCCGCACCGGCATGTCTACCGAAGCCGTCTGGATGTCCAGCCGGTCCACCAGTTCCTCCGACAGGGCGCGGGCCGGTTTTTTGTCGATGAACGGCCCCTTGTGGCTCCGATAGGATTTGAGGAGCATATTGTCCACCATCCCCATCGACGCGACCAGGCCCATTCCCAGCCGGTCCTCCGGCACGAAGCTCATGCTGATGCCGAGGTCGATGATCTCGGCGGGGGTCTTTCCGATGATATTTTCCTTTTTGTAGAGGATGGCGCCCTTGCTGGCCTTCATCAACCCCGCGATGGCCTCGCACAGCTCCTTCTGGCCGCTTCCAGCCACGCCGGCCACGCCCAGGATTTCCCCGGTGCGGATGTCAAAGCTGATGTCGTCGAGACCGCGGGAGCCGTCCTCCCTATCCACCGTCAGATCGACCACCTTGAGCAGGACCTCCTGATCCGCCACCTCCGGACGGCCGATCTGCAGGGAGACGGCCTTGCCCACCATCAGCTCGGTCAGCCGCTTTTCATCGGTTTCGGCTGTCGTGACCGTCTGCACGCTTTTCCCTTTGCGCAGGATGGTCACCCGGTCGCTGATGGCCATCACCTCGCCCAGCTTGTGGGTGATGATGATGACCGCGCAGCCCTGCTCCTTCATCCGGCGAAGGATCTGGAACAGCTTGTCCGTCTCCTGGGGGGTCAGTACGGCGGTCGGCTCGTCGAGGATCAGGATCTGCGCCCCCCGGTACAGCACCTTGAGGATCTCCACCGTCTGCTTTTCGCTCACCGACATATCGTATACCTTTTTGTCCGGGTCGATTTCCAGGCCGAAGGCGGCGCCGAGTTCCCGGATCTTCTCCCGCAGGAGGGCCGGCTTGCTGTAGCGCTCCCGGACGCCCAGCACGATGTTGTCCATCGCGCTGAACACCTCCACCAGCTTGAAATGCTGATGGATCATGCCGATCCCCAGCTCCATGGCGTCACTCGGGGTGTTGATGACCACCTCATGCCCGCCGATGGAGATGCTGCCCGCGTCGGGATGGTAAATCCCCGACAGCATGTTCATCAGCGTGGTTTTTCCCGATCCGTTTTCCCCCAGCAAGGCCAGGATTTCCCCGTACCGCACCGATAGGTCGATCCCGTCGTTTGCCACGACCGTGCCGAACGACTTGGTGATGCCCCGGCACTCGATCGCGATGCCGCCGGCCGGCCGGCGATTGTTGTCTTCTGGCATCTCTGTGTCCCCGCCTCCCGTCTTGTCGCGCGTATCCATGAAAAAGGAAAAAGGGCGTTGGTGTTCCAGCCGCCAAGCCCTTTTCGGGGAGGGGACGCACGCGTCCCCTCCCCGTTATCGGTTTCCGCTCTTACTTCACGACGACGTTTTTGAAATACCAGTTGATGCCGCCGGTGATGGTCGCATCGTCCAGGGTTCCGCCTTCTTTGCCGACCGTCTTGCCGTCGTTGGTTTCGATGACGCCGTCAAAGACATTGAAGGAGCCGTCCAGGATCTTGGCACGGGCCGCTTCGACGGCCTCTTTCGTGCCAGCCTTGCAGAAATCCGCGAGAGGGGAGATGTCCACCAGGCCCTCTTTCATGCCGCCATAATAATTTTCCGGCTTCCAGGTGCCGTCGATGACCTGCTTGACCGCTTCGGTGTAATACACGCCCCAGTCCCACACGACGGAGGTCAGGGTCGCTTTAGGAGCGTCCTTGGACATATCGGAATTGTAGCCGATCCCCCATTTGCCCGCCTTTTCGGCAGCCGTCTGGGGATAGGGGGTGTCGCAGTGCTGGGCGATGACGTCGCAGCCCTCCGCCAGCAGCGCTTCCGCCGCTGCGTTTTCCATCTCGGGAGCAAACCAGCTGTTAGTCACCTTGACGAACACCTTGGCCTCGGGATTGACCGAATAGACGCCCATGGCGAACGCATCGATACCGCCGGTAACTTCGGCGTTGTCTTGGCCCATAGCGGCCACATACCCGATTTTATCCGACTCGGTATTCATGCCCGCGACGATACCGCTGAGGTACCGGGCCTGATAGATCCGGCCGAAGTAATTGTTAAAGTTTGTGTCGTTCTCCTTATAGCCGGTACCATGGGAGAAGATGATGTTCGGATATTCCTTCGCCAGGCTTTCCATGGTGTCCATGTACCCCCAGCTGGTGCCGAAAATGATGTTGCATTCCGCTTCGATGCACTCCTGAATGGCGCGCTGGATGGCCGTGGGATCCTGATCGTCGACGCTGTTTTTGCGGATGATCTGGTCGTCCCGCAGGCCCAGCTCCTTCTGCATCGCCACGATCCCCTGGTCGTGGGTGTAGGAGTAACCGGAGCCCTCACCCGGATCGGACAGGTGAATGACGCCCACCTTGATTTTGTCCTTGTCGACCGCGCCGCCCGCAGGCGACTCATCCGTGGAGCAGCCCGCGGCCATCAGTGCCAGGACCGCCGCCATTGCCACGGCCAGAACCCGTACCCATTTCCTCATGCTTTTCATTCCTCCCAATAATTGTCCGGGCGCCGCCCGGCTGTGTATATCGTCAAGGCGGCGGAGCCGCCTGATCCGACTAAGCCTCCGGATGGCGGAACACGACGCCGGTGTCCTCGTCCATGGATTCGATGATAGCCAGGGATTCCACCCGCACGCCTGTCGCCCGGACGAGATCCCCGCCCGGCTGAAAGCCCTTCTCCACGGCGATGCCCGCCCCCACGAGGCAGGCGCCCGCGGCCTTCACCAGCTGGATCAGCCCGAGCAGGGCGCTGCCGTTCGCGAGGAAGTCGTCGATGATGAGAACCCGGTCCTCCGGCCGGAGGAACTCCTTGGCCACCCGGATTTCATAGACCCGTCCGTGGGTAAAGGACTCCACCCGGCTGGTATAGACATCCCCAGCGATGTTTTTCGTCTGGTTTTTCTTGGCGAACAGCACCGGTACGCCGAAATACTGCGCCGCGACGCAGGCGATGCCGATGCCGGAAGACTCGATGGTGAGGATTTTGGTCACGCCCTCGCTACCGAACAGGCGGTGGAACTCTTTTCCCATTTCACCAAACAAGGCAATGTCCATCTGATGGTTCAGAAAACTGTCCACCTTCAGCACATTGCCCGCTTTCACCTTACCGTCTTGCCGGATACGCTCCTCGAGAAGCCGCATGCAAAGCCTTCTTTCACGGGACGGCCGGTCCGGCCTGTCCTTGAAATATGAACGAAACATGAATGATAAAATGATTTTACCCTACTTTGCACAACATTGCAACACCCGATTTGTTATCAAATCCTCTGGAATTCGCCCTCATCTTTTGTCGAGAACGTCGAACCGGAAGGTTTTTGTCCGCCTTTTGCCGGAATTCCCCGCAGCATGCCGCAATTTGCCGGGAGCTGTCCGCATATGGGATCAGCTCTGCTCATCGAGCGTCAGTTCGAAGGCTGGCAGGAATTCGTCCAAAAAGCAATCCGCCGCCGGCAGGTGCATAGCCCGGATGGCCGCCTCAGTAGAACGGCGGGCCTGTTCGAACTCCCGGTTGCCTTGGCCCTGTTCCTCCACACATTTGATAAGGGCGGACAGCTTGTCCGCCGCCTTGACGATCCGCCGCTCCTCGGCCAGATCCTCCCCAGGGAAGAAGAACTCCCGATACTCCGGGCGCATATCCTCCGGCAGCATGGAAAGCAGCTTGTTTGCGGAGACATCCTCCACCTGACGGTAGGCGTCCCGGATGGCTGGATTGGCATATTTGACCGGGGTGGGAAGATCGCCGGTCAGGATTTCGGGCGCGTCGTGGTACAGCGCGAGCAGGACAGGTATGGAATGCCATACTATTATCTTACATATATTCCAGAAAAAAAAGAAATTGTTGTTGATCTGGTTGGAAGCACAG
>ERZ856578.2136-NODE-2136-length-33862-cov-3.827113_pt1 | contig 33862 bp, 28 predicted proteins | sample MGYA00514384_ERZ856578 | MGnify/ENA primary metagenome ERZ856578 (study PRJEB29103, sample SAMN06111958) | human gut metagenome | biome: human gut; feature: ankylosing spondylitis patient; material: healthy_person | host: Homo sapiens | place: China:Hangzhou... | reverse complement strand
ATCGCGAGATTTGTGTCTGCGCGCACTTGACACAAACTCGACATGCGCAAAAAGCGTGCGCAGAAATGAGAGGAAAAAATGATGAGAGAAAAATATGAATCTCTGGCAGTGCATGATCTGAAGGAGATTGCAAAAGCAAGGGGGATAAAAGGACTTTCTACAATGAAAAAGGCGGAAGTCATTGATGCGATGCTGAGGTTGGATGCCCAGGAGAATGCAGAAATGAAAACAGAACCCAGCGCCCCTAAGAACCGTCCGGCAGAGCGCAAGGATGCCCCGGAGAAGGACGCGGCAGAGCGCAAGGATGCTCCGAAGAGGGACGCGGCAGAGCGCAAGGATGCTCCGAAGAGGGACGCAGCGGAGCGGGAAGATACCCCGAAGAAGGGCGCAGTGGAAAAGCAGGATTCTCATGACGGTGGGGCAGAACCGGAGAGCAGAGCAGGGGATCGGGAGGAAAGGCGACAGCAGAGAACAGGAAAGCGCTTCATCAGCAATGGTTCTTATCATAATGGACGGACAGGAAGCCGCGACAACAATGGTGCGCGGGAAAATACTGCAGCTGCAGCGCCCCATGCGGCTGCGCCTGTGGCAGAAGAGGCGCAGAACCGTGTGAGCGCACCTGCACCTCGTTATAATGAGCGCTACAACAGTCCGTATAATCGCGGAACTGCACCGATCCAGAGTCCGGAGGACGACAAGTTCCCGACAGAGCTGGACAGCGGCATTACGGTAAAGGGTATCCTGGAGGTCATGGCTGAGGGCTATGGCTTTATCCGCTCGGATAATTATATGCCGGGAGATAATGATATTTACGTGGCACCCAGCCAGATTCGTCGGTTCAATTTACGGACAGGCGATATTTTAGAGGGAAATACCAGAGTGCGGACGCAGAATGAAAAATTCTCCGCCCTGCTTTATGTCAAGACCATCAATGGCTATACCACAGAGGAAGCATCCAGACGAAGCAACTTTGAAGATATGACGCCGATCTTTCCGAACAGCAGACTGAAAATGGAACGCTTCGGCTGCCCGGTGGCGATGCGGGTCATGGATTTGTTAAGCCCCATCGGTAAAGGACAGAGAGGTATGATTGTGTCCCCGCCGAAGGCTGGTAAGACAACCCTATTAAAAGAAGTGGCCATGTCGGTAAAGAAAAATTATCCGAACCTGCATCTGATCATTCTCCTGATCGATGAACGTCCGGAGGAGGTAACGGACATGAAGGAGACGGTGGCAGGGCCGAATGTAGAAGTGATCTATTCCACCTTTGACGAATTACCGGAACATCATAAACGAGTTTCTGAAATGGTTATTGAGCGTGCAAAGCGTCTGGTCGAGCATAAACAAGACGTTATGATCCTGTTAGACAGTATTACCCGCCTGACCCGTGCCTACAACCTGGTGGTTCCGCCCAGCGGACGTACCCTGTCCGGTGGTATTGACCCTGCGGCATTACACATGCCTAAGCGCTTTTTTGGTGCAGCCCGCAATATGCGGGAGGGCGGAAGCCTGACGATTCTGGCCACTGCACTGGTGGACACCGGATCCAGGATGGACGATGTCATTTACGAGGAATTTAAAGGAACCGGTAATATGGAGCTTGTGCTGGATCGAAAGCTGTCTGAACGCAGAATTTTCCCTGCCATCGACATCCCCAAAACCAGCACGAGAAGAGAAGATCTGCTGCTGAGTGCAGAGGAGATGGAAGCAATCAACGTGGTGCGCCGCGCGTTGAATGGTATGAAATCCGATGAAGCTGTGGATAAGGTGCTGGATCTGTTTGCAAAGACGAAAACCAATATAGAGTTTGTGCAGACGGTGAGAAAGATGAGATACCTGTAAAAATACAGCCCGTGCAATAAAAATTACAGTTCACACGCGCCATTCGCAAAACCGCGTCTTCGACGCTCTCCGCTGCTTCGCAGCTCATTTTTGATTTCATAAGGAAATGCGTCCTATGAAATCAAAACGCTCTACGAGGATGCGCACCGGATGTTCTTCTTTTTCAAGGAAATCAAAAAAATACTTGCATAGGGCAAAAGTTTATGCTATATATAGTTGCATAAAATATACAACGAAAGGAAAACGAACGATGAAGCTGCAGGAAACCCTGGAACATCTGAATTTTTCAAGGCTGGAAGCACAGATTTATATGGCATTGATCGGTTCTGAGCCCATGTCTGCCTATCAGCTGGCAAAAAAAATCGCAATTGCACGCCCTTCTATTTACAATGCGCTGGAGCACATGCTGGATAAGGGAATGGTGGAGCTGGTTCCGGATCAGACAGCACTGTATACCGCCCAGGAGCCGGAGGTGCTTTTGAGGCGGATGCAGGCGGAAATGACAGCAAACCTTTCTCTCGCCAGGCAACAGCTGGAAGAATATGAGACGGCGAAGCAGCCGGAGGTGCATTTCGTATTCCGGGGCTTTGAAACGGCAATGGCAAGGGCAGGGAAGCTTCTGGAGGATGCCCGGGAGGAGGTTTATCTGAATGCGGATTTTGATCTTTCCTGTTTTGCAGAGACCTTCCATCGGCTAAAGAAAAAAGGCGTGCGGATCGTTGCGTTTTCCTTTGATGATCTTGGACTGAACCGGGAGGATGTGGAGTTTTATACCCACGGAGGAATGCTGACAGCACATCAGCCCTCCCGTCTGATGCTTGTGACAGACAGGCAGATGACGCTGACAGCGGACTGCGGTGCATTTGCCAACTGGAGCGGTACGGTCAGCAACAATGGGCTGATGGTGAAAATTTTGTTGGAGCATATTCAACACGATATCACTTTACTGCAGCTGCAGGAAAAGTATGGACTGGAAATGCATTGAAATGAGATCGGCTGCAGTTTAAAAGGATGCAGCCTGGAAAAAGGAGGTCTGAACATGATTCATTTAGAAGCGGTTTATCATAGAGCGTCAGCATTTCTACTGCCGCTTCCCTGTCATGGGGCTTTCCGAGGATCTTTCCCTCACAGCATACCACCGTGTCCGCGCCGATCACCAGCAGCTCCGGCTGCCGTTTTCCGTTAAGGTTCGGCTCCTGTGTTTCCTCAGAGATCTGCTCCTGATCTGTATCAGGATTCTGCCACTGACCGCCGGACAGCTGCTCCCAGATATCCACCGCTTTCTGACGGGACAGCTCCTGCACCAGCGCACCTGCCTCCGTCGTTTTTGCATTTTCTTCTTTTGTGCTCGGCATAACGGTAAATTCCAGTCCGATCTGCGAAAGCAGCTCCCGACGCCGCGGGGATGCGGATGCCAGTACCAGCCGAACGTTTTGCTCTTTTTGCATGTCCTTACTCCATTTCCACATGGGTTTCCGGAATGAATACCCGTGTGTCCCGATATTCTTTTTTGACGCTCATCTCCTGTGCCTCTTTGCAGAACACCTCCTGTGCGCAGTAGGGTTCCTTGCCGCGTCCGTCCGCCTTTTCATAGCTGCCGTCCGGCTTTAAGATATGTGCTTTCTTGTTGTCTCGCAGCTGTCCCTCCAGAATGTGCCAGAGCTTTTCTTTCAAAGCAGGTGCTTCGACCGGGAACAAAATCTCCACTCGGCGCTCCAGATTTCTCGGCATCCAGTCTGCGCTGCTACAGTAAAATTCCGGATTGCCATTATTTTCAAAGTAAAATACACGCGCATGCTCCAGGAAGTTTCCGACGATCGAACGCACGGAAATATTTTCGCTCACTCCCGGAATTCCGACTTTTAAGCAGCAGATACCGCGCACGATCAGCTCAATCCTTACACCTGCGCGGCTCGCCTCATACAGCGCCACGATAATATCCCGATCGCACAGGGAGTTCATCTTTGCAATGATATGTCCCTCACGCCCAGCCTCCGCGTTTTTCTTTTCCCGCTCGATCAGATACAGGAAACGATCTTTTAACCACAACGGTGCGAGGCTCAAACGGTTCCAGGAACGCGGCTCTGAATAACCGGACAACATGTTGAATACCGCCGTCGCATCCTCACCGATCGCTTCGCTTGCCGTCATCATGCCGATATCGGTGTAGAGCTTTGCAGTCGCATCGTTATAGTTTCCGGTTCCCAGATGAACATAACGGCGGATGCCATCCTCCTCTTTTCTGACAACCAGTGTAATCTTGCTGTGGGTCTTCAAGCCGACCAAACCATAGATAACATGACAGCCTGCTTTTTCCAGCTTTCTCGCCCAGACGATGTTGTTTTCCTCGTCAAAACGCGCCTTTAATTCTACCAGAACTGAAACCTGCTTACCGTTCTCCGCAGCCTGCGCGAGCGCCGCGATGATCGGCGAATTTCCGCTGACACGATACAGTGTCTGCTTGATCGCAAGCACATCCGGGTCTTTGCTCGCCTGCCGGATAAAGTCCACGACCGGCACGAAGCTCTGGTACGGATGGTGCATCAGCACGTCGCCTTTTTTGATTACATCGAAAATATTGTCGGTGCCGTCAAACTCCGGCACGGGCGCAGGCGTATATTTCGGCGCACGCAGCTCGTCAAAGCCCTCCAATCCGTATACCTTCATCAAAAAAGTCAGGTCAAGAGGCCCGTCGATTTCAAAAACGTCCTCCTTACGCACGGAAAGCTCGCGGCACAGAATCTTTAACAGCCGTCTGTCCGCAGCCGCCTCGATTTCCAGGCGGATCGCCTGTCCCCAGGTTCTCTTTTTGATCTGTTTTTCAATTTCCAGAAGCAGGTCTTCCGCCTCATCCTCATCGATTGCAAGATCGGCATTTCGTGTAATTCGAAACGGATGTGCGCACAGAACGTTATAATTTAAAAACAGCTTGCTGATGTTGCGCTCAATGATCTCTTCCAGAAGCAGCACCGCAACCTCTGTGTCCCCCTCCTTCGCCGCCGGAATCCGCACAACTCTCGGCAAAACAGACGGAACCTGTACGGTTGCGAACTCGATTTCCGTATCCTTTTCTCCCTTTTTGGCAACAAGCGCGCCGATATTCAGCGTCTTGTTGCGGATCAGCGGGAACGGTCTGGAAGAATCCACCGCCATCGGTGTCAGAACCGGATACACATTTTCTTCGAAATATTCATCCACATACTGTGCCTGGCGCTCTGTCAGCTGCTCGTGATGCTCCACAAAATTTAACCCGTTTGCCCGAAGCTGCGGCAGAAGCATCCGGTTGTAGGTGGAATACTGCAGCGCCGCAAACTTATGGGTTTCCTCCATCAGCGCGTCCAGCTGCTCTTTTGCAGACATTCCGGCGATGTCCTTTTTGGTATATTCGGCATGGATCATATCCACAAGGGAGCCGATCCGCACCATGAAAAATTCATCCAGATTGGAAGCGGTAATGCTCAAAAATTTCAGTCGTTCAAATAATAGGAGCTGTTTGTCGCGCGCTTCCGATAGCACTCTTTTATTAAATAAAAGCCAGCTCAGCTCCCGGTTTGTATACAATGCGGGATTCTGAAGTTCTTTCTTATCCATATTTTCTGACCCTTTCTTTTTATTCATGACAATAGAATGCTCGCAGAGCGTGCATTCTATTGTTCTTTACTGCGATATTTCCCGCTGCGGTCAAAGCATGTGCAGGCACAGTTTTACAAAATCCGTTTCTGCCGGATCACCGGCTCGATGCTGTAAACCTCCCGGAAAAACTCTGCCCGGGAACCGAACAGACCTCTTTCCAATGTAATATCCTCGTTGGTAGTGATTGTCAAAATCAGCTTGTCGTCCTTGCGCACCGCCTTGATATCCCTGCATTTCTGCTTGTGGCTGCGGTCAAGCGCGTTCGCGATCTGCAAAATCGCAGTCAGCTTGACGATCGTTAAGTATTCCTCCCGGTCGATCCCCTCGCTGTTTTCCATGCTGTAGTCGAATTCCAGGTGATTATAGCGCACGATATTGGCGACGATTTCCCGCTCCCGGTGCGACAGCCCGATGATCTCCGTCGCCATGATGATCGCATAGGAGCACTCTCCGAGATTGACCATGCTGATATATTTGCCGCAGTCGTGCAGAAGCGTTGCGATCCGAAGCAACAGCCGTTCCCGTCTGCCCATGCCATGCACGCGCTTCATGCTGTCAAAAATCGTCAGTGCGATCTGCTCCAGCGTCTCCGCACGGCGCTTGCTGCCCATATAACGCTTGCTGATGCCCCGCGCACAGGTCACGATATCCTGTTCGAAATCATGCACCTGTGCCAGAAGTTTATATTCTTCCGCATATTCGTATACCATGCCGTCGCATAGTGACACGCCTGGTGCCCAGATCATCTTTGCATCCGTCATTAGCGCGACCTGACGGACAATTGCGGATGAAATTCGAAGCAAAGGCACATTTTCTTCCGGTGTATCAAAATAGCGCACGATTTCCATATCCGTATGATCGTGCAAATAATTCATATAAGATGCCATCGAATCCCGGTCCAGATATCCGCTTCCGGCTACTTTGCCGAGCTTTCCCAAAATCAGCGCGGAAATATAGTCATCCACTACGATGATATTTTCGATCACGCGATCCTTTAAATACATCTTGCGGAAGACAGAAAGCTGTGCTTCCAGAAGTTCCTCCAGAAGCGGACCGTTCTCAGAGGGGCGCACATTTAAGCGGCTCATTTTTTCCTGCAGCCGCAAAACGCCAAGGCGCATGTTCTGCGTCGCGGAAAGCTTATCCTTATCAAACAGTGACATCTGAATGCTGCCGCCGCCGATATCCAGAACAAGGGTTCCTTTTTCGATGATTTTTTCGAAGCCGCCGCGGCTGGCGATCGATTTATAATCGAGGAAACGCTGTTCCGAGTTGCTCAGCACATCCAGCTTGACTCCGGTACGCTGCATGATCTGATCCAGAACGATGGCCGTATTTTTTGTTTCCCGGATGGCGCTCGTCGCACAGGCGCGGTAGTCATCCACCCGATAACCTTCCATAATCGAAACAAAATTGCGCAGTACCGCACACAGTTCGTCCATCACCTCATGGCTCAGCTTTCCGGTTGCAAAGGTGCCGCCAAGATCCAGACGGTTCCGAATCCAGTCCACCTCCCGGATGCCGCTGTTTTTGGTGATCGTATAAATTTTCAGGGTCTGCTCATAGGAGCCCACGTTAATTGCCGCAAACGTTTTCATATGCCAGAATGATCCTTTCTGCCTCTTTTCCTGCCGCATACAATAGAATGCACGCTTACTGTCCTAACAGATAATCGATAAACTGCTGCGCCGTCCGCCCGGAAAGTCCGCCGTGGGACAGCTCCCACTGGTTCGCCTTTAACAAAAGCTCGTCTTCGCTCATCCTTACGCCATAACGGTCTGCCAGCGTCGAAACGATCTTCTGAAACTGCTTTTTGTCCGGAGAGCCGAAATAAATGCTGACGCCGAAGCGCGACACGAGAGAAAGCTTTTCCTGCACGGTATCGTTGACATGCAGCTCTTCATCCCTGTCCTGTTTGTCCTTAAAGGTCTCCCGGATCAGATGCCGTCTGTTGGAGGTTGCATAGATCAGGACGTTTTCCGGCTTCTTTTCCAGACCGCCCTCGATGACCGCCTTCAGATATTTATATTCGATCTCAAATTCTTCAAAGCTTAAATCATCCATGTAAATGATGAATTTGTAGTTCCGGTTTTTGATCTGCGCGATTACATCGTTTAAATCCTGGAACTGGTGTTTGTACACCTCGATGATGCGCAGCCCGCTGCCGTAATATTCGTTGGCGATCGCCTTGATACAGGAAGACTTTCCGGTTCCCGCGTCGCCGTAAAGCAGGCAGTTATTCGCCTTTTTACCGTTGACAAACGCTTCGGTATTGTCCGTCAGCTTCTTTTTCTGGATCTCATAGCCAATCAGGTCGGACAGCTTCACATGCGCGATATTGGTGATCGGCACGATTTCAGCGTGCCCGTCTCTCTTTTCAATCCGGAATGCCTTATGCAGCCCGAACCGTCCCACGCCGTATTCCTGATAAAATTCTGTAAGAGTCTGCTTCATTTCTTCCGGCGTATGGTCCAGACAGAACCGCTGCGCAAGATCGCAGATCCGGTCGCGGATACGGGTATTGTATACTTTGCTCTCCTGCGGATTGCCCTCGTAGAAAAGCACGATAGAAAACTCCTCTGCTCCGAGCACTTTTGCTACCGTTTGCAGATCATAATCATAAAATTCCTTGAAAATCCGGATATCGTGAAGCGCCGCCAGATTCACGCTGCCTTCCACGCTGCCACGGATTTCCGCGCTGCAGCTATAGCTGTTTTCCTTATTTACCAGAAGATTGGCAAGATAGCAGTGCCAGAGATTTCCATAAAAGCCGTATCTGCCCGCCATGTCTAACAGCCGATGCATGCAGTCGTATAAGAGCCCCGCCTTATCCGACAGATTGTAAAAATCGTCCGCATAGTTTTCTGCCAGCCAGACCATGTCTGTCAGCAAATCCCCTTCTTCAAAATCCCGGTAAAGGATCAGCTGTTCTGTTTTCATCCTGTTGTATTCTCCCTTTCCGCTTATCCGGCTGTTTTCATCCGTTTAGTAATTTCCCAGAATCTTCATGTTCGAGGCCTCTTCCCGAAGTCCCCGCAGCGCGTTCTTCACGGCGCTGTCTTCCAGATTTCCCTCAAAATCCAGGAAGAACCGGTATTCCCACGTCCGTCCCTCGATCGGACGGCTCTCGATCTTTGTCAGATTTAAATGATTGTATATAAAATGCGACAGCATATGGTACAGCGAGCCGCTCTCGTGCGGTACTTCAAAGCAGATGCTGATTTTCTTTGCATTCTTCTTAAAAATCTTCTGGTTCGTCACGATAATGAACCGGGTTGAATTGTTGGAAACGTTGTTGACCGGCTTCTGTAATACCTCCAGCCCGTAAACCTTCCCGGCATACTCACTGGCAATTGCTGCCTGGGTTTTTAAACGATCTTCTGCAACCTTCCGCGCTGCAAACGCATTATTCGGCATGGAAATCTGCTGCCAGGAATGCCCGCCTAAAAAGCGCGAGCTCTGCATCAGCGACTGCGGATGGGAATATACGGTCTGAATATCGGAAATCTTTGTCCCCGGAACACCCAGCAGGCAATGCTCGATTTTTAAAATCTGCTCACCGACGATATAGTTTTCAAATTCTACCAGAAGATCGTAAATCTCGCTGACGATCCCTGCCGTCGAATTTTCAATTGGAAGCACCGCAAACTCCGCGCTGCCCTCTTCGATCGCGCTCATTGCGTCCCGGAAGCTGTCCACATGGATGCTGTCGATGCGTTCCCCGAAAAAGCGCATCATCGCAGCCTGGGAATATGCGCCCTCTGCGCCCTGGAATACGACTCTCGCCTTTTTGGTATCCAGATTTTCGACCGGGATAAAGGGCAGCCTGCTGGTGCGTCCATGGCTTTCCAGCATCTGGTACTGGAGCTTTCGGCTCATCGCCATGATCTGTTCAAACAGCTCCGTCATACCCTGACTGTTAAAATCATTATGGGTCAGGGAGCGTACCCGCGCCAGCTTTTCTTCCTCTCTGGTTTTGTCAAATACTTTTTTTCCATTTTCGATCTTATATTCTGCCACCTGACTGCAGATTTCCATGCGCTGCTCATACAGCTGCACCAGCTGGCTGTCAATCCGGTCTATTTCATTCCTGAGCGTAGACAAATCCATGAACGCTTCCTCCGTCTGTAATTTTACTCTTAATCTTAGCACAGTTTGCATGGAATTTGAAGTTTTGCACATACTATTTCCATGAAAAAATTGTGTAAAGATTTTTTAAAATGCGGCATCCTCGGCTGGTGCCTCGAAATCCTTGTATCCGGCGCAGAAGCGCTGCGCCGTCAGGACAAAACGCTGACCTGTCATACTTCTTTATGGATGTTTCCGATCTACGGCTGCGCCTGTCTGATCGGCCCCCTCTACCGGATTTTAAAGCATTTGCCCAAAACCGTGCGCGGGCTGATCTATATGACCGGCATTTTTTCCGTCGAGTACGCCACCGGGCGCTTTCTGGATAAAAAAGGCCAATGCCCCTGGAGCTACCAGAAAAGCCCCTGGAACATCAGCCATGTGATTCGCCTCGACTTCGCGCCGGCGTGGTTTTTAATCGGACTACTGTTTGAAAAAGCGGTCGCTGCGGACGATTCGCGGACGTGACCGCCCACAGCTGCCATCTTCCCTCAGCCCTTTTTGCGCTCATATTTAAGGAAATGATAGGTCAGGTCAAAATAATACTGCTCGTCGCTGTCGGCTGTGATCTCCCAGTCCGGATCCTCGTCCAGATTCGGGAACCACGAATCCGCTTCATAGGCATGGTCAATTTTAGTCACATGCGCGGTATCACAGTATGGCAGCAGCTGCTCGTATACGCTGCTTCCGCCGATGACATAAACCTCCTTCGTGTCATATCCCTTGACCGCCTCCAGAAGCTCTTCGACGGAATGCACAACCTGCGCATCCTTCTGTTGATATGCCTCGTTGCGGGACAGGATAATATTATCCCGGTTTTTGAGCGGCTGTCCGCCCGGAAATGTATCCATCGTCTTTCTTCCGAGCACGACAACCTTTCCGGTCGTCTCCTGTCGGAACATCTTATGATCTGCCGGAATCCGCACCAGCAGCTCCCCTTTATTGCCAATCGCCCAATTTTTATCCACTGCTACAATCAGATTCATGCGTATTCTCCTTCTATCGTCAAATTGCGATCGGGATGTCCTTGATCTGCTCCCCGGTCACATAATCGTCTGCGCGCACGTCGTTTCTTGTGAACTGATAAAAATCCTTGATCTCCGGATTTAACCAGAATTTCGGTGCCGGATAGGGCGTCCGCGAAATCAGTTCTTTGATAATCGGCACATGGCGGTCATAAATATGCGCATCCGCAATGACATGCACCAGCTCGCCGACCTCCATATCGCACACCTGTGCCAGCATATGCAAAAGCACAGAATACTGCACCACATTCCAGTTATTCGCCGCCAGAACGTCCTGGGAACGCTGGTTTAAAACTGCATTTAAAGTCAGTTTATCGTGTCCCGGCTTCTGCGTCACATTAAAGGTCATGCTGTAGGCACAGGGATACAGGTTCATTTCATGCAAATCCTGATGCACATAAATATTCGTCAGGATTCTTCTCGAAAAAGGATTGTTTTTCAGATCGTAAATCACGCGGTCCACCTGATCAAACAGACCCTCTTTATACAGATGCTTTACACCAAGCTGATAGCCGTAAGCCTTGCCGATACTGCCGTCTTCATCCGCCCATTCGTCCCAGATATGGCTGTGTAAGTCATGGATATTATTGGATTTCTGCTGCCAGATCCACAAAATCTCGTCCGTCGCGCTCTTTAAAGCGGTGCGGCGAAGCGTCAGGAGCGGAAATTCCTTCGATAAGTCGTAGCGGTTGACTACGCCGAACTTTTTGATCGTATAGGCGCTGGTTCCGTCCGGCCAGTGCGGGCGTACCTTTTCTCCCTCCGTGCTCGTTCCATTTTCCAGAATATCCCGGCACATATTGATAAAGATTTCATCTGCCATGCTCATATGCTTATCCTTGATTCCTCCTGATTTTAATTCCATTTATCGCAAAGCGAATTGATCTGGTCTGCAAATTTCGCCAGATCCTTATTTGCCATTCCTTTGCAGTGCCCAATCAACGCCATCAGGCGCTGTCCTGCAGCCACAAGACGATTGTATGCGCTGCTCTGCCCGCCGGATGCCGCAGCGGTCTTCTTTTTCACAGCGACAGGCTCTGTAATCTTTTCAAACGTCTCCGTCGTCAGATTAAAGACCGTTCCGCTGTAGGGTGCAAACGCATCGAGCCCGTGTTCATCCTTTAAGCAGTCCGCAAACGACATCGTAACGAGATCCTCACCGTGCACAATAAACACTTTTTTCGGCTTTGTTTCAAAGCCCTCGATCCAGTCGATTAAACCGTTTTTATCCGCATGTCCGGATATTCCGGTTAACACCCTGATCTGTGCGTTTACATCCACCGTCTCTCCGAACAGCCTCATTTCTTTCACTCCGTCTATCAGTGCCCGTCCCGGCGTGCCGACCGACTGATAGCCAACAAACAGAATCGTACACTCCGGTCTCCAGAGGTTGTGCTTTAAATGATGGCGCACGCGCCCGGCATCGCACATGCCGGAAGCGGAAATGATGACCTTCGGCGTTTCATCGAAATTGATCGCCTTGGATTCATCGCTCGTGATCGCAAGGCGCAGCCCCGGAAACGTGATGGGATTGATGCCCTGTCTGACAAGCTCCATCGCCTCTTCGTCAAAGCAGGTCCGCTCGTTTTGTTTGAAAATACCGGTTGCCTCCACCGCAAGCGGACTGTCCACATAGACCGGAAAATCCGCATGATTGGAAACCAGTCCATCCGCCTTGATTTTGCGGATAAAATACAGCATTTCCTGTGTGCGCCCAACCGCAAACGACGGAATGACCACATTTCCACCCTTATCCAGCGTCTCCTGGATGATCTGAGTCAGCTCTCTGACATAATCCGGGCGCGTACTGCCGTGCAGGCGGTCGCCATAGGTCGACTCCATCACGACATAATCTGCCGTTTTTGTATATTCCGGATCTTTTATCAGCGGCTGATTTTTGTTGCCGATATCCCCTGAAAAAACAAGTTTTCTGCTGCAGCCCTCTTCTTTGAGCCATATCTCGATGCTGGCGGATCCAAGCAGATGCCCGACGTCTGTAAACCGGATCGTCACGTTATCGTTTATTTCCAATTCTTTCCCATACGGGCACGGTACGATACAGTTGATGGTGCCGATCGCATCCTCCATCGTATACAACGGCTCCTCCACTTCGATTCCGGCATGGCGTTTTGCCTTCCTGCTTTTCCACTCCGCCTCCTGCTGCTGAATGTGGGCGCAGTCCCGGAGCATAATGCTGCATAAGTCCGCGGTCGCTTCCGTTGTATAAATCTTGCCGCGGAAGCCGTGTGCGTACAAAAGCGGCAGCATGCCGGAATGATCGATATGGGCATGCGTTAAAAACACAAAATTGATCTGGGATTCCGGAACCGGCAACGGGCAGTTTTCAAACCGGTTGACGCCCTGTTCCATTCCGTAATCGACCAGCATATAACTGTCTCCTGCCTGCAGGTAATGACAGCTTCCTGTCACTTCATGATTCGCACCGATAAACTGCAGCTTCATACACCATTGCCCCCTTTTTTTTATTTCAATTCGTTCGCCATCCGGTAGAATTGGTCATATATGCCATGCTTTTCCAGAAGCTCTTCATGATTGCCTTCTTCCACGATGCCGTCATGGGTCAGCACCAAAATCCGATCGGAATTTCGGATAGAAGAAAGCCTGTGTGCGATGGTCAGCGTCGTGCGCCCTTCAGACAGCCTGCCAAGGGATTTTGCTACCTCGTATTCGCTCTCGTTATCCAGCGCACTGGTCGCCTCATCCAAAATAATAATCGGCGGGTTCTTTAAAAAGACACGGGCGATGCTGATTCTCTGCTTCTGTCCGCCGGAAAGCTTTACGCCCCGCTCGCCCACGTAGGTGTCGTAGCCATCCTTCAACTCTGTGATAAACTCATGCGCGCCCGCGCGTTTTGCAGCTTCCATCACTTCTTCACGCGTCGCATCCGGTCTTCCGTAAACGATATTGTCATAGATCGTGCCCGAGAACAGATAAACATCCTGCTGCACGACACCGATATTATGGCGCAGGCTCTTTAAGGTGAAATGCTTGATCGGTTCTCCGTCAATTGTGATCTCACCGCCCGTCACATCATAAAAACGCGGAATCAGGTTGCACAGCGTTGTTTTTCCGCCGCCGGAAGGTCCTACCAGTGCTACCTTTTCTCCCGGATGAATTGTCAGGTTTAAGTTTTTGAACACCTGATTGTGATCATCCGGATATTCAAAGCCCACATTGTGGAATGCGATTTCGCCCTTCGGCTCTCCCATTTCCACAGCGTCTGCCTCATCGAAAATTTCGATGTCTGCATCCATGATCTGCAAAAACCGTTCAATTCCTGTCATGCCGCGCTGGAACTGTTCCGCAAACTCGATAATCCTGCGGATCGTCGCAATCAGCGTCGTCACATACAAAAGAAACGCCACCAGGTCGCCTGCTGCGACCCATCCCTTTATCATAAATATGCTGCCGAAAAGCAAAACAGACACATACATTGCGCCGTCAAAAGCGTGGGTTGTCGCATTAAAGACCGCCATCAGGTGATAGGAATCTCGTTTGATGTCAAAGAACTGTCTGTTGTCTGTCTCAAACTTGTTCGTCTCCATCTGTTCATTTGTAAATGCCTTTACAACCTTCTGCCCCAGCAGGCTGTCCTCAATGCGGGCGTTTAATTCGCCAATCTGGTTTCTCTGTCTGCGGAATACATCGCGCATTTTAAAATTCAGATGCATGCACACTGCAACCATGATCGGAACAATCAGGAAAATAATCAGCGTCAGAAGCACATTGATCCGCATCAGGATGATAAATGCGATCACGAGCTTCACCCCGGCAATAAAAAATTCTTCCGGGCAGTGATGCGCAAATTCGGTCACATCAAACAGATCGTTCGTAATCCGTCCCATGATCTGTCCGACCTTGGTATTATTATAATAGGTATTCGACAGCTGATGCAGATGCTGATACGCGTCCCGGCGCATGTCCGTTTCGATTTTCGCGCCCATGATATGTCCGACGCCCGCCATATAATAAGTGGCAACGCAGTCCACTACACGCAACGCCAGATAAATCGCAACTACACCCAGAATTGTCTGAACCGACAGTTCTGCCAGATGATACAGTCCCTGATTGGTAATGTAACGCATAATCATCGGCAGCACCAACTCGCACAGTGTCGTCAGCCCGGCGCAGAATAAATCCAGCACCAGTGTTTTCCAATACGGTTTAAAATATGGCTGAAAGCGCCGAAATAGTTCTTTTGTTGCATATTGCCTGTCTTTCATGGCAAATTCTCCCCTTATCCCTCGTATTTTACAGACGGACTATGCCATCCGCTCGTTTTAGTATAACACAAAAACAGCTCTCCTGTAAACGACAGGTGAAGCTGCCTCCCGTTCTCTCGATCCCTTCTTTTTCGTCACCCCCTGCTTTTCTTCTTCATAAAATAAGAAAAAAGGCAGTATCTTCCCCGTCTTTTGTAAGGAGACTTCCATGATGGATTCCTGTTCTTCCTGCTGCCGTGCAGACAACGTTTCCAGCCGCTGCAGCGGTGATCCTCCGGGCTGTTGTACGCAAACCGCCTGCCCTGCTTCCGGCCGTCCGGCCTGCACGCTGCCAACCGCCTGCCGTCCCGGCGCTTCCTGTATATCCAGACAGGACATCGAACGCCTGCTTCTATGGAAGCTCGGGCTTATGAAATGCCCAAACAACAGGTTTTGTTCCGGTTGGCAAAAGCGCCCGGGCGCGTGCCGTTCCGATTTCTTTTTTCACTGACGCAGCTTTGACTGCCGGGATGCCTACAGCTGCCAAATACAGTCCGTATCTGCCTATAGCGTCCTTCCGGCGGCGGTATATAACAAGGCATTACAGATTGCCGCCGCTACGTTCGAACCACCCTTTCGTCCACGCGCCACAATATACGGCACCGGATCCTTCAGAATTTCTTCCTTGCTTTCCACTACATTGACAAAGCCCACCGGAACCCCGATGACCAGCACAGGATCCACTTTTTTCTCCAGGATCAGCTCATGCAGGCGAATCAGCGCGGTCGGCGCATTCCCGATCGCAAAAATCCATCTGCCCGGAAGCCTGGCCGCTTCCTCCATACTCACCCACGCGCGGGTCGTCTGTCTTTCTTTCGCAAGCCTTGCCACTTCCGGATCGCTCATAAAACAACGTGCCGTCCCGCCAAAGCTCTCCAGGGTGCTTTTATGGATGCCGGAAAGGGCCATCTGCGTATCTGTCACAATCCCAGCCCCGGCCTTTAATGCTTCCACAGCTTTTGTCACCGCGCCCTCCGAAAAAACAAGGTTGTCTACATAGTCAAAATCCGCCGTCGTATGAATCACCCGTTTGATAACCGGCTCGTTTTCCGGTAAAAGCTTCCGGTCACCCAGCTCCTTCGTAAGGATCTCAAAACTACGTTTTTCAATCTCACCCGGCAGTACGTATTGATAGCTCATCTGTCACCCTCCTGCTTCTCCATCATCCGGTAAATCTGTTCCATATCCAGTGCTTTTCTGACTTCAGCTGCCAGAAGATCATACTGGCTTTCCTTAAATGCCCCATAATCCTGTGTCAGCGCCTCTGCACAGATTCCCTTTTTGGAAAGCAGCGCACCGCACAGATTTTTTGTCAGCGACCCGTTTTCAAAAAGTCCGTGCACATAAGTACCGGCAACATTGCCGCAGACTGCGCCGTCTGCCTGCCAGTCCTCCGTTTGTCAGCGTCCGGATTCTGGAGAACGAGTTTTTGCCATTTCCTGTTGTATGTCCCATATGAATTTCATAACCGGAAAATACACTGCCGCAAAGCGCAGCGAACAGTCCGTCTCCTGCGCCCGGGTTTTGAAGAATTTCTCCTGTCACCCGGGTCTGCACCTTTTCCTTTCCAAAAACGGTTCGAACCGGCAAAAGCCCCATTCCATGCAGGCTTCCTCCCCCTTCTTCCCCGTCCGGATCTTCGATGCTTTCGCCCAACATCTGATAGCCCCCGCAGATTCCCAGCACCGGCACGTTTGCTGCCGCAAGCTTCAAAATAGCTGCTTCCATACCATTCTGGCGCATCCATTTCAAGTCGCTCATCGTATTTTTGCTTCCGGGTATCATCACCATATCCGGCTGTCCGAGGGTTTTTACATCCCCTGCATAACGCAGACTGATCCCGGGCTGCTGCTCCAACGGGTTAAAATCGGTAAAATTCGAAATATGCGGCAGGCGAACCACTGCGATATCCACGCCTGCCCCCGCCTGTACCCGGGACAAACGGGGCGCGAGACTGTCCTCATCATCCAGCTTTGCATAAATCCACGGAATGACACCTGCTACCGGAATTTTCGTCAGCTCTTCCAGCGTTGCAAGTCCGGGTTTTAAAATCTCAACGTCTCCCCGGAACTTGTTGATAATCAGTCCTTTCACCCGTTTCCTTTCTTCCTCTTCCAGCAGGGCAACCGTCCCGTAAAGCTGTGCAAAAACGCCGCCCCGGTCAATATCTCCGGCAAGCAGCACCGGCGCGTCCACCATCTTCGCCATGCCCATGTTGACGATATCGTTTTTCTTTAAGTTGATCTCTGCCGGGCTGCCCGCGCCCTCAATCACAATAATGTCATATTCCTCTTCCAGGGATCGGTAAGCTTTCATGATTTCCGGCACAAGCTGCTTTTTATATTTAAAATAAGACGCTGCAGGCATATTTCCGAGCACATGCCCGTTGACAATAACCTGGCTTCCTACATCACTGGTAGGTTTTAACAGAATCGGGTTCATCCTCGCATCCGGTCTGATTTTCGCAGCTTCCGCCTGCATGACCTGCGCGCGCCCCATCTCTGCCCCGTCTTCCGTGATAAAACTGTTGAGCGCCATATTCTGGCTTTTAAACGGTGCAGTCTTAAAACCATCCTGCGTAAAAATACGGCACAGTGCCGCGCAGATCAGGCTCTTTCCGGCACTCGACATCGTGCCCTGAATCATAATATTTTGCTTCATTGTTTTTCCCCATTCCATTTCCGTAAACGCCTTCAGACAGTCCCGACGCAATCGGGTTCAAAGCTGCTTTTTTCCCTGACACAAAAAAAGCGCCTCCAGAAACCCACGGTTTTCTTCCTCTGTGCGCACTGCAATCCGGTAGTCCCCGGGCTGCAGGTTATGATAATTGGAGCAGTCCCGCATCGGGAATCCTGCTTCTTCCATTCTTTTTCCAAGGGTCCCATCGTGACTGCGAAACAACAGATAATTGGCTTTTCCCTCCCAGACTGTAAATCCTGCCTGCCGCAAACCCTTTACCAGAATCGGACGCTGTTGTTCCACCAGTTTTCTTACCCGGTCTGCATATGCCTGCTCCGAAAGTGCGGCGACTCCGGCTTCCTGTGCCAGAAGCGACACTCCCCACGGCTGTCCGCTTTCCATCAGCTGTTCTTTTCGCTTTGCATCACTGCACACGCAATATCCAAGCCGGACCCCCGCCATCGCATAGAGCTTTGTAAACGCTCTCAGAATCACCAGATTCGGATACTGTCCAAGATACGGCAAAAGCGTCCGCTCCTTCCGATCCGGTAAAAATTCCAGAAAACACTCATCCAACACAAGAAGTGCACTGCATTCCCGACAGCGCTCCAGAATTGCTGTCAGCAGACTGTGTTTTGTGCACTGCCCGGTTGGATTATTCGGTTCACACAGAAAAACAAGATCTGTATCCGGCGTAATCTGTCCCAGAATATCCTCCTGAATCTGAAACTGATCTTCTTCTTTTAGTTCATAAAAATAAATCCTGCTCCCGACAAGTCCTGCCGCCTGCTCATACTCCGCAAATGCCGGAGCTGTCAGCAGCACTTTTTTCGGTTTTTCTGCCTGAAACAGTCGATAAATCAGATCTGCCGCCCCGTTGCCACAGACAATCCATTCTTCCGGACAGGAAAGCTCCTCCGAAAGTTTTTGAACCAGTTTTCTGCATAACGGATCCGGATAACGGTCTATTTTCCCTGCCGCCCGGCAGATCGCCTCCCGGACGCCATCCGGCACGCCCAGCGGACTGACATTTGCAGAAAAATCCCGGATGCTGCGGTTTCCCAGACGCTCCTCTTGTCCTGCCCAGTCTCCGCCATGAATCAGTTCCATTCTTTTCTCCCTCTGCCTGCGCACACATCACACAGCTTTCTTTTGTGCATTCTTCTGCACATTCTCCGCAAGCCATCTATATATTCTATAACAATATACACAGTACACATCTGACCGCAAGAAACAACACGAGCGCGATCAGGCTCGCTATGATCATCATCCGGTTAATCCGCATAATATCTGCTGCTTCCACCGTCCGCAGATCCTCTCCAATCGTCGGCTTTTTTACCAGCTTTCCAAAATACCATGCATCCCCTGCAAGCAGGATGTCCAGTGCTCCTGCCGCCACACTTTCTGTCTGGGCGGAATTCGGGCTTGCGTGATTGTAACGGTCGCGCTTCCAGATTTGAAACGCATGCTTTGCGTTCTGCCCGCTCAGACATGCTGCAAACATCATCAAAAAAGCAGAAATCCGCGCCGGAATATAGTTTGCAACGTCATCCAGCTTTGCTGCCGCGCGTCCAAAGTACAGATACCGGTCATTTTTATAGCCGACCATGCTGTCCATCGTATTGATCGCTTTATAGCAAAGTCCAAGCGGCGCACCTCCGATCACCAGATAAAAAAGCGGTGCTGCCACACCGTCCGAAAAATTTTCCGCCACCGTCTCAATCGCAGCCTTTGCAACTCCCGCTGCGTCCAGATTCTGCGTATCCCTTCCGACAATTCTTGCCACCGCGCTCCTGGCGCCGGGCAGATCCTGTTCTTTCAGCTTTTTTTTCACCCGCATGCTCTCTGTATATAGTCCCTTCACCGCAAGCGCCTGCCAACACCACAGCGTTTCCAGCAAAAATGCCAGCACGGGATGCACCAGACCTGCCAGATAAATTGCGGCTGCCGCCATCAGAAAGCTTCCAAGCGGCAGAATCGCTGCCAGGGCTGCTCCCGCCATCAGAAGTCCCTTTTGGGTATCCGGAAACCTCCTGCGCAGAAATTTTTCCAGCGCGCTGATTGCTTTTCCCATATAAATAACCGGGTGCGGCATCCAGTCCGGATCCCCCAGCCATAAATCCATGAAAAAGCCGCATAAAACGGCTGCTGCTATTCTCATCTTTTTTCTCTCTTTTCCTGCTGCCTGCGAAACGAAAGCTGCCCCTTTATCCAGAGCCTTTCGTTTTCCCAGACAAGCTTCCAGCCGTCCCCGGCCTGCGTCTGTCCCTCATAATAACTTCTTTTCGGTTCTCCGAATTGTTCTAACAGAGCCATCTGCGTGCCGCCGTGGGCCACAACCGGATAAACTGCCTGCGGTTCTTTCTGCTGCCATCCCTGGGTCAGCTCCAAAAAAGCGCTGCAGACGCGGCTGCAAAAAACTGCTTTGCTCTCCCCGCCCGGACAGACATCCAGGCAGCCGCTCTCCACCCAGCTCCGATAGGCGCTGTCATTTTGCATCTCTTCAAAATTTTTTCCTTCAAAACTGCCGAAATTCATTTCTTCCAGCCCCGGTACAAGGATCTGCTTTGCTCCTGGAAACAGAATCTGCGCCGTTTCCTGTGTCCTGCGTCTGTTCGTCACCCATACTTTGGAAACGGTTTCCGAAGCGCGGATAAGCTCCGCTTTTCCAACACTTCCGAGGGAGGAATCCAGCCACCCGATATAACGGTGCTGCTCATTTTCCGGCGTTTTTCCATGACGGATCAGCCAGATTTCTATCTTCTGCTCCATATTTTCCTCTCATTTCTGCCACACCTCCCCTGTTGACGGCCGGTCCAGACAGCTGTTATCGAAGGCTTTCCGGCAGGCCGCACCAGACACGAATGACTTTCTGCGCCCGGTTTGCAAGCAGAATCGACAGCCGTCCGGCTGCTTCTCTTGCCTCCCGTTCTGCAGCATCTATCGGCACGACACCGCACCCGGTTTCCGTTGCGATGACGACTTTTTTTCTGCAAAGCTGCTCCGCCAGCTTTTCCAGCTCTTCCGGTCGATTTCCGACTTTGGAAGCCAGCTGCTGTGCATCGTAAAGCACCCTGCAGTTATCCTCTGCTTTTGTCGAAAAATCTGCTTCCGTATAGCCGAAAGTTTCCCGGACATACTCCCGTTTTCCGGCCGCATATGGTCCAAAAATATAAATCATGCCTGTTTTTTTCCCTTCTCCTGCAAAAACTACCCTTCGCCAGCGCCATTTACAAGATCGTATCTGCGATGTTTTTTGCCGCACTACAGATACTCTGTCAGTACCACTGCTGCCAGCATGAAAAGCTCGCACATCTGGACAAACCATCCTGCCAGGTCCCCCGACAGACCGCCAAATTTTCCAATCAGCCGGAACCGATAATACAAAAAAGTCCCGATTGCGGCAATGCTTACGCCAATGCCTTTTTTCCCGCAGCAAATGCAGCAAAGGACACAAAGGACTGCTGCCAGGACAGCAAGAAACGTTCGCACCTTCTTTTTATCCGCGTACTCTGCAAAAGTATATGCCAGACCACTGTTTTTCGCAAGAGGGAAGCTCGCAACTGCAAGCCCGGAAAGGCTTCTGCTGATACAATAGCCAAACGCCAGCGCCGTCAGATCTGCCTGCATTTGTGCTGCCGTCACTGCAAGAGCAAGCTGGGCGACAAAATAACAGCCCAGCCAGATCGCCGCGAACGCGCCCATATGCGGGTCCTTTAAAATCTGTAGCTTTTTTTCTGTATCCTGATGACTTGCCAGAGCATCTGCCGTATCGCAGAAGCCATCCAGATGAATGCCTCCGGTCACAAGTACCGGAAGTACACAGATTCCCGCCGCCAGTATCCATTCCGAAAACTCCATCCGCAGGCACACAAAACGCCACAGGCACACCAGCGCGCCGATCACTGCGCCGATCAGCGGGAACGCGCACAACGCATAGCGCATACTTTTATTTGTCCATTCTGTCTGCGGCATCGGAATTGCCGAAAACATCGAAAATGCCACGATCACTGTCGAAATCATTGGATTTTTCCTCCCTGCTTATGCCAGATCCAACACCCTGCTGTAATTTCCGCTGCCGCATCCGCCATTTTTGCAATTTCCCGGTTGATTTTTCCGAGGATATCCAGATACCGCACCGTAGACGGATCATAATTTGTCCCGCCCTCGAACACTTCGTTGCTGACAATGACCAGATGCCTGCACTGGTTTTTCAGAGCTGTTACGCCTGCCAGAATTTCTTCGCTGCACCGATCCTCTCCGACGCCCTCCGGCGCGTAGATTTCATTCGCAGTCAGGTTGCTCATACATTCCAGTAAAACGACGCTGTCTTTCGGAACGCGCACCTGTTTTAAACCGGTATAACATTCCACAGTCTGAAAATTTTTCTGTGCGCGCATCCCACGATGTTTTTCAATCCGTGCCAGACATTCGTTGTCCATCGGCTGCATCGTTGCGATGTAAATACGGTTTTCTCCGGCTTCCATCGCGTAATTTTCCGCAAAAGCGCTCTTTCCGCTCGCGCTTCCGCCCACAATCAATGTCAGCATATCCTTCCTCTTTTCCGTTTTCTGCTTCCTTACGGCCGGCTGCCCTGTTCTTCATACGCCTCGATCGAAAGCTCTCCGAATGTAGAACCCTGATAGACGCTGCACGCCATATCCAGCATCGGAATCGCGCACAGCGCACCGGTTCCTTCTCCGAGACGCATGCCCGCCGTGATCATCGGTTCCAGACCGATTGCATTCAGAATCATGCATCCGGCCGGTTCCGCAGATACATGAGTTGCCAGCATTGCCTTTTTGGAAGCCGGGCAGATTTTTACCGCCAAAAGTGCCGCCACTGCAGAGATCACACCATCAATCAGCACCGGAATCTGATACAGCGCGCCGCCAAGGTAGAGGCCGACCATTCCTGCAATATCGAACCCGCCAAGCATAGAGAGCACACTGAACGGATCTTCCGGATCAGGGTGGTGAAGCTTTATCGCTTTTTTTATTGCCTCCAGTTTACGGGAAAGCCCGCTGTCAGACAAGCCTGCACCGCGTCCCGTCACAAGCAGCGGATCACAGCCAAGCAGAACCGAAGCAACCGCGCTGGACGTCGTCGTATTGCCAATTCCCATTTCTCCGGTCACCAAAAGCTTTACCCTATCCTCTTTTGCGCACTTTGCAAGCCCGATTCCCGTTTCGATACAGCGGTACAGCTCTGCCTTTGTCATCGCCGGCTTTTGCGTAATATCCGCCGTCCCGTTGGCGATCCGACAGTTTCGGACTCCAGGATTTCCCGGATAATTTAAAATTCCGAGATCGACCGCCTCTACCTGACAGTTCGCCACCTTTGCCATCCTGCAGGCGCTGCTTTTTCCGGCGGCAAAGCTGTCTGCCATCCGCGCGGTCACCTCGCTTCCGGTCTGTGTGACATTCTGTGCCACTACGCCGTTATCCGCACACATCAGATACAATCTGCGCACCGACAGGTCAATGTCCGCGCTCCCAGTCAGCGCTGCAATCCGAATCAGCGCATCCTCCAAAAGCCCAAGGCTTCCCAGGGGCTTCGCCACACTGTCCCATCGTTGCTTTGCTTCCGCCGCTGCCTTTTTGTCCGGCTCCGATATCTGATTCAGCTGATTTGATAACCTTTCCAAATTCACAATGCCTTCTCCCTTTGCTTTTCCTGCCATTTTGCCGCTGCCCTGGCAAACCGTTCTGCCAGCCTTGGCTCTGCCAGAAAATATAAATGCGGAAAGCCTGCATACAGACTGCTTCCTGCTACGCTTCCTTCCCAGGTTTTGTTTCCGACCGGCTTTTTCATTTCAAACGCTGTCCCGTTCTGCGTACAGTCCCAGTAATGAAATTCATGCACCGGAATGCTTTCCCCTTTTTCAAACAGCATGGAATTTTCTTTTGCTGTCATGACCGCGTATCCAAAGCGCTGCAGACGGTTCGTCCGAAATCCGCTTCCATCCAAAACGCCTGTCATCTCCCAGACCTGTCCTTCAGCGTCTTCCAGTTCCTTTTGCAGATACAGGAAGCCGCCGCATTCCGCAATCGTCGGCATTCCATGACGGACCGCCTCAAAAATTGCATGACGCATCCCACTGTTTTCAGAAAGCTTCCCGGCGTGCAGCTCCGGGTATCCGCCGCCCAGATACAATCCGCAGATGCCTTCCGGCAGCTTTTTATCTTCCATCGGCGAAAATTCCACAAGCTCCAATCCCTGTTGCCGCAGCGCTCTTTTGTTTTCTTCATAATAAAAACAAAAGGCTGTGTCCTGTGCAATGCCGATTCGAAGCCGCCGGGCGGCGGGAATGGAAAATTGCACTGCAGTGCTGCGATTCTGGCGCGCCGGCTCTGCAACGACCGCCGCTCTGCTCGCTGCAACGCGGTCTGTCGGTGTGCCAACTTTTTCTGCGCCGTTTGCCGTCACTGTATTGTCCTTTTGCTCTGTGTTTTCGCCCACGCTGTCCGCTGTCGCTGCGATCCGCAGCACTTGCTCCAGATCAACATGTTGTAAAAAAGCATCTGCCAGCCTGTCCACCTTTTCCGACAGCGCTCCGACCTCCTGCGCTGTCACAAGCCCTAGATGTCTGCTTTCAAAAGAAGCATCTTCCACATAGGGCAAAAAACCAACAACCGGCAGTCCGGTCTGTTCCTCCAGCATCGGTGCAAGCAGCCGCGCCATCATTTCCGAACAGTCATTTAATAAAATGCCTGCAAGCTGGTTTCTTTTCCGGAAAGAAAGCATTCCCTGAACCTGTGCGGCAATCGTCAGGCTCGCACCTTTCGGACGCACAATAAGAATTACCGGAGTATTTGTTGCACACGCAACATCCCATGTAGAGTCCCGGTCCGACACGCCGCCCAGACCGTCATAATATCCCATCACGCCCTCCAGCACTGCAATTTTACACCGCTGTTCATAGCAGGCAATCTGGCGCTGCAGTGTTTTTGCATCTGCAAAAAACATATCCAGATTTTCTCCCGGAATGCCGAGCACACGCTGATGGAACATCGGATCGATATAGTCCGGTCCGCACTTAAACGAGGCCGCAGAGATTCCTTTTTTCTGCAGCGCCCGCAGGCACGCACAGGTAACAGCCGTCTTCCCGCTTCCGCTGGACAGACCTGCAAATAAAATCCTATTCATCTGCACATCCTCCGGCACTGATTAAAAAGATCGGATTATTGGCGCAAAGCATATGACCTTTTCCTGCCTTTTTCGACCGCGAAACCTGAAGCTGCATGATTTCTGCCGGCTTCGAGGTAAACGCTTCCAGACTTTCACATGCCTGCAGTGCTGTTTCCAGCAAAATCGCGGTCACAACGATCCGGACGGACGGATTTTTTTCAAAAAGGATGGATAAAATTTCCGGCAGATTTCCCTTCGTCCCGCCAATAAACACAGCGTCCGGCGCAGGAAGGGAGTCTAATGCCTGCGGCGCTTTTCCAAAAACCACATGCAAATTTCCGCAGCCAAACCGCTCCCGGTTCTTCCCAATCAATTCTACTGCTTTTTCCTCACACTCAATCGCATACACGTCTGCCTGTCCTGCCATCAGCGAAAGTTCGACAGAAACAGAACCGGTTCCTGCACCGACATCATAAAGGACTTTCGCGCCTGCCGCCCCGAGCTTTGCAAGCGCAGCTGCACGCACCTCCTGTTTTGTCATTGGAACCTCTCCCCGGACAAACCAGTCATCCAAAAGTCCGGGACCATGTGTTTTTGCACGCTCCCGCCAGTAAGATCCCGTAACAGAATTCTCAGAATCCTTTTTCGCAGATACCGTATCGTTTCCGATATCGTCTGCCGTTTTCTCCCGCTTCACCACCAGCACCGCCAGTGGCTCAAATATCTTTTCTGCTATTTCCCGAACTGTTCCGGACACAATCCGTTCTTCCGGATAGGAAAGCTTTTCTCCGACATACGCCCGGCATCCGCCAAATCCAGCCTGCATCAGCTGTCTGCAAAGTTCCTGCGCCGTATTGTCCGGTCCGGTCAAAAAAAATACTTCCGGATTTTCTGTAACTGCCGCAACAGGATCACAGGCTCTTCCGTGGGCACTCACCACTTTCCAGTCCTGCCACGGCAGCTGCAGTTTCGCAGCCAAATAGGACATGCTTCCGATCCCGGGCAGAATGGAAAGCTCTCCGTCCCAATATTTTCCAAGCCCGGTACAAAGGCTGTAACAGCCGGTGTCCCCGGTACAGACCACGCAGGGAAAGCTGCTGTCAGAACCATACACTGCATCACAGACCGCCTGGGCGGAAACCGCTATTTTCCGATTCTTCGAGCATCCCTCCGGAAGTGTTTCAAGCAGGCGCCCTGCACCGACAATCAGGTCTGCTTTGCGTAACGCTTCCAACGCTTCCAGTGTCAGGCAGGACTGGCTGCCGGGTCCCATTCCAACGACTGTCAGTTTTCTCATTCCACAGCACCTCCTTTTGCATACAGGCTCTCCAGTACAAGGTTCCAGGTCTCTTCTACAGAATACCCTTCTTCCTGCGTCGGTCTGCCGATCACAACGAGCACAGCCTTCTGCAGCCGCGCAGCCTCCTGTTTTTCCAGAAAGCCGCCCTTTTTGCCGCCATCCTTCGTCACGAGGATGCCGATATGGTACTGCTCCATCAGCGCAATATTTAACGCAGTTGTGAAGGGTCCCTGCAGCGCAAGAATGTGGCTGTGCGGAATCTGAGCCTTTTCGCACAGATCAAGCGCTTCTTTGGAGGGAAGCACCCGCACATAGAGCCGCTCTTTTTCCACGCCTTCAAACGCCGCAAGCTCCTTGCTGCCCGTCGTCAGCAGGACATTTCCAGAAAGCGTCTGCAACAGTCCTGCCGCCTCCTTTGCATCCTGCACCCAGTAACAGTCACTGCCGACCTTTGAAGCTCTGCGGCAAACCCGAAGCAGACGGATTTGCTCCTGCTGCGCCGCCTGACGGATATTTTCGCTCACCTCTGCCGCATAGGGATGGGTCGCATCAATCACGAGATCATAGCCCTTTTCCATCTCCTGCTCCATCTGTGTCCGGTCCATACGCCCTGCCAGAATCGTTTCCTGCGGCAGTTCCTGCAGCATTTCCTCTCCATACGAGGTCGCTACACTGACTTTAAAAATGACCGGAAGAGTCAACAGGCGTTGTGCCAGTTCTCTCCCTTCTGTTGTTCCGCCAAACAGCAGGATTCTGAGCTTTTCCTTCCCGCCTGCCCGATTGACCGCCACCCGCTTTTCATAGCCGCGCTTTGTCACCAACAGACCGTTTTGAAAGCTTGTCCTGCTGTTGCCAATAAAGACCGTCGTAAACATATCCACCTGCTCTTTGGCAAGCTCCTGCAGCGTGCAGGTTTTCTTTTCTTCATCCTGCCTGCCGATCATCCGCACCCAGCCACAAGGCGTATCCGGCGCATAATATTCTGATAAAATATGGCATGCCCAGCTCAGATAATCCGCCCGCTTTTTGCTCGACGGATTGTACAGACAGATGGAAAAATCTCCCGCTGCCGCCGCACGGAGCCTTTTCTCGATCACGTCCTTTGGTGTCAGAAGGTCGGACAGGGAAATCACGGCAAAATCGTTCATCAGCGGTGCGCCCAGCCGGGCTGCTCCGGAAAGCGCCGCTGTCACGCCCGCAACGATCACAACCTCCGTCTCCGGATACTTTTCTGCCAACGACAGTACAAGCCCTGCCATTCCGTACACGCCTGCATCCCCGCTGCAGATCATCGCCGTCGTTTTTCCGTCCTGCGCTGCCAAAAGCGCCATATGACAGCGTTCGACTTCTTTTGTCATACCGCTGACCAGATATTCCTTCTCCGGATAATCTTCCCGGATTAAATCCGCATAGGCGGTATAGCCACAGATTACTTCTGACTGTTCCAGCGCTTTTTTTGCCTCCAGCGTCATGCCATCCCTGCCGCCAGGCCCAAGCCCTACTACAAAAAGACGTTTCATTGTTTTTCTCTCCGTCACCGATCTGCTTTAAAAGGAAATTTCAACAGTTTTCATCGCAGCTGCAATCGTTACTCCGTTCTGCGCGGTTTTTGGAATCAGTATTTTCCCATTCCCGCTTCCCTTTTTGGCGCTTCGTTCGCAGACATTGTCCACTCCCGTCACCTGTTTTACAAACGTTGATGCAGTAAACGCTCCCTTCAGATTTCGGAGGGTTTCTGCATCATAGGTTTTCAGCTTCCAAAAATGTTCTGCACAAAAATCAAGCAGTCCCGGTTCTTCCTTTTTTAAATCGATGCTGCATACCATTTCAATTGCCTCATGCCAGATGCAGTTTTGCTCCATCACTTTTTCAAACAGCGCATCTATCTGTTCTCTGGAAGCTCCCTTCCGGCACCCGATTCCGACACACAGCGCTTGTGGCACAAGATAAAGCGGCTCCTGCTCCCGGTCTGTCAACCGGTGGATTCCGACATAAATATCACAGGATGCTGCCTCTGAAAAAACAACACCTGTCGGCAGTTTCCCGGCAATGGGAAATTCGCGGAATATTTTTTTTGTCTGTCCCCGCAAAAGCCCTGCGGAAATCTCCTTAATCTTTCCGGGATTTATCACTTTCAGCCCTTCCCGTTTCGCCCAGCTGTCTACTGCCCAGACGCCCCGCACATCCGTTGCCGTCGTAATCGCTGCCTGCGCGCCTGTCATTTTGGCAAGCTTATCGGCAAGAAGATTCGCGCCACCCAGATGCCCGGATAAAATCGGGATACACCAGTTTGCCTTTTCATCCATCACAACTACAGCCGGATCACTCTGCTTTGCCCGGACATAGGGTGCGATCGCGCGCACGGCAATTCCTGCCGCTCCGATAAAAATCAGATTGTTTCCCGGTGCAAAAACCCGCTTTGTCCAGTCCGACAGGCTTTCGTGATCTGCTCCGAAACACTGGGTAAGTTCCCAGTCTGCGGTAAAGACATCTTCTAGCGCCAGAATCCTCTGCCCGAGGGTTGCGCCCCTTGGGCTGAAACAGATGATATGATTACTCATTTGCGTTTCCTTCCGTATCCGTGCCCTGCCGGTACTCTGTCGTAAACGCCGGGTCATACAGACACGATCTGTCATAAACATCCCCGAGGAAATTTCCGACCATTACAAGCGCTGTTTTGGATATGCCGGCTTCTTTTCCGCACCGGGCAAGTTTTCCCAGCGGACAGCGCAGCGTGCGCTCTTCCGGCCAGCTTGCCTTGTATACAATTGCTGCCGGTGTCTGCTCCGTGTAAGCGCCCTTTAACAGCTCGCGCTGCAGTCCCTCCAGCATCCCGGCGCTCAGGAAAATGACCATCGCGCAGCCGTGCGCCGCAAGGGAAGCGATCGACTCTGCTTCCGGCACCGGCGTCCGCCCCGCCATCCGCGTAATGATCACGCTCTGCGTAATGCCCGGCAGCGTGTATTCTGCATCCAGAGCTGCTGCCGCACCACAGAAGCTCGAAACGCCAGGCGTCACATCGTAAGCAATCTTCTGCTCTTTCAGGCGGTCGATCTGCTCTCGAATCGCCCCGTACAGGCTCGGGTCGCCCGTATGCAGCCGCACTGTCATCTGCTGTCTGCTTTCCGCCTCTTCCATGACGGCAATCACTTCTTCCAGCGTCATCTGCGCGCTGTTATAAATTCTGCAGTCTTTTTTTGCAAACCCGAGCAGTGCCGGATTGACCAAACTGCCCGCATAAACAATAACATCCGCTTCTTCCAGAAGTCTGCGTCCCCGCAATGTGATCAGATCCGGCGCGCCGCAGCCTGCCCCAACAAAATGAACCACTTCTTTACTCCTTTACAATCACAGTTGTGAAATATCCATAAGCCTCGTTTTCCAAAAGACCGTCCTTGACGACTTCTCCCGGCAGACCGCAGTTTTTTATGCTGAAAACCTCCCGCACGCCGGGTTTTGTCTCCAGCACCCTGTGGATTTCATCCATACATTTCCCGGCTTTCATCAGTACATAGTTGCCCTCCGGCTGCATCTGCTTTTCCAGATTTCCATAGGAAGCCGGAACAATATGGAGCGGCAGATCGCGCTGCGTCAGCCCCGTATTCGCTGCAGCCGCCGCCGCACAGAAGCTCGTCACGCCCGGTATCATGACTGTCTGATAGCCGTCTGCCTGAATTTCTTCTGCCAGATACTGCCATGTCGCATAGACGGATACATCTCCCAGTACCGGCATCGCCACATTTTTCCCGGTTTCTAAAAGTGCTTCGATCTGTCGGATACTGTTTTCATGTTCTTTTTTTTCTGCTTCCCTTTTCCCGGACATGGAAAAAGGAAGCGACAAAATCTCTTTGTCGTCCAGTCCGACCGCCTGCTTTGCAATTTCCAGCGCGGTTTCCTGTTTTCCCATCACTCGTGCCGCTACGATGATGTCTGCTTTCTTCAAAATGCGTACCGCCTTGACCGTCATCAGCTCCGGATCTCCCGGCCCCGTACTCAATCCGTAAAAAATCCCCTTTATGTTTCCTGACACTGAATTTCTCCTAACACTCCAAACCGGTTGCTGAACACCAGAACCGTAACTTCCACCGTACCGCCCAGCCGGTGCGCTGCATGCTGTCCGATCTTTTTCATCAGACTCTGCATGACCGCTTCTTTTTTACCTTCCTCATCCAGAATTTCCAGACAGGCGTCCGTCGTCGCAGCCTCCATCAGTCTGCCGATCGCATCCCGGCTTACGCCCGCCAGTGCGGCATGGGCGGCGAACAGCTCACACCGGCAGTCTGCAACCCTGGAATGCGTATTCATAATACCACCCGCCAGCTTGACAAGCTTGCCGATGTGCCCCACCAATATGACCTTTGAAAATCCGCTGCTGACTGCAAAATCGAAGGCTTCCCCGATATAATTGGAACACTGTACCGGCGTCATGGAGGCAAATTCCGGTCGATCCTTTAAAAATTCCATTCCGTAATTGCCCGGTGTCAGTAAAAGTGCCTCTTCCCCCAATGCCCTTCGCTGACGTATTTCCAGACCGATGGTATCCACAAGCGCCTGCACGCTTTTCGGCTCAACAATTCCGGTCGTTCCGAGAATCGATATTCCGCCCTGGATGCCAAGCTGCGGATTGAAGGTCTTTTTGGCAAGCGCTTCCCCGTCCGGCACAAATACCGTCAGCAAAAGTCCGCCCTCATAGCCTGCGTCCAGGCACTCTGCCTCCGCCTCCTGTAAAATCATCCGCCGCGGGACAGAATTGATCGCCGCTGCGCCAACCGGCTGTTCCAGTCCTGGCTTTGTCACCCTGCCGACACCGATGCCTCCGTCGATAACGATCTTGGTTCCCGCCGTTTTTTTTGCTTTGACACAGATCAGGGACTGCGCGGTGACATCCATATCGTCTCCTGCGTCCTTACGCACGCCACAGCTGACCCAGCCGTCGCCGCTTTGAATTTCTTCCACCGCCGTCGTGACCAAAAGCCCCTTCGGCGTCAGGACGGAAATTTCTTCTGTTTTTTGTCCGCCAAGCAGCATCCGGACGGCAGCCTTTCCCGCCAGCGCCGCACACGTTCCTGTGGTGTAGCCGCAGCGCAGCATCTGCTGTCCCTGCTGGATATAAGGTTCAAACTCCCTTTTCGATCCTATCTGCTGCCTCTGTTTTTGCCAGCGCCCTTTCCACCATAGATGCCTCCTGCACAGAGGAATTTCTGCTTTCACGCTGTAACCTATCATACAAAAAAATACACGCAAAGTAAACGTTATTTTTATCCAACTACCTGCCCTGCCGCAATCAAAAAGACACCGCCGTAATAAAACAGCAGCAACACCGCGCCCTGCAGACGGCTTTCGTAGCCGCTTAGCAGCCGCCAGATCAGAATATTGTCTGAAATGAAAAATCCAACCGCGCCAAAAGCCGTGAGCATGCTGCCGAAATCTCTCTGCTGCACACAGTAGGTAATCGCGCCCGCCGTCATCGCACTCAGAACCAGCCCATAGGCCACAACAGCAAAAATCTCCCTGCCGCTTTTTCCGACGGTCTGTTTTCGGTGTATCAGGTACATCCCCGCCAGCAGAATAACAAAGCTGACCACTGTAGCGATGCTAAAATGCGCTTCGGAAAAATACGCCGCCAGATAGCAGATATGCCCCAATGCAAACACGCACGCGCCGAAATTAAAAATCTGTTCCAGCAAGACGTCCGCGACCGCACAGCAAAGCGTTGCTGCCAGCACAAAGCATGCTGCCAGGCTGTTCTGCTGCCATACCGCTGCGCACGCGACGAGAGCTGCAATCAGCGTCGTCCCGCCTTTTAACATCAAAGTCTGTGTTGTTTTATGTTCTCTCTGCCTCTCATAAAGGCTGCCGCTTATAAGCATCAGAGCCGCCGCTGCTCCTAAAAACAGCGCCGGCTCCTCCTGCAGCCATATCCGGAAAGCTTCCATAGGAATCCTCCATTTATACACTGCGATACTTTGCTACATATACAGGGAAGCTGTCTGCTCCCTTGATTTCCTTTCCTGCTGAAATCGTTACGTTTTTGTCCGTAATGACATATTCTACATTAGCGCCCTCGCCAACGATTGTATCCTGCATCAGGACGCAGTTTTTCACCTTAGCACCTTTCGCAATTCTGACGCCACGGAACAGAATACTGTTCTCCACTTCGCCTTCGATGATGCAACCGTCTGCGGACATGATGTTCTTCGCTTTGGAGCCCTGAATGTAACGGGTCGGGTTGTCGTCACGAATCTTGGTGTAGATCGGGTTGCCGCCAAACAGACCGTCCAGATTTTCATCCTTTAACAGCTTCATATTCTCATCGAAATAGCTCTTGATATCACTGATGCGCGCCAGATAGCCATTAAATTCAAAGCCTCTGACATTCAGACGCTCCAGGTTCGGTGCCAGCAGATCACGGTCAAAATAAACCATGCCCTTACTATAGGCTTCGCTGATCATATGTACCAGAAATTCCCTTTCAATGATGTAAATGTTCATGGAAAGGTTCTGAACTCCCTCGTCCTCCGGATTGATCCGCAGCTGACGGATTCTGCCGTCATCGTCCAGTTCAAACGTGTAGTACAGATCCTTTGTAATATCAAACGGTTTTTTCATTCCGACGGGAATTTCCTGCTTCTTATATGCGATCGTCACATCCGCACCGCTTTCGATATGCTGCTCCAGCATCGCTGTAAAATCGAAGTTTACCGCAAGGTTAGCGTCAGACATCACGACATATTTTTCTCTCGCATCCTTTAACATATCCAGAATGCTCGCCAATGCTTCGATTCTTCCGTTGTATACTTTCACGGTATTGGAAGCAAACGGAGGCACGATATTGAGTCCGCCGTATTTACGGGTTAAATCCCATTCTCTGCCGGAGCCGAGATGATCCATCAGAGAGTGATAATTTTTACGGACGATCAAAGAAACATTGTCGATTCCGCAGTTCACCATGCTTGATAAAATAAAGTCTACCATACGGTAACGGCCTGCAAAGGGAATGGAAGCCATCAGACGCTCCGTGACAAGCTCCGGAATCAGACCATCATAGCTGTTGGGGAAAATAATTCCCAGCGCGTTCGCATTGGAGTTTACCATTGTTCTTCACCATCCTTTACATTTTGATCGATCATCGCTGCAGGGCCGACCTTTGCGCCGTCTCCGATATAAACACCGGAACCGATGGTTGCAACGCTGCCTGCGCCGTCTTTCGGCATCTCACCTACAACCGCGTTTTCGCCGATCACGACATTTTCTGCAACAATACAGTGTTTGACGGATGCGCCCTTTTTGATGACGGTGCCTCCCATTACAACTGCATCTTCGATCTCAGCGCCCTCTTCTACCGATACGCCGGAGAACAGGATCGAATGCTTGACATGTCCTGCGATCCTGCAGCCGTCCGTCACCATGGAGTTTTCCACAACGCCGGTATCCAAAATTCTGTGACCGGTTTTCCCACTGTTTCGACTGTAGATTTTCCAATCATCCTCAAATAAGTTAATGCCGCTGTGCTCCGGATCGAGGACCTCCATGTTTGCTTCCCAGAGAGAGCTGATGGTTCCGACGTCTTTCCAGTAGCCGCTGAAATGATAAGCGTACATATCTCTGCCGTCACGCAGCAGGCTCGGAATGACGTTTTTGCCGAAATCGTTTTCAGATTCCGGATCCGCTTCATCCTCGATCAGATATTTCTTTAAAACATCCCAGTTGAAAATGTAGATTCCCATCGACGCAAGATTTGACTTAGGTTCCTTGGGTTTTTCCTGGAATGCGGTGATCTTGTCGTTTTCGTCCGTTACCATCAAACCGAAACGAGATGCCTCTTCCCACGGTACTTCCAT
>ERZ856578.2135-NODE-2135-length-33862-cov-9.295693_pt1 | contig 33862 bp, 42 predicted proteins | sample MGYA00514384_ERZ856578 | MGnify/ENA primary metagenome ERZ856578 (study PRJEB29103, sample SAMN06111958) | human gut metagenome | biome: human gut; feature: ankylosing spondylitis patient; material: healthy_person | host: Homo sapiens | place: China:Hangzhou... | reverse complement strand
AGTAAGATAATTAGGTCTGTCCTGAGGGTCAAAAAGCATCCACATTTTTTGAGGTTTCATGACTCAACTAATTTTAGAGTTGAATCATTTCAAATAAGTTAGTAATTCAAGAATGCATCCCGGAACTTCAGATAATTGTATTTCCGGTATATACTGAAATTCGAAAGCATTATTTGTATGAATTTCTATTTCATATAATCGAGCTCCGGACGGTGAACCGTTGCCAAAATCAAGTCCTGATTTGTACTCAATGCATACACAGTGTTTTTCATCTTTAGTGAAAAAGTACGTTTGATCACCAGGTTTCCGAGTTAAACAGTGTACCTTAATCATCGCCTGCCGTTCTTTAATTTCAGATTGAAATTTTGCATAGCCACTTCTATAAGCATTCATAACCAGTCGCCTGACTTCCATTCTATCTATAAATTCTGGTTGTGGATCGCAAACTCTTTTGCCGTATTCCAGTGCTGCTACTGTTATAGATTTTTTCTTTGCCATACTTCATATTTTTTTAGCTATTAAATAATTTATATCCATCATCCCAAGCAGGATTTGTTCTCCATTGCCAAAATTCTTGTGGAGTACAAACAACCCCGTCTTCGAGAACCATCATTCCCATTCGCATTGTCATCCATTCCTCTGGTAAGAAATGCCAGTGTGTGACTTTCTTCCCTTCCTGCATCGCCTGTATTGCTTCTGCTTTAGTCATACCTCATTATTTTTTAATATTTAGTGTAACAGAACCCGGCAGCCCACATAAGCCAGCCAAATTCAATAGAAAAACACTTCCAGTCAGTACGAATCGGATTTTTGCGAATTACTAGATAGGGAAGAATATTCAAACACCCTTGCCATCCTGCACCTCTAAAGGTCAATTCACCACCACCTATTGTGAATTTTCTTTCTTTGTAGTCCATTGTTTCACTGTTTTTTAGTTGTTAATCACTTCTTCTACGAACATAACTCCTTCTTCATCAACACGTTCATCAGGATGGCATTCGTATAAATGGCAACCCGGTTTATCCAAGAAATAGCAGTCTGGACAATACCCCTTCTCTACTTTTAGCTTCACTTCTTCATGCAAGAATGTCTCACCTATTGCATACTCTTTAGCCATTTTTAGCTCCTTTCTTTTTAATTGTAATTATTAGTCATTTATACTTTTGAGAAAAAAGCCATTATCTACTCTTACAAATAAATCAATAGCAAAAAGCTGTTGAATAGCAGAATTTTCATGTATTTGATGCAGTTCGCACAATTCATTAAATTCTCCATCAGTCATAAATTGATTCTCATTACTTTGAATGAGGGATATACAATCTAAAATAAAAGTTCTATTCATATTATTCGTTATTTTTTAAATTTGCAACTACCATTTAATAGTCAGATTAATACCTTTCAAGCTAAAGCTTATTACACAATATCCTAGCTTTACTAAAGCTTCCTGAATGCCAGTAATAAAGGATATCTCTTTACAATCGGACTGATAGTTTGCGATGAAATGTCCCTGACTAGCCTCTTGGCTAATTAATGAATAAATATTATCTAAATGCTGATTGATTAACTCTGAATTATCTATAGCTATCTTTCTTGCTTCTTCTGCTTTTAATATGTTCATAGAATTGATATGTTTATTAAATATTATTGATTATATATGCTTTATCATTTAAGGTTCTAACCTCGCTTATGGTACCATCTTTTACAAGATGACTGAGTTCTATTTTCACATTTCTGAAAACCTCATTAATAAGCTCTATCTCTGTTACATGATCCGGAGATATCTGTTTATTCTTTTTGGCTTGATGAATTTTGGATATAATTTCAAGTAATTCCATTTTGAACTAATGTCAAATTACAGGTAAAAATACCAACCTTTACACGAGTCCTGGTATTAACCAGATTAGCGACCTTTTTATCACCACATACAGGAACAACATTAACTACATTCCATGTATCATCAGAAGTTAAATCAGTTCTTTTGCATTCTTCGATAAAAGATTGATTTACACTAACTATACAACCTTTTCTTATTCTTTTAAACATAATGAATTAATTATTATTATCGGGTAACCACTCGATTGTTATTACTGCTTTTATTTTCTTGGTACCGTTACATACTTTACATGTATGCTCCTCATATTTATCATATCCAATCTGTTCAACCCACCCACCCTGACCGAAGCAATAAGGACAGGGAATATTTGTAACTTCCCTTTTTTCAACATCGGTACTATGAGCAGGAGGTTCGATTGTCAAAATTGTAGATACTTTACTCATGATTATTCTCCTAGTATTGTGTTATTTGAAGCTCTTTTTAAAAAGGGATTAAGCTCAATATATCCGACTTCTTTTGAACAAATCTGATCAATCATCACATCGGCTGTATTAATAACCTTTATCCATCTTCCGGAACAGTTATTAAAATATCTTCTGATACATTCAAGCCTTACCGAATCATTATATTCAACAGGAACTCCATCAGGATAGCCCATTTCAGAACATATTTTATTGTAAACAGGAGTACTTTTAAAATTATCCGAAAAGAATATATTTTCTAATAATTCAAGTAACATTTCTGTTGACTTAATATCTGATTCACTTGCCTTAGCTATTCTTACTACTGTTCCCATTTCTCTTAAATTCTTGTATTATTTTTTTGTCTTTATTACCTTTTTCAGCATTACATTTGCTGCATAGAGATTGCCAGTTTGTTGAGTCGAAAAAATCACCACAAACAGGATAAGGGACAATGTGATCAACCACCTCTGCCGGTTTTAATATCCCCTTGCTTTCGCAGATAGCACATAGCGGGTTTTCCTGTCGGAATATTCTGCTAAGTCTTGTCCAGCGGGAAGTATGGTATTCGTCAGCTGATCTTACACGATTGTATCCGGACGGCTTACTATTTGTATGCTTCATTCCGTACAACCTGGTTACTTTTTTTGTTGGTTTTGTTGCCATATGAAGAATTTAAAAAGGAATTTCTGTATCATAATCCGCAAAGCGGGTTAAGCTTTCGTTATACCTAAAATCAATATCTCCGGATTGGCCGTCACGCTGTTTCGCAACACGTATTACCCCCACCCCTTTTTCCTCATTTTTATCATAGTATTCAGGGCGATGGATCATAAGTACTACATCAGAATCCTGCTCTATTGATCCAGATTCACGCAGGTCTGACAGGAGTGGAGTTTTATCCGCGCGTTCTTCGCATTTTCGGGATAATTGAGATAACATGAGAACAGGGACATTTAAAGCTTTTGCTAACTGTTTAGCCTCTCTGGTACATTGGGTGACTTCATCAGAACGGGTATAACTCCTGTTTTGTGAAGGCATGTGTATTAGCTGGAGATAGTCAATCACAATAAACCCACACTTCCCTTTGCGCTGAAGATTTTTAGCCCTCGACTTGATCTGACTGATAGACAACCCCGATGTATCATCGATAACGATCGGCAAAGTACTCAGTCTGTCAACCGCATTACACATTTCAGACTCCTCCGCCTCATTAAGCCGGGCATTCCGGTAATAATTAGCGTTTAAACGACCATCTGAAATAATCAATCGATCCGATAGAGACGTACAGGACATTTCAAGAGAGAAAATAACAACCGGTACTCCGGACATAGCAGCATTAACGGCCACATTAAGCGCAAAAGCCGTTTTACCCATCGCCGGACGAGCCGCCAAAATAATCAGTTGTTGCTCTCTCAATCCTGACAAGACTTTATCCAGCTTGCTCAAACCTGTCGGAATGCCGCTTTTTAAGCCCGTGGCGGCTCTTTCCTTCTTGATCTGGTACAAGGACAGGGAATCACGCACTGCATTTCTTAAATCAACGGAATTGGCGTTGAATGTTGTAGCGTTGGCAATCTCTTCAAGAAGTTTTATAGAGTCGGCTACAGCATCCTCAATGTCCTGGCTACTGTCAAACGCCTTTGCGGTTATCGCTTGCCCCGTCATAACAAGTTTACGTGACAGGTACAGCTGATGCAGATATTGCGAATGAACTACAAGGTTTGAACAAGATGCTACCCGCGAAACAAGTTCGGTCAAAACATACGGGCCGCCAATTTCATCTAACTTATTTTCTTTGTTTAAACGATTAAATACTAGCATCATGTCAGGCGCATTACCTTCTAAGGCTAGATCACGTATAGCCTGATAGATCACCGCATGTTCCGGATAGTAGAAAACCTCTGGACTTAGAATCATACTAACCTCATTGATTGCTGTAGATTCCAGCATCAGCATTCCCAGTACGATCTGTTCTACCTGTTTGTTTTGCGGTAGCTTACAATTTGGAGTATTGCTTCGTGTTTTCATGTGATTGATTATTTTGTTTTTTAGATTTTTCTTCTTTCTCCCAGGTACGGACGGCGGCTTTCCAGTCTTTCATTTTGTTTTTGCCAACCATCCAGCCATTTGCAGTATACCAGTCGTAAAAGCGGGAAGCGTCTACGCTGTTTCCACGATCCTTGCAATAATCATCTATTTCAGAAAGTTGTGGGGGGATAAAAGCGCTAGCTTTTTCTTTATACTCTTTCTTTTTAATATTTCCTTTCTTTTCTTTTCTTTGGCATAAATCCGCATTACTATCGCAATGCGCTTGCAATGCATTTGCATTACTTTTGCATAATCCATTATTGTTTAAAGAGTTACTATTGCCCCATCTAGCGTCAGCAGCCTTTATTGCCCGCATCTTTCTATCTTCTTTTTGTTTGATCATCAAATCCATCCTATTACGAAGTGATTGAGAAAAGAAAAAACATTCAGCCTCCACTTGAAATAATCCGAATGATGATATTACAGTTTTTAGCTTTGCCTCTGTCATCTGTAACCTCCCTGCAATAGCAGGAATTAAGGCTAAAGACATTTTATACTCCGGTTGAACTCGGAGTAGTTCCACTAATGCCCAAAACGCCCCATATCCCTCCATTCCCATTTGAGAAATCAAAAGCATGCATTTGGGATCGTTCATAGCATCAGCATCATGCGAAAAATATATAGATTCTCTAGTTGCCATATTGTATATTATTTTAATTCCCGTTGCATTTCTTTGTTACAAATTGGACATGATGGTGTTGCCAGCTCCAACCATTTAGCCGATACCCTAACATTGTATCCACATTCTGAACACACGCATTTATGTATTCTACATTTATCCGGTTTCTGAGAAGCAGAAAGGCAATTGGAAGGAACTAAAGGAGCATGAGGACATTTACCAATTTTCTTCTCTATCGCAACGAAATGAGCCTGCAAATCTGATCCGGCCGTACTACATGACATTTTACCTTCCAAGCCTATTTTCAAGCCACATTTCGCAAATTCCTTGCCATGTCCACTAATACCACATGCATGTACTAATTCGTGTGCAACTACCGATAATATACCCTCTGCTCCCTGAGCCTCTGCAATGGTTGGGTTAATGTAAATTTGGCATATTTTATCAGTCGCAGCATCTGCTTTCCAGCAGACACCAAGAACACGCCTTTTACTAAGACCACCTTTAGACGGAAACCCGATAGAAATTTTAAGTTCCGGAACCTTATATTCAGGCTCAAAAAGAGGGCGAAGTTCATCCACCGCTTTATTTAACCATTCTTCCCTGTTCATATCGTCCCTGCTCGTGTTCCTGCCAACACATTACCATCTTCAATACCCTTTTCAATCTCCGACACACGATAATAAATAACCCCTTTGGCTTTTTTTATTGGTTCGCCGTCTTTGTCTATTACCTCTCTTGTATCAAACTTGTATTTCTGCAAGATTCCTCGTTTAACAAGTGCATAGATAACGGATTTTCCGTATGTGTTTTTAGCTTCATTCTGAGTCATTAAAACACGCGGATCACTTTTCATTTTGAGCTGTTCTTCTTTCAATGCTTTCTTAGCAGCAGCTACAATAGCATCATAATCGATAACAGGCTCTTTTTTCTGTTCTTCAAGCCGTACAAGCAATTTTGCCTGTTCCAGCAATAATTGAGAATAAGATAATTCTGACATAGTTGTAATTGTTAAGCTGTTACAGTTTTAGGATCGGGGTTCATAATTTTTTTTACCACGTACGTTCCTTTGTTTGCAAAGGATTCGCCTTTAAAACGATATCCCTCTGAATTTAACCTCTGTAAGGTACTTATTACAGAGGTCCTTTTCATAAGAGGAAATGGCTTTTTGTCATTGACTTTAAGCTCCCTCAAAGATTGGGCCATTGATTTTTTTACTGCATCCATAACTATATTGTCATTTATTTATATACATTTGTATGTATGTATGATTGTATCACATCGCAAACTTACGGTATATATTCCGTATTTGCAATACAAACACGGAATATATACCGTAGTTAAACTTTTATTAACTATTATACCATGGGGTTTATAAAGAGTAACTGGATTTCTTTGTTGGCTATATTGATCTCAATATCAGCATTATTAGCTTGTTCAATCAGGGTTGAACCATTTATAATCACCAATGGCACTATGATAGGGGCTGTTATTGGTTTAATGGGAGTTTGTACAACTATAATGGTAGCAGCACAAGTATTTCATTTACGTTTTACAGAAAGTCGGTTTAAAACAATAGCAAAAAATGAAACCGATAAATTACAGAATCATTCTGACACAAATATAATAAAGGCTCTGTACAGACTAGAATCGATTACTATGTTGAATCTAGCAGAAAAAAAGATGTGGCACGAGTTCGTTAAAACGACAACTCTTCTAGTAGATTATTTAGAAGATTTGAAAGACGCGGACAGAGCAATCAAATTAAATCGAACATTCATTGAAATTGATGATGAATATGCTTTTTATGATTATTTAGAGGACACGGATAAATGTGAATTTAAGCAGAGCATGATTAAGTTGAGTAGGCTATTGGAAGATCCTTCTGCTCTGCTTATAAGATTTAGTCGTCAAGTTCAAATCCATCCATCCACCTATGACCATAATAAGGACTATGATGACAACGTGTTTTGAAACTCGGGGTATCTATAGAATCTTTATCATCTGGCGCAATTGAAATAAATATAGCCAATACAATAAGAATCGGAATTAATGAAGCTACTAACATAACAATGAAAATGAATATAAAAGTCAATATAGAAGTCATAAAAATAATTTTTTACAAGTTTAAAGTCAGACAAATTTACGGAATATATTCCGTAATCGCGAATAAATAGAGAAGATAATATGGACATAAAAGACAGATTAAAGGAAATAAGAGATTATGCCAAAATGGGGCAAACCAATTTTGAAAAGCATACTGGTATATCCAGTGGGTATTTTAATAAAGTAAAGAGTTCTATAGGCTCAGACACAATATTAAAAATTATCACTAAGTTCCCGGAAATAAACGTAGACTGGCTAATCACTGGTAATGGAGAAATGTTAAAATCTTCCACGCCTCAATATCAATTAAGTGATGAATTTACTGAAGGAGCTATCCCCTACTATGACAATTTACCGGTTAGTGCAGGTCAGTTTGATTTAGCAACATACCGACATGAGGAAAATCCTACTGGATGGATAAAAATACCTGGTGTATCCGCAAAAGGATTATTTCCTGTTGTTGGTTGTAGTATGAAACCAGATATTAACCCAGGGGATGTAGTCGGTCTATCCAATATCGATAGATGGGAAATGGTTGATCCGGACAAAGTATACCTTATCGTAACAAGAGACGACCGTATGATAAAACATTTAATGATCGATGAATCAGACAAAGAGATACTTTGGTGCATATCTCCCAATTATCCTAAGTTCTCTATAAGGAAAGATGAGATTATATATATCTATAGGATAACATTTCATGGTAAATTAATGTAAAATCTATAATAAAATAAAGTATCAATCCTAACTAAATTTTAAACATCATGAAAAAGACACTAGTATTTATATTATTATGCTGTTTGTGTAGTTGTGTAACAACTTATAAATGGCCATATGTACAAGAATCTTCTATTATAGATTATTCTATCTATACAAAAAAAGGGTTTTATATTACAGAATCTAACTCTGTTAATTTCGATTATTCTGCAATAGGTAGTATATCTGCAAAAGTAGAAAGTGGTTACGAAGTACTTAACACGGATGCAGTCAAGGTGGCCGGCGATGATATATACTCTAGACAACCAGAAACAAAAATCAATGTAAAATATGGAAAATACGTAAAAGCGACTCCAGAAGCAGCAATAAACGAATTATTCAACCAGGCAATTCAAAACAAAGCAAACGGGATAATAGGATTAGAGATAAAGCCTATTACGACTTATAGTCAACAATATGGGAATGTTGTAACAGGATATTTTGTTACAGGCATGGCCATAAGGAAATAAGGAATAATACGCGTTTAAACAATAATATATAAAAAATCCCCGCACAACTCAAAATGCGGGGATTTCGTGTAATTAAAAGCTCCCTGGTTTCCACCTTAATTTATTACGCTTGTTAAATGATACTAATTTGAGTATCATTTAAGATCGAGCTATTTGCAAATGATATTCAAATGAGTATCTTTGTAATGTGTTAATCAAGTGAAATTAAAAAATGAAGTACAATGAACTGAAAAGGTTAGTAAAGAAAGCCGGTTGCTACGAAACAGGAGAGCAGCAAGCAGGCCACCCGTTATGGTACTCTCCTAAAACAGGGAAAACGTTTCAAATGAGCAATCATGAGAAACAAGAAGTCGCAACTGGTACATTAAAAGCAATCAAGAAAGCAGCGGGTATATAACCCGCCTGCTTTTCTATCATAAATTATAAACTAAACAATTGTTCGATATGAAAAGCGAAAAAAGGAAGGTACAAGCAATCATAGAGAGGGCAAATGACGGCACCTATAGTATATATATGGATGCAGATGATATGAATTATCTGGTTACCGGTACAGGAGAAACGGCAGAAAAGGCCAAAAGCGTATTTCTTGCCGGATATGACGATATGAAACGATACTACATAGACAAAGGGGATAATTTCGAAGAAGTAGAATTTGAATTTGTTTACGACATGGCTTCATTCTTGTCATACTTTTCAAAAGCATTCTCTTTGGCCGGATTGTCTCGTATTACCGGAATAAACAAAGGTCAATTAAGTCATTATATGACAGGTCGCCGTAATCCATCACGCAGCACAGTAGAAAAAATACAAAAGTCAGTCAAATCTTTTGCAAACGATTTAAGCCAAGTGCATTTCATTTGATTAACACACTCATGGATTCACATGGCAAAGGGAGCGTCTTTATTGTACGTTCCCTTTATTTGTCTCCAAAAACATAATCTACAACTTTATTGATAACATTGTCAACTATACTAAAATCAACATCGATATAAGTATCAGTCATACTATTGCCGGACTCATGCGTAAGGCATAAGGACACATCATCCTTGCTTACGCCACACTTATTTCGGGCGATTGTGGCAAATGAATGCCGGGCGACATAATACGTCAAATCCGGGATACCTAATTCTCTTCTTAAAACGCTAATCCCCCTCCGGAGTGCCTGATGAAAAGCCGGCATATTTGCATACTTCTTATAGAAACAAAAACCTCTTGAACCGTCCATGTCGCGATATTGATCAATTATCTCTTTGGCTTTGGGATGGATCATTAGCGATAGATAAGGTTTATCTTTTTTATGCCCACGTGTTTTTTTACGGGTATACTCTAACCTATCTCCAAAAGGATCACAATCATAAAAATCGGCAAGGTTCATACCACATAAAAAGAAAGACATCAAAAACAGATCACGTGTCATCTGGGGAACTTCCTTGTCAGAATGATAATCGTATATCTTCTGTATAATATCTTTCTCCACCGCTCTTTTTTTCGTAGACTCTAATCTGGGAGGTGTATAAGATTTGAATGGATCGTTTTTAATCAAGATATCCCCGGTATCATAGTCGTTATACTTCTTCTTAGCAGCATTAAAAATAATTGAAATGGCCCCCATATAAGAATTGATACTATTCTCACTCAGACCGGCTTTCTCCTCATTCGCTTTCTTACTTTTGCGGTTGGTCACTCTCAACCAATTTTCATAATCCTTCAGGAGTTTATAATTAACCTTACTGATCGGTAACTCCAATTTACCGGTTTTCTCCAATACATACTCAATCAGAGCTTTTATTCTGGTTACATTATAAGCTTTGGTTGATTCATTTTTGATTGAGTCTTTATACTCATTGGCAAATTTCAAAAAATCAATCTCATTCCCAGCTTCCAGCATCCTAAGAATATAGTCTTTTACTTCTTTGGCCGTGTCAAGTCCAGATATTATATCAGCCTTTTCATTTAGGATTGCCCGGATGCTCTTTACTTTGTCGTTTAAACTATCTTCTATGGAGCTGTCTGTTATAGTTCCGGAGGACTGGCCTTTTCGGAATCTGACGTATTCAGTATTAACCCCAGTAGCAATATAAGCAGATAAACTTTTATGTACTATCTGAATTTTGGGATTATAAGTCCCATCCGATTTTTTATGATGCTTGAAAACCACCCATTGAACTGTTGCCATAAACCTAAAGTTTCGTAAAGTATTTGTAAAGTCAAATACCTATTTTGAGAAAACAAAGTTATGCCAAATATATATACTACGCAACACAAAACCTTGAATATCCGGATTTTCATTAAAACAAATAAAAAATCCGTATATAACTTCACAGTTACATACGGACCAAACAAATAACAAACTCTACTTATATGAAAAAACAAATACTACTAACATAATTATTACAGAATCTTGTAAGTCCTGTTTATCATTATAACAATGATAAGGTTTATTTAGTTCTGAATACAGAATAAATTTCTGTTATTTCTAGCATGTATAAGATCCAGAAATATTATTCTCGCATGAGAACTATATTTTATTCGATATTATAACAAAGCGCTTATTATTTATGTTTCAGGATCATATGCTAATAAATATTAAAAAGACATGTATGTATCTCGGTTGATACTCTACATGCCTTTTTGTCCTGATGTATATATAGCCTCTATACAAACGCGATATACATATCCATGTATTTGTTATTCTGTCGATTAGTTCGGTTTTCCTTTGCTATTTTTTCGCAATCTTCCATATCCATTCCATTCTCAGGAATACTCCAGTACCACAACATGGGTGCTTGATTTTCTCTTTCTGTTGTTTCCATTTTTTTCCATTTTTAGTTCAACTTTATATATGAGACAGAGAAAATGAAAATACCCCTATCAGCTTACCGGATTATTTGAAAAAAAGTTTTTTTGCTCCTTTTTCAACCTACAGAAGCTGTTTTTGTTATGTTATATCCTAGACATCCTACGAATTACATGCATTTTTGTCAGACTAAAAATTACGATTATGATAAATTATGAGACAAATGAGAGTTATCCACTCTTACGTGATTGCTTCGAAAAGTTGATTCGTATCAAAGCTGAAGCAGGTAAAGAAAGAACAGCTGCAAATTATCAGAGTTCCTGGAACAAATTATCGGCCTTTCTTGGCCGCAAAGTAAACCAGGTCACAATAGCTGATTTTACCCCTAGTATGATACAACAGTATCTACTATGGCTCATGCAAAATGAACGTTCCAAAAACACTACCCTTACCCCGGGCAGTCAGGACTTTTATCTGCGCAATTTGAGAGCCATGTATAACAAGGTTGTAAAAGAATTACGATTTATGCCGCCAGCCGGCAATCCTTTTACGACTTTGCATATAAAAGTACCCTCTACCCGCAAAAGAGCACTTCCCAAGGAAGAGATTAAGAGACTGTCTGAACTTGACCTCTCTGCAACCCCTCACCTGGCTTCTGCTTTACATCTGGCGCTATTCTTGTTTTATGCCCGGGGAATGTGTTTTATCGATGCGTTCAATATGCGGCAGGAGAACATTAAAGATGATTATTTACATTACAGGCGTAGTAAAACCGGAGCTTCCCTGCAAGTAAAGATCACTCCGGAAATGGTCAGGATCATACGTATGTACAGGCAGAAATATAATCCCTGGTTGTTTCCGTTCCTACATGAGAAAATGCAAGGCGTTGGCTACGTTAGTGCTCAGTCGGCTCTGCATCGTACCAACCGTTATTTGAACGAGATCGGAGAAGCACGGGGATATCTCCATCCGCTTACTACTTATGTGATGCGTCACAGTTGGGCGTCAATGATGCTGGAAGCGGGTACCGAGATTGGCGTTATCAGCCAGTCGCTGGGACACATGTCGTTGCAGACAACAGAAATTTACCTCGGGAAGTTATCTGTTTCCAAGATAGACAGGGCTGCCGATAACATGCTTAACAACCTGATACGCAATTCTGAAATCAAACCGGAAAAGGTAGAGACAAAGCGTAGAAATCAGGTTGTGAAAAAGAAAATTTCGAAAGCTATAATTCCGATGACCTCGAATAAAATGTCAATCGCCAGGAAATGCAAAAATATTCTGGCATTGATAGCGGTTAAAATATTCCAGACAACCTGGTAAATATATTTCTTTATCAGATGGGAAAAAACAGGGGACGTATTCTAACGTCCCCTACTCTATTATACTTTTTGAAAACTCTGATTTATTCATGATACTAAAAATCTACTTTATTTTCTATTGTTTCTACTTCGTCGAATACGGCGACATTGCCGTTGGTGATGGTGACACGCAGGTCGGCGCTATTGGCACCTGTTATATTAACCGTCAGTTTGTAATGATGATCCCGGCGAATATTATAGTCGTTAGTCAGGTTAGAACCTAGATAGAAACGATATTCTACATCGATCGGATCTTGGACATAATTTCCACCCGACTGAGTTTTATTATAATAATATTTGCCTTTTAGCGTCAGATAAGTACAGCCGTTCAGATTACCACCGGGGCCATTGCTCACGATATTCTTTCCCTGGAATGTAAGTGAACTTCCTGTTCCCCGGATATTTTCAGGCATGTAGAAACTTACTGGTCCTCCATTTGTACTAACACTGGATAATATTATCGGATCTGTTTCTATATCATTGATATCCGGATAATTAGCATTACCTCCTCCTCCGGCATATAAAGCCATATTTTTAGGAATATTAGTTATTGTGGCTTCACTCACTTCAAAGAAATCATTTGAATTTGTTGGAAACTTTACATTCAATGTTAACTTGGCATAAGCTCTGTAGATTAGTATAATATAAAAATCACTTGCAATTTTAGAAAAGGCATCATCTGCTGTTTTTATCTCTAACAAATATCCATTTTCTTTACCTGTAAATCCATCTGTTATATATCGACAATTAAGAATATTATCACTTCCCGAATTATATTGGACAATCCATGCATTTGAAATCTCTGTTGATTCACTAGCATCTCCTAAAACAGCTTTCGTTTCTACATCTATAGATTGAGGCTGCTGTACACAAAACCGAAAACCATCATTAGATGTATCTTCTTCTGAAGAACTACAACCGGTGGTAAAAAGACATGAAATGAATGTCAGTAATACCGGTACATATACTATTATTTTATTTTTCATAAGCTCTTTTTTATTCACCTACTTGATCTGTAGACAGATCTTCTTCAGTATAGTCCAACAAAGAAACCGTCATATCTCCAGGTTTAAGGATTCCGAAGAATGTCAGCGTAAAATCAAATTTATATCTCATCCCTGTTATTAATGCTTTGGAAACAGAAGCCTTATAAGTAAAGTTATCAGAAAGAATGATAACCTGACCGTTATTGTCTTTTCCTGTATAGGTAACATTCAGAACCAGTTCAAATAATAAATCGGTTAAACCATCCACAGGTAATAAAACTACAGGATTAAGATTATCATGTGGTTGTGTAGCAAACTCGGGCATACTGAATCCAGTTACCATATGCTCGTTAGTCTCTGTATATGAAGGATTATTATCCGTACTCCAATCTTTTTCTCCTAATTTGTAACATAACGGTGAAGACAAATTCTTAATTGTTATACTCTGGACCTTTAAATCCGAAACCGGTACGGGTGAATTAGATTTTGCTTTCACCGATAGATCGATTTTTGCCCCTAAGCGACTAAACGGAGCTCGCAGCGATACTGTCATCTTATTCTCACCGGGCTTTTCGGGCTGTATAACCTCATTGGTGATGATATTATACATAAAGTCGTTTCCATTATCAACTGTTATGGAATTAGTACCTTCAGGCAGTTTCGGAGCAGTATTTGTATTGTTGGAAATCATGTAGAAGTCGTAACTTCCACGATAAAGCGATAAATTACCTTCCGATTTACCATTCTCATCCTTAACGGTGTATACTGCCGATGCTATAGGCTTCGTAAGATCTGTTTCACCGGCTTTGAAAGCATAAATCCGGAAGGCTGTTCCTACAGCCATCTTTACCGTGGGCTTTGTTTTCTCGTCCGCCTTGGATACTACTGCATTATATAAGTTGAAAGAAAGGTCTATCGGCTCCCCTTCTCCCTGTTGCTCACCGGAGTCCGGCAAACTGCCGTTGCATCCGGCCAGCAAAATGCAGCTAATCGAGATTATCAGTTTATTCATCATTTTCATATCATTCTGTTTTTTAGTTATCAGATACCTACACTTGTATTTTGGCTGGCATCGTTCTGCCAGTCTTCAATCAGCACACCATCCACATCACCACTCATTTTGTTGACAGTGATCCGGTAAGTATAATGAAAACCGGCCTCCCATTTTACGGCAGGAGAAATGGAAGAAGTGGTGAACGTACGCTCCAAAGTATCCCCCTCTTTAGCCACAGTAATACTGAACGAGAGAACAGATTCGGACGTACTCATCGGAGCAACCAGACAGGTCACATTGGGTGACGGTTGCGCAGTCTTCAACTCGGTTCCAGCACTATTGTCCATTGTTATCTGGGAAGTTGACGCAAGACCGTTCAGGGTTGCGGCACCAGTAGCAACGTTCAGCAACATATATCCCGAACCAGCTTGCAATAAGTTGGTGTTACTTAAAATTTTCACCTGCTTTAACAGCAAGGTCTCGGTAACGTCAGCCCCTTTTACTATCCGGAAACTTACTTTCGCCATAGCATGTTTCATGGTTAGTGAAATCGTTCTGACACTATAAGAAGCAGAAACTCCTGCCGAATATAAGTAATCAGATTGTTGGCTCCCCAGAAAATCCAATGTATTATCGCCTCCTTTCAGGACTTCTACGTTGACTTTCAAGTTGCCGTTATCATTTGTTATCCCTGCATCAGCCGGAAATACACCGTAGACCTTTGCATTTACACCATCCTGCATTATAACCGCTTTATCGGAAGTCCAGTTACCTGACTCATTCGTAAAAACCAATGAAGGTATGGTCGCATCATACGGCTGATAATCTTCTGTGGCGACATACACACAAACCTTATCGATGGAAGTTACCGTTCCTGTTCCTTTCGATATACCCCCTTCGTCTACCGAGACAGAACTCAGTTGGAGTGCATTATCGTCATTCTCCGGCAGATTACCGGTGCACCCCATACAGGCTACCAGTAGAAATATTTTAAATAATATCGTTCTATTCATAATTTATGTTGTTTTAATATCAAGATGCTCCCCAGTTATCTCCTGTACCATTTCCTGTTCCCGTTTTAAAGTCTTCCACACTTACGCTGTTCAGAATCAACCCGAAGGTAGAGGTGAAGTTATAGGTGTAATTACATCCGGCTTTAAGCGTACGGGTTTCCTCTCCACTACTCGGATATGTTTTTAAATCCAGTGATGAACTTGTTGACGTTGCTTTGCTAGTGACTTGTATTTTATATTTTTTATTAACTTCTGGATAGACAATAGCAACATACAGATGCTTTTTACCAGTAGAAGTCACAGAATATAAAGTCACGGCATCGGATGTAGATGTTCCGCACAAATTATTCCCTATTAACTGAACTTTTACACCTACATGAAGAGCATCCTGATATTCGACAGTAACCGTAATCTTTGAAGCTGCCGGATAAAAAGAAAAATTCACCTTATTCCCGGAGACACTGGTTGCATCAGTGATCAGTCGGTTGCTTTTCTGATAAGCATCCACTGTACTCTGATTGGCAAGAATTTTGGAAAAGCCTACAGGATCGTAAGAGGCATAATAACTTCCCGTGCCGTTTGTTGTTATGCCATCTCCGCCTTCTGTCGGGAGCCATCGCAGTGTACCGGATTTATTTTTATATGTATAGGAAATTCCGTTTGTGCTAAGATTATTTGCCGATGTACCAATCTTAATTATATCATTTCCAACAAACGAAGATTTCTCATAACTGACTGCACCTAGTGCACGACTTGTAACCGGTTCGGAAATAGACGCTCCGATTTCAAGAAGATGTCCCTCTCCTTCTCCGGTATTCAGCCGTTCTTCACTACTACAGGCAGTCAGCGACAACAGCAGGTAACCTGCCAGATAAACTGTTTTTATATTCAATTCACTCATAGCTGTTTTAATCTATAGGTCCTGTATAATTAAAATCATCTGTCCACCCGAGTATTCCATTCGCTTCCGGGACAAGAATATCATCACGAAGACTCAGGGTGTATTGGTAATGCGTCTTGGCTGCCAAAGCACAATTAATGGTCGAACTATAATTCACCCCATTATAAGTCAATGTGATGGTAATAGCCGTAGTTCCACTCTCTTTGGGATGAACGATTCCGCACCAGGTCTTATCGCCCGGATGATACAGCTTTATAAATTCGGAAGTCGTTCCGCCTGTCTGAAGACCGGCACCGCTCACTTGAAAACTAAAGTCAGCCGGTAGACTACTTGCCACCTTTGGAGCAAACACGAGTGTTAACTTTGTGTTTTGATGCTCGAAAGTAAATCCCAGTTTTTCTGTTTGAGGAGCCTTTATAATAGCAGAGACAAGCCGGTTACTTTTTATGTAATTATCGACCGACGACTGGTCGTATATAATTACGGCATCATTACCTGCCGGGTAAACGGCCTGATAAGAAGCTCCGGCCAGTAAAGTGAGCGGTGTACTGGTTGATGTCCACTGACCGTCTTCGTCCAGCTGATAATCTGCCGCCTCACTTCTATTTGCCAGAGTTGTTCTTGTAATACGTATTTTGTCGCTAGCAATAAATGTCGATCTGTCATACGTATTTTCTTCAATCTGCGCGCGGGTTATCTCCGTAACCGGTTGGTCGCTGTTTATTTCGGCATTCACAATGACAGGCTTTCCCTCTCCGGATGGAGACAGCATAGTCTCACCAGTGCAGGCGACCAGACCTGTCAGCAAGGAAATTCCTACCAGCAGAGATAGCCATTGTTTGTTTTTTTCTTTTATCATATTCATTGTATATTATCTTTTAGAAGCCATCCGGGCGAAGATCACCAGTTCCGTTTTCATCTGTCCAGGGAGTAATCTTGATCTCGTTCACCACAATCTCACGGTTAGTCAGGGTTAGATTATAAACATATCGTTTCCCTTTTAACCATTGTACATTAAACCCTGCGTTTTTTACGCTCAATATTCGTTTATTCGTATCGGAGCTTTTATCTCCCAGATCAATCGTTAAAGTAACGTTTGATAATGCGGAAGACAAAGGAGCTACTAATCCGTAGGCAACTACTTTAGACTGGCTGTTCGCACCACATTGAACAGGATTGGCCGACGGTGTAAAAGTTAATTCCTTAATATCTCCACCGTTGAGTGACATCACCCCATCTTTGAGTTGCATCGTTCCCGAACCGGTCAGGAAAGAAGGGCTACCGGTTGTCTTCATCGTGATCTTTTTGATGTAATCGTATGCATCTACCGGACGTCCGGAAGCACTTTGCATCTTAAACACGACCTGTGCCAACGCATGACGCAACCAGATGGCAGGTTCAAACGATTGGTTGCTGGCGATAATCTGCTCGTCGGCATCTTGTTTGGTTGAGCCATATAAATAATCCGTCACATTACACACCCAAGTGTTTGCTCCGTTAAAGGTCTGGGTAGCGGTTATACCTGTTACCGGAATGGTATGTGTATCAGCACCGGCAACATGCGTAGGATTTACATTTACCGGATAATAAGCATAAATACGAGCTTCCTCGTTATGAAGATTAACCGTAGGATTGCCCGTCCACGCTGTACCGTCATAGGTAAATTGCGAAAGGCCGTTTACCGTGCCATTGGTGATACCCGGATAGATTGCATTATCCGCTTTTTTAGTAACATACAGGTTTACCTGATGGATATTACCGTTGCCGGTTGCAGAGGCGGTACCGTTTACCAGGGAACGAGTGTCAGTCGTGCCGGTCAGGAAGTGCGGTTGCAGGGAGACTACTCCCCGACCGTCATCCGGCAACTCCTGTCCGGTACAGCCGACTAACAGGAGTCCGAGTCCTGCTGTCGTGATTTTGTTTGCGATGTGTTTCATATTCTTATTCTTTATTTTTTTCGTTAGACATTGACGTCCGGTAGCGATTCATCGTCCCAGCCCGTTATATTAAACCCATCCAGGGTAAGGCCTGTCGGGTTGATTATGATTGTATAGGTATAGATATTGCCGGCTTCCCACGCAGGGTCGGTATAGGGCAATAGTGTCATATCTTTGCCGTCAACTGTTACTACGAGCTTGGATTGATCGGAAGTAGTGCTGTACGGTATTACATAGTTGGTAAGGGTTATACCTCCGGAGATGGAGGAAAGTGTCGGAGCTACGCCATCATTAAACGTATATAAATATGTTTTTTCCGTTACGCCTGCCAGATTGTTCAGTGCTCCGTCAGTCAGGTTCATGGTTGTGGTGTTGTCGGCTTTTAATGTTGGCATGTTGCGGGTATGGGTTACTTTGGTGACCTTAGCCGCACCTTTATAGGCATCGCCCCGTTTGACTATAAAAGAAACCTGGGCAAAGGCATGTTTAAGGCCGATGGCGACTTCACGACCTTTGGGAATTACATCGCCCAACTGGTGGCCGTTGTCGGCTATGGGTTGGGTTGAAAGGTATTTATTGGCTTCGGATGATTGGTTGTTATCGTATTCTACACCATACATATAGTCATTAACAGGGAGAGCGAAATCATAGATGTTATTACTTTCTGTCTTCGTAATGGTTTGTTCTGGTTTAATGGCTGATGCCTGGATTGTAATGGTTGGGACGGGAGTTGTGCCCTCTCCCCCAGCGGTTACAGCAACATCTGATACGATCGGGTGATATGAGAAGATGATAGCTTGCTCTTGATTCAACCATAACGTTTCTGTGTCTCCAGCAGGGCTGGCATTACCACCTTCTAGGTTGTATTTGCGATAAGTACCTGTGGGGGAAACTCCGTAAGTGGTTTCGCCATCCTTTTTGTTGACGGCATAAATCCCTAGAGTCTTGATAGCACTGGCATCACTGGCTCCTCCACGGGTTATGAGGGAAACTCCGGCAATACGGGGTTCCAGTCCGACAGGGGCTTTCGGGTCTTCTCCAATCTCCTTTGAGCAGGATTGGATGGCTAACAAAGGGGTTATTAATAGCAGGTACTTATATAGTTTCATGTTGTTATCTATTGTTTAAATCGTTTGTAATGTAACTTTTCCCCTTTTGCGAGGGGAAAAGCTTACTTTCATTGCTGAATAATGTTAGTTGATGTTACTTAACACCTAGTTCTCCTCCTGTTTTATCAGTCCATCCTGCTATTGATACACTGGTAATGGATAATTCTTTACCACTTAACTTAGCAGTGTAGAGATAATTATTACCTGCTAACCATTTACCACTATCGCTACTAGGAGCTGTTAATGCTACCGGATAATCAGCACCATCAATAGTAAAGACTACCTGTACTTTTGTTTTATCAAATGCTGCTGCGGATGAATTATCTGGAAAAACAAGGAAGCTGAATTTTAGTGCTGTGCTTTTGTCATTAGATATTGCATAACCTTCAGCATCTTTAAAACCACGTGTATAAGTAGCAGCTGCTGGACTATTTACAGCAATAGTACCGTTTTTTAAAGCCATTGTAGAGGAACCTTTACTTAATCCATTGTCTGAACCATTTTTTAGAACTATTTTTGTCAGCTTACCGGCTCCCTTATAAGTGTTGTCATTGTAAATATTGAAAGATACCATAGCTAGGCCATGTTTCATGTTCAGTTTAACGGCGTCATCCACACTTGTCTTTTTACCGTTACTGGCTTGTGCTTGATTTCCGACATTATCAGCATCCTCCGCCCACATATAATCTACTTCACCTGGGGCTGTTATAAGTGTTGATGCATCCAGACTTGCTAAAGTCGGATATTTACTATCATCAGAAGTGTCATCACCTTCAAAAACACTAATAGCAACAACAGGATTGTCAGTATTAGTTGGTTTTGTTAAAGTTGATGGATAATAGGCATATATTGTAGCGACTTCGTGAGTTAGGTAAATTTTATCAGTTGCACCATTTGCCCAACTTGAATTATAGGTATAGATAGCATGATCATTATTCTTTGCTGCTGTATAATCTGTACCTGTTGCGAATACGGCTATTTTATCATCATTTGTCCAAGCCGTGACAGCACTCTTCGTTAGCGACACCCCGGCGGTGATGCCGAGTTCGATGGCGTCGGTTTTGTCGATGGGGGTTATGGGGTCGTTTTCGTTGCTACAGCTTGTGCCGAGAAGGGCGGCAAGGAGTAGATAGGATATTTGTAATTTCTGTTGTTTCATTTCGTTTCCTTTTTGAATGTTGTTTACTAATAAATTGCGTTTATCGGTTATTTCACCAGTTCCAGATCACCATCCTGCTTAACGGTAGTCCATTGGGCTACGGTGATGGAAAGGATCTCTAACTCGCGGTCGCCGATATTGAGGGTGATTTCGTAAGAATGACCTGAGGCAAAATGATTGCTGCCGGAAGGATCTTCCCCAACTGACTCGAAAGTGATGGCGAGGTCTTCAAATGTGCCGATAGAGGTTTCGACGGTCAATTTATAAGCTCCGGAAGTTAACGGGGGCAATAAAAGACAACCATCCAGTTCGGTAGCTGTTGTTTCTGTGATCTCTGTTCCTCCATCCTTTAATTCCAGCGTTAAATCGGCATCATCACCACTGAAAGTTGTTTTACCGGAAGCCAGGTCGACACTCACGTCTTTCTTTCCTTTTACGGTAATCTTCTTCACTTTTACAGGCAATCCGTCCGCAGTAATCTTCTGTGCCTTAAACTTCAGTTGGGTAAGCAGGTGGGCGTATTCAAGCGGGATGTCTTTTGTGTTATCCGTATTGCTGAAACGGCTTCCATCCCATCGGTTACCCTGGATTTGCGCGGCATACATCAGATCGGTTTGGCCTGTAAGCTTATAAGATACAGAACCGTTGGAACTGTTGTATGCAGATGGTTTCGGGGCAACGGCTACCAGATAGATCCAGTCACCGTTTTCTGGATAAGAAGGATTATCCGGCAATGAAACTGAACCGCCTATATTGACAGTTGCGTTTTTCTGCCATTCGTTGGGGTCAGCGTTGGACGGTATGCCGGTATAGATACCATCGCGTTTGGATGCAAAGATGGTTGTTTCGAAAGATTCAGTTATTTCCTGATAATCTGCTTTCGTGTCTACCTCTCCGTTTCCTGATGCACGCAATTCGATCGGCACTTGCTCAAACCCGGAATGCTCCGGGTCTGAACAACTTGATACCGACAGCAAAGCCGGAACTAACAGCAGGTATATGCTTTGTAGTTTCATTTGCTATTGGGTTAATTGGATTATTTAATTGTGACGTTACCTGCTTCGCCGACTGTCCAGTCTACAATCTTAGCAGTAGGAGCAATTGCTACAGCATCATCGGCTGTTTTCGGCGGAGTAATGGTGAAAGTGATCTCATGAGATTCAGCTTCTTTAGTAGTCAAATCACCATTATTTGCACTATTTTTAATTGTCAGATTATTGTACCACTTGATAACACCATTTACTGATAATTCCAGATTAACCTTTATTCCAGAAGTTGGTTGAACCATTACAGGAACGCTAGGGCTACAAATAGATGTTGTAAGTTCTGTATTACAGCCGGCAACAGAAAGATTAGCTCCGGCTGTCCAGGTTACCGTTCCATCACTAAAATTCAAAGACGACGGAACTTTTGCACTCTGGATAACTATACTTTTTACAACCACTTTTTGTCCATTCCAATCGCTACCAGTCAATTCACCGGAAAGCTTTGCTACAAAAGTAAGCTGAGTTGTCTTGTGTTTAAATTCAAGTGGGCTCACAGAGTTATGAGTAGTATTAGTACCTGCATCCACCTTGGCTGCATACATCACATCCTGCAAACCGTCTTTTTCATTAAATGTAACACTAGTTCCAGCTACAGCCCCCGATGGAGAAACACCGAATAAGTAGCTATTCTTGTCTGTATTATCTCCCGTTATCGGATAATACAATTTAGGAGTCAAAGTAATAGCCTCTGCCGATGTTTTTGCTTCAAACTGGGTGGTGGCTACGGTGGCACGGTTGCCATCGTTTTCTAATTTAGTGCCCTTCAACGTATTCTCTGTTTTTGGAGTGAATGCATCAAAGTCCGGGTTACCAGTGTCTTCTTTTTCATCCACCATCACAATAACCGCTTGCATCGTACTTCCCGGTGTTATCGCCGCTTTCGACTCTACCCCTGCTACCTTTTGGCTGATCTGGATAGCGACGGCATTTGATGCCTCGCCATTGTCGATCTTTACATTTTCGTCGTCATTCGAACAGCCTGCCATCACTAAGGCTAATGCTGCCATACTTAAAATCTTTTTCATGTTTTACTTGTATAAGTTATTAATAATAAATGATATATATATTCTTATCTGATTGATAGCTTTAAACGCCCACGTTACCGCTGTCCCCCTTGCTCCAGTCGATCACTTTGGCTTTGACCGTCACCTTTACGCCATTTTCTGCATCCGGTTCCGGAGGTGTCGGGGGCGTTGGGGGATCAGGGTCGGGAATGTCCGGTGTTACCGGGTCATCGGGATCGTCGGGGTCAGGTGCCGGATCAGGATCGGGGGTGGGGGCGGGATCGGGCGTGTCGGGTATTTCGAGAGAGATCTCCACCTCATAGGCGCTACCGCCTTCCGTTCCTCCCTCACCGAACTGCACGGGGAGATCTTTGAATGACAAGTCGTTTGCCGGATTACCGTCGATGTTGAGTACCAGGTCGAGCGACAGGCTGGCTTCGGGCTGCACCAGTACATAGCCGGGCAACGTAACCACGCCGTCCACTATCGGGAAACCGCCTGTCCCCGGATCGGAATACACTACCACAGGGCCAGCCGTCCCGATGGGTTCGACCTTACCCGAAAAGAGGTTGACGACGGCTGATGCTGCCATCCCGTTCAGATGTACCGAACGGACGCGGTAGTTTTTGGGGGCTCCTTTCAGACGCAGCGTGAAATTGAGTTGCGAGAGCAGGTGGCTGTACGTGAGCGGTGTCTTGGCGGCACTGAAACGGTCGGTCAGCGAACCGTTTTGTTCAACCGAGAGCATCAGGTCTTCCTGTCCGGTCAGGGTATATTTTACTTCACCGTTGGTCAGCGGGGCAACCGGATGATAGCCGCGCAGGAAAAGCGGTGAGCCATCGGCCGGGTAATATCGTTCGGGGGTCAGCAGGATTTCGCCGTCGGTTGCCGTTCCGTCCCAACTTTCGGTATATTGTCCGGCGGTGGTTCCGGCAGCGATGCAGACAGGCGTTTGTTTGAACTCGTCTATCATTGCGCGGGTCTTGATTCCGGTATATAAATGGATGGGGACGTTGGCAGCTTCTTCACGGATCGTGACGGCGAGGTCGAGCGTGTCGGCTCCGGATTGGCTGGGGCGGAAAAGTTGTTCGGAGACGTCCTCACTATAGGTTTGCTTCTTTCCGTCGGCCGTCTGCCAGGTGAGCGTCAACAGATGGCCGTTGTCGGTAGTTGCCGATTCGTTTTCGCGCGGCCAGACGATACCGAGTATTCCGGCCAGGGCACGGCTGGTTTGTTCCGCTCCGGGAGCCGGAAGGGACAGGCCGAGGGTGGCAGATGAAACGGGGTCGCTTGTAACAAGGCTTACTTCCCGTGCGACACTGCCCAGGGTGGCCTCGATGGGGCTGGTGATGCGTCCGTCGGAGACTGTCACGGTCAGGCGCAGGATTTGACGGATATCTTCCGGGACGAGGGAGAGTTCCTGTTTTTCTCCTTCGGTAACGGTGATATCGGAATGGGCGGCTACATAGACGGGGCTATCGAGCGCAGGCATCGTCGAAGAGCCTTCGGGAATATTTACGATAGCGGTAGCCGCATTGAAACTGCCGGTAGCGTCGAGTGTGATTTCTTCCGAACTGCCTGTGAGCAGTGCGTCGTACGCTCCTACCGGCAGCCATGCTTCGAGCACGTCGGCAGCATTTCCGGCTTCGAAACGGTTTTCAAGCGGTTCTTCCAGTCCTTTGCCAAAGACACGGAGCGTCAACGCCTGGTTGCCCGGATTGTCGACTGTGACCATCAGCTGCCCCTCTCCTTCATGTTGTGGCTTGTCGTCATCGTGACAGGCTGCCAACAAAAGAAGGGTGGCCAGCAGGAACGGTTTAGCAACTAAGTAATCTAGTCTCATATTGTTTTGTTTATAAATTATTCAAGATGCACAAAAGGGTGCACAATATCGGGCGGATGCTACCGGTGACCCCATGTCACCCGGTAAGGTGAGGGTGTGTCACTAACGTTGGTGACACTGTGTCACTCGCCCTGGTGACACCCCCTCACTCGGGCGGGTGACAGCCCCTCACCGATTACTCGATTACGGGACGATCATCTTCTCCGCCTCCGCCGCTGTTGCCAACGATCAGTTTGTCCTTGTATTCCAACGTACGAGGGTTTTTCAGTTCTGTGTTGGTGCTGAACTGTGTAACGATACGCAGTGTATAGCTTCCGTCGGCCAACGCCGGAACACGGGCAAGCACCTTGCTGGGGTCGTTCTGGGTGAAACGGCGGGTTACTTTCGTCGTTGTGCCGTCTTCGGCTACGAAGAAGACACCTACCACAGCGTCGTCGCCTGTTATTTTAATGTTATTTCCTGTAATCTCAATATCGTCGTTTATCGTGATCGATCCGTCGAACAGGCCGGTTGCCGTATCCGTGACAAGACCGATATGAGCCACGCTGGCTTTTGCTCCAAGGTTGACCACCTTCACGTGTTTCAACGCTTCGCGTAGCTTCTTGGTCGGGATAATGTCGAATGTCAGCTTGTGGATAGCCGGGTCGAACAAGGCTTCCGAGCTCGCGAAATTACCCAGGACACGCGGGCTGAACTGGCAGAGGTCGGTCTGCACGCTATCTCCATTCAACAAGGCTTCGAGAATGATATCACTGTTTTGAGAGGTTACCGAAATAATAGTCGGCAATTTCAGTTCCGATCCGGTACGTTTGATTTCCTTGGCTACGCTTTCCTTATCGAGGGTCTTCGGGCCGGTTTTCACTTCGGCAACACAGTCTTTCGTGTTGTCTTTCGTCAGGGGGTTATCACGCAGGTAAATCTCCCAGTAATAGTCTTTGTTGTAATCTTCCATGATGTTGAAAATTTAATGTTAATACTAATGTTATTTAGTCCGGCACAAGGCCGGGTGTTATTTGCTATTCTCGCTCCTGAATGCAACGGACAGGCATAGCTTCTTTTACAAACTCAGAACCTATTAAACTTGTCGTTTCATTTACTACTAATCGAAGCATACTTCCTTTTTCTCTTGGCCAGTAATAGGCTAAAGTCCCTATACGGGTAAATTGATTTTCTCCAATCCAATATCCTGGAAGACGCAGGTAAGTTGTCTTGTTTGTACTGCGTTCATAAACAATTAAATATCCTCCGTCATTTATCGGATCATTTATAGCAGATAAGTTCAATCTATTATAATCTGTATTTGTAAAAAAAGGCTTATAATTCTCGATGCTACAAATACACCAACCAACCGGACATGGATCGTGTAAGCCTTTATTATCGTTAGTACCCCAAGCAAGAGCATGACCGGGATCTCCCGAATTCCATTGTGTTTCATTCCCCTTCATCTTATAAAGAATATCAGGGTTTTCATACGCTGTCCGATAGGATACTTTTTGGGCTTTAATTTTTACCGGATAATAACTGATTCCATCAGGTTGGTAAAGGCTCAACAGATTCTTTACCGGTGCTGTATTAGGTGCAGGAACAGTAATGTTGCTTACATTTTTTTCTGCTGTATAGCTACTTCTGAATGGATCTTTTCGTCCCCATTGATAATGGTAACCATTTGTTTTTGATATTTCTAATGGATTGGGCGGAACTGTTGTATATCCGGCCATCGCCCCCAAGTTGCGATCCATCATAGGCAACTGGTCTGGTAAATCACTTCTACTGAATTTTAGTTTTCGTTTACTTTCAGGTAACTGTACATCTTTGTTTCCTGTTGCATCAGGACTATAGTCCGTTACCCAGATATGCCAGCTCCAAAGAATATTGTTGTCTTTATCGTAAGCGGCAATTATCCCACTACCTCCTGTTGTATTCGGGGCTACGCGGCAGTAAATACGAGCTTTATCAAAGTCGTCACCATTTATCAGATCGACTATGTTTTTATGATCGTCTGAAGAATTGACAACGCCCAGCACCGGATCACCAATATCACCATTCTCTTTAGTCTGCCAAAGAACTTTCACCGACTGAATCTTTGCGGACTCACACCAGCCCTTTAACATGGTATTTTCTGTAGGTTCCCCGTTTACCTCATATTTATACGGGTTAAAACAGAAAGCTCCACCGGGAGCAACCATGAAGCAGTTGGCCGTCGGAACCAGGTTATTATTATTTTCGGATGCAGGTATCGGGTCGATAATTGTTACACGGCGGTCATTGGTCGGTAATCCTGTATGATTGAAGTTTACTTCGTAGTTATAATTCGTATTATTGTAAAGATTGAAATCGAATGTTGTTCGTCCACCCAAATAGACACGGTAATTGAGTTTTTTCTTCGACTCTTCACCATTAACGGCTATGAAGCTGGCATACGAGCTGCCTGTCGGGGCATTCGACTTGATACGGTAGGTTTGCGAAGTGGCTGCCGGATTTGTTCCACGTACATTGGCGGGTATCCAACAGGAATAGGATGATTTACCAGACGGATCGACCTGTATCGTTGTAAACTGGTCAAGCAACGACGGATAGGTTTTATCTGATCCGTCAGGCTTAGGGATTACATTATAGTTAGTAGGAATACTTTCCAGTAAGATTTGGTTTAATGTGTAACCGCCGTATGAATAAGACCAGTTCAATGTCAACCGTGCAGCCAGACGTTTAAGGAGCAAGCGGGCATCTTTGCCATCAACACTTTGAAGTTTGCCGCTACTAACCTTTACATGTTCGAGGTGTAGGATATAAGGCATCTTGTTCATATTATCGGTAGGGATATTATTAATAACGGAAGCATCTATGGATAGCTTTTGAATATCTTCCAGTTTGTTGCTTGTTCCCAGACGAGGGCTTGCATTGCCGTCGCCCCAGGCTACGATAACCAACTGGCAGTCGTGGTTTTCAGCCAAAGAAAGGTTGATGGCGGAACCGGTTTGCTGCGTAACTGCACTTGGCATTCCACCAATGCGTTTGCCGGATTGATCGTATTGCTGTATTTCTAGATTATAGAGTTGATCCGGTTTCACCGAAACATCGCCTTTCGTTATGGCATTAGGTTGCAGCTCGTAGCTGAATGCTCCTTTCTCGGTTGATGTGCTGGATTTAGTGTCAACGGTATAGCCATCGACTTCATCTGCAAACCCGATATGGAGAGATACTTCGACCGTCTTTCCCTCCGACGGACGAACCGCCGGATTGTCGATGCTATCTTCGCAACCTGTTCCTATCAATACCAGTGTTAAAAGTGTCATTGCAATAACTCCCTTTTTCTCTAATTTTCGTCCTATACTAGCCATCCTTTTATCATTTATTTACTACTACAAAAGCGTTAATTTAACAGTTGTGAACTGTCTCTTTCTTATGTAGAAAGAGACACGCTCCCGACAGGTCTTGTTAATCACTATCGTTCAGCGCTTTAAATGCAGTACTAAATCAATGATCGCTTACGCCTCAAAGGGTGGCGTTATTTTAATATTATCAAATTGTCACTAAAACCTTGCCCCGGTCGTTAAAAGTTACTACTTTAGCCGCCGTTACAGTTAGATTTTCAAGCAATTTGACACCGTGTCTCTTTCTACATAAGAAAGAGACACTTTCTTTTTTCATCACCTCTTGATTGTCATTCTCTATGTTTATTTTCTTCATTTCCATTTTTATTACTTTTTTCATGCTTGTCTCTTTACTTTTTTACGCACATTAACAATTACATTCAGACACACAAAAAGCGGCGCAACACCCGGCAGGATGCTGCGTAACTATTAGGTGCATCTGGTATATTTAACAGATGCGATTGATAGGAATATAAAGTTTATTGTTTAGTACTGAGAAGATAAAATCAATTTTATCTCGCTTATCGTTGCTAACAGATTAGGTATATCATTCTGAAGTGTATCGAATATTGCTTCTGCATCTATTCGATGATATTGATGAACAATAATATCCCGTAATCCCATTAAATCTTTCCAAGGTACTTCCGGATAATTTATAAGTAATGTATGGTTTGTTATTTTATCTATATTCTTAACGCTTTCACCAATAAAAATAAGCTTCATGCAAACTCCATCCAGAATAAACATGCCATCAGGGCTCAGTAAAAAATCCTGATAAGTATTTATTCCTGATGTTCTTTGTTGAATTATACAACAGGATTCTTCTATTTGTGTGAGTAAATCAAGTATGCGTAACGTCATGATTATACGAAGATCACATCATTTAATATCGATTGCTTTAGTGATGTCCCGTTCAATTGATTTCTCATACGAACCAGATCAACGGGGCTCCCTAACAATTCCTCCAATTCATTTTTTATACGAACGTGGAGTAAAAGATTGGCTTTTCCTTCAAACAAAATATCAACGTCACTATTCTCATTTTGCTCTCCTCGTGCAACTGAACCAAAAATTCCCATTCTGGAAATTCCATATTTGGCTCCTTTCTGTTGCATGAATTGACGAAGAAGCTCTATGTATTCTTTTGTTGATTTCATGACTTATTTATTTAGTTTCTATATTGTTGATGGCAAATATACAATATTTTCTGTCCATAATTACATAACAGTCTCTATTTTCCTATCAATCTCATCATGTCAAAGAACGCTTGCTGTTTGCATCGATATCGAATGCAACGAGTGTTTTGTTTGTTATTATCGCTATTCCAATTCCTGAATGCAACGGGTGGTATGAACATCCTGAGGATACCAACCTTTGGATATTCCTGCATTCATCGTACTGGTTGTTCCATTTATATAGAAACCATAATTAGCTTTCCCGGCAGTACCAATATGTTCCCGTAACCACCAATTAGATCTTTGCCCTATATAATGAAATTCATCTGCATATCTCCAATAACCAGTCATACGTATATATGTCGCTTCACCGCTCCCCTTTGCTGAATAATAAAAATAAACTCCTCCATCTGCACTGAATGTCGTTGGATTGACTATATTTTGTGTTCCACCGATTGTTCCATCTGAATTAGGTGTAGCTGTAAAAAACGAACGCAGATGCCTATAGGAAACAACGCGCCAACCTGCAGGACATGGATCATGAAACGTCTTTGTCCCGGCTTCAGTATCGGGAGAATTCCATAATGTTGGTATAGCAGAAGTTTCACTGCACCAATCTATAGCAGTTGAACTCGCAATATAGACTGTTGCCGGATGCTGAAAAGCATTTCTGACTGTTGTTTTAGATGTTACACTGTTCAAGGGCACATACGTGATCCCGTCAGGAGCATATCTATTAAGCATCCCTTTGGGCGGTATAGTTTTCGATGTCAATCCTTTAACAACGGAAATAAGATCAGCCGAATAACTACTTGGGAACGGGTCTTTTCGCCCCCACTGATAATGAAGACCGTTTGCTTTTGACATGTCCAATTGATCACGAGGTGGATCTGAGAGTGTAAAACCGGCCATAGCTCCTAAATTTCGATCCATAATTGGAGGCTGATCTGCTACATTATTATATGTAAACTTCAGTTTCCGTTTGTTCACCGGGGTCAATACAGTTACATTGCTTTTTGCATCCGGATTATAATCTGTTACCCAAATATGCCAGCTCCAAAGAGGATCACCTGTTCCGTCAGTACTGGCATAGGCAGCAATGAGACCGCTTCCTCCTGTTGTGTTTGGAGCAACACGGCAATAGATACGAGCCTTATCAAAATCGTCTCCATTGCTGACATTGACTATATTCGTATGATCTTCCGATGAATTAACAGTACCTAAGACAGGATCGCCAACATCGCCATTTTCTTTCGTCTGCCACAGGACTTTAACCGATTGGATCTTTTCAGACGAACACCAACCTTTTAACAGTGAATTTTCGGTTACTGTCTCGTTTACGTAGTATTTATACGGATTGAAACAGAAAGCACCACCAGGAACCACCATAAAACAGTTGGCAGTCGGAACCAGATTGTTATTATTTTCTGAAGCCGGTATCGGGTCGATGATCGTTACACGACGGTCGTTGATCGGCAGGCCATCATGCTGTATTCTCACTGTATAGTTGTAATCGGTATTTCCATGCAGGTTAAAGTCCGACGATTCCGCACCACCCAGATAAACACGGTAACTTAGCTTTTTCTTTGCTTCGGTAGTATTGGATGCGATGAAATCGACATACGAACTGCCTGTCGGGGCATTCGATTTGATACGATAGGTCTGTGAGGTGGCAGACGAATTTGTTCCGCGTACATTGGCGGGTATCCAACAAGAATATTTGTTAGTAGCTATTTCGTTTTCTGTCAATTGTATTGTTGTATATTGATCCAGTAATGAGGGATAAGTCTTTTCTGTCTTATCAGGCGCCGGTACTATTTTATAATCAAGTGGAATACTTTGCAGCAGGATTTGTTTCATTTTATAGCCGCTATATGAATAAGTCCAGTTCAATGTCAGCCGGGCAGCCAGACGTTTAAGGAGCAAGCGGGCATCTTTGCCGTCAACACTTTGAAGTCGTTTGTCGCTACTCACCTTTACATGTTCGAGGTGTAAAATATAAGGCATCTTGTTCATATTTTCAGGAGAGATACCATTGATAACGGAAGCATCTATGGATAGCTTTTGAATATCTTCCAGTTTGTTGGTTGTTCCCAGACGAGGGGTTGTATTGCCCTCGCCCCAGGCTACGATAACTAACTGGCAGTCGGGGTTTTCATCCAAAGAAAGGGTGATAGCGGAACCGGTAGCCTGCTGCGGAACTGCATTATTCATTCCACCAATGCGTTTGCCGGATTGATCGTATTGCTGTATTTCCAGATTATAGAGTTGATCCGGTTTTACCGAAACATCGCCTTTAGTCATGGCATTAGGTTGTAGCTCGTAACTGAATGCTCCTTTCCCGGTTGATGTGCCGGATTTAGTGTCAACAGTATAGCCGTCGACTTCATCTGCAAACCCGATATGGAGAGATACTTCGACCGTCTTTCCCTCCGACGGACGAACCGCCGGATTGTCGATGCTATCTTCGCAACCTGTTCCTATCAATACCAGTGTTAAAAGTGTCATTGCAATAACTCCCTTTTTCTCTAATTTTCGTCCTATACTAGCCATCCTTTTATCATTTATTTACTACTACAAAACTGTCTCTTTCTTACGTAGAAAGAGACACGCTCCCGACAGGTTCTGTTAGCAACTGTCATTCAGCGCTTTAAATGCAATAGTAAATCAATGATCGCTTACGCCTCAAAGGGTGGCGTTATTTTAATATTATCAAATTGTTACCAAAACCTTGCCCCGGTCGTTAAAAGTTACTACTTTAGCAGCCATTACAGTTAGATTTTCAAGCAATTTGACACCGTGTCTCTTTCTACGTAAGAATGAGACACTTTCTTTTTTCATCACCTCTTGATTGTCATTCTCTATGTTTATTTTCTTCATTTCCATTTTTATTACTTTTTTCATGCTTGTCTCTTTACTTTTTTACGCACATTAACAGTTGCTATTCCCGTTCCTGGATGCAGCGGACAAGTAGAGATTCACGCTCATTACCTGTTGTCAGAAATTTAGCAGTCTTATTCCCCTCCATCATAAAATAAATTCCGCCACTACCGCCAGTCCTGCTTAAAGCATCTCCACACCACATGTACATACTACCATTAATACCTGTCAGGCCATACTGTGACCAATAACCTGCCAGATAGAAGTAAGTAGTATTCACACCGTTTTTATCATAATAGATTACATATCCGCCGGATGTACTCTCTTTTACTCTCAGATTTCCCGTACCACCAGAATTGAATAATTGTCGATAATTGGCCATAGTTGCAATGCGCCATCCTGTTGGGCAAGGATCATGAAGACCTTTACCAATACCGGCTCCCCAAGCTTTTCTGTAATCATCTGTAGCATTATCTATCCATTGATTAGAACCTGTAGGTATTTTATACATATTCCCCGGATCTTTATATGCATCCCGAAAAGAAACCTGTTTTTGAATAACGGACATTGGGTAAAAAGTAAGTCCGTCTGCTTTAAACAGGCTCAAAAGTCCCTTTGTAGGAGCATTAGCCTTTATATCTGTATTTAAAACTTGAGAAATCTTAGTATTTGAATAGCTCCCTCTGAAAGGATCTTTCCTACCCCACTGATAATAAAAACCATTTGTCTTTGATTTTTCAAGATCATCAGGGGGAAGTTCTATATATCCTGCCGATGCACCCAAGTTTCGATCCATCATTGGAAAATTGTTGGTATAGCTGCCATATTCAAACTTCAGTTTTCGCTTGTTTACCGGAGTTTGTACATCATTATTACCTCTTGCATCGGGACTATAATCCGTCACCCAAATATGCCAACTCCATAAAATTTCGCCACTTTCGTTATAGGCAGCTATGGCTCCACTACCTCCTGTTGTATTCGGGGCTACGCGGCAGTAGATACGAGCTTTATCAAAGTCGTCACCATTTATCAGATCGACTATGTTTTTATGATCGTCTGAAGAATTGACAACGCCCAGCACCGGATCACCAATATCACCATTCTCTTTAGTCTGCCAAAGGACTTTCACCGACTGAATCTTTGCGGGCTCACACCAACTCTTCAACAGGGTATTTTCTGTAGGTTCCCCGTTTACCTCATATTTATATGGGTTAAAACAGAAAGCTCCACCGGGAGCAACCATAAAGCAGTTGGCTGTCGGAACCAGGTTATTATTATTTTCGGATGCAGGTATCGGGTCGATAATCGTTACACGGCGGTCATTGGTCGGCAGTTCTGTATGGTTGAATATTACTTCGTAGTTATAATTCGTATTATTGTAAAGATTGAAATCGAATGTTGTTCGTCCACCCAAATAGACACGGTAATTGAGTTTTTTCTTCGACTCTTCACCATTAACGGCTATGAAGCTGGCATACGAGCTGCCTGTCGGGGCATTCGACTTGATACGGTAGGTTTGCGAAGTGGCTGCCGGATTTGTTCCACGTACATTGGCGGGTATCCAACAGGAATAGGATGATTTACCAGACGGATCGACCTGTATCGTTGTAAACTGGTCAAGCAACGACGGATATGTTTTATCTGATCCGTCAGGCTTAGGAATTACATTATAGTTAGTAGGAATACTTTCCAGTAAGATTTGGTTTAATGTGTAACCGCCGTATGAATAAGTCCAGTTCAATGTCAGTCGTGCTGCCAGACGTTTAAGGAGCAGGCGGGCATCTTTACCATCAACATTTTGAAGTTTGCCGCTACTAACCTTTACATGTTCGAGGTGTAGGATATAAGGCATCTTGTTCATATTATCGACAGGGATATTATTGATTATGGATGCATCTATGGATAATTTTTGGACGGCTTCCAGTGTGTTGCCTGTTCCCAGACGT
>ERZ856578.2130-NODE-2130-length-33896-cov-41.970963_pt1 | contig 33896 bp, 28 predicted proteins | sample MGYA00514384_ERZ856578 | MGnify/ENA primary metagenome ERZ856578 (study PRJEB29103, sample SAMN06111958) | human gut metagenome | biome: human gut; feature: ankylosing spondylitis patient; material: healthy_person | host: Homo sapiens | place: China:Hangzhou... | reverse complement strand
AAATCTTCTACCGCTTTATCGGCAAAATCGAATGACACATCTTGAGATACCCAACAATATCTTTAACTAAGGGAAACTGGGCTGTCCTATCCGGACATCGCGCTGGTGCCCGAGGTCTGCCGGCTGCTGGGCATCACGGAGCACGAGTTTTTCACCGCCTGCGACGATCTGCAGCACCGCCGGCAGAAGCGGGACGCGAAGCATTGGCGGCGGCTGACGCTTATCGGACAGGGCACGCTGTGCGGCGGGTACGCCGTCGCGCTGCTGACCTGCTTTATCTGCAATCTGGCGGTGGGGCATCGCCTCGACTGGTTCTTTATCGTGCTGACCTCCCTGCTGCTGGCGTTCAGCCTGACCTCACTGCCGGTGTTCCTCAAGCGGGAGCGGGCGGTCATCAGCCTGAGCGCCGCGACGGGGAGCCTGCTGCTGCTGATTCTGACCTGCGGGCTGTACACGGGCGGGGGCTGGCTGGGCGCCGGCTTTTCCATTGTGGCGGCGTGTCTGGCGCTGCCCTGGGGGCTGTACGCCCAGTGGCGGTTCTACCCGAAGCACCGGCTGGAGCTGAGCCTGGGAATACTGACCGTGTGGACCTTCGGGCTGCTGGCGGTCATCTGCCTGGTCACGGGCGGGGACTGGCTGCTGCGGCTGGCCTTCCCCATCACGGCCTTCAGCTACGCCTTTGTGTGGGCGGTGTTCGCGGTGGCCCGGTGGACGCCGGTTAACGGGTGCATCAAAGCGGGGCTGTTCACGCTGCTGGCCGCGGCGGCGATGCCGGGCGGCACCTGGCTGGCCACCGCGCTGGCGGGGCCGGGAGCGACCGGCATCACCTTCGCCTCCTATTTCCATTGGGAGGGCGGGCTGCTGCACGACGGCATCGACGGCAGCATCACCGGCAACCGGCTGACCTTCGTCTGCCTGCTGGCGGCGGCGCTGGTACTGCTGATCATCGGGCTGGCGGTGGCCGTATCGCGGCGGAAAAGGAACCAATCGGCATGAAAAAAGCCCGGCGCGTCGGAGAGACGCACCGGGCTTTTTTCATGGGGCATTCGCGGGGCGGCAGGGCAGCCGCCCTTTTATCCCGCGGCTTCGAACTGGCTGTTGTACAGGGAGGCGTAGAAGCCCTGCTTTGCTAAGAGCGTTTCGTGGCTGCCACGCTCGACGATATCGCCGTCCCGCACCACCAGGATGAGATCCGCGCTGCGGATGGTAGAGAGCCGGTGGGCGATGACGAAGCTGGTCTTGCCCTTCATCAGGCGGGTCATGGCCTTTTGGATCTCCACCTCGGTGCGGGTGTCCACGCTGGAGGTGGCTTCGTCGAGGATCAGGATGGCGGGGTCGGTCAGCATGGCGCGGGCGATGGTGAGCAGCTGCATCTGGCCCTGAGACAGGTGGGAGGCCTCGCCGGAAATGACGGTGTCGTAGCCCGCCGGCAGGGTGCGGATGAAGTGATCGCAGCAGGCGGCCCGGGCGGCGGCCACGATCTCCTCGCGGGTCGCGTCCATCCGGCCGTAGGCGATGTTCTCCGCCACCGTGCCCTCGAACAGCCAAGTATCCTGCAGCACCATGCCGATATGGCGGCGCAGCGCGGCCCGCGGCAGGGCGGAGATGTCCTGCCCGTCGACCTCGATCACGCCGCCATTCAGCTCATAAAACCGCATGAGCAGGTTGATGAGGGTGGTTTTGCCGCCCCCGGTGGGGCCGACGATGGCCACCATGTCGCCCGGGCGCACCTCCAGGTTCACGTCCCGCATGAGCAGGCGATCCGGCGTATAGCCGAAGCGGACGCCGCGAAAGGCCACCCGGCCCTCGGTCAGGGGGGCGGGGAGCCCGGCGGGATCCGGCCGCTCCTCCTCCTCGTCCAGCAGGGCGAACACCCGCTCGGCCCCGGCGATGGCGGCCTGCAGGGAGGTGATGACATAGGAGGCCTGGGTCACCGGCTCGGAAATCTGATTGACGTACTGCAGAAAGGCCTGCACGCCGCCTAGAGTCATCCCGCCGGCCAGGGCGGACAGCCCGCCCGCCACGGCGACGGCCACGAAGCCCAGCTGGTTGAGCAGCCGGATGGAGGGGTAGATGGCGAAATCCGCGAACTGGGCCCGCCGGTTGGCCTCGAACTGGGCCTGGTTCAGGGCGGACACCTCCCCGACGGCCTCCTCCTGCCGGGAGAACACCTTGATCACCCGGTTGCCGGCATACAGCTCCTCCACCTTGGCGCTCAGGGCGCCCATGGCGGCCATATTCTCCGCGTAGCAGCGCTGGCTCCAGCGGGAGACATATTTGGTGGCCACGGCGCAGACCAGCACCGACACCAGGGTGACGAGGAACAGCAGGGGGCTGAGGATCAGCATGATGACGCAGGTGAGCAGAATGGTGAAGGCGGAGGAGATGAGCTGCATCAGCCCCACCTGCATGACGGAGGACACCTTTTCGAGATCGTTGGTGATCCGGCTGAGGATATCCCCCGTCTTATGGGAATCGAAGTAGCGCAGGGGCAGGCGGCCCAGCTTGCGGCTGATATCCTGCCGCAGGGACAGGGTCAGCTCCTCCCCGACGCTGGCGATGACATACTGCTGCACATAGGCGAGCAAAGAGCTGGCCGCCGAGGCCGCCAGCAGGAGCAGCACCGGCAGGAAAAGCGCCCCGGCCGCCAGGGACAGCTTCTGTTCGGCGGATGCGCCGCCGCGCAGCACGGCGAGAAGGTTATCCAGCGCCATGCCCACCAGCAGGGGGATGGCGGCGTAGGCCGCGCTGGACAGCAGGGTGGCGGTGGTAACCACCAGCAGCCGGCCCTTCTGCCGGCCCAGGCGGGACAGCAGCCGCCGGACGGTGGCTTTGGTATTCTGAGGCACATCCTCCATATAGAGGTCGTCCCTCGTCTTATTCTTCTTCATGTGTTCCGCCTCCTTGGGAATCCTTTTGCTGCGTTTGGCTGCGTACGATGGCGCGGTAAATCTCACAGGTTTCGAGCAGCTCCTCATGCCGGCCCCGGCCCACCAGCCGCCCCTCGTCCAGCACCAGGATCTGATCGGCGTCCAGAATAGTGCTGACCCGCTGGGCGATGATCAGCTTGGCGGCGCTCGTGCCGTAGGCGGTCAGGGCCCGGCGCAGGGCCGCGTCGGTTTTCACGTCCAGGGCGGAAAAGCTGTCGTCGAACACGTACACATCCGCCTGCTTGACCAGGGCGCGGGCTATCGCGAGCCGCTGCCGCTGGCCGCCGGAGAAGTTGGCGCCGCCCTGGGCCACCGGCGCCTGCAGCTGCAGAGGCAGCCGGGAGACGAAGCTCTCCGCCTGGGCTATCCGAAGAGCCTGCCAGAGCTCCTCGTCCGTGGCGTCCTCCCGGCCCATGCGCAGATTGTCCGCGATGGTGCCGCTGAACAGGAACGCCTTTTGGGGCACGCAGCCCACGGCGTCCCGCAGGCGGCGCTGGGACAGGGTGCGGACATCCGCCCCGTTCAGGCGGACGACGCCCGCGTCCACGTCGTGCAGGCGCAGCAGCAGCTCAGCCACGGTGCTCTTCCCCGCCCCGGTGCCCCCGATGACGGCGGTGGTCTCCCCCGCGCGGCATTGGAAGCTCAGATCCCGGATAACCGCTTCCTCCGCGCCGGGATAGGCGAAGGTCACATGCTCGAAGGAGACGGTGGTCGCGTCCTTCCGCCCCGTCTCATGGGGCGCAGCGGGCTCCCGGATGGCGGGCTCCATATCCAGCACCTCCTCCAGCCGATCGAGGCAGGATCGCATTTTGGGCAGGGAGGCGCTGATGGCGGCGGCCATGATGAGGTAGCTGAGGGTGAGGATGGCGTATTCGGCCACGGCCGTAATCTGCCCCACCTCCAGCCGGCCGCCGACGGCCAGGGTGCCGCCCAGCCAGACCACGGCGGCCATGCACAGGCCGACGAGCAGCCACACGGCGGGATTCACCACGGCGAACAGCTTATTCAGACGGATCATGGTATCCGCGTAATCCCGATAGGCCCGGCCGGATCGCTCCGCCTCATAGTCCTCGTTGCCGAAGGCCCGGATGACGCGGGTGCCGGTAACCGCCTCCCGCACCACCTGGTTAATCCGATCCAAGCGAACCTGGATCTGCCGGGAGAGTCGGCCGGAGAGCTTGAGCATCAGGGCCGCGAAGGCAAGGAAAACCGCCACGCTGACAATCAGCACCAGCGCCAGGCGGGGGCTGGCGTGAATGGTCATGCCCACCGACGCCGCCGCGAGGATGGGCGCCGGAATGACCAGCTGCAGCACCAGGCCCACGGTGGTCTGCATGGTGGCGATGTCGGAGGTGGAACGGGTGACCATGGAGGAGACGCCCACCTCGTCGAATTCCCGCACGGACAGCTCCTGACTCTTGCGAAAGAGGCGGACGCGCATATCCCGGCCGAACAAGGCGGCCAGGTCGGCGGAGCACCAGCTCCCCCACACGGCCACGCCGGCGGACAGCAGGGACACGGCCAGCATCCAGCCGCCCAGGCGCAGCACGGCCCCCATATCCCCGGCCAGGATCCCGTCGTCCACCACGCCGGCGATGAGATACGGGATAAGCAGCGTGCCCACCGATTGCCCCAAAAGCAGCAGCAGGGTCAGGGCGACCTTCCCCCGGCGCTGCCGAATAAACAGCTTTAAGACCTTCATGGTTTCCTCCTGTTACCTTTCCAGTTTGCCTTTTGACCGGTTAAGTGGTATGATAAACCATAAAGTAACTTGAATGTCAAGAGGTTTTTTTCAAAAAGAAGGGACGCGGGATTATGAACCAGAAATCCACCATGCCCATCCGGGAGTTTGCCCGTCTGACCGGTATCCGTCCGGCCAATCTGCGCTTCTACGATCAAATCGGCCTGCTGTCGCCCGAGCTGCGGGGGGAAAACGGATACCGGTATTATTCCAGGCGGCAGTTGAGCACCGCGTATCTCATCAGCGATTTGCGGGATTTGGGGGTCGGGCTGGAGGAAATCAAGCGGTACGCCGGAGAGCGCTCCCCTCAGCAGATGCTGGCCCTGTTCGGCGAGCAGGACAAACGCATCCAGGCGGAGATGAACCGCCTGCGGGCCATGCGGGAGCTGATGCGGCTGCGCGCCGACATGGCGGCGGAGGCCCTGCGGCACGAGGACGGGACGCTGCTGCTGGCGGAGAAGGAACGAGAGCCCATTTTCCTGGGGCCCCCGCTGGAGCGCGGAACGCCGGAGGACGACGGCCTGCTGCAGACCTATGAGGCCGCGGCCGGACAGGGGGTCAACCTGAGCTTCCCGCTCGGGGCTGTCATGGCCCGGCAGGCCATGGAGACCGCCGACCTATCCGACGTGGCGCGGTATTATTTCAAGGTGCGCCGGGGCCACAACGCCTATAAGCCGGCGGGAACCTACGCCGTGGCCTACGGCCGGTGCGCCATGGGGCAGTCCGACGACTACTACGAGAGGCTGCTGCGCTTTATCCGGGATCGGGGGCTTGGCATCGCGGGCGACGCCTACGAGGAGTATCTTCTCGACGAGCTGTCCGTCCAGGATGAGACGCGCTACATGGTTCATCTGGAGGTGCCGGTGACCGCGGAACGCTGAAAAGCCCGCACCGGTGAAACGGCGCGGGCTTCAGCTTGTCGACAAAGTCGACAAGCTGCTGGACGGGGACGCCGGATCACGGCGGTTCACTGACGTTCACCTTGTTCCCTCTGTCCCCGCCAGTCCCACCCCTGCTCTTGAAAACCGGCGGAAACACGTGTGTTTCCGCCGGTTTTCGCCTATAAGGAGTGTTTGCGAGGCACATGTCCTCGCAAACACAAATCGGTAACCCGCCTCCGCTTTTTCATCTTCCGAATGGCGGATTCCCCTTTTTTGACAGCCTGAAGCCCGCACCGGTGAAACGGCGCGGGCTTTTGGGTGGGCGGATCAGTTCCGTTTCCAGGTGGCGGGGACGAACAGCAGCAGCATGGGAAACAGCTCCAGCCGGCCGGCGAGCATGTCGAACATCAGCACGCATTTCGACAGGCCGGAAAAGGCGGAAAAATTGCTCATGGGCCCGACGATTTCCAGGCCGGGGCCGATGTTGTTGAGGGTGGCGGCCACGGAGGTGAAGCTGGTAATCAGATCGAAGTTATCCAGGGAAATCAGCAGAGTGGACAGGGCGAAGAGAAGAAAATACGCCGTCAGGAAGATGTTGATGGTGCGCAGGGTCTCGTGTTCCACCTTCTTGCCCTCCAGCTTGAGCATCCGGACATTGCGCGGGTGGATGAAGCGGGCCAGCTCCTTGGCCACGGCCTTGACGGCCACCACGATGCGGCTGACCTTGATGCCGCCGCCGGTGCTGCCGGCGCAGGCGCCCACGAACATCAGCAGCACCAGGATGGTGCGGGAAAAGCCGGGCCAGAGGTTGAAGTCCGAGGTGGAAAAGCCGGTGGTGGTGATGATGGAGGCCACCTGAAAGGCGGTGTGATGGAACGCCTCCCACCAGGAGGAGAACAGCCCCCGCACATTGAGGGTGATCAGCCCGATGGCGGCGGCGATGATGATGAGATACCAGCGCATTTCCTCGCTTTTGAGCGCTTCCTTCGGCCGGCGGCGGATGAGAAGCAAAAAATAGACATTGAAGTTGATCCCAAACAGGATCATGAAGACGGTGACGATCCCCTGCTGCAGGACGGTGTAAGAGGCGAGGCCGCTGTTCAGAATGGCGAAGCCGCCGGTGCCGGCGGTGCCGAAGGCGATGGTGATGCTGTCGAACACGGGCATGCCGGTGGCCAGCAGCAGCAGGATTTCCGCCACCGTCATCACCAAATAGATGCCGTACAGGATGGTGGCGGTGCCCCGCAGGCGGGGGACCAGCTTGCTCACGGCGGGGCCGGGGCTTTCCGCCCGCAGGAGGTGGATGCTCTGCCCGCCCGCCATGGGGACGATAGCCAGCATGAACACCAGCACGCCCATGCCGCCGATCCAGTGGGTGAAGCTGCGCCAGAACAGCATGCAGCGGGACAGCGCCTCCACGTCGGTCAGGATGCTCGAGCCGGTGGTGGTGAAGCCGGACACGGTTTCGAACATGGCGTCGATGAAATGCGGGATTTCCCCGCTGATGACAAAGGGGAGGGCGCCGGTCACGCTGAGCAGGATCCAGCTCAGTGCCACGACGGCAAAGCCCTCCCGGGCGTAAAACGCCTTGTTGGCCGGCTTGCGGAAGGTGCACAGGACGCCGGCAATCAGCAGCGCGAAGGCGACGATCAGGAAGGAGAACCCGGCGCTCTCCCTATAAATCAGGGCGGTCAGGCAGGGCAGAAGCATGAAGGCCGCTTCCAGGTTCATGACCCAGCCCAGCATATAGATGATCATGGTACCGTTCATGAAAACCCATCCACTCCTCCGCCCGCGGGCGGTACAAATAATCGGAAAAGCCGTGCGGGGCGGCCCTCACGCGCGCAGAATGTCCCCCAGATCGCTCAGACCGGTGTTGGTGGTGACCACGACCACCGTGTCCCCCAGCTCCAGCGTATCCTTGCCGCTTGGGGTGATAATCCGCCCCTGCCGGTTGATGCAGGCGACCAGCAGGTTGTTCCGCAGAGGCAGGGTTTCCAGGGGCTGGCCCAAAAAGGAAGTCTTTTCCCTGACCCGGAACTCCAGCGCCTCCACCTGATTGTCCACGATTTTATACAGGGTCTCCACATTGCTGCCCAGCGAGTTCTGCATGGCGCGGACATACCGCACAATATGCTCGGCGGTGATGAATTTGGGCGAGATGATGCTGCCGAGCGGCATACTCGAGACAATTTCCTCCAGGGCCAGACGGTTGATTTTGGTGATCAGCTTGGCCTTGGACTTGGCGCCGGCGTACAGGGAGAGCAGGACGTTCTCCTCGTCCACGTCGGTCAGAGAGGCGAAGGCGTCCATCCGGGACAGCCCTTCCTCGGCAAGAAGCTCCCGATCGGTGCCGTCCCCCTGGAGGATCATGGCCTCGGGCAGCAGCTCGCTGAGCTCCTCGCAGCGCGTCTTGTTCATCTCGATAATCTTGACCTGGATGCCGTCCTCGATGAGCTGGCGGGCGAGATAATAGGTGATCTTGCCGCCGCCGACGAGCATGGCGGTGTTCACCCGGCCGGCGGTGACCCCGGCCTTGCGGAAAAACTCGACGGCTTTGCGCGGGGAGGCGACGATGGACACGCGGTCGCCCTGCCGCAGGACATAATCGCCGGTGGGGATTTCCACCGCGTCCCCCCGCTCCACGGCGCAGACCAGCACGCGGGTGCGCAGGCGCGAGGAGATGTCCCGAATCCGCATGCCGTCCAGCGCCGAGGCGGCCGGGATATGCAGCTTCAGGATTTCCACCCGCCCCTTGGCGAATGTATCGATTTTGATAGCCGACGGAAACCGGAGCAGCTGCGCGATTTCCGCCGCGGCGGCAAACTCCGGATTGATGACCATGGACAGGCCCAAATCCTCCTGCACCAGGCGGATTTCCTGCGAATATTCCGGGTTGCGCACCCGGGCGATGGTGTTGCGCACCCCGACCTTTTTGGCGATGAGGCAGCACAGCAGATTCAGCTCGTCCGTGGTGGTGACGGCGATGAGCAGATCCGCCGTGGCGGCCCCCGCTTCCCTGAGCACCGCGTCGCTCGCGCCGTTGCCCGCCACGCCGATGAGATCCAGCGTGTTGGTGACCCCTTGCAGCACCTCGGGATTCTTCTCAATCAGCACGATTTCGTGCTTCTCCCGGTTTAGCTGCTCGGCCAGCGTGGTGCCTACCTTGCCGCAGCCCACGATGACAATACGCATGACGCCCCGTCCTCCCGTATCCCTCTCCCGGCAGGCGCCGGGGGTAGTACGGGAACACTATAGCACAGCCGGCCGCGGAAAGAAAGGGCTCGGGCGGCTTTTCGGTGAAATCAGCCGAATTTAGGCGGAAGAAATGGATAAAATGAGGCGGTCTGAAGGGGACACGGGGCGTTCCGGCGGAGACGGCGGGACGGCGGATTTGACACTTGACAACCGGGGCCGGGATGCGTATAATGAGACAAAGACACCTTTTCCCCAATAGCGCAAAGACGTTGACGGGAATAAGATACGGGCGCACGCGCGCAGAGAGCCGGCGGAAGGTGCAAGCCGGAGGCGGAGCCCGTATGGATAGCTCATCCCTGAGTCGCCCACCTGAACTCCGGCGCCGGAGCTAGGGCGGGACGTGTGGCCCCGTTACCGGCCGGAGCCTTTGCCGAGGCTCGCTGAGGGACGCCCGCGGGCGTCCGAATGTGGGTGGTACCACGAGCGATTTGTCGCCCGTCCCTGTTTTCCGGGGACGGGCGTTTTTGTATTCTTATTAAGGAGGTTTTCGCTGTGAAACCGTCATATCAAAAGTATCGGCCCTTCGAGCAAATCCAGCTTCCCGACCGGCAATGGCCGGACCGCGTCATCGACAAAGCGCCCGTCTGGTGCAGCGTCGACCTGCGGGACGGCAACCAGGCGCTGGTCGATCCCATGAACCTGCAGCAGAAACTGGAGTTTTTCAAGGCCCTGTGCGACATGGGCTTTAAGGAAATTGAAATCGGCTTCCCCTCCTCCTCGGAAACGGAATATGAAATCTGCCGGGAGCTCATCGAGGGCGGCCATATTCCGGACGACGTGACCATCCAGGTGCTGGTGCAGGCCCGGGAGCATCTGATCCGCAAGACCTTCGACGCCATCAAGGGCGCGAAAAACGTTATCGTCCATTTTTACAATTCCACCTCCACGCTGCAGCGCAAGGTGGTGTTCCAGAAGGACATGGCGGGCATCATCGACATCGCCGTCGCGGGCGCCAAGCTCATCCGGGAGCTGACCGAGGCATACGAGGGCGACACCCATATCCGCTACGAGTATTCCCCCGAGAGCTTCTCCGGCACCGAGATGGACAACGCGGTGGACATCTGCGCCGCCGTCATGGAGGCGCTGGGCAGCACCAAGGAGAACCCGGTGATCCTCAACCTCCCCAACACGGTGGAGATGTGCACCCCCAACACCTACGCCGACCAGGTGGAGTATTTCATCCGGCATCTGCCCAACCGGGAGGCGGCGATTATCAGCATCCATCCCCACAACGACCGGGGCACAGGCGTGGCGGCCACGGAGCTGGCGCTGCTGGCCGGGGCCGAGCGGGTGGAGGGCACCCTGTTCGGCAACGGGGAGCGCACCGGCAACCTGGACATCGTGGTGGTCGGGCTGAACATGTTCACCCAGGGGGTGGATCCCCGGCTGGATTTCAGCAATCTGCCCGCCTACCGGGAGCTGTACGAGCGGTGCACCAAGATGCACATCCCCGAGCGGCAGCCCTATGTGGGCGAGCTGGTGTTCACCGCCTTCTCCGGCTCCCATCAGGACGCCATCAACAAGGGCACCATTTACATGCGGGAGCACAACAGCGACTACTGGGAGATCCCGTATCTGCCCATTGACCCGGCGGACGTGGGCCGGCAGTACGAGCCCATTATCCGCATCAACTCCCAGTCGGGCAAGGGCGGCGCGGCCTTCGTCATGCAGAACGCCTTCGGGTACAACCTGCCCAAGGCCATGCATCCGGAATTCGGCGCGCTGGTCAAAGCGGAATGCGACCGGCTGGGCCGGGAGGTGTCCGCCGACGAGCTGTTCGGCGTGTTCCGCCAGCACTATATCGATGTGCCCCGGAAGGTGGATCTGCGCGCCCACAGCTTTGTGGAGGACGCGGACAGCGTGCGGTTCACCGGCGTGCTGGTTTCCGACGGGAAGGAAACGGCCCTGTCGGGCAGTGGCAACGGCCCCATCGACGCCTTCTTCAACGCCCTGCAGGCGGCCCACATGACCCGGTACGAGTTCCTGTCCTATCACGAGCATGCGATCTCCTCCGGCTCGGACTCCAAGGCCATCGCCTACATCCAGCTGAAAAAGCCGGACGGCAAGCCGATTTTCGGCGTGGGCATCGAGAACAACATCAACCTCGCGTCGGTCAGGGGCGTTCTGTGCGCCATCAACCGGGCCGAGGCGGGAGAATAAGCCTAAAAAATGCCCCCGGTTCCGCAAGGAACCGAGGGTATTTTCTTATGGTTTGAGCGCTTCGTAGGCGTCCCGCACGGTGCGCACGCCGACCAGCTCGATATCGCCGCGCTTTTGCAGGGATTTCAGGTTATGATAGGGCAGGATGACCTTGGTGAAGCCCAGGCGGGCGGCTTCCCCGACGCGGGCTTCGGCGTTGGAAACCGACCGCACCTCGCCGGCCAGGCCCACCTCGCCGAAGGCCAGGATCCCCTCCCCCACCGGCGTGTCCTTGAGGCCGGACACCAGGGACAGGGCCACCGGCAGATCGGCCGCGGGCTCGTCCAGCCTGAGGCCGCCGACGACGTTGATGTAGGCGTCCAGGTTGGAGAAGAAATAGCCCGCCCGCTTTTCCAGCACCGCCAGCAGGAGATTGAGGCGGTTGTTGTCAAAGCCGGTGGACATCCGCCGGGGATTGCCGAAGCCGGTGGGCGACACCAGGCCCTGCACCTCGGCCAGCAGGGGGCGGCTGCCCTCCATGGCGCAGGCGACGCAGGTGCCGCTGACATTGGTCAGGCGGCCGGACAGCATCATCAGGGAGGGGTTCTCCACCTCGGCCAGCCCCTTGTCCCGCATCTCGAACACGCCGATTTCGTTGGTGGATCCATAGCGGTTCTTCACACACCGCAGCATCCGGTAGCTGGTATGGCGGTCGCCCTCGAAGTAGAGCACGCAGTCCACGATATGCTCCATCACCTTGGGGCCGGCGATGGCGCCGTCCTTGTTGACATGGCCCACGATGAACACCGGGGTATCGACGCTTTTGGCCGCCCGCATGATGGCGGAGGTGCATTCCCGCACCTGGGTGACGCTGCCGGGCGAGGAGGCCACGTCCGCCAGGCTCATGGTCTGGATGGAGTCGATGATGACGATGTCGGGCTTCTCAGAGAAAATCGTCTCAATGATGGCGCCCACGTCGGTCTCGCACAGCACGAACAGCCGCTCGCTGTGCACGCCCAGCCGGTCAGCCCGCAGCTTGAGCTGCCGGGCCGATTCCTCGCCCGAGACGTACAGGATGTTGAGCCGCTGCCCCAGATGCTCGCAGATTTGCAGCAGCAGGGTGGATTTACCGATGCCGGGGTCGCCGCCGATGAGCATCAGCCCGCCCCGCACGATGCCGCCGCCCAGCACCCGATCCAGCTCCTTCAGGCCGGTTTTATACCGCTGCTCCCCCTCGGGGTTGATGTCCCCAATCCGCCGGGGCTGCGCCCTCACGGCGGAGGACGCCCCGGCGGGGGCCGCCGCGCGCTGGGGGGCGCGCACCTCCTCGTTCATGGTGTTCCACTGCCCGCAGGAGGGGCATTTGCCGTACCATTTGGGCGATTCGCTGCCGCATTCCGCGCAGACGAACACCGCTTTCGCTTTCTGTGCCATTTCCAGTCCTTGCCTTTCGTCACGTTTCTATAACCCGTACTGCAGCAGCCCATTCAGGATGGCCAGGGCCATCTGATGCTGATAGTCCGGGTTTTTCAGCTTGGCCAGCTCCCCCTCGTTGGACAAAAAGCCGCATTCCACGAACACCGCGGGCACCTTGGCCTTATCCAGCAGGAAGATGTTGCTGTCCGCCTTTTTCATCTCCCGGGTATTTTTCGGCTGCAGCAGCCCGACCACGCTTTCCCGGATAGCGGAGGCGATCCCCTCGCTTTCCGGGCAGTTGGCGGAGTAAAACAGCTGGGTACCGAAATACTGGGTTTGGGGGAACTTATTGGTATGGATCCCCACCGCCGCCTTGGCCTTGTCGTACAGGGCCAGCCGGTTATGCATGTCGCTGACCTTCTGCTCCCTCAGGGTGCGGGCGGAATCGCTGTGCACCGAAATGTCGGTATCCCGGGTCATTTTCACCGGGTAGCCGCAGACCTTGAGCATATCGTTCAGGGGCAGGGCCACGGCCAGGTTGATGTCCTTTTCCAGGGTGCCGTCCGCCGCCTGGGCGCCGCCGTCGGCCCCGCCGTGGCCCGGGTCGATGAGGATATACCCCGTGTCGGCCGGCATGCCGGCCTCGGTGCTGGCGGCCAGGGTAATCTGCATCACCGCGATGAACACCGCCACCACCGCGCAGCCCGCCAGGGGAAGGGCCGACCACTGCCACAGCTTCCGGACGGCGTCCCGGCGCGCGGGGCGGCGGGGCGCGCCCTCCCGGCGTTCCGGGCGATGAGAGGCCCTGTCCCGGCTGTTCCTGATGATCCGCATGTCAACCACCCATTCTTTCGTGTAAACTGAAAGGGGGCGGTTTCGGCAGCCGTCCATGGAACGCACCGGCTGTTCCGCCCCCGTGCCATACTTATGAGAACGGCGGGCGGATTATTCGTCGCGGACAAAGGGGACGGCCAAGCGGCTACTGGTTCAGTATACCACCGGCCGGCCGGTTCCACAAGCCGGGCGTTGAAAATCAGCCGGGGATGTGCTACAATGATTCCATATCGCATAGAAGGGCGGGACGTCTCGCGTGAAAATCCAGGAATCCGCTGAGAATTATCTGGAAACCATCCTGATGCTCGAGCAAAGCAAGGGCCGGGTGCGTTCCATCGATATCGCCGTGGAGCTGGGCTTTTCCAAGCCCAGCGTCAGCGTGGCCATGAAGCAGCTGCGGGAAAACGGCTATGTGGAGATGACCGACGGGAATTTCCTGCTGCTGACGGACAAGGGCCGGGAAATCGCGCAGCGGATGTATGAGCGGCACACCCTGCTGACCGACTGGCTGGTCTTTCTGGGGGTCGATCGGAAAACCGCCGCCGCCGACGCCTGCCGCATCGAACATGTGGTCAGCCAGGAGAGCTTTGAGAAAATCCGGGAGCATGTCCGCCGGGAGGGCGAATTTCCCCCGGAGGAATAGAACGCGCTGGAAACGACACCACCCGCGAGCCCTTGGCTCGCGGGTGGTTTTTATATGGCTTGGTTCAGTCCGGCACGGCGTAGGGATCGTCGTAGCTGTCCGGGTCATACTGGTAGCTATAGTCTACCGTACCCAGCAGACCCCGCAGGAAGGCGTTCGTGGTGTTGGAGTTGTACCATTTGCCGTCGGTTTTGCTCAGCATCAGCACCTCCATCTGGCCGTCCCCGGGGCTCAGGGATTCCCGCTCGGTATAGCGGACGATCGCCAAGGCATAGGTGTCCTTTCGGCCGGAGAAGACCTCCACCAGCTCGAGCTGAAGATTCGGCAGATCGCTGGCGGCGATCCGGCTGTAATCGCTGGACTCATAAGATGTGCCGGCCGGCAGGGCCAGCTCGGCGAAGAGGCGGACGTCCTTGTCGTCCAGGGCCTTTTGCAGCCCGGCGACCAGCCGTTCGGGCGAGGAGCGGAAGCTGGCCGTCGTGCTGCGCACCGCCCCGATAACCAGTGTGAGCACCACCACGGCGGCCACAGCCACGGCGGCGGCCAGCAGCTTGAAGCGGTGCTTTTTGAGAAAGGGGCCCACCGGGGACGGCCCCTTGGCGGGGGCGACCGGATGGCCCAAGGGGACACAGGCCCACCCGGAGCCGGGAACGGCGCTCCCGGCGGGCGGGGGCAGCGGCTCCCCAAAGGCCGCCTGCACCGCGGGGACGGGCGAGGCGACATAAGCGGCCGGTGGCCGGGAAGGCCGCTCCGCGACCGCGATTGCGGGTTCGGGCGGCGCGAAGGCCGCCGAAGCCGGATCGGTGCGGATGGGTGCCCCCGCGGCGGGACCGGCAGCCGTATGCTCCAGCAGCTGTTCGATATGCCGCTGCCGGGCCGCCGGCTCGGCGGGCAGGCCGCAGTGGGGGCAGCGCGCCTCCCCCTCGTCATACAGCGTCGCGCACTGGGGACAGCGGATTTGATGGGTATCGGCCATGTTTTACACTCCCTTATCGATCCTTAAGGTAAGGGGGAACGCCCCCCGCCTCGCCCTTACCCGAGCACCAGCACCGGCAGGTGCAGCCGGTTGCCGAAGCGCAGGGAAAAGGTGCTGTTTCCAAGGCCCCGGCTGACCGCCATCTGGGTGTTGCCCCGCCGGTAGAGGCCGCTGGTGAAGGGAGGCAGCATTCCCTGCCCCGGGGCGTACAGCCCCTGACCGATCAGGCGCACCTGCCCGCCGTGGGCGTGGCCGCTGATGACCAGATCCCAGCCGGCGGCCTCGTACAGATACAGCCACTGAGGCTGATGGGCCAGGGCGATAACCGGCCGGGGGCAGGAGGCGGGCAGGGGCCGGGGCCGCTTGCGCTCCATGCCGTACAGGGTGAGGGTCTCCCCCTCCCTCTCCAGCAGCGTCCAGCCGTCCCGCAGCACCCGCACGCCCGCGCGCTCCAGCAGCCGGGCGTACTCCCCCGTCCGGCCGAACCGCAGCTCGTGATTGCCCGCCACCGCGTAGCAGGGCGCGACGGCGGCCAGCCGCCGCCCGAGATCCGTCAGGCCCTCCCGATCGAAGTCGGCATAGCTGTTGGTCAGATCGCCGGGGAGGACAATCACGTCGGGCCGCTGGAGGGCGACCAGGCGGGACAGGCGGGCGGACGACACGCCGCCGCGGGGCAGGTGCACATCGGACACCACCGCGATTTTAAAGCCCCGGAAGGCGGCGGGCAGGCCGCTGAGGGCCACGGGGAGGGGCTCCACCTCCACGGACGTATTCTCCTGATACAGCCACAGGCCGGCCGAAAGCGCCGCGCCGGCGGCGGCCAGGCCCCATTTGGTTTCGGTTTTCATGCAGGCGCTCCTTTACATCAGACTATCACAAATCCTTGGAAATGAAAAGAGGGAACGCGGCGCCTACAGCGCTTTGACGTCGTCGGGCAGGGCGTAGCACATTTCCTCGTGATAGTCCGCGTCGGTCACCTTATCGCTGGGCAGCTTGATGTATTTCATCTCGGCCTCGGCCAGCACGTGGCCGTCCATATCGGTAATCTGGGCATGGCTTTTGACGAACCGGGAGGAGGCGGACAGGATGGTCCCCATCCCCTTGAGCGGCTCGTCATAGGGGACGGGGCGGCGGTATTTGGTCTGCAGCTCCATGGTGACGGCCAGCACCTCGGGCTCGAACGCCCAATAGGCGCGGAAGCCCAGCTCGTCGAGCATGGCGGTGATCAGGCCCCCATGCACCCGGCCGGGATAGCTCTGATGCTCCTGCCGGTAGCGGAACAGGGTCATGACGCTGTCGTCCTCCATGACGTAGAAGGGGGCCTGAAGGCCGAAGGGGTTGTCCATGCCGCAGATGACGCACATCCGGCTGTTGTTCTGTTTATACTTGACCTGCATGACGAGAGACCTCCGTTATTTTAAAAACCGTTTCATCAGCCCGAGGCGCGGGGTGTAGGGCGGGTAGCGCACGGGCAGATCCAGATGGGTGGACTGGCTGACCACCGGCTTGTAATGGGTGAAGGTGTCGAACCCGAATTTGCCGTGATACCGGCCCATGCCGCTGTCCCCCACCCCGCCGAAGGGCAGGCGGTGGGTGGCCAGGTGCATGATGGTGTCGTTGACGCAGCCGCCGCCGAAGGACAGCTGACCGAGCACCCGCCGCACCGCTGCCGCGTCCTCGGAAAAAACGTACAGCGCCAGGGGGCGGGGCCGTTCCCGGACGAACCGGATCGCCTCGTCCAGCTCGTCGAAGCCCAGGACCGGCAGCAGGGGGCCGAAAATCTCCTCCTGCATCACGGGGGAGGCGGGGGTCACCCGATCCAGCACGGTGGGGGCGATGCGCAGGGCGGCGGCGTCGCACTCCCCGCCGACGGCGGCGTGCTCCCCGGCCATCAGGCCCACCAGCCGCTCGAAATGCTTCTCGTTGACGATGCGGGGGTATTCCTCCTTCTCCAGGGGACGGCGGCCCCAGAGGAAGCGCAGCTGCTTTTCCATCTCCCGCAGCAGCGCCGGCTTCACCCGGTTGTCCGCCAGGACGTAGTCGGGGGCGACGCAGGTCTGGCCGGCGTTGATGGTCTTGCCCCACAGGATCCGGCGGGCGGCCACCTTCAGGTTGGCCGTCGCGTCCACAATCACCGGGCTTTTGCCGCCCAGCTCCAGGGACACGGGGGTCAGGTGCCGGGACGCGGCCTCCATGACCACCCGGCCCACGGCCACGCTGCCGGTGAAAAAGATGGTGTCCCATTTCTGCTCGAGCAGCGCGGCGTTCTCCTGCCGGCCGCCCTCCACCACCGCCACATACTGGGCGGGAAAGACGGCGGACAGCAGCCGGGCCAGGGCCGCCGAGACGGCCGGCGCGTAGGCGGAGGGCTTGACCACCGCGCAGTTGCCCGCGGCCAGGGCGGCGATGAGGGGGTTGAGGGTCAGCTGCACCGGGTAGTTCCAGGGGGAGATGATCAGGGCCGTGCCGTAAGGCTCGGGCAGGATGCAGCCGGAGGCGGGAAACTGGAACAGGGGCAGGCGCACGTTTTTTGGCCGGGCCCAGCGGCGCAGATGCCCCAGGGCGCAGGACAGCTCGTCGTGCACGATGCCAAGCTCGGTCATATACGCCTCGCCGGCGGACTTGTTCAAATCCTGTTTCAGGGCGGCCAGCAGGGGCTCCTCTTCCGCCCGCAGGGCGGCCTGCAGGCGGCGGAGCTGCTCCTCCCGGAAGGCGACGGAGCGGGTGCGCCCGGAGTCGAAAAACCGCCTTTGGGCGGCGGCCAGCTCGGGAATCGTCATAGACATCCGTCCTTTCTAAGCTCTGCTTAGCATCGATTGACAAGGGGAAACGCGGTTTTTCGGCGTGAAAAGGGGTGCTGGCGGCGTTGTCCTCGTTGCCGGGCGCCAGCCCGGCGGCCTCGTCCGCCTTGCCATCTCCTCTTTTTCACTGCCGAAAAACTCCGAAGGACCTGCCGTCGGAGCAAAAAGGCGGCCAGCAAAGACCACTGAACGCCGCAGGCCACCTTTTTGGCCGACGGCAGGCGTGTTCGCCCTTGTCAATCGATGCTACCAGTATACCATAATCCGGACAAAAATGCGCCAAAATTTCCGCAAAAAAAAGGCTGTCGCACCATGCGTTCGCTCTTCCGACATTCGCCGGGAGAGCGACGATATTCGCAGAGATAGGGCGCGTTGCAAAACCTTACATTTTGCAACGCGCCCTCCGCTGAGTTATTTCACCTTTTCCAGCTTCATGGCCAGGACGGTGATGTCGTCCTCCCGCTGGCCCTTCTGGCGTCGCCGGGCCTCGCTGGCGATTTCCTCCGCCAGGCGGGGCATGCCGCCCTTGTCGGCGTCGTAGTCCCGCAGGGCCTCCTCCACCCAGGCCACCCCCTCGCTGACCACCCCGTCGCTGAGAAGCAGCAGGATGTCCCCATCGGTGAGGGTGTCGGTGCTCCGCTCGAAATGAATATCCCGCAGGATGCCCACCGGCAGGGAGGATTTTTCGATGCGGCTGACCCGGCCCATGCTGCGCAGCAGGGAGACCGTGGCCCCGGCCTTGAGGCTTTCCATCCGGCCGGAGAACAAATCGATGCTGGCCACGTCCAAGGTGGCCAGGCTCTCGTCCCCCGCCTTGACCATCAGCGCGGAATTGACCAGCCTGAGCACGCTGTCCTGCCCGAAACCGGCCTTCAGCAGCCGGGAGGTCAGGCCCACGGCCATGGCGCCGTCCACCGCCGCCCGGCCGCCGCTGCCCATGCCGTCGCTGAGCACGGCCACCATCCGGCCGCCCCCGTCCGCGAAGATCTCGAAGGCGTCGCCGCACAGCTTCTCGTTGGAACAGTTCAGCTGGGCCGAGCCGATGTTCAGTTTATAGGCCGGCTTTTCCGACAGGGAGATTTTCACCGCGTCCCCGATCCGGGCGGCGACGGGATGGTCGAACTCCCGGCCGCAGGCGTCGCAGATATCCCGGAACCAGCGGCTCTGCCGCAGCTTGATGCCCGCGTCGGCCGCCAGGATTTCCACCAACATCCGCCCCGTCTTGCCCACGAAGCAGACCGCGTCCTCCACCAGCAGGCCGTGATCCTCGCACACCGCCATCACCCGGGCCGCCGCTTCGGTATCCACCTGCTGGGCGCCGGTGAAGTTCTCCGACAGCTCGTCGAGCAGCTCGGACATGCCGGCGAACTGATCGGTGATGACCGTGCGGATTTCGGACAGCCGCCGCCAGGCGCCTTCCCGTATCAGGTATTCGTTATAGCCGTTGTTCACCTTGCGAGTCACTTCCTCCAGCCGGCCGCAGTGGCGGGCCAGGTGGCCGGTGACCTGAGACTTGTCCACCTGGCCCTTCTCCCGCAGGAGGGGCGTCAGGTCGTTGAGGGAGGACATGGTGTCGGAAAAGCAGGTGTCCCAGCAGTACATCCGCAGGCCGCAGACCCGGCAGACGCTGTCCGACACCCCCCGGTAGACCGAGCCGAGATCCGGGGCGCTCAGGCCCGCAAGCTTCTGGGAGACGGAATCCACGGTGGTGGCCACCTCTCCCATGGCTTTGGAGGCATAGTCCAGCTTCATCACCATGGAGCGGCGCAGGCCCTCCACCGCCGGGATGTCCCGGCCCCGGACGAAGAAGCGGTTGATTTTCCGATCCACCGATTTGGGCAGGGCCACGAACAGCACGCTGCCGCCCAGCACCTCATAAATGCTGGCCACCACCAGCAGGTCGGTGGCGGTGATCATAAAGACGATGATATTGGACACGAGAAAGGCCCCGGCGGCGGCGAACTTGCCGAACCGGGCGAAGATGCCCGCCATCAGGCCGCCGAAGGCATAGGCCGCGGCCAGCACCAGGTGCTCGGGGCTGGCCAGCGCCATGGTCACGCCCAGCACAATGCCGGCGATGGCGCCGCCCTGCTCCTTGCCGCAGCGGGCCAGCAGCAGCACCAGCACCACGGCCAGGATCCGGCCGGGCGAGATGCCGGAGAACTCCACGGCCGACACCGCCATAAGCGCCACTGCGCCGGTGACCACGATGGCCGCCTGCTGCTGAGCCGACAGGGTGGGGACGTTCCCCTCCCCCGCCACATGGACGGTCACCGCCATGAAGTAGGCGAAGCCGCCGGCGATCAGGCTTTCCGCGATGACTATGAGCGCCTTATAGACGTCCGCCCCGCCCGCCAGGCTCATGGCCGCGCCGGTCACGGCGGTGGCGAGGAAGGCGAGCACCGGCGCGAAGCCGGTGCGCTTGGAAATGGCGGGCAGGGAGCCGAGGGCCCACCGGATCCCGCCTACGGCGGCGACGGCGGCGATATACCGCAGAGGGAAGGCGGTGCCCATGGGCAGCAGATACCCGACCACCGTGGCCAGATACACCACCACCGCCCCAGGGCCGGACACGGCGGCGGCCACCCCGACGCCGAAGGGCGCCATGCCGCCGTAGACGGAGGCGCGGGGCACGATGAGCCCGATCAACGCCCAGAGCGCCACGAGGGCGACCTGCCGGACAGGCTCCCCCCGCAGGGTCTGTTCCCCCCGTGTCGAAACGCCGGATTCCACGGCTTGTCCACCTGTGGGATTGGGTTCTCCCCCGGCGTATGCTTTCTGTTTCAACATCCTCACCACCACTAAGATTTCAGTGTTTCCATTATATGGCGGCGGGGGCGGCGAATGTGTCGGAATCGGTGGGCGCATCCTGGAATTTGAGGGCGAAAGAGGTAGAAGAAGCAAAAGAAAGCGGGAACCGGCACCGTTTCCCGGAGATCGGCCGCTTTGGAGGAGAAGGCGCCCGAAAACGGGCCGCTAGGGTAAGTGGAGGGGGAGCGACGATGAAATCCAGTGGTTGGCCTGGTATAGGGCATTTCCTCCGCCAAGTCGCCGCTGAGCCGTCAGGCGTGATGCATTCAGCGCTTGCCTGGGGGTTGCGGTCCTGTGAAAAAAGGCGTATACTGTGCCCATAAAAGGGCGCTCGCCTTTTTAAACGGTACGGAGGAAAGGAATGGTCATGTATGAAGCAGTATCTCATTCCCCATGAAGGCCGCTTTTTCAAAGCTAACCTGCACGCCCACAGCACCTTTTCCGACGGGCGGCTCACCCCCGCGCAGATGAAGGGTCTCTACCAAACCGGCGGGTATTCCGTCATCGCCTTCACCGACCACAATGTTCTCCAGTGGCACAAGGATCTGGACGCTCCGGACTTTCTGGCCCTCTGCGGCTACGAGGTAGACGTCTGCGAGACGGCGCCCGACGGGTATTCCCGCTGCTGCCACCTGTGCGCCATTTCCCGGGATCCGGAGCACGCGGTGCTCATCCCCCGGCCGACGGCCTATTCCCCCGCGGCCATCAACGCCACCATCCGCGCCCTGCGCGAGGCGGATTTTATCGTGCATTACAACCATCCCTCCTGGTCGGCGGAGGAGCCGGAGAACTACCTGCAATACGAAGGGCTGACCGCCTTCGAGATTTACAACCACGGCTGCGAGGTGGCCTCTGGCGACGGGGACGACCGCGCCCATTACGCCGCCCTGCTGAACCATGGCAAGCGGCTGTTCTGCATCGCCACCGACGACAACCACAACGCGGGCGGCGAATCCGACGCCATGGGCGGCTTCACCATGATCAAGGCCCCGGTCCTCGCCTATGACGCGATTATCAAGGCCCTGGACGCGGGGGACTACTACTGCTCCACCGGCCCGGAAATCCACGATCTCTATCTGGAGGACGGCCGGCTGTGCCTGGACTGCTCGCCGGTGCGCCGCATCGCGCTGCAGTGCAAGGGCATCGGCTCCGCCGCCGGCCGCTGCGCCGAGGAGGACTGCCTGACCCATTTCGAATGGGAGATCCCCGCCGACGCGGCCGAGCGGTTCGGCTTCCTGCGCTTCGTCCTGACCGACAGCCAGGGCCGAAGGGCGTTCACCAATCCCTATTATCCGGCATAACCAGAAAGGGAATCGCCCCGGGCGATTCCCTTTCGGTTTCTCATGCGGGAGGATGCCTGAGCATCTCCTCCAGGCGGCGGGCGTAGGCCCGCCGCTTTTCCGTCTCCTCCGGCGCAGGGATGTAGGCCCCGCCCTCGCTTTCCAAAACGTCCCCCGGCTTCGCCCCGGCGGGCAGCCGCTCCCGGGGCACGGCGAACGTCCGCTCCTCGTCGTCCTCCAGCACCGCCTGGGCGCCCTCGAACCGGTCGATAGTCACATAGGTCATACGCTCACAGCCTTTCCCACCGCCCCCTATGGGGCGGCGGTTCCTTTTTCGGTGGTGATGGTTATCTGGCTGCCGTCGGTGGCGGCCACGATGGTGCCGTTCAAATCGCTGCGATAAGCCGTGATGTTCCGCGCCTTCAGCTTATCCAGCGTCGATTTATCTGGGTGCCCGTAAGAGTTCCCCGCCCCGCAGGTGACAAAGGCGTACCGGGGCTTCACCGCGTCGAGCAGCTTGTCCGTGGTGGAGGTGTCGCTGCCGTGGTGGCCCACCTTGATCACGTCGGCGGACAAATCCAGGCCCTTGCTCAGCAGCTCGGCCTCCGCCTGCTTTTCCGCGTCCCCCATGAACAGGAACTTTTTGGCCCCGAAGGTCACCTTGCAGACGACCGATTGGTTGTTGTTCTCCTCAAACTCCGCCGCCGGGCCGAGAATGTCCAGCACGGCGTCCCCCAGGGGATACCGGGCGCCCGGCTTGGCCTCGGTGATCTTCACCCCTTTGCCCGCCAGGGCCTCCAGCATGCCCGTATAGGTCTTGGTGGTGGGGGTATACCCCTCCGGCATGGTGGCCATCAAAAAGGCATCGATGTCCATGCCGTTTATCACCGTCTTCATCCCGCCGATGTGATCGGCGTCCGCGTGGGTGGCGATGACCATGTCCAGCTTGTCCACCCCCTGCTCCCGCAGGTAGGCGAGCACCCGCTCCCCGTCGTCCTTCTCCCCCGCGTCGATGAGAAGGCTGGCCCCTTTATTTTGCACCAGGATGGCGTCGGCGTTCCCCACGTCGATGACATGGACCCTGAGCTCACTGTCCAGCGGCTCCGCCTCGGCCAGGCCGACCTTTTGAAAAATCTCCTTCCAGGTGGGCAGGAAGGGCCTTGTCATCTGCTCGCTCAGGGTGACGAGGACGCAGAAGGCGGCCGCCAGGCTGACGAGCAGGATCCCCGCCCAAAAGCGGCGTCTGTGCCGCCGCTCCCGCTCCTTTTTAGTCATCCGTTTCTTTGCCGCCATACTTCTCCTCCTGCCGCCCCAGCAGCCAGTTCACGTCCACCTTCAGGATGTCGGCCAGCGCCGCCAGCTCGTAGTCGAATACCGGTCGCTTCTGCCCCTCCAGCAGGGACAGGGACGTCCCGCTGATGTCCACGCCGCGCACCTGCAGCCGGGCCAGCAGCTGCACCTGTGTGATCCCTAAGGCTCTTCGCGCCTCCGTCACCCGGCGGCCCACCAGATTCCGGTTGCCCAGCCCCAGCTTGCGCGTGTTCACGGCCCCACATCCTTTCCAATTTTATTCTAGCGAATATTCGCCAGGCTAAACTTGGTATAACCAAATATGGAACCAGTATCCTACACGCAAAAAATCCCCCGAAAAGGCTCGCAGTCCTTTTCGGGGGATGGTTTCCTGCCGTCTGTTTTAGGAGCGCCGGCGCGGCGGCTTTCGCTTGGCCGGGGTTTTGCGCCGGGGCGCGCCGCCCGGGCGGGCGCCGGGGGCTTTGCCGGTCTCGGGCGCGGCCAGACAGTCGGGGCCGGTGCCAATGAGATCAAAGCGGCCCGCCTTTTTCAGCGCCGCCAGCACCAGCGGCCGGTTTTCGGGGCGGAAATATTGCAGCAGGGCCCGCTGCTCCGCCTTCTCCCGCGGCGTGCGGGGGACGTACACCGGCTTCAGGGTATACGGGTCGAGGCCGGTATAGAACATGCAGGTGGACACCGTGCCGGGGGTGGGATAAAAATCCTGCACCTGCTCGGGGTGCAGCCCCTCCCGCTTGAGGAACACGGAAAGCTCGATGGCGTCCCGCATGGTGCTGCCGGGATGGGAGGACATGAGGTAGGGCACCAGATACTGCTTCTTGCCCGCGCTCTTGGTCAGCTCGTAGAACCGCTTCTGGAACCGGCGGTAGGTGTCGATGGGGGGCTTGCCCATGCAGGAAAGCACCGGGGCGGAGCAATGCTCCGGCGCCACCTTGAGCTGGCCGCTGATGTGGTGCTCCACCAGCTCTTTGAAGAAGCTCTCGTCCGGGTCGGCCAGCAGGTAGTCGAAGCGGATGCCGGAGCGGATGAACACCTTCTTGATCCCCGGCAGCTTCCGCAGCCGGCGCAGCAGATGGAGATATTCGCTGTGATCCGCCCGCAGGGCGGGGCAGGGCTGGGGCGCGAGGCATTTTTTCCCCTTGCACAGCCCCTTGGTCAGCTGCCCCTGGCAGGAGGGGCGGCGGAAGTTGGCCGTCGGCCCGCCCACGTCGTGGATATAGCCCTTGAAGCCCGGCAGCTTGACCAGCTTTTCAGCCTCCCGCACCACCGACTCCTCGCTGCGGCAGGCGATCCGCCGGCCCTGGTGATAGGCCAGGGAGCAGAAGTTGCAGGCCCCGAAGCAGCCCCGGTTGTGGGTGATGGAGAAGCGCACCTCCTCGATGCCCGGCACCCCGCCCAGCGCCTCGTAGCTGGGGTGATACGCCCGCTCGTAGGGCAGCTCGTACACCCAGTCGAAGGTTTCCGTGTCCAGCATGGGCATGGGCGGGTTCTGCACCACGATGGTATCGCCGTGGCGCTGGATGACGGTTTTGCCCCGCACCTCGTCCTGCTCGTCCTGCTGGATGCGGCAGGATATGGCGTACTGCCGCTTGCCCGCCTCGTCGGGGACGCGCACCTGCTCGTAGGAGGGGCATTCGGCGCAGGGGCGGGGGACGTACTCCCGCGCCGGCACGGCGTAGCAGGTGCCCCGGATATCGGTCAGCTCGCTGACCGGCTCCCCCTCGGAGAGGCGGCGGGCGATCTCCATGGTCTGCCTCTCCCCCATGCCGAAGGTGAGCAGATCCGCCCCGCTGTCCAGCAGGATGGAGGGCCGCACCCGGTCGTCCCAATAGTCGTAATGGGCGAACCGGCGCAGAGAGGCCTCCAGCCCGCCGATGATAATGGGGCAGTCGGGATAGGCCTGCCGCGCCTGCCGGCAGTAGACGATGACCGCCCGGTCGGGCCGCGCCCCCGCCTTGCCGCCGGCGGTATAGGCGTCGTCGCTGCGTTTCTTCTTGGCGGCGGTGTAGTGGGCCACCATGGAGTCGATGTTGCCCCCGCTGATGAAGAAGCCCAGGGTGGGCCGCCCGAAGCGGGTGAAATCCGCCGCGCTTCGCGGCTGCGGCAGGATGCACACCCGCCAGCCGCAGGCCTCCAGCACCCGGGACAGGATGGCGATGCCGAAGGAGGGGTGGTCGACATAAGCGTCCCCCGTGACCAGCACCGCGTCCGCGCAGTCCCAGCCCCTGTCCAACATCTCCTCTTTGGTGATAGGCAAAAACGGCATAGCGCCCGTCCTTTCTGTTACCGTGTAACCGGATGTTCCCAACAATATTTATCTGGCTACTTCCCCTGTACTGTACGATACCTATACTATCTTTATATAAACTCGGTTACACCAGTAACAAAGCGGAAAAACCCCAGCATTCATGCGGGTTACCGGGGTGTTACTCGATTGTTACCGGATGGCAGCCGGTTACACTTCTTTCGTGAATCCGCACAAGTTAGCGGCCGTATATCTCCTATATTTTGTCAGTGACTATTTGCAAGCTACCCACAAAAAGCGGAACCCGGACGGGTCCCGCTGTATCATCATAGTAAGTTTTTGATAATTTGTCAACCTAGCGGCCCATATTTACATCTATGCCATTTTATGTTATATATAATCTGAAGAGTTGTAATCCGTTTGGAGGGGCCGCCATGCGCCAAGAACATATCCTACGTTTATTGCATCACGTTGCGAAACACGACACAGATGCTTTTCTTGAATTGTATACGGAGTTCTCCCCTCTCGTTTTCAGCATCGCCCTATCAATTTTGAAAAATACGCACGATGCGAACGATACTGTGCAGGACGTGTTTATTAAAATTTTCGGAGTGTCGGCGGAAAATATTCCTACATCGAATCCTATTGGATGGATATACTCGATCGCCAAAAACAAGGCGTTGGAGAATTATAAAAAAATAAAGAGAGAATATCATACGAATATTGACGATATAGATTTCATTTCTTATAATCAGGCTATAGAGGAACCAGCCGACATAATATCTATTTTATCATGTCTATCTCCAGAAGAGGCCCAAATCGTTATTTTAAAGGTGGTATACAGATTTACCCATAAAGAAATATCCCAGTTGCTCCATTTACCGCAGGGTACTGTTCAATGGAAATATAAAACTGCTTTAAATAAAATAAAAAAATCCATGCCAAATGAGGGATAGCAAACAGATGAAACATGTAAAAATAGTGATACGCGGTTCTATTAAGCTGCCAGAAAGAAACCTATTGGAAATGGAACGCAAACTGGGGCTCCCTTTGCTTCAAAGCCGGAAAAAAACGCTTGTTAAAAGACTCGTCTGTATAATAGGCGTACTGACGGCCTTCTGCGCCACAAGTCTGATTACGATATGTCTCGTATGCGATCATATGAGAAAAGACGTGGAACTGTGCAGTCAAAGTTCTTTTTCCCCCTTTATTATCGTTCTATGCGGCTTGCTTTCCATCGGTTTGATGTGTATCGCCATTTTTTGTTTCAGGAAATATTTCCGGACTAAAAAAATGAAATAAGGATACTGCCAACAAAACGCGTTCGATGATCCGTCTGCTGATGTAGAAGAGAAGGAGTTAGAATCGAACGCGTTTATTATATTTGGGGGCGATTATAAAAAGATTATTCTATTCGAATTGGGTAAAGCTTCTGTGTGAGACATGAGAAAGGGGAGACAAAATGAAAAAGAGAGTCGCCATACTTGCTTGTATCCTTTTCATCATCAATTGTTGTCTTTTTTCAGTGGGCGCTGATAGTACCGTTTCCGTTAATGAATATGGCCAGGTGGAAATATTCCGCAATATTCTAGATAATTTTCAAGTCAAAGGCGCCAACATGAAACTGCAAGATGTCTCTTACAAAGAAGGACAAGCCGTTCCTGAAGTTTTGTATCCCAAGGAGTTCGGAGGCCATTATTACGATGAACAAGGAAAACTGCATGTCAATGTGACCGTATCGTCCAAAAATATGCTGGCCTCAAAGGACTCGGCCGCAACCGCCATGGCGGAAATCATTCGCAAAAACGATATCGATACAAACCTTGTCAAATACGCCTACAGCGATCTTTTGGAGATGCAGGATACGATCAACGCGGACAACTCGATTTGGAATCTCGGTGTCGCTAGTTTTGTTATCGATGTTGTTAAAAACAAAATCATTATAAATATTAAATCAGAATGCGCCGATTATCAGGATTCTATTATCGCTTTGCTGCAGCGTTTGGATATCGATTTAAAAGCTGTCGATTTTGCCCTCACCGACGACCTGCCAGAACTTCTGGAATCGGCTCAAAGCAAGGATTCTCCCAACGGGACAACCTCCGTTCCTGCACCACGCGCCTCCTCACCAGTCATTTCTTTGCCTGGCGGAGAGGTTTACTATAAATTCGGATTGTTTTATTTGAATAAATCTTACGGCAGCATTGGTTTCAATGCGGTTCGAAACGATAATGGTCAATATGGATTTGTAACCAATTACCATGTTATTCAAACAGACAGAGTGATGTATAACGGCGGCGATCAGGAAATAGGTAAGTATCAAAAAGGGAGTCGAGGGAATAATCACGACGAAGCGTTTGTACAATTCGGTTATGCCGTCCCTACACAAATCACCGGTATATGCTGTATGTCCACCCCCTCTTGCTTGGATTCTAAGTATAGCAATGCAGAAATAACTGCCGGATTATCCGTATTTCGACAGGCACGTACAACTCAGGTTACAACAGGGACTGTTTTGAACGCGAATTTTAATTTTTCTTTGGATGGGTATTCTTACACCGCGATTGAAATCAGCAACAATACACAAGGCGGGGATAGCGGTTCCTTTATCGGCACCCGATTTGCCAATTCGGACGCTTCTGGAGTTCCTGGATATAAAAAAGTGCGCCTGATGGGAATTACATTTGCCAAAATAAACAGCAACAGCCACGGTCTTTGCCTAAAAATCGATGGAGTTTTGAATGCCCTTAATGTGTCTGTCGTCTATGGAGGGAATCGGACGGTAACGAACTACGGTTCTTGGTCATAACAAGATGCTTTTTACAAACATATGAAGAGGGAACGGCGCGACAGCTTATCTTCGCGCCGTTCCCTCTTTCGTTATTCTAGGATTCCTCGTCGCCGTCCTCGCGGCTGAGGCTCATTTCCTGCCATTGCTGACGGGTGATCAGCACCTGGCGGGGCTTGCTGCCCTCATGCGGCCCGATGATGTGCCGCTCCTCGAGCTGGTCCATAATCCGGCCAGCCCGGGCATAGCCCAGGCGCAGCCGCCGCTGGAGCATGGAGGTGGAGGCCATGCCCGCCTCCACCACCGCCTCGATGGCCTGGGGCAGCATGTCATCCTCGTCCCCGTCGCCCAGGTCGTCCCCGCCGCCCTTGCCGGAGGTTTTGCCGCTGGCCGCGGCCTGGCGCTCGATTTCGTCGATGATCTGCTGGTCGTATTCCTGCTTTTCGGTGTTCTTGAGGAAATCCACCACCGATTCCACTTCCCGGTTGGTCACGAAGCAGCCCTGCACCCGCAGAGGCTTGGGCTGGCCCACCGGCATGAACAGCATATCGCCGTAGCCCAGCAGCTTCTCCGCCCCGCCGGCGTCCAGGATGGTGCGGGAGTCCACCGCCGACGCCACGGTCAGCGCCAGGCGGGAGGGGATGTTGGCCTTGATGAGGCCGGTGATGACATCCACCGAGGGGCGCTGGGTGGCGATGACCATATGCATCCCCGCCGCCCGGGCCATCTGAGCCAGGCGGATAATGGAATCCTCCACCTCGCTGGCCGCGGCCATCATCAGGTCGGCCAGCTCGTCGATAACGATGAGAATAAGCGGTAGCTCTTTGAGGGTGTCGCTCTTGCGGGCCAGGGCGTTGTAGGACTGGAGATCCCGCACGTTGTTCTCGGCAAAGGTCTTGTACCGGCCCAGCATCTCGTTGACGGCCCAGCCCAGGGCCCCCGCCGCCTTGCGCGGATCAGTAACCACCGGCACCAGCAGGTGAGGGATGCCGTTGTAAATCCCAAATTCCACCTGCTTGGGGTCGATGAGCATAATCTTGACTTCCTTGGGCGACGCCCGATAGAGCACCGACTGGATCATGGAGTTGGTGCACACCGATTTGCCCGAGCCGGTGGTACCGGCGATGAGCAGATGGGGCATTTTGGCGAGGTCCGCCAGGATGATTTTGCCTTCGATATCCTTGCCAAGGGCCACTGTCAGCTTGCCCTTGGCGCAGGAAAACTCGGTGGTATCCAGCAGCTCCCTGAGGCAGACCACCTTGCGGCTCTTGTTGGGCACCTCGATGCCCACGGCCGCCTTGTTGGGGATGGGGGCCTCGATGCGCACCCCGGTGGTGGCGAGCCTGAGGGCGATGTCGTCCGCCAGGCCGGTGATCCGGCTGATCTTCACCCCGGCGCTTGGCTCCAGCTCGAACCGGGTGACCGAGGGGCCGCGGGTGACGTCGATGACCTTGGTGCTCACCCCAAAGTCCTTAAGAGTCCCTACCAACAGCTGAGAGAGGCCCTGTACGTCCAGCTCACCGGCCGCGTCGTTGGCCGCCTTGGGCTCGTCCAGCAGGGACATGGGCGGATAGCGGTAGCCGTCCTCCTCCTCGGGAAACAGGGAGGCCTGGGTGGGCGGGGCGAACCCGGTCTTGTCCGCCTTATCCGGCTTGTCCTCCCCCGGCTTCTCCTTGGCCTTCAGGATGTCGTCCAGCTTGGGAGGCGGAGCCTGCTCCTGCGCCTGGATGTCCCGGGCCGCCTTTTCCAGCGCCGCCAGCTTGTCCGACTTGACAGGCGGCTGTTCGGACGACTGTTCGGCCGAAAGCTCCTCCGCCGTCTCGGGCGGGGGGGCGGGAGACGCGCTCTTGCGGCGGCTCGGCTTCGCCGGTTCTTCTTCCTCATACCCGTCGCCCAAATCGATATCGATGGGCGCGGTCTTGCGCTGCCGCCGCTCAGCGGACACGGACATGGCCGTCTCGATGGATTCCCTGGTCTTTTTCACCGGCTTATAGGCGGTGCGGAACAGAGACAGGATGGTGGTGCCGGTCACCAGCATCAGGAACATGCCGATGAGCAGGAAAATGATGATTTTCGCCCCCACGTCGGTGAAGGCGTATTCCAGCGGGTAGCCCAGCAGCACACCGAGCACCCCGCCGCTGTGCAGGGCGATGCCGTCCATATAGCCCTGGCCGATGGCCTTGAAGTAATTGATCCCCTCCGGCGAGGTGGTGCATATGTAGATGGCGCTGCCCAGCATCACCAGCAGCAGCACGCACTGCCACAGCTTGGAGCTGATGCTGCCGATGGGCTTTTCCATGGCGGCGATGACCGCGATATACCCCATCAGCACCGGCAGCACGAACGCGCAGATGCCGAACAGCCCCAGCAGCAGCTTGTGCAGCTGCCCCCACAGGCTGGCCCCGGGAATAAGCACGAGAGCCAGCAGCAGCAGGGCGCCGAAAAACAGCAGGATGGCCGCGACCTGATGCCGGGCGCTGGCCTGCTCGGCCGTCGGCTTCCCCTTTTTGCGGCTGTTGGCCTCCGCTTTGGCGGAGGAGGGCCGCGATTTGGTTGTGGTTTTTCTCTGCGCCATGGACAAACCCCTCGATTATGTAATGTGCCCGCTTCCGCGGGCCGGAATTCCGGCGTCAGTCGGCCGGGTGGGCGGCGGGTTCCTCCGTCTGCTTCGCCCGGTTCTCGTCGATCATGGTATTGAGCGCGCCGATGGCATCCGACAGGCTTCCCAGCCCGTCGATGAGGCCCTCCTTCACCGCGTCCTCCCCGTCCAGCACGCTGCCCACGTCGGTGGCCAGCTCGTCGGTGTTCATGCACAGCTCGGTGAACCGTTTGGGGGACATATGGGAGTTGGACGTGACGAAGGTGGTAATCCGCTCCTGCATCCGCTGAAAATACGTGAAGGCCTGGGGCACGCCCAGCACCAGGCCGTTGATGCGCACCGGATGGATGGTCATGGTGGCCGTGGAAGCGATGAACGACTTCTTGGCCGCCACCGCCAGGGGCACCCCGATGGAATGCCCGCCGCCCAGCACCAGGGACACCGTGGGCTTGGTCATACCGGCGATCAGCTCCGCCAGGGCCAGCCCCGCCTCGATGTCTCCGCCCACGGTGTTGAGCAGGATAAGCAGGCCCTCGATCTCCTGGCTTTCCTCGATAGCCACCAGCTGCGGAATGACGTGCTCGTATTTGGTGGTCTTGTTTTCCTGGGGCAGGGCGTAATGGCCCTCGATTTGCCCAATAATGGTCAGGCAGTGGATGGTATGCCGGCCGTCATTGGTGGTCACCGCCCCGTTTTCCACCACGTCCTTCAGCTGCCCCTGCAGGGAGGCGGCCTCCTCCGGCGTCTCGCCGTTGGTATTTGTGTTCGTCTGGCTCATCGCGATCACCTCTCCGGTAGTGTTACCCGCAGAGGCGTCAATTATGAAAGCCGCCGTTTATTTTATTGCGGCGGGCGCTTGTTCCGTGTCGGATTCCGCCGGGCGGGCGATCACCTTGGCCCGGCCGGCCTTGATTTTCGCGTTGGCCAGCATCAGCTTGATGCGGTTCTCCTGGTTGATGCGGGTGGCGCCGGGATCGTAGTCGATGCACACGATGTTGGCGTCGGCGTGGTTGTTTTTGATTTTGCGCACCATGCCCTTGCCCGCCACATGGTTGGGCAGGCAGCCGAAGGGCTGGGTGCACACGATGTTGCACACGCCCGAGTCGATGAGCTCCAGCATCTCCCCCGTGAGGAGCCAGCCCTCGCCCATCTTGTTGCCGTAGCCGAGGTAGCCCCCCACCAGCTCCTTGAGATGGTCGAAGGTGCAGGGCTTGCGGAACTCGGGATGCCGCCCGATGGCCGCGATCATGTCGTCCTGCAGACGGCGGACGTATTTTTTCAAAAAGCCCGCGCCGATGTAGGTGGCCGTCTTGCCGCCGTAAAGCTTATGATCCTCCACCCGGTTGTCGCATTTGAACAGGATGAAATCGGTCAGCCCGGGCACCACCGGCTCGCAGTCCTCCGACCGCAGGAAATCCTCCAGGTTGTTGTTGCCCAGGGGGGCGAATTTGACATAGATTTCCCCCACAATCCCCACCCGCACCTTGGGCACCCGATGGACCGGGATGGAGGCGAAATCGTCGGAAATCGCATTAAAGTTCTCCCGCACGTGGCCCTTGCTGAACGCGCCCTTGCGGGTGAAATCCTCCACCAGCCGCTCCACCCAGGCGGCGATGCGGCGGTCGGTCTCCCCCTCCACGATTTCATAGGGGCGGCACTGGTTGGCCATGTGCACGATTAAGTCCCCGTAAATCATGGAATAGGCCATGCGCATGATCATGCCCAGCCCCAGGGAAAAACCCGGGTTTTTCTCGAGCCCCGACAGGTTGACCGACACCACCGGGATGTAGTCGTAGCCCGCGCGGTGCAGGGCCTTGCGCAGCAGATGGATGTAGTTGGACGCGCGGCACCCGCCGCCCGTCTGGGTGATGAGCAGCCCCAGCTTATGGGGATCGTACTTGCCGCTTTTGACGGCATCCAGCAGCTGGCCGATGACCAGCAGCGCGGGATAGCAGGTGTCGTTGTGGACGTATTTGAGCCCCTCGTCCACGATACCGCGGTGGTTGGTGGTCAGCATATCCACCTTGTAGCCTTCCAGCTCGAAGACCTTCTTGAGCATGGTAAAATGCACCGGCAGCATCTGGGGCATGAGAAGGGTGTACTCCTTCTTCATCTCTTCGGTGAAGAGCAGCCGCCCTTCCTCGTTATACAGCAGTTCGGCCATACGTTGTTTCCTTTCCATGGGATCGTTGTCTCAAAATGCGGGACCTCGTTCCGGCCCCTCAGCCCGCGTCGGCCGGCGCGTCCTCGCGCGCGTCCATGGCGGCCAGCAGGCTGCGGATGCGGATTTTCACCGCGCCCAGGTTATTGATTTCGTCGATCTTCAGCTGGGTATAGAGCTTGCCGCCCCGCTCCAGGATGGCGCGCACCTCGTCGGTGGTGATGGCGTCAATGCCGCACCCGAAGCTCACCAGCTGCACCAGCTGCATATCCGGCTGGGTGGTGACGTATTCGGCGGCGGCGTACAGCCGGCTGTGGTAGGTCCACTGGTTGAGCACCTGCACCGGCTTCTTCTGGCCCAGGTGGGCCACCGCGTCCTCGGTCACCACCACCAGGCCGAAGGAGGCGATCAGGCCGTCGATGCCGTGATTGATTTCCGGGTCGATGTGGTAAGGCCGGCCGGACAGCACAATGATCCGCTTGCCGTTCTGTCTGGCGTAGGCGACCATTTCCTCGCCCTTCTGGCGGATGGCCTGCATGTACGCGTCATGGGCGGCGTAGGCCGCCTTGGCCGCTTTTTTGATTTCCGCGGCCGGGAGATGCAGCTCCTGCCCAAAGTATTCCGCCGCCTTTTTGGCGAAGTCCTTCGGCCGGTGAATGCCGAAATACGGGGTCATATACCGGATTTCGGACAGCTGCGCCACGTTGGCCGCCAGCAGCTCGGGATAATAGGCCACCACCGGGCAGTTATAATGGTTGTCGCCCCGCTCCTCGTCGAAATTGTAGGGCAGGCAGGGGTAGAAGATGGCGTCCACCCCCATTTCCAGCAGCTTTTCCACATGCCCGTGCATCAGCTTGGCCGGATAGCACACCGTGTCCGACGGGATGGTGTGCTGCCCGCAGGCGTACAGCTCCCGGTTGGACTCGGGAGACAGCACCACCTCATAGCCCAGAGTGGTGAAAAACGCGTGCCAGAAAGGCAGGTTTTCATACAGGTTGAGCCCCAGGGGGATGCCGATGCGCCCCCGCCGGTTCTCCCCGCCCTGCAGGGAGCGGATGTAATCGTATTTCCATTTATACAGATTG
>ERZ856578.2118-NODE-2118-length-34040-cov-21.073727_pt1 | contig 34040 bp, 36 predicted proteins | sample MGYA00514384_ERZ856578 | MGnify/ENA primary metagenome ERZ856578 (study PRJEB29103, sample SAMN06111958) | human gut metagenome | biome: human gut; feature: ankylosing spondylitis patient; material: healthy_person | host: Homo sapiens | place: China:Hangzhou... | reverse complement strand
CGATCCGGCACATCGAAAGCACCGATGCAGTTGTAGTAGATCACGACACGCTGATTGGTAACGCCGTCCTGCTTTTCAGCGTGGTACACCTCAATATAGACGATTTCCTCTTTCTCGGCACGGGTAGCATCACGGGGCGCAGATGGCTCCGGCGTGACCTCCGCACCGGCGGGAGCGCCGCCCTTATCCACGACAGGATTCTCCGGGGCGGGCTTGCTTTGGGACTTTTTGTCCCGAGGTTTGGGCGACTTGGCCTTATCGGGAGCGGTCTTGCCATCCTTGGATGGGCGACCTCTGCCGGGCTTGGCGGCCTTATCCTTTTCCGTGGGCGATTTCTGCTTGACCGCCTTTTTCTCCTCCTTGGCCGCCTCCTCACGGGCGGCGGCAAAATTCACCACCTTGCGGAATGTGCCGGGGCAGGATTGTCCTTGCCGGGAGCGAGCGGCTGATCCTGTTCCTTTTCGGTTTTGGGTACTTCGGGAGTGGCAGGCTCCTCCACCTCGGCGTGGGTAACAGCGTCGGCGGGATTGGGTACAGCTTCGCCCATTTCAAAGAGCGCCGCCTGCCCCTCATGTTCCAGCATGACCGTCTCTGCGTTGGTCAGCGCAGGCTCGGGAGCGGGCTGCTCCGGCACGGCGACATTTTCTACCGCAGGAGCGGGAGCCTCGGCAGGCGGGGCTGCCTCTGGAATGTTTTTCTTATCATCTGCCATTTGCAAACCTCCTTTTCGTGGCATGAAAAAAGCCAGTCCGCAGACTGGCCGGGTGGAAGTGACCTCCCTTCATGGCTTTATATATGAAAACGCCGCCCGTTGTCCTGTTGGGCGACGTTGTTCTTGAACAAAAATTTAATGACAATTCCCTCGAATTGTGTTAATATAAGCATATATTTAGTTGAGGAGGTTAAAATCATGCAACTAAAAGAATGGGCATTCTTGGGAAACTACGAATTTTTCAATAGCAAGCTAAAAGCTTTAGCTACAAATGAATTACCTCCCGAAAAATGGAGCTATGCAGGAAAAAGCGATTTTGGGATTCTGCGTAGCTACCTTTACTTTACCTTTGAAAAGCTCTGGCAGGAACGGGAAGATGCTGGTGATCCCGAAAAACAACAATTCATTTTTATGGATGATAATGTAGCATGTTTCAATACGGGTTTATATGACAAAACATGGCAACCGATATATTTTTACTGTATCAAAAATCCTATTGATGGGTTCCAGCCATGGCGGTTTACAGCATTTTATAACAGTTATACGATCAAATTTTCCGACAGTCCAACAAATGCGGTTTCTTCTCTTCGTAGAGCAAACTATTTTAATGATCCAAGTGCGCTGATTTTTGATGTAAATCTTGACATTGTTCCTCAATGGGATCATATTTTGTTCGATGAGGAAAACTTTGCGAGGATACCAGAGCAGTTAAGGAACAATGGTCGCGAATTTTGCCAAAATGTGATTGCAGGAGCTATTAGTTCAGTAAAAAAGAGGATTGAGGCAAACTACAAGACTATTGTGCCTCAATTATATAGAGGTAAAATTCAACTGTTAGCTCCTCTGTATCTAACTAACCCAGACACTCCAGATTTGGCGTTGGTCTTATCTTTAAGTGAGGATAAAACAGTATATTACGGTCATACTTGTCTAACTACGGAAATGGCATATAACAATGCTCGTCTTATTGCTCGTCCAGATAGTTACTGGCTGCAACCGTAATTGTTTGAAAAAAGAGTTGACTTTTTTACTCAAACTGCATATACTAATAGCGTAGATAGTTTGAGCATTTGTTTTAAGTTTTGTTTTTTTGTTACTATTTTGATTTGATTGTTTTGTTTTTTGTTTATTGATTGAGGGCAATAATCTTTCGGGATTATTGCCCTTGTTCTTTTTAATTCAGTTGGGGGAAATTGTTAATCCGTGTCGCTCTTAGAGTTAAGAAGCGGCAAAGAGCCTGAGTATCTTGCAAAGTGCGATTTTTAGAATAAATCCCTCTTGCCGACTGCCAGCAAACCGTTGATATATCTGCGTTTCCTGAGATCCTATAATTACACTCCGACCAAAAATCGGTAAGTTTCTGTCGAAACTTACCGATTTTTAATTTATTACGAAAAAAACCACTGGCCGGAAGGAGGCACTTCATAAGGAAGTGGCCTCCTTCGGCTTTTGTAATCAGCCGGAATGATTGAATTGTGGGTAAAATCAATCACATTGGAGGATTACAAAATGGAGAAGTACATCTACAACGAACAGAACGGACTTTGGTATCCACAAGAGTTAACCGACCGCATTTATCGCGGAAAGTATACTCCGTCTCCAGTAAGACGAGTTGAGATTCCCAAACCAGATAGTAAAGATGAGAAAATGAAGTATGTACGTCTGCATCTGGGTGAGCATATGCCTCTCGTGACAGATTGAGAGAGAATATGGGATAGGAAATGCTCTTGTGGAAGCATGGGTCAAGAAATATCTGATGGAAGGCGAGGATGCTCTGGAACCGCACAATGGCAATCCATATGCAGCACTGCATAGGAGCAAGTCACTGACAGAAGTGGAGCGTCTGCGACTTATGGTAGCAAAGCAGGAAGTAAAAATTGCGAGGCTAAAAAAGGGTACTGGGTGGAAGGAGCTGGTGCAAACAGGGAATACGTTACTGGCAGCGGAAAGACTACGAAGTTCTCGAAGAACTCAAAGTAAAATATCCAGTAGATTTTCTATGCAGAGTCATGGGGATCAACCGTTCCAGCCATTACAAATGGAAGGCGCGTCAAGGCCAGCTTAATATCTCAATTCTTTTATTCTATGACTCTTTCCAAAAGTGAAAGACAAATTGCCGCTGCCGTTCCGGCGGCTTCAATTTGCAGATCGTTTTCTGCGGAAGCATCGAAAAGGATTTTTCCGGAAGCAGAGAATTCTTCGTCCGGCAGCCACAAATTGAACTTTATCGGAATGTGGGGCAGAAAGGAAAACAAAAAGGACAAATCAGATTTTTCCTGCAGTTCTGTTCCACCCAGCTTCGCAGCGGCTTCCCGGATTGCCTGAGGGTCATGCAGACCAATCCGGCTGATAATACGGTCATTATCCCGGTCAAAGCTTGTACCCTTTGCCAAGCCGCCGGAATGAAATTCGCTCAGGGCAAGGAATTTCCCCATGAGCGTAGTTCCTTTCGTATTTGCCAGATACTGCAAAATTGTCAGGTCGTGCCACATCTCCAGTGCCGGAGAAATCTGACATTCCGGCCAACTGATCCGAATAGGGATTCCCAAGGTTTCCGTGTCAAATGTCCTTCCATCCCAGCACAGTCCGGTCAGTACGGAAAGCTGAACAGGGTCTGCGCCTTCCAATTTCTGTCTGGCGGCAGAGCGCATCAATTCAAACTGTCTATTATTCTCCATCTTGCAAAAACTCCTGTAGGCCTGCCCGAATGAACCGGTCAATGGTCTGTTGTACGTTGTGCCAGTCCCGGCAATTGTTCTGAAGCATCAGCCGGTTAATGGTCAGACAGCCGTGAATCTGGAAATAGAAAATGCTCTCTGCCTGCTCAAAGGTCAAATCGCTGTGCTGCATCAGATAACTGACAAAGCCTTCCTTGCTTTTGCCCGCCAGTTGTTTTATGATCCTTTCCGAGACAGTCTCATCCATAAACAGGGGCCAAAGCTCTTTATTCTCCTGTACCTTCTGGCAAAACGGATAGGTACAGGTTTCTTTTTGGGGACACAGTACATGACCTATGGTTTGACTCACGTCCGAGAAGGACTCCGTCACAATGTCGTCCAGCACATCATCTACATCAAAATAGTGGATGTAAAAGGTTCCTCGGTTGATGTCTGCCAGGCGGCAGAGCTCCGTCACGGTAATTTTGGAATAGGGCTTGATCCGCAAAAGCCCCATCAGAGCCTCCCGAATGACACTGCGCGTATACTTCGTCCGGCGATCTTTGGTGTTGATTTCTTTTCGCTGCAAAATATGGCACCTTCCTCAACAGATTCTGGAAACTGTTTTGTTTCTGCACAGCTTCCAGAATCTGATTATTGTTAATCTGCTGACAATCAGTATAATGATATTGAAACAAAAAGTCAACAGGATGTCTACCAATTAACAACATGAGGAGGAAACTATGGCGAAGATTATTGCTGTAGCCGGAAAGGGCGGCGTCGGAAAAACCACGCTGACCGGTCTGATGATTCAATACCTGTGTAAGAACGGCAAAACACCCATTCTTGCGGTGGATGCGGATGCCAATTCCAATCTGAATGAGGTGCTGGGTGTGGAAGCTCCGCCCACCCTGGGAGAAATCCGGGAGGAAATCGAACGGGCAGGAATGTCACTAAATTCTCCCATTCCTGCGGGCATGGCCAAGGGTGACTACCTGCAAATGCGGCTGGAGGATGCCATTACAGAGGAAAAGGATTTTGACCTGATGGTCATGGGCCGCACCCAGGGCCAGGGCTGCTATTGCTTTGTGAATGGATTGGTGCAGACCCAAATTCAGCGACTGCAAGCAAACTACCCTTATCTTGTGGTGGATAACGAAGCGGGCATGGAGCATATTAGCCGTGGCCTGCTTCCCACCATGGATGTGGCAATTCTGGTCAGTGATTGCTCCCGCCGGGGCGTTCAGGCGGCGGGACGGATCGCGGCACTGATGCAGGAGCTGAATTTCAAGCCCAAGCAGATGGGATTGATCGTAAACCGTGCGCCGGATGGCAAACTGGATGCTGGCACCATGGACGAAATTCAGAAGCAGGGGCTGCACCTGTTTGGCGTAGTACCTCAGAGCGATGAGGTTTATCGCTATGACTGCGACGGAAAACCCACGGTTCAGCTGCCGGAGGATTCCCCTGTCCGGACGGCATTGGTGCGCATTTTACAGAACATCGGACTGTAAAGGAATAGGACCATGGAAAAAATCAACTATCTGGATCAATATGGTGGGAACAACCTGACGGAAAAGCCGTTGGAATACTATTTGGAAGCATTTGAAAAAACAGACCCATACAAAATCAGCTGCCGTTTAGGAATTCCATATGATCCCCTGCGCAAAGAATTCACCTTCTATTTTTTGGGTCAGACATATATCGCCCGCTGCTCAGATTTCCAGATCAACCCCGTTGATTCGGAGGACAACCTTTTTGGCAGAAACCCCAAGGCACGAATTCTTCTTCTGCGGTATTTGCTCTATTCCACTGTATATTTCCCGGATGGGGAGTTTAAGTCCTACCGGGAATTTCCATCCGGGGAACTGTACTATGACGTTTTTCGCGGAAGGTGTATCCAGCGGCTGCTCAGGATCTATTCAGGGCGGATTCCGGATTTCAAGGAAGCGGCTGTCAAGCTGGGAGGAATTCTGATCCCCGGTGGAGATGCCGCGGTTGAATTGGAGCTGTTTGACAATCTTTATATCCGCTTTCTTTTATGGGAGGGAGACGAGGAATTTCCTGCGTCCAGTCAGATCCTGTTTTCCAGTAATTTCCCGGCGGCATTTTCCGTCTACGATTTAACGGAGATCGTAGAAATTATTTTAGGTGTTATGAAGGAGAAAGGGGTGCAAAAATGATCAACTGTCAGGAAGCCAGAAATGCCATCACAATTCTGGAAGTGGAATGTCCACAATGTGGAGACAGCGTTGAGGTGTTTGTCAAGGACGGTGTGGTCTGCACCGATTCGGTCTGCACCGAATGCGGCAATATCATTGAACAGTCCACACCCATTGGAGATATGAAATGCGTTTAGCCGGAATTCAACAATTTCTGAAAGAGCGTCACCTTCCCTTTCAATACTGGGAAGAGGATGACTGCGGCAGTATTGAATTTGACCATCGTGGGCTTCACTATCATATTTGGGAATTTCCCGAACCAGAGCGTGGCGCACAGAGCAATGTTCGCATTGCAGGTCGTAGTGAGGAGTTTGGCGACAATTACGAAGAAGCGATTTTAGGGATTCTCAAGACACGGGAGGAATTTTGATGAAAATAACCGTATGCGGCAAGGGCGGCTGCGGAAAAAGCACCGTGACGACGCTCCTTGCAAAAGAATTGGCGCGCATGGGAAAAAAGGTGCTGGTAGTGGACTCCGATGAATCCAATTTCGGTCTGCACCGTCAGTTGGGTGTCGAGCTGCCCAGAGATTTTACCGAATATTTTGGCGGCAAGGATAAAGCCTTCAAAACCATGATGACCTCTGGTATTCTGGACGCTATGAAGCTTTCTGCCTTTGCCAGGAAGTTTTTCTCCGAAGATTTCACCATGGCAGATATCCCAGAGGAATATTACAGTGAAAAAGACGGCGTAAAGCTCATGTCCAGCGGAAAGATTCACAAAGCCAATGAGGGCTGTGCCTGTACCATGAACAGCATTCTGGAGCAGTTTGTTGCTCATCTGACCCTTGCGGAGGATGAAATTGCACTGCTGGATATGGAAGCCGGTGTGGAGCATTTTGGCAGGGGTACGGATAACTCCGTGGACGGCATTCTGATGATCGTAGACCCATCCTTTGAATCCCTGCGGCTATCTGTCAAAATTGCAGATTTAAGCACGAGCATCGGCAAGCCCATCTGGTTTTGCCTGAATAAGGTGACTGAAGAAGCTGCGCAGATGATGGAAGAGGAAGTCGGTAAACATGGAGCGATTATTGGCAGAATGCCGCTGGATCACGATCTTGCTCTTGCAGGTCTCACCGGTACAGAGCTTCAAATGACAATTGCTCCAGTCCGTGAAATGGCCCAGTTTTTGATCCATTAACCAGAAGATATCGTTCTTGATTCTATCTAAGGAAATCATGATAAACTTAGAGCGTGCATCCATACTGAAGCTGCCTTTTGCGGCAACGGAGGATAGGATTGTCCGGATACAGGCCGAGGCCATATCGGATATTGAATAGGACTCCCAGAATGGTTGCTTCTGCATTCCGTGCAGTTTTCTCGCATTCGGAATGCGACGTATGCTTTGTAATGATATTTATCGCGCATCTGTCTAAAAATTTTTTGAAATTTTTTGAAAAAACATGTCAGGAATGCGTTTCTGAAGACATATATAGGGTGAAGGGCATCCGAGTGTGGGTAGTCGCGCAGGCCACGAGGCAGGGCCGCGCGGATATCGGAACCGCCCTCCTTTTCCCCGCTGTCCTTCCCGCGGTTTTCTCTCCGTGGGGTAGGCAAGGCGGCGGGGTCTCCCCTGCGCGGCCGGTCTCTTTCCCCCGGCTGCGCAGGGGCCTTCTCTCAGCTTGCCAAAAAAATCCTTCGGGATCTCGCTGCGTTCAGAATCGCAAATAGAGTTTTGAAGCATTTTGTTTTGCAATTCTGCCGCCGCGGGTCATTAACGTGAAAAGGCACTCTCAAAAAATATTTTTTCGATTAATTTCAAAGATATCTTTTCTTTTCTATGCGATTATGATACACTAATTTTAAGATGTATTTTGTTTTTTTGCAACTCGTAACATTATATTAACCACAAGAGGGGCGTGCAGCATATGGAGCATCGGCATATCCCTGCCGCAAAGGACGGCAGCATTCCCGACGCGAAAACGCGTTTTCGGCGCGGGCAGGACATTTTTCTGGAGGACGTATGGTACGGCCGCTGCGCGATCTGCGGCGAGCTGATCCGCCCGCCGAAGCTGTGGTACTGGTACCGGAACGGCCTTTTTCTGCTTCCCGCTGCAGCGTATTTTCCGATCCTTATCTGGCTCCTCAACCTGGCTGTCAGGACTGACGGTCCGGCATATCTGGCTTTCGTTCTGCTTCTGCTCACCTGCTTGTCACTCTTCGCGATCAGCGAGCTGATCGAGCGTGCCATTCTGACCTTCGGGCGGTGGCAGGAGTTTCCCACGGGTCTGAAAGCCAAACAGCTGCAGTTTCGCAGCGACCGAAAAAGCCAAAAGCGGATTTTCATTCGGTTTGGCATTTCTTTGACTTTCTATTTTGCCTATTTTGCGCTGATCTGCTTTTTCCGTCGCTGACAACGCCGTATGTCCCACCCTCCCCGCAGCAGTAACTTCCGACAGAAAGAAAGGAGCACCCTGCGATGAAGCTCGCCCTGAGACGGATTCCCTTTGTGCTGATGGTCGCCATCGGCGGCAGCTATGTGCTGCTTCGGGCCATCCTGCCGATCCTTTCCTCCTTTCATGTGGACATTGAGATCCATAACGCGGTCGTATTCTGGTATTTTGCCGACCGGGCCGCATTCTGGATCACACTTGCCGCGTCATTCATGATCTGGCGCAAGGGCATCACGCGGCGCTACCTGCGTGGGAATCAGGCACAGCTTGAGAACGTATGCCAGCAGCTTTCCGCCATGCCGATCCGCTATCTCGGAACGACGCTGCCGCGGAAATTCCGGGAGCAGGCGCTCCAAATCGGTCCATTGTATTTCGTTCCGGAGAAGAACGCACCGGCGGACTGCGCTGCAAGGGCCGCTGAGATCACAGAGCCGCTGTTTGCTGCGCTGACGGAAAGCGAAAAAAAGCGCTTTTCCGACTATTCCCAGCCACCGGAGGTAAAGCTGTGCTTTCGGAAGCTCGGCGAATCGGTTTGGCGCGTAAAGGTCAGTACCGCGTGGCTGAACGGCAGGGCAAGCCTGTACTATTCCCCGTTCGGCAGAACCCGCGCTTTGAAGGAACGGGCATGGTGGCCCCCAATTGCGCTCAGCCCGGTGTGGTTCGTGTGAGCACCGGAGGATGTAAAAAATGACAGAGATCGATGTGATCATGGGGATGCTGGACTGGAACAACAGCGCCGAGGAACAGGCCGCCGGACTTGCGCAGGCGGCGCAGGTGGAAAACTTTCAAGTCTTTTTGCAGCCCTGCACGGAGCACTACAACAAAAACGTGTGGGACAATTGCGCAAAAGCTCTGGCAATGCGGTCGGATGCGGAATTAGACGCCTGTTTGGAAAACCTGTTGGCATGGCTGCGCGACATGAATTGGCCGGGCGCTTTTCTCATCCTCGAAAGGCTGCAGGCTTTTCAGAACTCGGCGGCGCTCCATCGGGCGATCGCGGGAAGCCTTCTGTGCGCGCAGGCGCTTGGGGACGAGGTATGGGAGGAGAATCTCAGAAAACTGCAAAATTGTGAAAACACGATATCTACATAGGATGAGAGGAGGACCCACATGCGCGAAGTTGATCTGGAACTGGATTTTTGTCCCAATTGTGCTTCAGAAGAAACGAAGGAACAATTCCCGGTGCAGAGTTTTAAGTTCTTTTATATGTTTTCCACGGCTGTGAAATGCACAAACTGCGGAACATACTATGTTCCGTCGCCCCGGTTGGGCGTGATCGTAACGATCATCTATTTTCTGGGTGTTTGGATCGATGAGTATCTTGCAGAAATTACGGCCGATTCTTTTTCCAGCATAATGTCATTAGTTTTGCTGCTTGCGATGTATGGACTCTGTGGAGTTCTCCTTCACCGCTTCGGAACATGGCGTCCGATTTCCGGAAACAAGCCGCTGGAACAGCAGGAATATCTGCTGCCCACGATCATCTGGTCCATGCTCACGGCGCTGGGGCTGTCTCTTCTGATGTTTGCCGTGACGGCCCTGATGCGATAAAGGAGGGATTCTTATGGAATTAAGCAGCTGCCCGCAATGCTCTGCCAAGCGGAATATCCCGCTCTCATTCAGCTTCTTTCTGACAAATCGTTTCCATCTGGCTCTTTCCTGCAGCCACTGCGGTGCGAGATATGTGCCCACGATGCTGCAGCGTATCGTACAGCTGATTCTACTGCTGGCGTTCAGCATTGGTTGTGGACTTCTTTACACGCCGCTCCTGCGGCTGGAATTCACCCTTTCTGCGGTTGGGACCTTCCGACTGCTGCCTCTTTGGGTGCTTGTAGTCCTGATCGTGCTTGCACTGGCGCACTGGCTCCCGCTTCGCGTTCTGCCGTGGAAAAAGCTGGAAAGTACAGCCGCGTTCCACCGTGGACGATCGGTCTCTTTCTTTATCATTTCGATTGCGATTTCCTTTCTGGTAACAATGCTGATCAGCTTTCAATTTGCACCGGAAGCCCTGATGAGAGCGCTGTATTGATATCATTTTCGTTTGCCGGAGGCTGCTATGACATTTCAATACTATCCGCCGCAATTGCTGCAGAAGGCGCGGGAAACATATTGGGGAGAGCTTGCATGGCACGTCTGTGATATTCCGGATGTGCTGGAATACGCACACTCTGAAAATCTGGTCATTCTGGGTGGTGACGTGATCACGCCGCAGGAAAAGCACACCTACGACAACTGGTATTACAATATATCTCACAGCCTCACCATTGAGAAGAACGTACAGGCAAGCATTGACTTAACGCGGTCCTATATTGGAGCCTACGTCCGGAAGAATGGCAACAATTATCTGTTCGTTGTTAGCCTGACCAGACTGCTGTTTGTCAATGAGCAAATCGCCTGCACGGAACCGCTCCCTTAGCGCTTCTGCTGCCTCCCAGCAGAAAAACGAGCCCGCATTCCTGTTCCCGAAATCGCTTTACATCCTGTTACAGAACTCTTCCGAAAAATTTTTCAAATTTTTTTGAAAAAACCTGTCAGGAACGCGTTTCTGAAGACATATATAGGATGAAGGGGTCCCGCTCCCCTGCCCGCAGGCGAAGAGGCATCGCCCGCCGTGCAGGACCTGCCAAAAGCCGGGCCCCGGCCATCCTCCCGCGGCCATTCCGGCGCGGGCCGGCATGAAAATTTCCCTGCGCTGCCGGTCTCTTTCCCACCGGCAGCGCAGGGGCCTTCGTTTTTCGAAATTCATGTTGATTTTTCAGTTCAGAGCGTGTATACTAGGCCTAGGGAATGAAAATTCCCGTAGACAGCAACAGGTTTGTCTGTCGCAGCGTTGAAGCAAGTGATGGGGTCAGCATGCCGTACACTTGTGGAGCTTTGACCGAGGGTTAGGCGGTTTCCACAGGCTGACGTAGGGTTTTTCCCGAATGAAAACGCCTCTTGCGGAGCTCTGTTAATGCAGGGTTCCGCTTTTTTATAAAAAAGCAGGTCGGAATGTGTCTTTTACGGGAAGCTGCCCATGCATGGCAGCAATTGACAGGAACAGAATACCGGATCACCGTTGGAAGGCGAGGAAAGAAATCTTCTTTTGCTTTGAGCTTCTCCTTTGCTGATTTCCCACATGTTGCCGGGATGCAGTATGCGCAGGATGTAGACTTCGGTCTGCGCCCATCCGAATACTACGGTGAAAGGCTGATCCCTTCCATTTTGAGCGGAAAGCTTGAAGCGGCAAACATGGAGCGAAGCCGGAATTGGCTGCGGATCAAAGGCCGACTCAATGCGATCATTCATCTTCAGGAAACGCTTGACACCGAGTTCCTGATTGCACGCTTTCGTCCGAACCTGGTACGCATTCACTGCAAAATTGACGCAGAATACATCATTAAAAATTTGCACTCCGGCGAAATTTTCTTCGTGTTTATCGACAAGGGTACCGGGCAGCGATATTATTGCAAGTCCGCATTTGAAAGAACCACGATAGATTATCTGGAAAACCAGGCTGTTCTGACTGTGCTGAAAAAAGAAAAAGTCATGAACGGCATTCCGACATTATTGTATCTGCATCCGAATTATATGGAAGATGCAGAAGCGTAAAACCGGGGCATCCGTCTGGTGTCTCGGTTTCGTTTTCGTATATTTTAAGAGACGTATCACCTGTAAATATATCTTTCTCGCATCTGTTGAAAATTTTTTTGAAAAAACCTGTCAGGAACGCGTTTCTGAAGACATATATAGGATGAAGGGGTCCCGCTCCCCTGCCCGCAGGCGAAGAGGCATCGCCCGCGGCGCAGGACCTGCCAAAAGCCGGGCCCCGGCCGTCCTCCCGCAGCCATTCCGGCGCGGGACGGCATGAAAATTTCCCTGCGCTGCCGGTCTCTTTCCCACCGGCAGCGCAGGGGCTGTTTTTATTCTGGCTTCCGGATCAAGTATCCCCCCGGCAGCTTTCCGCTCAGGTCTGCGCTGCGCCGTCGACGGACAGGATCTCACCCGTTACATAGCTTGCCAGATCGCTGGCGAGAAACAGATAGGCGTTGGCGACCTCCTGCGGCTCGCCGATGCGGCCGAGCGGGATGGGCGCGCTGATGCGGTCGACCAACTCCTGCGGCAGGGCCGCAACCATATCCGTTCGCGTAACGCCGGGCGCGACCGCATTGACGCGGATGCCTGCGCGGCCAAGCTCCCGCGCCAAACTGCGCGTCAGGCCGTTGACGGCAAATTTGCTGGCGGGATAGCCGACGCCGCCGGGCTGACCATAGAGGCTGACCATGGAGCTGGTGTTGATGATGCAGCCCTTCCCTGCTGCGCGCATGATCGGCTCGACGGCCTTGCAGCCGTGGAACACCGCCGTGACATTCAGGTCCATGATGCTCCGGAACGCCTCGGGCGAATAATCCGCCAGCGGTTCCCGCGCGGAGATGCCGGCATTGTTCACCAGAATATCCACCCCGCCGAAGGTCTGCGCGACCTCCTGCACGGCCCGCTCCACGGCGGCATAGTCCGTCAGATCGGGCCAGAGGCCCATCACCGGCCAGTCCGGCTGCTCCTCCCGCAGCTGCGTCAGCGCTCTCTGCACGGTGGCCTCCCGGCTGCCGAACAGCGCCACCTTTGCCCCATTGTGCAGGAACGTCCGGACAACGGCAAGCCCGATGCCGCGCGTTCCACCGGTCACGATCGCAATTTTTCCGTTTAACATATTCTGTACTCCTTTCCATCGATCCGTTTTATTCGATATAATTTTATCGATTCAATAATATCAAATATTTCCGCAAAAATCAATCTTTTTTTCATCAGGATCATAGACGGTGTGCATGATCGGGCTCCGGCTTGACAGTTCTCTCCGCATTCGGTATGATATAAAGGAATGATTACCTGCGGAAGGAAGCGACTGTCCTGAAATCCGGAACCGACTATCTGATCACTGAAAGGCCCGCGCGGGCGCTTTTGAAATTCTCCCTGCCGATGATTGTCGGCAACCTTTTCCAGCAGGCCTATACCATCGTGGACTCCGCTATCGTCGGCCACTATAACGGCGAAGCGGCGCTGGCCGCCGTCGGCGCGTCCTCCGCGCTCACAACGATCTTCATCTGCGTGGCCATCGGCGGCGGCATCGGCGCCTCCGTCATCATCAGCCAGCATTTCGGCGCGAAGCGCTTTGCCCGCATGAAGTCCGCCGTCTACACCGCCCTGCTGACGTTTCTGGCCGTCAGTGTCCTGCTGGCTGGCGTCGGGCTGCTGTGCAGTGAGCAGATCATGACCGCCCTGAAGACTCCGCCCGACGCACTGGAGATCGCAGTTACCTATCTGAATATCTATTTCTATGGTCTGCCCTTTCTCTTTCTCTATAATATCCTGTCCTCCCTGTTCAATGCGCTCGGAAAATCGCGCATCCCGCTGTATTTCCTGATTTTTTCCTCGCTGCTGAATGTCGTGCTGGACTGGTATTTCGTCGCCGTGCTGCACCGGGGCGTGCCCGGCGCAGCCTATGCCACGTTTCTGGCGCAGGGCCTGTCCGCCGTGCTGTCGTTCGGCGTGTTCCTGCTGGAGCTGCGGCGCATCCCGGAGCGCTCGAACGGTCTGTTCCGCTTCGGAGAGCTGCGCGCCATGACGCGCGTGGCTCTGCCGTCCATCCTGCAGCAGTCCACGGTCTCCATCGGCATGATGCTCGTGCAGTCCGTGGTCAACGGCTTCGGCACGCAGATCCTCGCGGGCTTTTCCGCTGCGGCGCGCATCGAATCGCTGTGTATCGTGCCCATGGCCGCCATCAGCAATGCCCTGTCCTCCTACACGGCGCAGAACATCGGCGCGGAGAAGCCGGAGCGCGTGCCGCAGGGCTACCGCGCGGCCAATCGGATGATCGTGCTGATCTCCGTGCTGCTGTGCGTCCTTCTGGAGCTGTTCCGCACGCCGATCATCGCCATGTTCCTCGATGCCGCCCCCTCGCCCGAGACCGTGGCGACCGGTGAGCACTATCTGCAGTTCATCGGCTTTTTCTTCTGCTTCATCGGCTTCAAAATGGCTGTAGACGGCATCCTGCGCGGCGCGGGCGACGTGAAAATGTTCACGATCGCAAACCTCGTCAATCTGGCCATTCGCGTGCTGCTGTCGTGGCTCTGCGCGCCGCTCTGGGGCGTCGAGATCGTCTGGTACGCCGTGCCGGTCGGCTGGCTGGCAAACTTTGTCATCTCCTTCGCACATTACCGCACCGGAAAGTGGAAGGAAAAACGGATCGCATAAAGAAATCCGCGCCATCCTGCAGCAGGACAGCGCGGATTTTTATATACTTTCAAAGCAGCGTGCCGCTCGGTGCAACGCCGATGGCATATTCGACTGCGATGGCGACCAGCACGACGAGCAGCGAGATGATAAAGCCGTGCAGCATGGGCTTCAGGCCCGCCCTGCGCATGTCGGAGAAGCTCGTGTTCAGGCCGATGGCAGCCAATGCCGTGACCATGAGAAACTTGCTGATATCCTTGAGCACGGAGGCGACGAAGGCCGGGATGAAGCCGAGGCTGTTCACGCCGCACAGAGCGAGAAAGCCAAGGATGAACCACGGGAAGACAGACTTCATATTGACCCTGACGGCCGACGGGTCGCCCGCCGCTTCCTTCTTCTTTACATGCATGACGATGAGAGCAAAGATCAGCACCGTCGGGATGATCGCCAGCGTGCGCGTCAGCTTCACCATCGTGGCGAAATCGCCCGCCTGCTCGCTGAAGGCATAGCCTGCCGCCACAACGCTCGATGTGTCGTTCACGGCCGTTCCGGCCCACAGACCGTAGGCCGCATCGGACAGGCCGAGCCAGCGGCCGAGGATCGGGAACAGCACGATCATCGCCATGTCGAACAGGAACGTCGCGGACATACCGTAGGCCACGTCGACATCCGTCGCGTCAATGACGGGCGCGATGGCCGCAATGGCAGAGCCGCCGCAGATGCCCGTTCCGGCAGAGATGAGGTTGCTCATCTTCCAGTTCAGGCCGAGCGCCTTGCCGATGAAATAGCCGACGCCGAAGCAGGTGGCCAGCGTGAAAAGCATGACCGTCAGCGAAAAGCGGCCGACCTTCAGCACCGTCATGATGTTCAGGCTCGCGCCGAGCAGGATGATGGCGAGCTTCAGTACCTTTTTGGACGTGAAGCGGATGCCGGGCGACGTGACCGCGTTTGGCTTGAAGAAGCGGTTGATGACCATGCCGATGAACAGCGCAATGACGGACGCGCCGATCAAATGCAGGCCAGCCAGCCCCTCGAGATACTCCAGTCCCTTGGCCGCGGCCGCAACGACGAGCGCCATTGCCAGACCGGGCACCATTTTCCAGATCGTTTTCATAAGAACCCTCCGTTTTTTCTGTAGCGATTGCATTATAGCACGCCCGTGTGATAAAATAAAATTATTCTTTAGAATAAAACGATTCCATGTCGTTATCAAGGAGGGCATTCATGGACCGGAGGCTCGAGACATTTCTGGCTGTCTGCCAGACGATGAATTACCGCCGCGCGGCTGAGGCGCTGCACCTGACGCAGCCCGCCGTGACGAAGCAGATCCAGTCGCTGGAGGCGTCCTACGGCGTCCGCCTGTTTTCCTATGACGGGCGGAAGCTGAGGAAGACCGCTCCCGGCAGCGCGCTGGAGGTCTTCGCCATCTCGCAGCGCTATCAGGAGCAGGAGCTGGAGCGTGCGCTGCACGCCGCTCCGCGCAAAATTCTCCGCGTCGGCGCGACGAAGACCATCGGCGACTATATCCTCCCGCCCGCCATCTGCAGCTTTGTCCGCGTGCCGGAGCACGAGCTGCAGTTCACCGTGGACAACACGACGCGCCTGCTCGGGCAGCTCGAGGCGGGGCAGCTGGATTTTGTGGTCGTGGAGGGCATTTTCGACAAGCGCCGCTATGACAGCTTCCTGCTGCGGGAGGAGCCGTATATCGGCATCTGCGCGGCCGGGCACCGCTTTGCCGGGCGGCGCGTCTCGCCAGAGGAGCTGCTGACCGAGACGCTCCTGCTGCGGGAGCCCGGCTCCGGCACGCGCAGCATCCTCGAGCGCGAGCTGATGCAGGTGAGCTACAGCACGGCGGCATTTTCCCGGACGATCTGCATCAGCAGCTTTCCCGTCATCCGCGCGCTGACGGCGGCGAACTGCGGCATCAGCTTTCTCTACGAGGCCGTGGTGCGCGGCAGCCCGGAGATCGGCAGCTTCACCTGTCCCCCGCTCACCGGACGGCACGAGCTGAATGTCGTTTTCCTGCAGCATACCGGCGCAGGCAGCCTCGCCCGCGAATTCGTCGCGCCAGTCATGGAGCAGCTTCCCTGACCGGCCGACAGAAATACCGGCGACGAGCGAACGATCGGTACAGACCGCCGATAAAACGCACAAACCGATTGCGTCTGCAGCGGCGTTCCCTGAGCGCCATGCACATCTGCAAATTCCCACGCACTCCGTCGACCGCACAGGTTCCCGGATTTGTCATTGCGAGGAGGCCGCAGGCCGACGTGGCAATCTCAGGAAGGCACTCACGATTTCGCCGGTAGCTTTCCTGCAATTCAACCGGGTACTGTGAGATTGCCGCGTCGCTTCGCTCCTCGCAATGACACGTCAGGTAGTGCCTTGGTGCACCAGCGGTCTTCTGCCGTTGAATGCCCCCCTGCTAGGCGCTTAGGGAACGCCGCTGCAGACGCAATCAGTGCGTTCCATTTTAACTATGGTCTGTACAGACCGGCAGCATTGCGCCGGTCGGGGCATCGGCCCCTACGCATTAAATGATACTGCCTGCACACGGGCGCTCGATGAGCGCCCCTACGGCGTCTAACGATACTGCCTGCACCGGCGGGCTGGGGGCAGTCCGCCCTACGGATTCTGTCGATCGTGCCTGCGTGGTAAAGGATCAGCCCCTGCGGGGCGGTTGGCCTTGCAGGGGCTGATTGATCAGTTGTTTGTGAGGAAGTCTACGAGGCGGCAGAGCATGGTTGCGATTTCGGCGCGGGTGGCGTTGCTGCGGGGCTCAAGGGTGGTCGGGGAGGTACCGTTGATGATACCGGCGCCGACGGCCCACTGGATCGGCTCGCGCGCGTAATCGGAAATTCGGTTGCGGTCGCTAAAGCCCGAAAGGTCGCCGCTCGCAATGCAGGTATAGCCGCAGAGCACAGCGTAGCGGTACAGGAAGGCCGCCAGCTGCTCACGGGTCACGGGGTCATTCGGGGAGAATTCCGTCTCGCTCGTGCCGTTGCAGACGCCAACTGCCTTGGCCCAGTTGACGGCGTCGTAGTACCACTGGCCCTCTACGACATCGTCGAAGGCCTTCTGCGCATAGACTCTCGGGCGGTCGCTCATGTTGTAGAGCACCTGCACGACCATTGCGCGGCTCGTGGTGGCCAGCGGCTCGAAGGTGGTTTCGCTCGTGCCGTTCATCAGGCCGAGCCAGTAGACATCATGGACATATGGGAAGTACCATTCGTTTTCCGGAACGTCGACGAAGGGCGTCTTTGCCATGTCGAGGAATTTCAGCCCGTGCTCCTTTGCGTACTGCTCGGCATAAGTACCGGTCGTGCCGTAGACGGTGGTAATGCCGGATTTAACAGGAAGATTTGCAGGAAGACGCTCAAGGCATGCGGGCGTGTAAAGGTCGTTGATGATTTGGCCCCACTCCTCGGTGAACGCGCCATCCTCCACCACGCGGACATAGTCGCCGAGAACGAGTGAGGTGTTGTAATTTTTGCAGGTGCCTTCCACCTTGGTGATCGGCATTCCGTTGACCGCAGAGTCCATCACGAAAAGATTGCCATTGAAGGACGGATCGCGCAGGCTGACAAGGTAGATCGCCGTCAGCTCGTTGCCGTCCACGCGGAACACGCCGCTGTTGGCCGGCACATACTGGCTATCCGGATGGGCGTCCATCGGAATCAGGTCGCGGGCAAAGGCTCTGTGCTTTTCATAGCCGACACAGGTGTGACTGGCAAACAGCTTGGAGCCATAGGCGCTGCACTCCGGCGAAAGAGAGAAGTTTTGGGGCAGATAGTAGTAGTCGAGGGCATGGGCCCCCACGAAATTTTTCTCGATGTTGACCTCATTGTTGGGCAAGCTGACGAATACCAGATCGAATCCGGCAATGGAAATATCGTCGATAAAGGTCATGGTGTCCGGCAGGATAACGCCGACAACGCCTTCAAGATCGACCAGGCCAAAGGTGTAGAGACTCGTAACAGGGTATCCGTTCACATACTGCGGGATCTCCAGCACTTGCGGCAGGCTTCCCCTCACCGTGTTGCGGATTTCCGCATAGCCTTCCTCCGGATAGACCCAGTAGACAACGCCGTCGATCACGACCTCGTGATGCGTCGCTGCAAAAACCGTCGGGACGGCGGACAGCAGAAGTGCAAAGGCAAGAATCAGGCTGAACAAACGTTTTTTCATTGTGTCTGCTCCTCTCATTTTTGTGATGTCTCCATTATACCTGTTTATTCTAAGCTCGTCAATGCAAAATGCCCTCGTGGGAAACATTTGTCGTTTTTGGGGAAAACTGCCAGCATGGATTATCCGCAGGGCAGGCATTCCTAAGTCCGCTGGTGCAGGCGGGGGCGGTTTGGTGAATAGTGAATAATGTAACGGTACAAGCATGCTCCGACCCTACAACACAAAACACCGCCCGGTGGGAGCTTTGCTCCCGCCGGGCGGTCGTGCGAAAGGGGGTCGTCTGTTTGACTCAGCCAATGGCCTCGGTGCGGTAGATGAACTTCACGCTGCCGTCCATTGCGGCGTCCAGGCCGGAATAGGTCTGGTAGTCGCCGGAGATACCGGCCAGCGCGCGGGCGCGCTCCAGCAGCGGCTCCACATCGCCGTCCATGGCGTCGACGAGCTTCTGGAAGCCCTCCTCATTGAGCTGCTTCAGGCCGTCGGACAGCTGCATCGCGCCGTCGCGCAGAGCCGTCACGCCGTCGATGAGGGCGGATGCGCCGCTGCTCAGCGTGGCCGTTCCGTCTGCCAGCTGGCTTGCACCGGCATAGAGGCTGGAAGCGCCGTTCTGCAGGCTGGCTGCGCCGCTCTGCAGCTTCGCAGCACCCGCGGCCGCGCTGTCCACGCCGCCGGTGTAGGCCTGCAGGCCGGCATAGAACTGATAATAGCCGTCAAGCTGGGATTTCAGGGCGCTGATGCTAGCTGCACCGGAGCTTGCCTGCTCCAGAGCAGCCGTGATCTGATCCTGCACCTCGGGAGAATTCATGTTCTGGTCGATGAGCGTCTGGATCTGCGCCGCAGTCTGCTGGTCGATGAGGGCCGCGATATCGGCGCTTGCCATCTGCGCGGCGACCTGCTGGGAGATGAGCGCCTGCACATCGTCGGAGGCCATCTGGGCGTTGATCGCAGCCTCGATCTGTGCCTGCTGCTCCTCCGAGATCGTGCCGTCGGCAATACCGGCCGCATACGTCTCCGGGGTCAGGCCCATGGCCGCAAGGACCTTCGCCGTGACCTGCTCACGGACCGCAGCCGTGACCTGCTCGGTCACATTCTGCTGCACGGCGGCAGTAACAGCCGCGCGGATGGTCGCTTCCTGTGCATTGACGGCAGCCGTTACCTTGGCAAGAGCCGTCTGATAAGCCTGCTCATAAACGGCGGTCTGATCGAGAGAAGCCAGCACGCCGTTGAGTACCTCGGCATAGTTGCCGATCGTCAGCTGCGGGATGCTGAGGCCCGCTGCGTTGATCTGCGTCGTGGCAGCGGCCAGCAGAGACTGGAACACCTGCTGCGCGCCCGCATTCAGGGCTGCGCTCTGGCCGGACAGGGTGGAAAGGCCGCCGTTCAGGGTCTGCATACCGTTTGCCAGCTCGGCAGCGCCTGCGTTCAGGCTGCCCGCGCCGGTCTTCAGGGCAGCAGCGCCGTTGTTCAGCGTGCCGACGCCGTCCACGAGCGTCTGAGACTTCTCAAGCAGGGTCTCAAGGCCCTCATACAGCTCGGAAGAGCCGTCGAGGAGCTGCTGCATGGCGTCGGTCAGCTTGGCAAAGGATGCCTTCAGGTCGTCGACCGTCTCAAAGTCGCTGTCCTGCAGCGCGCTGAAGACGGAGTTCGTTGCGAGCGTCAGGGTCGTGTCGAGTGCGAAGTCCGTCACGTCGGCGCTGACCTCGACATAGTCCGGCAGCTCCAGCGTATCGCGCTCGACGTTCAGGTCGTCCTGCAGGCCCGGGAAGGCGATGCCGACGACAACGGTGTGCGAGCCGTCATTCACAACGCGGCCGTTCGTGACCTCGATGTTCGTGAAGCGCTCGTTGTCCAGCAGCATACCGGTCAGCGCGGCAAACGGGACATAGAGCGTCTCCTCCTTGCCGTCTACGGTCGCGGTCGTCGTGCAGTGGTTCTCATAGTCGAAGCGGATGGTCACCTTGCCGCTCTTGCCCGCCAGCTCGGCCGGGGCAATGTCCTTGCCGTCGAGCTGGTAGCTGATGTTCATGGTCACGGGCAGCTCCGTTTTGCTCTTGCCCTGATAGTAGATGTCATTGCCCTGCGCATCCCACGTCAGGCTCGTGCCGTTCGCAGTCCACGTCTCGTCGCCCTTGACGTTCTCGATGTCCGTCAGGTCCGAGACGTCCTGCAGGCTCGTTTCCTCGTTCGGGTTTTTGAGCCAGTCGCTGACGATCACGCTCTGCTGCTTGCCGTCGGCTCCGGCGATGACATAAACGGTCTCTTCCTTCGAGGCGCGCTCCTCCGCCGCAGCGGAGGCCGCCTTCGTATCCTGCGGGGCGTGCAGCGCCCCATTCTCCGCATGGACCGACGCGCCGGTGATCGTGCAGATCAGCGCAGCGCACAGGCAGCCGGAGAGAATTTTATATCCGGTCTTTGTCATGATCTTCGTTCCTCCTGTCTTCGATTCTCAGCGGGCAGAAGCATCCTGCTTCTCCGCGTGTTTTCTGGAATGATTGCAATGGCGCATGCCAAGCGTCGTGGCGCACACGAGCCGGTCGCACAGAAGCAGCAGTGCCGGCAGGATGAGGATGACGCAGAGCATACTGACGATGGCGCCGCGCGCCATGAGCATGCACATCGAGCTGATGATGTCGATGTCGGAATAGATGGCCACGCCGAACGTTGCGGCGAACAGGCCCATGCCGCTGACGATGATCGAGGGGATCGACGTCGAAAGCGCGGTGATAACGGCAGGCCGCTTCTCCTTGCCCGCAAGGCGCTCGGCCTTATAGCGGGTCGTCATCAGGATGGCGTAGTCCACAGTCGCGCCAAGCTGGATCGTGCTGATGCAGATCGGGGCGATGAACGGCAGCGACTGGCCGAGGAAATGCGGCAGGCCGAGGTTGATGAAAATGGCCAGCTCAATGACGGCGATGAGCAGGAACGGCAGCGAGATGCTGCGCTCCACGAGCAGGATGATGAGGAAGATCGCAAGGATCGACACCGCGTTGACGACCTTGAAGTCGTGGTCGGTCGTTTCGATCATGTCCTTCATGCACGGGGCCTCGCCGATGAGCATACCGGTCGGATCATATTTCTTCAGAATGGCATTGAGCGAATCGATCTGGGCATTCACTTCGTCGCTCGCGACCTTGTACTCGGAGTTGATGAGCAGCAGCTCCCATTTGTCGCTCTTGAGAATAGAGCGGACGGAATCCGGCAGGATCTCCTCCGGCACGCCGGCGCCGACGACGGATTCGAGACCGAGGACGTATTTCACGCCGTCCACCTGCTCCATATCGGAGATCATGCTGCGCACCTGCTTCGACGGCAGGGACGCGTCCACGAGCAGCATGTGCGTTGAGGCAATATCGAACTCCTCGGAGAGCTTGCTGTTTGCGATAACATACTCCATGTCCTCCGGCAGGCACTGTCCCATGTCGTAGTACACCTCGTCGTTCGTCTTGTCATAGGCGAAGTAGAACACCGGAGCCAGCACCACGAACAGCGCCAGGAACACCGGGAACACCTTCGTCACGCCCTTGGCCAAGCCATCCATCTTCGGAAGGATAGAGCGATGGCGCGTCTTCTGCAGGGGCTTGTCGAGCAGCAGGATGAGCGACGGCAGGACCGTCACGCAGGACAGCACGCCGAGCAGGACGCCCTTCGCCATCACGATGCCGAGGTCGCGTCCCAGCGTGAACGACATGAAGCACAGGGCCAGGAAGCCCGCGATTGTCGTGATGGAGCTGCCGACGACGGACGTCAGCGTGGCGCTGATGGCGTGAGCCATGGCCTCGCATTTGTCGGGGTAGATCGCGCGCTGCTCATTGTAGCTGTGCCACAGGAAGATGGAATAGTCCATCGTCACGGCCAGCTGCAGCACGGCGGACAGTGCCTTGGTGATGTAGGAAATCTCGCCCATGAACCAGTTGCTGCCGAGGTTCAGCAGAATGGCAGCGCCAATGCTGGCAAGGAACACAAACGGGATGAGCCAGCTGTCAAGGAAGACCATCATGGCCACGCACGCCAGCACAACGGCAATGGCAACGTAGATCGGCTCCTCCTGCTCGCACAGGTCCTTCAGATCCGTCACGAGGGCGGACATGCCGGACACGAAGCACTGCTTGCCCGCAATGGAGCGGATCTCGCGGATGGCGTCCATGGTTTCGTCCGCGGAGGTCGCGGTGTCGAAGAACACGGCCATCATCGTCGCGTCGCCGGTGTTGAAGGCGTCATAGAGCTTGTCGGGCAGAAGCTGCATCGGGATGGACGTGTCCATCAGGGAGTTGTACCACAGGACCGTCTCCACATGCTCGACGGATTCGAGCTTTTCCTGCAGGGCGGCAACGTCCTTTTCCGGCATATTCTCCACGACGATGAAGGAGAATGCGCCCTTGCCGAAGTCCTCCAGCAGCGCGTTCTGCCCGATGACGGTGTCCATGTCGTCCGGCAGATAGTTGAGCATGTCGTAGTTGATCCGGGTCCCCAGCATGCCGAACACAGCCGGGATCATCAGGATCACCGTGAGGATCAGGATCGCGACGCGGCCGCGCACGACCGCTTTGGAAAATCGCATGGTTTAACCTCTTTTCTCATAAAATTCCGCATCCAGAACATCGGGCTGCTGGTGCCGGATGATCTTGATCATGCTGCACGCGACGCAGAGGTTCAGGATGCCCTCTGCCAGCATCGCGATGCCGAGCAGGACCAGCAGCGCCCGCGCGCCGTCCATCGGGCGGAACACGAGCAGCAGCCCGGCCAGACACGCCACGATCGCCAGCGTCAGGATCAGCCACCACGGCCGCAGGCCGAAGCGCTTCGAATCCGATGCCGCCTGGATCTTGAACAGTCCGTCGGCCAGAATGCAGATGCCGAGCACCAGACAGAAGAAGCTCACAAGCTGCACGGGACGCACAAGCACGATCAGCCCGAGCACGATCAGCAGGATCCCATAGGCCAGATCGAACTGAAACGCCAGCCGGTACAGATCGCGGGAAAAATACCCCATCAGCTTCACCGCGCCGAATCCGATCATCATGCAGCCCACCAGAATGCCGAGCAGCTTCATGGAGAAATCGGGCACCGCAATGAGCAGCACACCGAACACGCAGTACAGCGCAGAAAGGACGATGTAGCTCGTCTTCGCCGCGCGCATGAATTTCACGGAACGCATGAAAGCACCTCCTTCGATTTTTGGGCAGCCCCGCCGGGCCTGCCCCCTTGGAACAGTCCAGAGTATACCCCATCGCCCACCCCCGCGCCATAGACAATGCCGCTCCCCTGCCGGATTTTCAGACACGGAGGCGGTTTTGCCTAACGGAAGGGCTAAAAAACGACACCGCCCCCCGAATTGTCATTGCGAGGAGGCCGCAGGCCGACGTGGCAATCTCGGGAAGGCAGTTGCGATTTCGCCATAACCTACCTGTTATCCACATGGGTACTGCGAGATTCCCACGTCGCTTCGCTCCTCGGAATGACAAGCTTGAATGTCTCGCGCCGCTGAATTAACACTTCAAAACCTGCAGTTGCCTACAGCGCTCAGGGAACGCCGCTGCAAACTGGCTTTGGGTTCCCATCATCTTAATGGCAGCCGACACCAATCTCCGCTGCAATTCCCTATTGTGCACTTTTTATACACCATCCGCATTCTTTCCCTTATGCAAAAGTATACATGTTATTTAATTTTTGATTATTGTAGTGATTTGTATCGTTTCTTTTGTATCACATTTATTCCAACCCCCGTTCTTCTATACGCATTACAGTCACAATATACATATATCTTTCGCAGTAATTTCTATGTTATCTGCATTATTTTTTGCTTCAAACGTCTTGTGGGAGTCACTTGCATATGGTATACTCAAGTTGCAGATATCCTGCATTTCTTTGGAATTGCTGACTTACTATTGGAAGGAGTGGATCAAATATCATGAAGCGTTCAACGATTCTCTGTTCTTTGCTGCCGGTTCTGCTTGTCCTGTCCCTGTGCGCCTGTTCCGCCTCCCCGTCCGGTGCCTCTGACGGCGCTGAAACTCCCAACAACATCTTCCACGAACTCCCTCTCCCCGCCGTAACGGAGGGGCAAGTCTCCGTTCTGGATGCCCGCGGCAGCCGGATCCTCTATGTGCAGGTGGAGAAGCTGCTCTCAAAGGACGGCGGTTACGCCTACTACGAGACAAAACAAGTCGGCATTTACGATGTCGATGCCCAGAAATCACTTGCCGTCTGGGAACCGGAGACGCCCGGCAACTACTTCGGCGGGGCCCTGCTGGATGGAGATGCCGCCATTCTCGCCCTCCAGCTGGACTACACCAACGCCTACCCCGCACAGTTTGCGGCCATGTACTTCGGCGGCTCACAGCGCAGCCTCGTAGAGCTCACCGGTGAACTGCAGTGGCTGCTCCCCTTCTCCGGCAAGGAGGCTCTGGCCAGCTATCGTACAGAGGAAGGCGCTTTCGGTGTGTTCCGTCTCTCCGCTGACGGCTGCACGGATGCTCTGCTGCTGCAGGCTGATGCGAACACCGAGCCGATGGGCGGCGATCTTGCCGTCTGCGGCGACCGCTTCTGCTTCTCCTATGCCAAAAACGGTCAGGTCACCCTGTGCACCGTCTCCGCCGACGGCACGCAGGACGCTCTTGCCCTGCCGGAGTCTGCGAAGCTGGACTCGTTCTGGCTGACCGCGGACGGCCCGCTCATCTGCCAATATGTCGAACAGGACAGCAAGGCGCAGCGGCTGCTCACGCGCTATGCCTCTGGTGAGGCGCACGAGGTCACACGTCCGGCAGCAGACGGCGCGCTGTACCAGCTCCGCTTTGCAAACGGCTGCGGCTTTGCCGTGAACGGCAGCTGGGGGCTTCAGCTCCTGCAGCTCTCCGAGGATGGCACGGTCAGCTGCCGCGGTGTAACGGAGTTGCCCGGTGAGCTAACCTCTGTGCAGGTCCGCATCCTGTCCAGCGGCGACGGCAGCTTCTGCCTGTTCTACCCCGAGGCTCAGCGGCTGTTCCGCGCCGTGCCAAATAGCTGATATCGTTTCCCATGCCGCGGCCATTTGGGCCGCGGCAGTTTTAGCGCCGCGAGACTGCCGGATTTGTCATTGCGAAGGCGTTTTGCGCCCGTGGCAATCTCGGGAAGGCAGTCACGATTTTGCTGGGACTTTTTCCATTTACCGCACTGCATATTATTGAAAATTACGGGATGTTTTCTGTAAAAATATTGACAGGAACATTATGGTGTGATATGTTGGACATATCGGAAGGGAATACTTGTCAAACGTTCAATTGGAACGGAAGGGAAGGAGAAAATGCCCATGAAAAACCCGAGATATTGGAAATCACTGGCTTTCACGATTACAGTCATCGCCATTTCCTCCCTCCTGTTCGGCTGCACAAAGCAGAAATCGGAACCGATGACAAACATCTGGGTTTCTCCCTACTACATTAGTAATTGGCTATACAACGCGGAAGGCAAATACCTGCATACAGGAGCTGACGGTGAGGTAACAGCGGATTCTACGATGGAAATCCTGCGTGAAAGTACCTGGCCAATGGGTGTTACAGCTACAATGCCAAAGTACCTGATTCCAGATACGGAAAAGCTGCGTTTTGAAGTCACATCCAAAAATGCATGGATGCGGGTAGATAGCGATAAAATTTATCTCCTAATCGAACTGATGAATGAGGCAGATGATCAGTGGCTGGAGTTGACAGCGACCGGCTTCCGTCTGAAGGGTGAGGTAGCTTCATACAGTGCAAGGGGATGGTTTGGGCAAGTATCCTTTCCAAGCACAGACGAATTCTATTACACACTGACCGGCGAGCAGGAGAGCGACCTGCAGGTATACTGGCAGGACAATACGCTCCGGATCGTCTCCGAAAGTCCCGGTGAAGTTACGCTGCATTTAAAAGATTTGCGTGACACCTACCAGTTCCCGGCGGGCGGCTGCGTGATCACGGACTTCGCCGACGGGAAGATCATCGTCAAATAATCAAAAAACATAGGTCCCGGCCCGGCGGCATCCCCGCCGGGCCGGTGTCTGTCTGTAGCGGTGGTCACTGAGCGCCATGCTGGCTGCAGGTTCCCGTGTACTCCGCCAACCGCACCGGCTCCCGGAATTGTCATTGCGAGGGCGCTTTGCGCCCGTGGCAATCTCGGGAAGGCAGTTACGTTTTCGCCGGAAGTACCCAATTATCCGGCCAAGTACTGCGAGATTCCCACGTCGCTTCGCTCCTCGGAATGACAAACCTGAAGGTCCTGCGCCACTGAATCAATGGCGCAAATACTGCTGTTCTCCCAGGCGCTCAGGGAACACCGCTACATTTTTCTCTCGCGCGGCGGCATCCCCGCCGGGACTTTTTCCATTTACCGCACTGCATATTATTGAAAATTACGGGATATTTTCTGTAAAAATATTGACAAAAAAGTTAAGGGGTGATATGCTGGATTTACCGGAAGGGAATACTTGTCAAACGTTCAATTGGAACGGAAGGGAAGGAGAAAATGCCCATGAAAAACCCGAGATATTGGAAATTACTGGCTTTCACGATTGCAGTCATCGCCATTTCCTCCCTCCTGTTCGGCTGCACAAAGCAGAACTTGGAACCGATGACAAAAGTCTGGGTTTCCCCCTATTACATCAGTAATTGGGTATACAACGCGGAAGGCAAATACCTGCATACAGGAGATAACGGCGCGGTAACAGCGGATTCTACGATGGAAATTCTGCATGAGAGTACCTGGCCAATGGGCGTTACGGCTTCAATGCCAAAGTATCTGATTCCAGATACGGAAAAGCTGCGTTTTGAAGTCACGGCGAAAAATGCCGCGATACGGGCGGATTCCGATGAGGTTTATCTCATAGCAGAACTGGTGAATGAGGCCGATGATCAGTGGTTGGAGCTGACTGCGAACGGTTTCCGTCTGAAGGGCAAAGTAACTTCATACAACGCAAGGGGGCATTTTAAGCAAGCAGCTTTTCCAAGTGCAGACGACTTCTATTACAAACTGACCGGCGAGCAGGAGAGTGATCTGCGGGTGTACTGGCAGGACAATACGCTCCGGATCGTCTCCAAAAGTCCCGGTGAAGTTACGCTGCATTTAAAAGATTTGCGTGACACCTACCAATTCCCGGCAGGCGGCTGTGTGATCACGGACTTTGCCGACGGGAAGATCATCGTCCAATAATCAAAAACAGTTCCCGGCCCGGCGGCGTCCCCGCCGGGCCGGTGTCTGCAGCGGCGTTCCCTGCGCGCCATGGGCAGTTACAAGTTTCCGGATACCCTCGCCGACCGCACCGGCTCCCAGATTTGTCATTGCGAGGGCGCTTTGCGCCCGTGGCAATCTCGGGAAGGCAGTTACGTTTTCGCCGGAAGTGCCCAATTATCCGGCCAAGTACTGCGAGATTCCCACGTCGCTTCGCTCCTCGGAATGACACGTCAAGCGAGTGCAGCGGTGCACCAGTGCCTTTCTGCCGTTGAATGCTCCCCCTACTGGGCGGTCACTGACCGCCGCTACATTTTCCTCTCGTCCGGCGGGTTGTGCAGGGATCGCCGCTGCGGACGCAACCGGCCTATCCATCCTGACCGATACTCTGTACATCATGCAGGCACGCAGCCGGGCCATTCCGATTCTTTTCCCGCAGCCTGTTTTTCCTGTTGCTTTTTCCGCGTTTTTCCGGCATAATATAGGCATCTACTATTGAGAAAGGCGGAAGGTTCCCATGGAGCTTCTGAAGGAACGGATCCGGAAGGAAGGCAAGATCCTGCCCGGAAACATTGTGAAGGTGGATGGTTTCCTGAATCATCGCATCGACGTACCACTGATGGAGCAGATCGCGCAGGAATTCAGGCGCGTGTTTGCCGGCAAGGACATCACCCTTGTGCTGACGGCCGAAGCCAGCGGCATCGCCCTGGCCACGATCTGCGCGCAGGCCTTCGGCGTGCCGATGGTGTTCGCCAAGAAGGCCAAGAGCGACAACATCGAGGGCGGCCTCTATCAGAGCGATATTCTTTCCTATACCTATAAGAAGAAGGTCACGCTGCTCGTCTCCAAGGAGTGGCTCAGTGCCTCGGACAAGGTCCTCATCATCGATGACTTCATGGCGCGCGGTGAGGCCATGCGCGGCCTGTGCGACATCGTGAGGGAGGCCGGGGCCGAGCTCGTCGGCATCGGCGTCGCGGTGGAAAAGGGCTTCCAGCACGGCGGCGACCGCCTGCGCGAGGCCGGTATCCCGCTGCATTCGCTCGCCATCATTGAGAGCGCAGACGAAAACGGCTTTGTCTTCCGGGAGGAATGAGCATGGAAACGATTCTCGTTCTGGACTTCGGCGGGCAGTATAACCAGCTCATCGCCCGCCGTGTCCGTGAGTGCAATGTATACTGCGAGGTCAAGCCCTACACGACCCCGCTGGAGGAGCTCAAGGCCATGCAGCCCAAGGGCTTTATCTTCACCGGCGGCCCGAACAGCGTCTATGATGCCGCCTCCCCGAAGGTCGATCCCGCCATCTTCACGTTGGGCGTGCCGGTCCTCGGCATCTGCTACGGCTGCCAGCTCATGGCCCAGACGCTCGGCGGTGAGGTCACGGCCGCGCAGGACAGCACGGCCCGCGAATACGGCCGCACGGAGACGCACTTCTCCCCCTGCCGCCTGTTCGAGGGCCTGCCCGAGCAGAGCGTCACCTGGATGAGCCACGGCGACTTCATCGCCCGCCTGCCCGAGGGCTTCCGCGCCTGTGCCGTCACGGAGCATTGCCCCACCGGCGCCATCGCTGACGAGGCCCGCGGCTTCTACGGCGTGCAGTTCCACCCGGAGGTCAACCACACCGAGCATGGTCAGGATATGATCCGCAACTTCCTCTACCGCGTCTGCGGCTGCACCGGCACTTGGAACATGGGCGACTATATGCGCTCCTCCATCGCCGCCATCCGCGAGAAGGTCGGCAGCGGCAAGGTCCTGCTGGCCCTGTCCGGCGGCGTGGACAGCTCCGTTGCCGCCGCGCTCATCGCAGAGGCCGTCGGCGATCAGCTCACCTGCGTCTTCGTCGACCACGGCCTGATGCGCAAGAACGAGGGCGACGAGGTCGAGGCCGCGTTCCGGAAGTGGGATCTGCACTTCGTCCGCGTCGATGCCGAGGCCCGCTTCCTCGGCAAGCTTGCCGGGGTCACGGAGCCGGAGCGCAAGCGCAAGATCATCGGTGAGGAATTTATCCGCGTCTTTGAAGACGAGGCCAAGAAGATCGGGCGCGTCGACTATCTCGCCCAGGGCACGATCTACCCCGACGTCATCGAGTCCGGCGCGGGCGATGCTGCCGTCATCAAGAGCCACCACAACGTTGGCGGCCTGCCTGACTTCGTCGACTTCAAGGAGATCATCGAGCCGCTGCGCCTGCTGTTCAAGGACGAGGTCCGCCAGCTCGGCCGCGAGCTCGGCCTGCCGGAATATCTGGTCATGCGCCAGCCCTTCCCCGGCCCCGGCCTTGCCATCCGCGTCCTCGGCGAGATCACGCGCGAGAAGCTCGATACCCTGCGCGATGCCGACGCCATCTTCCGCGAGGAGCTGGCAAACGCAGGCCTCGCCTACAGCGTCAGCCAGTATTTCGCCGTGCTGACGAATATGCGCTCCGTCGGTGTCATGGGCGACAGCCGCACCTACGACTACACCCTCGCCCTCCGCGGCGTCACCACCACCGACTTCATGACCGCCGATTGGGCTCGTATCCCCTACGACGTCCTCGACCGCACCTCCGCCCGCATCGTCAATGAGGTCCCCCATATTAACCGCATCGTCTACGATATCACCAGTAAACCCCCAGCGACGATTGAGTGGGAATGATTGCATCCCGGAAAAAGCCCAGTCATACCAAGGCTTTTTCGCCATGAGTGCCCGCTGTGGCAACAAAATGGCAACATTATTTGAATTATTGCGATAACAAAAAGCGCTATCTGATTTGAAGCCAAGTCAGATAGCGCTTTTTTCTATTGTTTTTTAATCAGCCTTCAGCCGGTCTTTGAACGCCTCCACCAGCGCATCGCTGAGCTGCTGGGACGGCACTTTCACATAGCCGGAGGTTTCATCGTATTTCGGGTAGTTATAACGCCATTTGTCGTAGTCCTCCCGGTTGATTTCGCCATTGCGGAGCCTTTCCGCCTGTTCCGCCCACGCAGTGAGCATTTCGGATAGCTCGGCAGCGCCCTTCCCCTTGCGGGGATCAACACGCAGAAAAACGCCGTTCTCGCCGGTTTCTACCGTCAATCCGTAGCGATCCTCCAAGGTAAACAGGGTGTGCATCAAGCCGAGATAACTGTCAATATCCGGCACGGACAGTGCCAGCGGCGACACCCCCAACGCACCGGCAAGGCTCTCCGCCAGCTCCGCCTTGGGCGTTCTGCTGCCGGACTCATACTGCGCCATACGGATGTCGGCAGTCTTTTCCGGAAAGCCGACCACCTGCCCCAAGTATTTTTGTGTCATTCCCCGCAGATTGCGGAAAAAGCGAATTCTCTCACCGATTGCCATAGCGATTACGCTCCTCGTTTTGATACTGTGCAATCAGTATAGCATATAGATTTAAGTTGTGTCAAGATAGCAAAAGCAAAAAAGCTAAATATTTTTCGGTAAGTCTCTTGACAATAGCAAATTCGTTTAGTATAATGACTATAGCAAATAGCGTTAAGCTTTTGCGAACAACAGAATATCCGTCGTGCGTCACGGTAATGGCGTACCCGCTCGGGCAAATCGGAATGCGGCCAGAAAGTTCTCCGACAATAAACAAGAAAATTATATGCAAACGAAAGGGGTGATGAAGTGGAAAACACAAGCTTTATGAGAGTGGAGGAAGTGGCGCAGGAACTGGGTGTTTCCAAATCCTATGCCTACAAGATCGTGCAAAAGCTGAATGAAGAGCTGAAAAGCAAAGGCTTTCTCACGATTTCAGGACGAGTCAACAAACAGTATTTTATGGAGCGCACCTGTTACGGTGCAGAGAGAAAGGAGTAATCGCATTGGCAGTTTATAAGGAACCAAAAACCAACACTTGGCGGGTCATTTATCGGTACACAGATTGGAACGGAGAACGGAAGCAATCCCAGAAGCGTGGCTTTCAGACAAAACGAGAGGCACAAAGCTGGGAGCGGGAGCAGCTTAACAAATTGGGTTCCGACTTGGATATGACCTTCCGAAGCTTTGTGGAGCATTATGAGGAGGATCGGCGCAGCCGCATCAAGGACAGCACTTGGGAGAGCAAGGAGCACATCATCCGTACCAAACTGCTCCCCTATTTTGGAAAACTCAAAATGAGCAGCATCACCCCGCAGCAGATCGTTCGGTGGCAGAATGAGCTAATCAACTATCGTGACAAGGACGGGGTGCCCTACTCACCGGTGTATCTTAAAAGCATCCAGAACCAGATCAGCGCAATTTTCAATCACGCCGTCAGGTACTACAACCTGAAGGAAAATCCCTGCAAAAAAGCCGGGAGTATGGGCAAGAAGAAAAATCGTGAAATGGCTTTCTGGACCAAGGAGGAGTATCTGCAATTCATTGAAGCAATGATGGACAAGCCGCTGTCTTTTTATGCTTTTGAGATGCTTTACTGGTGCGGCATTCGTGAGGGGGAGCTACTGGCGCTGACCCCGGCAGATTTTGACCTTGATAAACGCACAGTCACGATCAACAAGACATTTCAGCACACCGGCGGGAAAGACATCATCACGCCGCCAAAAACAGAAAAGAGCAATCGCACAATTACGATGCCACGCTTTCTGGCAGATGAGATGCAGGAGTATTTGAAGATGCAGTATGACATTGTCCTAGATGACCGGATGTTCCCAGTCACAAAAAGCTATCTGTATCGGGAAATGCAGCGTGGCTGTAAGGAAACCGGCGTAAAACGCATCCGAATCCACGATTTACGACACAGTCACATCAGCCTTTTGATTGACCAAGGTTTTTCTGCGGTTGCTATTGCCGACCGGGTAGGCCACGAGAGTATTGATATTACCTACAACTATGCACATCTGTTTCCTTCTAAGCAGGCAGAAATGGCGGATAAGCTGGATATGGAAAGGGGTATTTAAGATGTCATTGAAGAACAGGGACGAGCATAATCGCTGGCGCAGCAAAACGGTTGCTTTTCGGGTATCGCCGGAGGAAGATGCCCAAATCGAACGCTATGTGCAGCTCTCCGGGCTGACCAAGCAGGACTATATCACCCGGCGGCTCACCCACAAGGATGTAGTGGTGCAGGGCAATCCCAGAGTTTTCAAGGCGCTGCGGAATCAGCTTGCTGCGGTGTTGGAAGAATTACGCCGGATAGAAGCCGGTAAAGATGTAGATTTGGAGCTTTTGGACTTGATCGAAATGATAGCCGATATTCTCGGCGGAATGAAGGAGGAATTTGAATGACCAACGAAAAAGAAATGACCGCTCCCGTTGTATCTGTTGGCGCAGATACGGAGCAGTCATCCCAAAACCTCACTGATAATAGTTTAACCGATTTTGACCCGGATTTCAAGGGGGCTGACGACGATTTATACCGAGAAATTCAAAGAAGGATGGCTCCGGACTATCTGGAAACGGTGTCTATGGCCACCCTCTATGATACGGACTTTGAAGGGCAGGAACCGCTGATCGACGGCCTGCTGTACCGAGGCGCCTACTTACTGGCCGGTTCCCCGAAAGTGGGAAAAAGCTTCCTGATGGCCCAGCTTGCCTATCAGGTCAGCACCGGCCTGTCCTTGTGGGGCTACAAGGTGCGGAAAACGGGCGTTCTTTACTTTGCGCTGGAAGATAACTATGCCCGCTTACAGCGGAGACTATTCCGAATGTTCGGCGCAGAAGCGGCTGAAAATCTGTATTTTGCCACCCACTGTAAAACAGCCAACAGCGGTCTGGAGGATCAGATTCGCAGCTTTATGAAAGAGCATCCCAACACCGGGCTGATCATCATCGACACTCTGAAACGGGTGCGGGAGATTGGCGGAGCGGATTATAGCTACAGCAGCGACTATGACATTGTGTCCCGGCTGAAGGCCGTTGCCGACAGCTACAAGGTGACAATGATAATCGTTCACCATACCCGCAAATTGGAGGCGGATGACAAATTCGATATGATCGCCGGGACCAATGGTCTGCTGGGTGCGGCGGACGGTGGCTTTGTCCTCAGCAAGGAGAAACGCACCTCCAATGCGGCGGTGCTGGATGTCACCGGTAGAGATCAGGAGGATCAGCGGCTGCACCTGAACAAAAATCCCGAAACTCTGGTATGGGAGTTGGAGAGCGTTGAAACGGAGCTTTGGCAGGAGCCGCCGGATCCGTTTCTGGAAAGCATCGCAGCATTTCTTTCTTCGGCGGGTGAACGCTGGGAGGGCACAGCATCCGAGCTGTGCAGCCTGCTGAATCTGGACTGCAAGCCCAATGTGCTATCCCTTCGGCTGAGCATCGGCTCTGTGCGGCTGCTGCGAGATCACGATATTCACTACAAGGCAAGCCGCAATCACGGTGGACGCAAAATCACCCTGTGGAAGGAGATTGAAGTGGACAGCGTGTCAAAGGGTGACGACCGTGACGGTCTTTTGGTGGGTAGCGGCGAGGCCTAAAACATTGTCACTACCGTCACGGTTTGTCACGCTTTGAAGTTTCGGCAAGCCGTGCGGCTGCCCTTTTCAAAGGGCATTGAGCACTGG
>ERZ856578.2114-NODE-2114-length-34097-cov-31.018665_pt1 | contig 34097 bp, 23 predicted proteins | sample MGYA00514384_ERZ856578 | MGnify/ENA primary metagenome ERZ856578 (study PRJEB29103, sample SAMN06111958) | human gut metagenome | biome: human gut; feature: ankylosing spondylitis patient; material: healthy_person | host: Homo sapiens | place: China:Hangzhou... | reverse complement strand
TGGAATGGAATCGGTACGGATTCGGTCGATGTACATCTGTATACCAATATGGATGAGGTGGAATTGTTCCTGAATGGCAAAAGCCTGGGTAAAAAGACGGTTGAAAAGTTTGATATTCCAGCTTGGCGTGTTAAATATACCCCGGGTAAGCTGTTGGCCAAAGGGAAGAAGAACGGAAAGAAATACACCGAGTTGGTCGAAACTACCGGAAATCCGGCTTCCTTGCAACTGGTCAGTGAAAACGGTACTTCTATCCAGGGTGATGGTAACGACGTTGCTATCATTACCGTAAAAGTGTTGGATGCCAAAGGACGTGTAGTACCTACTGCTGAAAACGGAATTCATTTCGATGTCCGTAACGGCAAGATTCTGGGAGTGGGTAATGGTAATCCTTGTAGTCAGGAACCGGATGTCTTCCCTGCCGGAAGCGATGTACATCGGAATGCATTTAACGGCTATGCCCAGGTACTTGTCACCAGTGACCGTTCCGGACAACCGATCGAATTGACTGCTGTATCGGAAGGGTTGAAAGAGAGTAAGATTATTGTAGAAGTAACCAAATAAAATAGGCAATCACATGAAAAGCAAACTGAAAAGTATCGTGTTACTGGCCGCTCTCTCTATGGGCGGCCTGACGGCACAAACGTACGACTATCCGTTTCGTAATCCGGACCTTCCGTTGGATGTCCGGGTACAGGATATCATTTCCCGTCTGACGCTGGAAGAAAAAGTCCAGTTGATGAAACATGCCGCCCCGGCTGTTCCCCGTTTGGGTATTCCTGCTTATAACTGGTGGAACGAAGCGTTGCATGGCGTGGCTCGTACGAAGGAAAAGGTGACTGTTTTCCCGCAGGCGATCGGTATGGCTGCCACCTTCGACACGGAAGCCCTTCAAAAGATGGGAGATATGACCTCTTCGGAAGGACGTGCCCTGTTCAATGAAGACCTGAAAGCAGGCAAGACCGGCGAAATCTATCGTGGACTGACTTATTGGACTCCGAATATCAATATCTTCCGTGATCCCCGCTGGGGACGTGGACAGGAAACCTATGGCGAGGACCCGTACCTGACAGCCAAAATGGGTTCGGCGATCGTCCACGGCCTGGAAGGAAATAATCCGGAGTATCTGAAGTCGGTGGCTTGTGCTAAACATTATGCCGTACACAGCGGTCCTGAACACAACCGCCATTCTTATGACGCCCGTGTTTCCATGTATGACCTTTGGGATACTTACTTGCCCGCTTTCCGGGAACTGGTGACTAAAGCGAAGGTACATGGTGTGATGTGCGCCTATAACCGTTTCGAAGGAACTCCCTGTTGCGGGCATAACGAGTTATTGCAGGATATTCTTCGTAACCAGTGGAAGTTCGACGGATATGTGACGTCCGACTGCTGGGCGGTCAGTGATTTTGCCAAGTATCATAAAACACATAGCAACGATACGGAAGCCGTAGCCGATGCCGTTCTGAACGGTACAGACCTTGAATGCGGTAATCTTTATCAGAAATTGCAGCAAGGGGTGGAGAAAGGCTTGATCTCCGAGAAAGATATCAATGTATCTTTGGCTCGCCTGTTCGAAATCCAGTTTAAGCTGGGTATGTACGATCCTGCTGACCGCGTGCCTTATGCATCTATCGGTCGTGAAGTGATCGAATGTGATGCCCACAAAAAGCATGCCTATGAGATGGCGCAGAAATCAATGGTGTTATTGAAGAATAATAAGAATATCCTGCCGTTGAATGCCTCCAAGATCAAACGTATCGCCCTGATCGGTCCGAATATGGATAATGGCAGCACGCTGTTGGCTAACTATTTTGGTACGCCGAGCGAAATCATTACCCCGTATAAGAGTTTGCAGAAACGCTTTGGTAACAGTATTCAGATCGATACGCTGACAGGTGTCGGTATTGTTCAGAAACTGGAAGGTGCTCCTTCTTTTGCCCAGGTGGCTGCTCAGGCGAAAAAAGCAGACATTATCATTTTCGTGGGTGGTATCAGCGCTGATTACGAAGGCGAAGCCGGTGATGCCGGAGCTGCCGGTTACGGTGGGTTTGCCAGCGGTGACCGTACAACGATGAAACTGCCTCCCGTGCAGACCGAACTGATGAAGGAACTGAAAAAGACGGGCCGTCCGCTAATCCTGGTCAATATGTCCGGTTCCGTGATGAGCTTCGACTGGGAGAGCCGCAATGCCGATGCGATCCTGCAAGCCTGGTACGGCGGACAAGCTGCCGGCGATGCCATTACCGATGTTCTCTTTGGCGACTATAACCCGGCCGGCCGTATGCCGTTGACTACCTATATGAATGACGAGGATCTTCCGGATTTCGAGGATTATTCGATGGCAAACCGTACGTATCGTTATTTCAAAGGCGATGTAAGATATCCGTTCGGCTATGGCTTGAGTTATACTACCTTCGGGTATGCTCCTTTGCAGAATGCCTCCACCGTCAAGACCGGAGAAAGCATTCAGGTAACGACAACAGTGACCAATACCGGTAAACGGGATGGCGATGAAGTGGTTCAGCTATATGTCTCTCATCCCCAGAACGGAAATACCCGTGTCCCGCTACGTGCCTTGAAAGGCTTTAAACGTATTCATCTGAATAAAGGCGAAAGCCGGACAGTAACTTTTACGCTTTCTCCGGAAGAGTTGGCATTAGTAGATGACAAAGGTAATCTGGTGCAGAAAGAAGGTCCGGTAGAGTTATATATCGGCGGCGGCCAGCCTTATAAATCGGAAGGTAGCTTCGGGGAACTGAAGATCGAAGGAGAACCGTATGTGGTGTATTAAGCATATTAATATAATAGTAGTAAGTTTAGCTGTTAGCCTGTTGATGACCGGATGTGATCGTCAACAGGCCAATGCCTTACAAAAACAGGCGGAGGCAATCATCTGCAAGCATACGATTCGTTTTACCGAACCTCCGAAACGGATTCCTAACCGAAATTCGGTAGATGCCCCTTTACTGGGGAATGGCTTTACGGGGGTAGCACTGGCGGGATCTCCCGAAGCACAGACCTTTTACGTAGCCAGAAACGATTTCTGGCGGTTGAAGTCGGCTTTAGATGAATCCTATCCGTTGGTATTGGGCAAAATAGAGTTGTCGATGCCTGATTTGGAAGGAGCTTCTTATCTCGTGGAACAACAGTTGTATGATGCTACAACGACTGCCCGGTTTACAAAAGAGAATCGGTCTGTATCTTATAAAACATATGTGTCGGCTACTGAAGATTTGTTGGTTGTCGAGTTGGAAATGGATGGAGAAGGCAGTATAGAAGGTCATGTAAACCTGTCTTTACCCGGAGAGAAAGAAATCATAAATAAACCGCCATTGGAACGAGTCTTTCCTGATGAACGGGAAGTCGGTATAACTAAAGAGGGCGTTCTCTATCTATGGCGGGCTTTTGAAGATTCTGTCGATATTCCAACCAAAGCGGCTATGGCTTTGCGTATGGACCGGTCTTCGGATGGAAGTTTTGTTTTGGAACCGGGCAAACCGTTGCGCATGGTCTGTGCTTTTTCAAGTAACTTTAAAAGTAATGACTGTGTCTCAGATGTTATCGGGCGTGTATCCGACTCTTCTTCTTCTCATCTGAAAGAAGTTAAAAAGCATCATCAGGAATGGTGGAAGGATTATTGGCAAAAGTCTTTTGTCAGTATCCCCGATTCAGTAATAGAAAAGCAATATTATCTGTCCCTGTACGGAACAGCATCTTGTAGTCGTGATAAGGAGTTTGCTTCTCCCATTTTTGGTACTTGGATTACTCGTGAGCGTCCGAATTGGAACGGTGATTATCATTTGAACTATAATCACATGGCTCCTTATTATGCGTTGTTTTCTTCCAATCGTTTGGAACAGGCAGAGCCTTACATGAATACGATGCTGGCACAGATACCTCGTGGTAATTATTATTCGGAAAAGATAACCGGTATTCCCGGTGGCATCTTGTTACCCGTAGGTGCCGGTCCGTTGGGTATTGAAACAACCCGGCGTTCTCCTTTTATGGATACCTATTTTAAAGGTTGGATCGATGGCAACTTGGTAGAAGATGAGGGGTTCTTTATGGGACAGAAGAGTAACTCGGCGTATGCAGTTGTCAATATGTCGATGCAGTTCTACCGGACTTGGGATAAAGCTTATGCCCAAAAGGTATATCCGTTCGTGAAAGGTGTTGCTACTTTTTGGGAAAAGTATTTAGCGTTGGAAGGTGACCGGTATGTGATCTATAATGACGCTATCCATGAAGGTACGGTTGGAACAATGAACCCGATTCTGTCTTTAGGGTTGGTTCGAATGGTAATGCGAACCGTTTCCGACATGAGTGTTTTTCTGGGAATAGATAAAGACAAACGAGAGCAATGGAAGTTTATCAGTGAACATATTTCTGACTATCCGTTACAGGAGCGGGATGGTAAAACCGTCTTTCGTTATACAGAGAAAGGAGTTGATTGGTGGGGAGACAATACACTGGGTATCCAGCATATTTATCCGGCAGGTCAGATCGGCTTAAACAGTGACCCGGAACTATTGAAGATAGCACATAATACAGTCGACGAAATGCAGCGTTGGCTGGATTTCAACGGAAGTAACAGCTTCTTTCCGGCAGCAGTGCGGATAGGTTATGATCCGGACAGTATTCTGGTTCATTTGAATGCTTACTCCTGTCATACGTATCCGAACGGGTTTCGGTTGGATAATCCGCATGGCATAGAGAACTGGAGTACGGTTCCCAACACGATCAATGAGATGCTTTGTATGGGGCATCAGGATCTTGTTCGTGTTTTCCCGGTCTGGCCTCGTGATAAAGACGCTTCATTCTATCAGATCCGGGTGGAGGGGGCTTTTCTGGTTTCCGGCGAATTGAAAAGTGGCGAGGTTACTTCCCTCGCTATACTCAGTGAACAAGGGAGACCTTTGAGTTTGTTGAATCCATGGAAGCATAAGAAGGTCCGGATGAAAGTTTGGCAATCAGACCGGTTACTGGAAGAAAAAGAGTTGGAAGGCGAAATATTTCATATGGAAACCTTACCAGGTGCAAGTTATTCGTTTATAGTAAGTAATTGATTGAGATTTTTTAGTCTTGCAGGTGTACCGTTTATTTTGATATCTGTTTTAAAACGGTCCCTGCAAGCTTTATCTTTTTATCTATTTCTGATAGGTATCTTGTTTATTTGGTTATTTTTGCGAAATGAAGAAACTATACAATCATGATCATTAATGAAAGAACATTCAAAGATGCATATAATGACTATTTTGAAATTATATGCCGCTTTCTGAATTACTATACCCGCGATTATCAGGTAATAGAAGAGGTGGTGCAGGATGTTTTTGTCTGCTTATGGGAAGACTACGAAGGAAAAGAAATACAATACATCAAGACTTTTTTATATAACAGTGCCCGTAACCGGATGCTGAATTATTTACGTGATGAAGAGAACCATACTGTATTATTAGAGAAATGGGCACGTATCGAATTAGAAAAGAACGAATCGGTTGATTGTGTAGACCGTGAGTTGTTTTATCAATTACTACAAGCTGCCATCGAGTCGTTACCTGAAAAATGTCGGGAGATATTTATCCTGAGCCGGGAAGAACAATTAAGTTACAAAGAAATAGCACAAGTAAAAGAGATTTCTATAAAGACTGTCGAGAACCAAATGGGGATTGCCTTAAAAAAGGTACGTGAATATATTGCGTCCCATTCGGACGAAGCGATGGTGATCGTGTTGCTATCTCTTCTTAATAAATGAAACCAAACATCCATAAGGGGATTTCGTTTTTATAGGCATATTCTATGTCATCTTTCACCACATATCCCTTGGTTGCATTTTTTATCTGTACCTGTTTTTTGTTTCGCCCACCAACTTCGAATGTACGTCCGTCAATTTCAAAATCGCTTATAGGGGATGATGTGACGAAGTGCCTTACACGCATCCAAGCAAAGAAGACGGTTTCACGAATATTTCCAATATCTGGTGTCATGTCGGACAACATATAGGCGATATCTGAATTATTAAGATAGACTTTATCTATCTTTTCCAATAATTTTAGGCCATTGGCTTTTTCGCGAAGCAGATTTATGAGTCCGGCTTTTTCCAGATAGAGCAGATAGTCGGGCAGTGTGTTCCGACTGATTTCAAGGTCACGTTCCAATTTGGTGTAGTTAGGCTTGAATGGAACGCTTTGGGCAAGTGCATAAAGTAATTTTTTCAACTTAAAAGCCGATGCAACATTCATTTCTGCAAACTGAGGAATGTCTGTTTCCACCATAAGTTTCACGACACTGCTTAATCGCAGACGATACTCCGTCTCTGTGAAAAAAGGGTAATAGCCCGCTTGCAGATAACTTTTAAAAAGTTTAAGAGGACGTTCTATTTCATAAGGGAACAGTACTTTTCCAGCTAATATATCGGATAAAGAATAGGCAGGTAACTGCCATCCTTGAGTCAGATTAATGTATTCTCTGAAAGAGAGGCCGGGCAGGTTGTACTCCACTTTCCTTCGACTTAAATCAGCACCGCCTTTTTCCAAATCAAGAATGGACGACCCTGTGTAGACGACATGCAGACCGGGTATTTGGTCGTAGATGTTTTTTATCTCTGTCGACCATCCTTTGTATTTATGTATTTCATCTATGAAAAGTTTTTTCCCACCTTGTGTATAGAACAGATAGGCTAAATCGAAAAGTCGATGATTGGTAAAATAAAAGTCATCAGCGGTAACATAAAGCACTTCTTCAGGATTCTCGTACTTTTTGATGTGTTGAAGCAATAACGTAGTTTTGCCCACACCTCTTGAACCGACAATGGCTATCAATCTGCTATCCCAGGCAATTTGATCATGCAGGAAGCGGATGAAATCGGTAGAAGTCAGTTCTAATTGGAGACGGAAATTTCTATATAAGTTTTGCATATTAGCTATCATTTAGGCTTTTATTTGCTACAAAGATAATAAATTGCACGATGCATTGTGCTGTTTTTGTGAAAAACTGCACGGTGTATCGTGCAATTTATGCTAATTATTGCCTGCTGGAAGGTGCAGTAAAAAATATTTCAAATCCCTTTGGGGGTATTAGGGGACATTATGTGTCAACTAATAAAAGAAACGGAAAATGAACGAACGACAAATACCATATGAACTACTAGCCAAGTATTTATCCCGGCAATGTACACAGGCAGAACTGGAAGAGGTAAATCGTTGGTTGAACGAAGATGCCGAACATCCTCTTCTGCTGGAAAAGCTGAAGAGGCAATGGGAAGCAGTTCAGGTGGATGCCTCTGTCTTTGTGATACCGGATAAAGCAGCGGTATGGAATAAGGTACAGGCACGTATCCGCGATAAGGCAAAGCAGGTTCCGATGTATTCCCGTTCATTGTTGATACGTGTTTCATCGGTTGCGGCTTTTATTGCTTTGGTTTTGGGCTTTTCACTCTCTTTTTTATTAAATGGCCAGAAAGAATCCTGGCAGGCTTCTCAGTTTGAAAATGTGGTTATGGCACCTTCCGGACAGAAAACACAACTGGTGCTTCCTGACGGCACACTCGTTTGGTTGAACTCCGGTTCGCGTTTGTCTTATAATTATCAATATAGTACAAAAGATCGTGTGGTCTATTTGGAAGGGGAAGCTTTCTTTGATGTGAAGAAAGATACGCAATATCCTTTTATTGTAAAAGCAGGGGCAGTTGATGTGAAAGTACATGGTACAGCATTTAATGTCAGTGCGTATGCCGACGAAGATGATATAATGGTGGCTTTGCTTCGGGGTAAAGTGAGCTTGTTGTCTGCAACAGATCAAAAGTTATTAGCTTATTTATCTCCGGATCAGGAAGCCACAGTTTCCAAAAGAAGTTTATCCTGTCGGGTCGAATCCTGTGATGCGAGCATAGAATCCAGTTGGCATCATAATCTATTGAAGTTTGATGGTACACCGGCAAAAGAGGTATGGAAGAAATTAGAGCGTTGGTATGGAGTGGATATTGCATTGTCGAACGTGTCTCCTTCTCAGGCTTATTGGTTCACTATTAAAACGGAATCATTGACAGAATTGTTGGAGATGATCAATAAGATCACTCCGATAGAGTATAAATTAGACGGAAAGGAGGTGACGATCAGATATAAGTAGACTTTTTTCAAATACAACGTGTCTAGCCTTATGCGTAAAAGGCACAGAGACCCCTAATCTCCATGCCTTTTGAATTATATATACTTGTAGGTTTATTAAGCTCACGTGAGCTTAATAAAGAGTTGATATATAAAGGCAAAGATATAGATATTTATTTATAATCTTAAAGCTATACTCATGTTTAAGTTAAATTGGAAATTATTTCCGGTATTAGCTGCATTTGGTGCATGTAATATTGCGTATGCACAAGCAGAAAAGCTGGATTTGGTTGTAAAGAACAAAACATTAAAACAGTTCATTACACAAATAGAGAAAGAAACGGAATATACTTTTATGTTGGACCAAACGGTTGACCAGAATCAAAAGATCACAGTTGATAGCCAGCAGGAAAGTTTGGATGCTATTTTGGCGAAGGCTTTTGCCGGAAAACAAATTAGTTACGAAATTGTTGGTAAACAGATTATTTTGAAATTACCACGTACTACCCAAACGAATCAGACCAAGAAAATTACCGGAGTAATTAAAGATCAAAACGGGGAACCGGTTATTGGGGCGAATGTGTCTGTTAAAGGAACGACTATTGGTACAATTACGGATGTTGACGGTAACTTTACATTGGAGGTACCGGAAGACGCAAGCATTCAAGTTTCTTATATAGGTTATGTTTCTCAGGAAATCAAAGCTGGAAATAAAACTCAGTTAGATATTTTATTGAAAGAAGATACGCAAGCTTTGGATGAAGTTGTTGTCGTAGGGTACGGAACACAAAAGAAAGTGAATTTGACAGGGTCTATTACAGCGATTAAAACTGAAGAATTAGAGAATATTCCTGTGTCAAATCTTTCCAATGCTTTGGCTGGACGTGCTCCAGGTGTGACTATTACGAATAATTCAGGTTTTGCTGGTGCATCCTCTTCTATTCGTATTCGTGGAAGTTTTGGAGAACCGTTGTATGTAATCAATGGCATTATCCGTGATAAAACAGCCTTCGATGCATTAGACCCGAATGAAGTGGAAAGTATCAATATTTTGAAAGATGCAGCAAGTGCGTCTATTTATGGTTCAAAGGCTGGTAATGGAGTTGTGTTGGTAACAACGAAAAAAGGTTCAGTGCAGAAACCTGTGTTCCAATATAAAGCATCTTATACAACAGCTAATACAACTCGGCCATTACAGGATTTTAGTGCTACGGATGAATTGATATTTGCGAATAGAGCGGCTACCTATCGGAACAGTTTAAAAGAAAATCCCGATCCTAATTTCCAAGTACCTTATGGTCCGGATGTATTTGAATATTTCAAGGATAAAAGTTATAATGTAAATGATTTAATTTGGCAGAATCCTTGGAATCAAGAACATAATGTAAGTGTAAATGGGGGGAAATGAAAGGATTACCTATTATATGATGTTGGGATATCATGGAGAAGAAGGCTCTTATGAGAATACCAACTATAATCGGTATAACTTCCGTTCAGATATCACAACTAAAATTACAGATGCTTTTAAAGTAAACTTTAACGTAAGTGGTAATGAACGAGACTATAAACGTTTCTATTGGCCTTATGACTGGGATCCGGAAAGTATGACGTTGTCTGATTTTTATCGAACAACATTTAATCACTCTCGCTTACGCCCGGAATATGTAGATGAGTTTGGTAATCCTTCTGATAAAAGAACTGAGTACCCTGTAAACAGAATTGCAGAAATGGTATTTGGAGATGGATATGAAAAGACAAGAGCTCGTAATTTGGAAGCTATTTTGCGGTTTGATTTAGATCTGGATAAGTATGTGAAAGGACTTAGTACAGCAGTGATTGGTCAATACAATGCGGGGGATAAAAACAGAAAACGTTTTGCTCCGTTTTTGAAGTGGTACAACTTCCAAAGTGATATTGATAACGTTTTTAAACCAGCTCCGGTTGATCCAAATCAGATGAGTATTCATAATTTAGGTAGCTCTTATGAAAATATCCAAGAAAATGTATGGTTGGATCAATCGTATCAGTTTAACTGGATGGTAAACTATAATCGTTCTTTTGGAAAGCATCAGGTTTCTGGTATGATGGCTTATGAAATTGCGAAATCAACAAGAAAAAACTTGACAGGTTCAGCAGAAAATTTATTAACATCATCTATTGACCAAATCTTTGTATCTTCTTCTGATGTGATTCACCGGAATTTTGATGGATATGAAGAGGAGTCTTCCCGTCTCTCTTGGGTTGGCCGTTTTAACTATAATTACGATGATCGTTATATCGCAGAGTTCTCGTTTCGCCAAGATGGTAATAGCAAGTTTGGTTCCGGTCAACGATGGGGTTTCTTCCCCTCTTTCTCTTTAGGATGGCGTATTTCTAATGAAGAATTTATGAAGCCGATAGAATGGCTTAGTAATTTGAAATTGAGAGGATCTTACGGTACAACGGGTGATGATACGGATACTAGTGTCAGTGATGGCGTTTTGGCTCCTTTCGGTTGGAGAGATAAATTTAAATCGGCTACAGGTTATATGTTTGGAAGTAACTACTTTCCCGGTATTGCTGTTGGTGCTACCCCAAATCCTTATTTGACATGGGCAACCTTGAAAGTGTATGATGCCGGCATTGATTATGGATTCTTGAATAATTCATTGGTTGGTGAATTTGACTTTTTCCATAAAAAGAAAACAGATATTTTGCAACAGCGTGTTGCCTCTGTTCCTGATACATACGGTCGTAGTAAAGCTGCTGAAAACTTTGCAGAACAACAGTGGACAGGTTTTGAAATGTCGTTGCGTTACAGCAATCATATCGGTAACGTGAACTATTCTGTGAACGCTAACATGGGGTATGTGAAGGATAAATGGACGAAGTTTGACGAACCGGAAAATTTGTCGGGATGGAAAAGCCGTATTGGATATCCGAATGATTTCTTAAAAGGATATGTTTGTGAAGGAATCATTCGTACACAAGAACAACTGGATGCACTGCCTGAAGGATTTACCCAGTTTGGTAAGAAACCACGTTTGGGACAGCTTTTATATAAAGATATAAGAGGTACTAATGAAGAATGGGGTGCTGATGGAAAAGTGGATTCTAATGACTGGGACTATCTTTCTCGTAAGGCAAAGCCACGTATTAACTACGGTTTCGGATTCAGTGTAGAATGGAAAGGATTATCTATTGATGCCTTGTTCCAGGGTGTAGGAGGATATGATCGAATGATTAAAACCAATAATGGTGATGGTGTATTCCAATCTGAAGCCCGTCCTTATTTTGAATTGTGGGCTGGAGATGTTTGGACACCGGAAAATACGAATGCTAAGTATCCGGCTGCTACTGGTGAATGGTCTGAAGATTATGGAGCTGCAGGTTCTACTTTTTGGATTAGAAATGGTGCTTATTTGCGTTTGAAAAATTTGAATATCGCTTACACTTTGCCTAAACAATGGTATCAGAATTGGGGGTTGTCACAGGTACAGGTGTTTGGAAATGGTACGAACTTATTTAGTATAGACGGCATGGATGAAATGGATCCGGAACAGGAAAAATTAGATTCTTATCCGATTATGCGGACATTTACTGTCGGGTTGAATGTTAACTTTTAATATGATTGACGATGAAGAATTATTTTAAATATATATGTTTGTCACTGGTATTGACCGGAATGGCCGGAATGACCAGTTGTGATGTGTTGGATATAAATGATTATCAAAGTTATAGTCCGGATAATGTTTGGAATGACCAAAAGTTATCCGAAGCCTATTTGTCGAATTTATATTCTATCTCTTTTTCTGGTTGGCCTGTAAATAGTGGTATGTATGCGGATGAGACAAGTGGTATCATGGGTGTGGATTATGTAATGCCTAATAACAATAATTTTAAATATTGGCCTTACGATAAGATTTATAAAATAAACTTGATGCTGGAAGGTTTGGATGAGGGGGCTTTGAAAGAAGATTTGAAGGTAAAACTGAGAGGGGAAGCACTCTTTTTACGTGCTTACCATTATTTCAAAGCGTTGATTCATCATGGAGGTATTCCTTATATTACCACTGTTCAGGAACAAGGAGTGGATGATCTTTATGTCTCTCGTAATTCGTCGGCAGAATGCTTTGACTTATTAGTGAAAGATTTGGATGAAGCGATAAAAAATCTACCGGAGCGAAACACGGGAAATGATTATGGACATATTGATGCTTCTGCAGCTTTGGCTTTAAAGGCAAAAGTATTGTTATATAAAGCAAGTCCACAGTTTAACCCGCAAAGTAAGTATACCAATCCATACGTAGACGAAGCGTATGAGGTGAATAAGTTGGCTTATGAAACATTGTTGCAACGTGGTTATGGCTTGTTAGATGACTATACAGATGTATTCGAAACGAAAGGTCATAAAGAAGCTGTAATTGCTGTGATTTATAATAATCCGAATAAAAAAGATGGTCGAAATGAACAGACTTGCCGTCCTATTTCACAATCAAAAGATAACACTGGTGGAGATCAGGTTATTTGGAATTTAGTAGAGGCTTATCCTATGAAAGATGGGAAAAAATTGGAGAATCAGATAAATATGCTTACGATATTCAGAACTATTGGAAAGATCGTGATCCTCGTTTTGAGGCAAGTCAAGTTTGGAATGGGGCTATTTTTGAATTGAGTGGAATTAATGGTCGTCGTCAGTATACCGTTTTTAATATTGCCGATATATATGATTCTTTCTCAATAGAGTGCCCTGCGGGTTATAACCGTACCGGTTTTTATCCTCGAAAAGGTATAATGGAGAGTCTTCCTCAGGCTGAAGTCAGAAATAATGATTTAGATTGGTTGGAAATGCGTTTTGCGGAAGTTATGTTTAATTATGCTGAAATAGCTTGTGCCAAAGGAATTACGGATATAGGCTATACCGTATTGAAACAGATTCGTGAACGTGCAGGAATTGAACCAGGAGAAGATGGCATGTATGGTTTGCAATCAGGTATGACGGCAGATGAGATGCGGATTGCATTGTTGAATGAAAAACGTATTGAGTTTGTATTTGAAGGACAACGTTTTTGGGATCTTCGTAGGAATCGTATGTTAGAACAAATTAATGGAATACATAAATATGGTTTACAAGGAGAGTACAAAGGTGAAATAACATCAGAGATACAACAAAAAGCAAATAATTATGAATTGCTTCCGGAAGATTTTACGTATAAAGTACAAGAACTGTTCTCTCCGGGCGAAAAAGCTATGTCTGTACCTGATACATATTATTTCTTTCCTATCAAACAATCTTCTATTGAACAAAACTCAAAACTGGAACAAAATAAAGATTGGGGTGGAAGTTTTAATCCGGCTTTAGAATAGTTTTCGGTTTAATTTGTAATCAAATGATGGCACCGAAGTCTGTTGGGTGCCATCTTTGGATAAATAACTTCTCTTATTTAATTTTTAATAACATGAAATTGAGGCAAATTTGTGGTGTGAGTATAATTACACTATTAGCGTTTTCTTCCTGTCAACAGTCGTATGTAGACGAACTCTCAACTCAGTATGCAACTTTTAGTGTGGATGGAAAAGGTTTTATTGGACAAGTTGTGGATAGTAGGACAGGAGAAAACTATCTGGCAAAAGAGGCTACTTCTCCTATCCTTAGTTTATATGACGGTGAAAAGTATATCATGCCTACCCACTTGAAAGTCGAAGGTGATAAATGGATACTTACGTTTGAGAACCAGTCAACAGCCGTCGTTTCAAAAGAAGTGAAAGATGGATATCTCCGTCTCTCTTTGACTTCGTTAAGTAACCGTGATCAGATTGAAGCTGTCGCTTGGGGACCTTATGCAACCAATATTTCTCAATATATTGGTGAAACAGTCGGGGTTGTGCGCGATACGGTTTTCGCTATCGGCGTACAGGCTTTAGGAATCAATACCACGGAAGGACGGCCGCATCTGGGAGATTATGCGACTGGAAAAATGTGTATCAATCCATTGCCCGGACAACATTTGCCGGATGATTTGAAAGATCAAATAGGAAAGGATATTCCAGGTATCGACGTGAATAGGGAAGGGGATATGCCGGAATATGTGCGTCAGTGGCGAGGAAATGCAGCAGTGGAACGTCCGTATGGTAGCGATATTCAATTTTTCGCTCGCGACTGGCGCAATGAAAAGGTGATTGATTATGGCGGTAGAAAGCAGACGGTAACCGCTTTGGATAAAGATTTCATAGGAAGTGCCATCGCCTTGTTTGCCGCGCCCTCTTCGGAAGCGATCGATGTTATTGGTAAAATCGAAGTGGGTGAAGGGTTGCCGCACCCGATGATGAATGGCGAGTGGATAAAGAAACGGAAACTCCAGAATCCGGCTTATATGCTGTATGAAGGACGTTCATTGGATTATGCGTTGGATTATGCCGATTCTTGTAACTTCAACCTGGTCCATATCGGGGATATATTCAAAAGTTGGGGACATTTTGATTTGCACACGTCCCGTTTTCCGGAAGGGGCGGAACAAATCAAGGCGTTTACGGATAAAGCCAAAGCACGTGGCATAGATATAGGTGTGCATACCTTGACAATGTTTACCTCTACGCACGACCCATATGTCTCTCCGGTGCCGAGCGACAGTTTGGCTATTTCCGGAAGTTCTGTGTTGGTTAAAGAGATTAGTGCGACTGATGTGGATATAGAAATTGAATCACCGGAGTTCTTTACCTATTTGGGTGAGACACATTCCGCCAAGATCGGTACGGAGATCGTATCATATCGGGAGGTGACTTCGGAAAAGCCTTATAAGCTGCTGGGGTGTACCCGTGGACAGTTTGGAACGCGACCGACCGTTCATAAGGCGGGTGATAAGATAGATAAGTTATTGAATAATTGTTATAGTGGTCTCTTTCCGGATATTCATTTGAGTGATGTTTACGCCAAACGTCTGGCGGAGGTTTGTAATGAAACGGGCATTGGCTTGATGGACTTCGATGGTTATTATGGCGGATCTCCTACGGGACATGGTATCTATGGCGCTTCTAAGTTTTTGAAACAGTGGTTTGATGATTTGGATGAAAAGGGTATCATCTCTTGTGGTTCTTCTCCGTTCCATTATTGGTGGCATATCTATTCTTTCATGAACTGGGGAGAACCTTGGTATGATAACTTGCGTGAAAGCCAAGTGAATTACCGTTTGGAAAACCAACGCTACTTTGAACGCAACCTGATGCCGGGCATGTTGGGTTGGTTTAAGTTGGAGCAGACCTATCGTCCGGAAGACATCGAATGGATTCAAGCACGTAGTGCCGCTTTTGATGCCGGTTATTTGTTGCGTGTAGATGAAAGTATTGAACAGAGCGGATTCAAGAGCCATCTTTTTGAAGCCATTCGTGAGTGGCAGAAGGTTCGTAACAATAATTTGTTGACAGCTACGCAAAGGGAGAGAATGAAGAATCCTAAGAACGAGTTTCATTTAGAGAAAACTGGTGATAATAGTTGGATGTTATACGAAGTGGCTTTGAAAGGGGATAATATTCATAAGTATCGCCAAGTACAGACAGGTGAACCTTTGTTGAGTAAATTCACGTTTGATAATCCATACGAGAATCAGCCTGTTCAGTTTTATGCAACTATTTTACCGGGAGATGACAAGGATGGATGTATTAAAAATATGCAGATACAGGTTGAAGGCAATGCTCCAATTGAAATACCGGCAGAGTTGAAGGTTGGCAATAAAATGTATAGTGACGGAAAAAAAGTATATGTTTGTGATACTTATTGGAAAATTTTATCACAGTATCCATTACCAACTTCAACAAAGTGGAGTAAAGGAGAAAATAAAGTATCCGTACAGTGTGATTTCTCATCTTCTAAAGCTCCTTCTATTAATGTAGAATTTAAAGCTTTGGGTAATCCGGAAAAGATAATTTCCATGTAATTAAAAGGAGATAGAACGTTCTTTATAAGGAATAGTAATTTTTAGAAGTAATTATTATTCCCTTTTTTATAAAATAGAAATATGTTTAATATGATGTTGAATAAATCTTTCATTGTTAGTGTTTTGTCTATGTTCTCAATGGGGCTGTTTGCACAACAAGAAGATATCTTTGTACAATTTGCATTGCAAAAGCGTGAAGAAATACCCGGTTTGGAGAAAAATCCCCCTGCCTCTTTACCCGATAAGGTATTGACCTGGGATTTGGTTTGCGGAAACGGTTTTCAACCGCAACGGAAGATTACGACACAAAAGGATTTGGATAAGGAGTTGGCGAAGATGCGTAAGCAATATGCGCCTTTTATGAAAGATCTTGCTCCACAGTTACCAAAAGTCAGAAGGCAAATTAAATTGGATCAGTTTCAGTGGCGTTTATTAACTTCTGAAATGCGGACGGATGAAAAGGGGAATTTATATCCAATACCCAATGTGCAACCAGTAGAAGATTCTGACTGGCAGACAGTTCGGATACCTCATTATACCGGTCCGTTGAATAAGGCAGAAGCTATATACAAGAAAGAAATAAAAATAACAGCAGACTTGTTGAAATCTGATTGTTTATATCTTCATTTCAATGGAGTAGACTATGCTTCTGAGGTGTTTATGAATGGTACGAGAGTGGGTGGACATATTGGTTTGTTCGGTGCTTTTGAATATGATATAAAACCTTTTGTGAAACAGGGAGAAAACTTATTGGAAGTAAAAGTATTTAACGATTCTCCAATGATGGGGGATAATTTCTTTTTAGGGCCGGAACGGAAGTTCGGAAAGAAATTGGCAGCCAGCGCTGGTCCGGGATGGGACGAACCGGGATTAGGAAAGGGCTGGACGATGTGTCCGGTAGGTTTTGGTATTTGGCAGCAATGCTATTTGGAAACTCGTTCTTCTGCATTCATAAAAGACATCTATATTCGTCCTGTATTGGAAGATGCTAAGGCGGAAGTACAGGTGGAAATAACACATGCAAAAGGGAAAAAATTGGATTTGACTTATTCGCTTTATGGGCAAAATTTCAAATCGGTAGTTGTTGAGGAACAACCGGTAGGGACAGTAGGAAATATAGGTAAAGATAGTTTGGAGTCTACTTTCTGTTCTTTTACGATCCAACTTGATCGGGAAACCATGAAAGTTTGGTCGTTGGATGAACCGTGGTTGTATCAGCTTCAAGTAAAGTTGCATGACGAAGATGGTCTGTTGGATGCTTATAAGCAACAATTCGGTATGCGTTCGTTTGTAGAATCTGCCGAGAGTACTCCCAAAGGTCGTTTTTACTTGAATGGCGAGGAAATAAAGTTACGAGGTGCTAATATGATGGGGAATCTGATGCAATGTGTGATTAGGAATGACATGGATCAGTTACGTGATGATATATTGTTAGCCAAAATAGCCGGAATGACTTTCTGGCGTATGACCCAGCAGCCTTGTCAACCGGAGGTATATGACTATTTTGATAAATTAGGTCTATTGGCTCAGACTGACATGCCGGCATTTAACGGATACAGGAAAGATGCGGTAGAAGAGGTAAAACCGCAATTTGTAGAGTTAATGAAGTTGGTACGCAATCATCCTAGTAATGCGGTTATCTCTTATTGTAATGAGCCGGATTTTAATAAACCGATGATGTTGGACAGGAAACAGCATGAACAATTTTTTATGCGTTTTGATGCTGTCGCAACCCACATGAATCCGGGGCAGGTGATGAAATGGATAGACGGGGATTACATCAATTTGTCTCCCAAACATTCGGATCACCATTGTTATGATACTTGGTATGGGGATAACATACGTAATCAGTATTTGGGAGGTTGGTTTTCTACTCGTGCAGGATGGATGTATTCTTGTGGTGAGTTTGGCGCAGAGGGATTGGATCGGATCAGTATGATGGAGAAATATTTTCCAAAGGAATGGTTGACAGTAGATGCCGATAATAAATGGGATCCCAATCGCATACCGAGATGCCAAAGTGCGACAACAGGTAAGAAATGGCTGAACGTAAAAACGGAGAGCATGGAGGAATGGGTACGAAATAGCCGGGAATATCAGAAGTGGGCGACTCGCCTGTTTACGGAATCTTTACGTCGCCAACCTAAAATGAATTCTTTTGCCATTCATTTGTTGATTGATGCATGGCCTTCCAGTTGGCTGAAAGCCATCATGGATACGGACCGGAATGCCAAACCTGCTTATTTTGCTTATATGGATGCACTCCGTCCGGTAGCTGTAAATTTGCGGCCTGATGCTTTTTATGGTTTTTCAGGAGAGAAAGGTCGGGTGGCTGTCTTTATTTGTAATGATACGCCTGAAGATTTATATGGATATAGCATTCGTTATCAAATAGAACGAAACGGGCAGATCATTAGTACCGGAAATTCGGATGCCGTTGTTCCTGCAAGTAATCCCCAATTTCAGGGCTATGTGGACTTCTTGTTTCCGGAGGTATCATCCAAAGAGGAAATGACGGTTCGTGTCGGACTTTTTGATGCGAAAGGTAACTTGATTCATGACAGTTCTTATGAGTTGGATGTTTTTTCGGCTGAAGAAAAAGGAAAAAAATTGGAATTTCCGGGGGGATATCCTCAGAGTTTGATTAAGTAGTAATCAAACAAAGATAATTTTAGCTTTGTGCTCTGTTTGTGTTATTTGTTTTCTCTACAAATACTTTTTCAAAAATATCTACCATATCTACAACAACCATCATGTAATTCTTATAACATAGGATATTACATGATGGTTGTAGATGTAAAAGTATCTACAATTATTCTTCTGTATCTACCATTGTCTATCTGTTTGTTATCTGTTTTGGTTTGCTTTTGGTAAAAAGATATGCTATATTTGAAGGAGATTCAAAAAAAGCAAACGAATATGATAGAAAAACTCGATTACACGATGGTCCCAACCGACTTTACACATTGTTTTAACGGAAACTGCAAGCAGGCGGACCACTGTTTGCGACACCCAACTGTCCGTCAGGTTTTTCTTAGTAACGGAGTGAAGGAAGAACCAGCATTCGATTCCTGGCAGACAGGCTATCGGTGGACAAAGGGATAGGGACGAATAAAAAGTTTCTCCTAAGGGAAACTAAAGTTTCCTGCCGAAAAAACTAAAGTTTCCTGCCGAAAAAACTAAAGTTTCCTGCCGAAAAAACTAAAGTTTTGTGTATGTTAACGTTTTTAGTTGACTACTTTCAGTCTTATATATATAAAAGGTTGACTCGGTTTAAACTTAATAATAATAACGGTAGACTTATTTCTTGCTTATTTATGAAACAGGTAAACTCTACCTGCCAGTTTTTCGCAAAAATAATCAAAATCTCTATTCACCCCAAACGGGTAATGAAAAAACCACCGCGGAGGTTTGCCATACGGCTGGAGGCGCGAAGCCTCCAAAGAGTCTTAGGTTATAATCAGTCCTTACTTAATGGAAGATCTATCCTGTCATCCCCATCTCTTTCAGCCTTTTAATAGCTCTCTCACGGTAACTTATCCATCTTTTCTTCAGCTCTCCTTCACCTTCGGCGGCCTCGGAAGGTGTCATTCCGTCCAGGCTCCAGTGAGGGCGTTCGTGATTGTAAAACTCCACAGCAACTTTAACGGCAGCCTTTACTTCCCGGATTCGATAGAATACCATTCCTTTAAGCAGTTCATTCTTTATGGTATTGTTCACACGCTCGGCTACCGCATTATCCTTGGGATTTCCACTCTCTGTCATGCTTATGCGTATTTGGCAATCTTTCAAACGGCCCGTATAAGCATAGCTGGCATATTGTACACCACGATCGGAGTGATGGATTAACCCTGAGAGGTCTTTGCCGGCATAATGTCTGATGGCCATTTCCAGGGCCTCCTGAGGATATATCGTTTCTAATGTCTCCCCTACGCTATATCCTACGATTTCTTTCGTATAATAATCCGTCACCAGCGAAAGGTAACAGAATGTATATTCACCCGTAACAGGGTTTACCCAAAGAGGTATATAGGTTATGTCGCTAACTATCACCTGGCAAGGGCGATTGGGTATCAACTCTTTAACCAGATTCGGATAAAGCGGAAGGTCGTGGTTGGAGTCCGTTGTTGCAATACGCCGCCTGCGCTTACGTACTTTCAAGCCATATCGTTCTATGATATCATAGAAACGATTGTAGCCAACGCTGTGTTCTTCTCCGAACCTGCGACGGTACATCAACCAAAGCTTATTGCCACCAATGCCGGGAGCTTTCTGACGTACTTCTTTAATAAATTCAATCACAAAGGATTCCCTGGCTAATTTGAACATTAATTTATCCACATGTTTATAGTAGGCTTGTTTACTTACACCAAGCAGACGACACATAGGGACAATGCCGTAAAGCCTCTTGTCCCTGGTGTGAAGCCTGGATGCTACTTGGTGCCAGCTTTTTTTAGGTCGATGCCATAAACTTCTTTGCCAAAGGCCACCATTTCTTCGTAAAAGTCAGCCCGAAGGCGTTCCTGAGCTAAATCCTTCTTGAGAGAGGCGATCTCACCCAGTAACTTTTTGTAATCTTCCTCTGTTACCTCTTTGCCTTGTTTCTTCATCATTGCTGCTTTTTGGGGGTTATCAACCTCAAAGATAGTTAATGCACGGTAAACTCGAGAACGACTTATACCCAGTTTTTCTACTATCGCGGCAACTTCCAGGCCTTCTACTACACGAAGGCGATAAATCTCATGACACATCAGATGATGCTCTCTCTCTTGATAATAATTCTTCTTTTTCATTGTTGATTCTTTAAAGAGTCAACCTTATTTACAAAAAGACATTGTGCAGGGAAAACAAAAGTTTTCTAGGCGGAAAACAAGTAATCACCAGTTAATCAATTCTCTCAAGACAAGGTATAAAATGAAGATAACCAAGCAGACCGTCTATCTTCAATATTATCGTCCCGCCTTGCACAAGGAGGAGGGAGTAAAGGTTTCTGCCGGAGAAATTTACCTCTCGTTGCAAAAGAAGAGCGGTGTGAAACTTTCGACAAGCAATGTGCCTGTCTTCGGTCGCTTCTTAAAGAAATTGGGGGTAATGACGCAGTTGGCGAGTAGGGGGCGGTTGTATTTGGTGGTTGAAAAGTAGTGAATGATGGTAGGTAAATGGTGTTTAGTGGTAGATGTTTTTTATCTACAATTGATTTGTAATGCTTTTTTGCTCAGTGTCTTGTATAGTGAATTGTAGATGTTGTAGATGAATGTTGAAAAAGTATTTAGTAGATTGGTGATATTTTGTAAGCAATAATAATCCACTCAAAAGGCAGCTATTTGCTATTTTTTATAGCGATAGCTGCTTTTATTTTTGTACTTTCTAATAAACGTCAGTGCCTCTCTTCCGGTACGATCGGGCAGATGGATTAAGTAAGATATGTCATGAAAACGGGAATTGATTTGAATAAGAAACAAACCATTGTGCGTAAATACCTCCTTGGATTGTTGATGTTTTGCGGGTTCTCTTGGCAGGTCCGAGGGGCGGTAGTGGATACGCTTTGGATACATAGCGAGGGGATGGACAAAGAAATTCAAACAGTAGTTATATCACCGGGAGAGGGAAAAGCGACGACTCCGGTTATTTATTTATTGCATGGGCATGGCGGGAACGCTAAAAGTTGGGTGGATGATGTGAAGCCTGATTTACCGGAATTGGCGGACCTGTACGGGATTTGTTTGGTTTGTCCGGATGCCCAAAACAGTTGGTATTGGGACAGTCCACGAGATTCCTCCAGCCGGTATGAAACGTTTGTGTCCGAAGAATTGATTCGTTATGTGGAAGCCCGTTATCCGGTTGTGAAAGAGTGTAAAGGACGGGCTATCACCGGTTACAGCATGGGTGGACACGGAGCTATGTGGATCGCTTTGCGCCATACATCGGTTTTTGGTGCGGCTGGCAGTATCTGTGGTGGTGTGGATCTTCGGCCTTTTCCGGATAACTGGAATTTGAAAGAACATTTGGGTGAAGAAAATAAGCATCGGGAGATATGGGAAAAACATACCGTTATCAATCAGGTGGATCGTTTGAAGAACGGTGATTTAGCTTTGATTTTCGATTGTGGCTACGACGACTTTTTCTTTGAAGTGAATAATGATTTTCATGAAAAATTGCTGAAATATAAGATCGACCATGATTTTATTGTCCGGCCGGGTGCACATACGAATGACTATTGCCGTAAGTCGATAGACTACCAGCTTCTGTTCTTTAAGAAGTATTTCGATAAAAATAAAAACAAATAGAAACCAATCATGAAAACAAAAATCCTCTTTTTATGTATCATGTTGCATGCTGCTGTATTTTCGTGGTCGCAGCAACGTTTGCTTTCCCACCTTGAAAAGGGAGAGAAACAAACCATTGTCGTTTATGGGACAAGCCTTTCTGCCCGCCCCGACGGTTGGCCCGCCATGCTCCAGGATAGTATAAATGCGGTTTATCCGGAGTCGGTTGATGTGATAAATTCCGCCCGTGGTGCGATGTGGTCTACCTGGGGCGTCCAGAATCTGGATGAAAGAGTCTTATCGAAAAAGCCGGATATGGTCCTCATGGAGTTTGGCATGAATGATGCTTATCTACCTTATAAAACCTCCAAAGAGGTCTGCCGCCTGAATGTGGAATATATGATCGATCGCATACAAGAGGCTTATCCGCAATGTGAGATTGTCTTGCAGGTGATGAACATGCCTATCCGGGAGCATTTGGAAAAGCGTCCGTATATCGATGCCTATTACGATGTGTATCGTAAGATTGCTCGGAAGAGGAAACTGAAACTGATTGACCATTACACCTATTGGACGGGTATCTTGGAACAAGGTGAAGAAGAGTTTTTGAAACTGGTGCCGGATGGCATACACCCTGAAATGGAGGCATGGCGGCTCTATACGGTCCCTTTTATCATGAAAGAGTTGGGGATAAGGAAATAGAATCTTTTAGCAGGGATGCTAATTAGAGGATGATTGTATTCTTTATATTATTATTCGGCAGTCAGAGAAATGATCTTTGTTACCAGATAAACACCGTTGTAATTGGCGGCAAAACCCTCTTCCGATTTCCCTAAATCGACTACTTCCAGTTCGGCATGTACCGGTTTGCCGTTTTTGGTGCCTTGGGTTACTTTATCGTATTCCTGTATCAGGGTATTGGTATCATCTTTGACCCAATAAGAATGTGTATCGCCTGTTGCGGTGAACGAACGGGATTCGTGTCCTATAATCAGTTTACCTTTTGCCTTTACAATTTTCTTCGCTGGGGTAAGAGTGGCGGCGGGGATACTTTCACCGTTTTCTTTGTCGGCAAGCTTCGTAAAGTTACGGATAAGTTCTCCTTGTTTCAAGACCAGTTGATCTTGTGTTAACTTTTCGATAATCAGTGTATCGGAGAAAGGGATTGTTTGATGGCAGCTGATAAACATCATTGTTGAGAAAAGGAATGATATTCCTTTTGTGTAACATTTCATAGTGTGATAATTGAAATTTAAACCATACAAACATACGATTAATACGTAAATAGTTCATAGAATGAAGAAGGAAAGCAATAATAGTCCAACGAAAAGGTAATAATTTGCTATATGCTGCTTAGGATTTTACTGAATGATGTAGGTTCTGCGGATATGAGATAGTGTTCTGCAAAGGGAACTGTCATAGGAAGAGTCGGAAAGCGGATAGTTTAAACAATGTTAAATAAAAAAAGTCGGATCACGGAAACCCGGTTAATAGAGTATCACTTATATAGATTCGGTAATAATGCAATGTATCATTTATAGAAAAAATACCACGAATGCACAAAATTGAGCAGTTATCAGACCAACAGTTAATGAAAGAGATTATGTCTGATAACTTTAAAGCTTTTACAGAGCTTTACAATAGATATAAACATACGCTCTTTCAGTTTGTCATCCGGCTTTCGCACGGCGATTATTCGATGGCAGAGGAAGTTGTGCAGGAGACATTTATCATTATCTGGGAGAACCGGAAGAAGATTGTGGTTGAATTTTCATTTCAGGGTTATCTGAAAAAGGTATCTCGTAACCTGTTCCTGAAAGAAACGACAAAACGTATTCAGGAACAGTTGATGATCTCACAGATTGAGAATGTCAGGGAAGCCGAGAATTGTGTGGAGGATGAAGTCGAGTTGAACCTGTTGCTGGAGGAAGTGGAGCGTATCATCTCCATGTTGCCACCCGCCAGGCAAAAAGTCTATCGCTTGAAACACATCGAGCATCTTTCGCAAAAGGAGATAGCCAGCCTGTTGGGTATTTCGGAAAACACGGTGGAGAGTCATCTGAAACAGTCGACAAAGTTCCTAAGCCAGATGCTGAGAGCGAACAGGGGTGACTTGCTGAATGGCATAGCTTTATTACTTTATCCTATTTTTTCATTCTTATTTTAAAGGAATAACTATGAGCAGACAAATTGAATTATTAGATAAATTCTACGATAATAAAGCTACTGAAAGTGAAAAACGTCAGTTAGCCGGGCTGTTGAATGACCCGGACAGGTGGACGGATGATTTTGATAAAATATGGGATCATTCCTTCGGTCATATGCCTGATTCGACAGACGAGCGGATTTTTAAGGCTATCACAGCAACGGCCAATCCAGCAAAGATAAATATCAGAAAGTTTTTTATGCGTATGGCTACCTGCGCGGCAGTTTTCGGTGCCGTTGCCATATCGTTATTCTATTGGAACGAAAACCGCTTGTTAACCAAATATAACGATATGACCGTAGAAGTAGGTCACGGGCAAAAGTCGGATATTTCCTTGCCGGACGGCACAATAGTCCATCTGAATGCCGATTCCAAACTGCGTTACGGCAGTCATTTTAACGGGAAACAGCGTCAGGTCGAACTGACCGGCGAAGCCTATTTTGATGTAGCAAAAGATGCCCAATCTCCTTTCATCGTAAAAGCCGGCGATATCCAGGTACGTGCTTTAGGAACTTCATTTAATGTCCATGCTTATCCTGATGATGAAAATATCACGACTTATCTGGCAGAAGGTTCGGTTATAGTTTCATCGCCGGACCAGTCCCTTCATTTAAGTCCGGGGGAAGTGGCTGTCTATTCGTTGGCAGATACCCGGATGACAAAGAAACAAGAGGAGGATGGCCGGTTGTTTATCGCCTGGATGAATAATGAAATGGTATTCAACGATGAGCCGATCCTGAATATTATCAAGCTGCTGGAGCGTAATTATAATGTGAAGTTTGAGATTAAAAGCGATAAGCTGAATAGCATAACTTTCACCGGTACACTGAAAAATACCAGCTTGCAATCAACGTTATATGCTTTGCAATTTACCTCTTCTGTCTCTTATAAGAAAAAAGAGGACGTGATAGAACTCTATAGTGATTAACCCTTTAAATATTATCGATATGACCTAGAAAAAACACATGTACGCAAAAAGGGAAAGTGCTTGCAACACCTTCCCCTTCATTAGTCAATCAAGAGAGTTGAATATTCGCAAGTAGTCACTCTCTGGTAATTAACCATTTAATACTACACAAAAGTATGAATAAAAAATCAGAAACTATTTCTTCCTTTATTCAAAAAAGAAAGATTATGAGAAAAGTAGGGGTTATATGTTTGTCTGCCTTTCTCACAACTTCAGTATTCGCACAGGTAACTGTCAACGTAAAGCAACAAACGATCAAGCAGGCGTTACGTTCTATTGAGAAAGTAACTGACTATCGATTCTTTTACAGTAACCAACTTCCGGATTTGGATAAAAAAGTAACTTTCGAGGTGAATAACCAATCGATAGAAGCAACAATGAGCAAGTTGTTGAGCGGTACAGGTTTGGTTTACGAAAAGAAAGAAGATAACCAGATTTATTTGGGGATAAAAGAAAGTAAAAGTGGCCAGAAAGAAAATAAGAAAATTACAGGAACGATTGTTGATGACAATGGTGAACCGGTAATTGGTGCAAATGTATCTATCAAAGGGTCAACGGTTGGTACGATTACTGACATTGACGGAAATTTCAGCTTGGATGCAATGTCGGGGGCGACATTGCTCATATCCTATATAGGATATGAAACTCAGGAAATCACGGTCAGTAATCAGTCTGTGTATAACATAAAATTGTCTGAAGATACACAAGCGTTGGATGAAGTTGTAGTGGTTGGTTATGGTACTCAAAAGAAGATAAACCTGACCGGTGCCGTAGCAACAGTAACTCCGGAAGATATCCAAAGTCGGCCAATAACCAATGTGACACAGGCCTTGCAAGGTGTCACTCCAGGTTTGAATATTACGTCATCATCTAAATTTGGAGGTGAAGTCGGTAGTCCCATGGATATGAATATCCGTGGTGTAGGTTCTTTGACAGAAGGGTCGGGTAAACCTTATGTATTGGTGGATGGTGTACCTATGGAACTGGATTTGGTCAATCCGAACGATATTGAAAATATCTCTATCTTGAAGGATGCTTCTTCGGCTGCAATTTATGGAGCAAGAGCTGCCTATGGTGTTATCCTAGTTACTACCAAATCTGGCTCGAAGGATGAGAAGTTCACTATCTCTTATAATGCAAACTTTGGCTGGAAGACACCTACCATGTTGCAAAAGACCGTTAATTCGTTGGATTTCGTCACGGCTATGAACGATGCTTGCGACAATGCCGGGGTGACGCACCTGTACACAGACGAAATGGTCGAACTGGTAAAGAAGAATATCGCCAGTGGTAATAGGATGGATGGTGTTATACCGGATCGTTCCAACCCTACGCAATGGGGACAGAATGGTGATACGTATGCCAATACGGATTGGACGGATGTCTATTTCAAAAATTGGGCATTTCAAAACAGCCATGACGTATCTATTACAGGTAGAACCGGTAAATCGTCTTACTATGCCGGTTTGGGTTATATGAAACAGGAGGGGCAGTTGAATTTCTTCGATGAAAACTATCGTAGATATAATGTGACGGTAAATAATAGTACTAAGCTTACTCCTTGGTTGACTTTTAAGTTGAACTCCAAGTTTGCACGAAGCGACCGTGACCTGCCTGTGGGTTATAGCGGATACGACCGTACCGTAAATTATCACATGATAGCAAGAGCTTATCCGACATTACCGGTTAGAAACCCGAATGGAGGTTTTATGGAGTCTAACAGTGTAGTTCAGATTTTGCAGGAAGGTGGTTCGGAAAAACAAGAGACTACTACAGCTTACATCACTCCCAGTTTCGAAATAAATGTGCTTGATGGATTGAAAGTGAATGGAGACTTTACCTATAATTATGTGGGATATAACCGTGATACCCATTTTGCCAAAGTGTATGTACAGGATGTAAAACCGACTGAGTCTCATTATCACCATGCGAATAACTTCAACCAAATAGAAGAGGAGCAACGGACGGATACGTACACTACCGGTAACTTGTATGCTAACTATCAAAAGGCGTTCGGCAAACATTCTTTGGATGCTTTGGTCGGTGGACAGCTTGAATACTTCAAGCGAAAAGGTTTGAAAGGTTCTAAACGCGACCTGATTACTGATAATGTCCCGTCTATTGGTACGGCTACCGGATTGACTAATTTGAGTGACGAGATCTCTGAATGGTCTACTGTTGGTTCCTTCGTCCGTTTGAACTACTCGTTCGACGATCGTTATATGTTTTCCTTCAATGGTCGTTATGATGGCTCATCCCGTTTCCGTGAAGGCAAGCGGTTTGGTTTCTTCCCTTCTTTCTCTGCTGCCTACAATATGCATCGTGAGAAATATTGGGAACCTATCGCATCGATTGTAAACACATTCAAACTCAGGGCTTCATATGGTACGCTGGGTAATCAGGAAGTACCTAACTATTTGTTCTATGAAACTATTCCTATCAAGACGAATTTAGAATATATCATCAATGGGGCTCGTCCTATCTATACGCAAACACCGGATTTGGTTAGCTGGGACTTGACTTGGGAAGAGTCTCGTACCTTGAATATTGGTGCAGATATGTCTTTCTTGGATAACCGTTTGAGCGCAACTGTTGAATGGTATTCACGTGAGACCGTCAATATGTTCGGTCCGAGTGAAGCACTTCCGGCTGTGCTGGGTAAGGATGCTCCTAAGAAAAATAATGCTTCATTGCGAACAAATGGATTTGAACTTACCTTGAATTGGAAACACCGTGTGAACAAGGATTTCAGCTACTCTATCACCGGTACGTTGGCTGATGCCCAAACAGAGGTAACTAAGTATAACAATCCGACCGGGATTATCTCGGATAAAACCTATTTTAAAGGACAAAAACTGGGTGATATCTGGGGATATGTAACCGATGGATTCTTTACTAGTGAAGAGGATGTCAAGAAGTCACCGGATCAATCGGCTATCCACGCTAAATGGAATCCCGGAGATATGAAATACATAGATTTGAATAAGGATGGTAAGATTGACTGGGGTGACAATACGATAAATAACCCCGGCGACAAAAAAGTCTTGGGTAACAATACACCGCGTTTCTTGTATGGTTTGATGTTTGCCGGTCAATATAAAGATTTCGATTTCAGTGTATTCTTTCAAGGTGTTGGTAAGCGCGATGTGTTTATCGGTTCTACTACTTATTTCGGTTTTCAGGGTAATAAGTATTTTGATAACGTTCATGAGCATAATATGGATTATTGGCGCGAAGATAATAAAGACGCATTTTTTGCTCGTCCTTATTCAACCGGCGAAGTGAGCAAGAACCAGCAGGTACAGTCTCGTTTTATCCAAAACGGTGCTTATTTGCGTTTGAAAAACTTACAACTGGGTTATACGTTGCCAAGCGAATTGTTGCAAGGAGTAGGTATTGACAAACTTCGTTTCTACTTCTCTGGCGAGAACCTCTTGACCTTCACAAAATTGATGGATGGCGTAGATCCAGAAGGTACTTCCGGAGCATGGGGGGATGCGAAGTCTTATCCGCTCTCATTAGTATGTTCGTTTGGTGTAAATCTTACTTTTTAATTGATTAGGGATATGAAAAAGAAATTATTGATATGTGCCTCTGTTTTAGCTTCTGCATTGGTAAGTTGTGATTCATTTCTCGACAGAGAGCCTTTGGATAAAATTAGTAGCGAAGCCTATTTCAAGACAGCTAAGGATTTGGAACTTTATGTGAATCAGTTTTATACAGTTTTTCCAGCATTTGGCGGTTTCGGTATCGGTTATTTGGCTACTGACGGTAATAGTGACAATATGGTTACTGAAGATTACAATACTCAGTTGGCCGGCTATACGACGGTACCTGGAAATGCTAGTGATGCCGGATGGAATTGGGGAGAGATCCGTTCTATTAACTATATGTTGGGTAATCTGGGACACATGGAGACTGCGTTCGATCAAAACAAGCAATTTATCGGCGAAGCGTACTTCTTCCGTTCTTACTATTATTTCTCTTTATTGAAAAAGTTTGGCGATTTGCCTTGGGTCAATGAGGCATATGATACTGACTCTAAAGAGTTGTTCAACCCGCGTGTTGCTCGTAACGTTATCGTTGATTCTATGTTGGTTGATTTAGACAAGGCTATCGAGTATATTCCGGAAAAAGGCAAGGTTGATGCCGGACGTTTATCTAAAGAGGCTGCTTTGCTGTTTAAATCGCGTGTGGCGTTGTATGAGGCTTCTTGGGAAAAATATCATCAAGGTACCAAGTTTGGTGTGGAAGGATCGGACTATAACGCTTATTACCGTGTGGCTGCTGATGCGGCTAAGCAAGTGATGGATATGGGAACCTATTCTTTGTTTACGACCGGCGATCCGAATACCTCTTACTACAATTTGTTCAATAAAACGGAGTTCCAAGATAATCCGGAAGTCATACTTGCACGTACCTATTCGCTTTTACTGGGATTGACTCATAGAGCGCAGAATTATCTGATCTATAGAGGATCCCGTACCGGTTTGAGCAAGAGCTTGGTAAATGATTATCTTTGTTTGGACGGAAAGCCTGTTGCTGCACATCCGGAACATTCAGATAAGAACTTGACTGACGAAATAAAAGATCGTGATCCCCGTCTGGCACAAACTATTTGGTGTCCGGGTGACTTACGCTATGGAGTTGGTGAAGAACCTTTGTATTTCGAACTTCCTTTTTTGAATTTGACAGGCGAACAGCATTGTACGACTGGTTATCAGTTGAAGAAAGGTTCTGATCCTTATTGTGTGGATACGGAAAATGCAGAGACTGGCGTTATCGTGTTCCGTTATGCAGAGGCTTTGCTGAATTATGCAGAAGCTAAGGCTGAGTTAGGTGAAATCACGCAAGAGGATGTGGATAAAACAATCAATGTCATTCGCCAGCGTGTGGGTGTGGCTGGTCTCCAGTTGAATAATATTGCGAACGACCCGAATTGGCAGTTCCCTGCCCTTTCTCCTATTATTAACGAAGTCCGTCGTGAAAGACGTGTGGAGTTTGCTTGCGAAGGCTATCGTTTGGACGACTTGATGCGTTGGAGAGCACACGAACTGATTGTAAACAAACGTTTGAAGGGATATTATTATAATGCTTCTGATTTTCCGGAGATCGTTGTTGGAGAAGGTGTTTATTTGGATGAAAATGGGTATGTAGATCCTTATCAGGTATCTTTGCCTAACGGATTCCAGTTTAATCCGGAAAGAGATTATTTGTTACCATTGCCTACCACAGAACTGGTATTGAATGGTAAATTAGAGCAAAACCCAGGTTGGAATTAAGTTCTTAGGCTTAGATGCCCTCAGTCCCTAGACCAAGCCCCCTCAGTCTAGGGACTTACTTTGTCTCAGTTTGGCAGGGAGTAATAATCCACTGAAAAGGTATTTATTTGCTATATTATAAAGAAATGGGAGTTTGTATTTTTGTAGCTTTGATAATTATAAGAATAAGATTTTATGAAAAAGCATTGGAACATTATAGGTCTATTGATATTGTCAATATTTCTGTTCTCCTTTAAACCCAAGGAGAAAGATCCTGAAATTATTTATTTGCGGGAAAACCCTACACCGGGAATGCAGTTGGCTGCTACCGAAGTCCAAAAGTATGTTTATCAGCGGACGGGTAAATTGTTGCCGATAAAGAAATTTGGGAAAGGAAAGGCGGCATCTGCCATCATGTTGATATGTGATAGTATGAAGTTAGAACCTGAGGCGTTTAGCCTTTCTGTTGAAAATTCGTCCCTTTATTTGAAAGGCGGGTCGGATGTCGCCCTTTTGTATGCCGCCTACCAATATGCCGAATTGTTGGGCGTGCGGTTTACATTACATGGAGATATCATTCCGGACACTCCCTATCAGGGTTCTTTGTTGCAATGTGGCAAAGGAGATTATAAGCCGTTATTTGCTTTGAGAGGCTTATTGCCTTTCCATGACTTTCCGGAAGGACCGGATTTGTGGAACGAAGATATGTATAAGTCTTGCATGACACAGATGGTAAAAATGAAAATGAATTTCTTTTCGTTACATACTTATCCGCATGTAGAGCCGAATGTTTGGGTCGGCTTGCCGGAGGATATGGATAAAGAAGGAAATGTAACTTATTCGTATCCTACAACCTTAGCTAATACCAGCCGTCCGGGAGCCTGGGGATATTCGGCTATGGATACACGTGATTATTGCTGCGGAGCTTCTGCTCTATTTAAAGATTCTATATACGCCAGTCCGCTTGTAGAAGGACTTTTGCCATGGCCGAAAGGGCAAGATCAGATGAACGAAGTGTTTAATCGTACCGGAGCTTTATGGGATGATGCATTCTCTTTCGGTAAACAATTGGGTATTCGCTTTTGTGCAGGATTGGAATCACCTTTGTCTATTCCTAAAGAAGTGGCAGAACGTTTGAAAGAAAAGAACATAGCCCCTGGAAGTCGTGAGGCGAAAGAATTATTATATAAAGGTATCTTTTCACGTATACAGAAAAGACATCCATTGGATTATTTCTGGTTGTGGACTCCGGAAGGATGGACTTGGGGGACTCCTTCCAAGGAATCTATACAGAGTACGGTGGAAGATGTTCAGATCGCTCGTTCCGTATTGTCAGAAATGGGGGATCCTTTCGGTTTCGGATTAAGTGGTTGGGTATTAGGACCACCTAATGATACGAAGTTGTTTGACCAATATTTACCAGCCGGTGACTTTATGTCTTCATTGAGCCGTTTGGTAGGGCAGGAGCGTATTGATCTCGGATATAAAGAACTTTCAAATAGCCGTATGAAAATGCCTGTTCTTTGGCTGGAAGACGATCCCGCCTTGACTACTCCGCAATTTTGGGCAGGACGTTTGCGTAGTGATATAGCAGAAAGTTATGCGGCAGGTTGTAGCGGTATAGTAGGTAATTTTTGGCGAACTCGTTCTATCGCTCCCAATATTATAGCAATGGCTGATGCTTGTTGGGAACAGGAGGATTGGAATCCAGATTTTGGAAAGCCGTATCAGTATGTCCCTGTGCCGACGAATGATATTCGGATAGGCGGTGTCGGGACAAACTATTACAGGCATATCAAAGGGACGGAAGACCAGTATCTATATAATACCCAGCGTTACGATTTGGAAGGCTTTAAAGTGAAGGTACCCAACGGAAACTATAAAGTGACTTTCTTGTTCAGTGAAACTATGTTTAACGAACCGGAAAAGCGTGTTTTTCATCTGAAGATACAGGATTCGGAAATATTGCGGAATATAGATGTTTTTAAAGCAGCCGGACGTGATAGTGCTTATACGATTACTTCCGGTATGGTCAAGGTGGATAATTATACGTTGAATATTCAGTTTGAGCCGGTGGTTGGTCCTACGTTTTTATCCGGATTTATAATTGAAGGGAAAACGGCAGATGTGAACCAAATCAAAGGTACGCCTTACAGGCGGTGTATAGATGTAGGCGGCGGTTTATATAAAGATTTTGAAGCTGATTTGAGTGAACAAGTAGGAAATAAACAGCAAAAGCCTCGTGATATGTCTGCCACTTCCCTGTATCAGGATTATGCGTGTCATGAATTCGGACCGGAAGTAGGTAATCGGGTGGCTGCCATTTTTGAATCGTTGGATGGAACAGTCGGAAATGAGGGACATTTGGGATTCCGTATGCCTCGTCCGGCAGCTTGGATTACTGGTCCGGGTGTTATTCAACCCAATGAAACGCCTTGGGAGGAAGAAGCGGTTAAATATGCATTTGTCGATTCTTTATATGCCTTACGAGGGCTGATCAAAGGGAAAGGGAATAAAGCCCGTTTTGATTATTGGTTGAATACGTTCTCTTGTTTGCGAACGATGGGTGAATTAGGGTGTATGCGCGGATTGTTGGATAAACAGATGCAAGAGTTGTCTGCCTTGTTGTCAGAGAATGAGAAACGCTCTTTTGTAGAAGATAAAATACTTCCTTTGCGAGTAGACCTGTCACGTAAATGGGAACAGATGATCGGTTATTTGATGCAAACTGTATATACATCCGGAGAGTTAGGAACTCTTATCAATTTAGAATCACAAACCCGGAAGACTTACGGATTCCTGACTAAATACGATAAAGAATTGGAAACAGCCTACGGGAAGATATTACCGGCTGAAATAGGTTTGTCTAAAACCTATTCGCAGTCTCCCCGCCTGATTGTTCTCAATGAACGTACGGTTCTTGATAAGGAAGAAGACTATAAGATGGAGGTAGTTGTTTTAGGAATGACTAATTCAGATAAAGTTCCGGTCTTGATGTATCGTGAATTGGGGAAAGGAAAGTTCAAAGCTATAAAAATGGTCTGTGAGAAAGGAAATATCTTTAGTGTACAGATCCCGGATAATACAGGAAAAACGCTCGAGTATTATGTTTCGATGGAGATAGAAGGAAAAGTCTTATCTTACCCTGCATCTGCACCTGAGAAGAATTCAACTTGGGTTAGGCTGTAAGTAAGCAATAATAATCCACCAAATAAGCAGCTATTTGCTATTTTTCATAGCGGTAGCTGCTTTTATCTTTGTACCCGATAAGATATGTCGCATTGAAAATGAATATTCGTATCATTAAACATCCATGAAATAAATTTCGTCCAAGAGAATGTAAATAGGGGGGTATTGTTTACTTTAGTGTCATTCACTCGAA
>ERZ856578.2113-NODE-2113-length-34113-cov-4.045481_pt1 | contig 34113 bp, 34 predicted proteins | sample MGYA00514384_ERZ856578 | MGnify/ENA primary metagenome ERZ856578 (study PRJEB29103, sample SAMN06111958) | human gut metagenome | biome: human gut; feature: ankylosing spondylitis patient; material: healthy_person | host: Homo sapiens | place: China:Hangzhou... | reverse complement strand
GTAGCGATAGACGGTGGTCTCCCCGCCGGGAATAAGGTCGGGCTTCAGGAAGAAGAACATCAGCCCCGCCAGCAGCAGTAACACCGGTGGGAGAGTGTGGGTCAGCAGCCGCGGCGCCCGACGGTTAACCAGCAGCAGCCAGAGCAGCGGCGGGATCAGGCTGACGATAACAGCGAAGAGGATTTTCGCCGGCGTGTAGAGTTCATGCACCGACACCTCGCCGGCTTTTGCCGCGTAAAGCGCCTGCTTATCGCCGAAATACCAGTACTCGCCGTGAAAGGCGCTGATGGCGCTCACCAGCAGCAGCCCGCTAAAGAGCCCCAACCAGACCCGTAATAGCGGTTGCAGAACGATTTTTTGCTGGCTCATTTAGGCTTCCTCACCAGGGAGAGGGGCGATCGGGCGGGCAATCATGATTGCCGTGTCGCTGAGTGCGTTAAGATCGCTCACCGGAGCGCACTGGCGAGCCATGACCTGCGGATCGCGGTCCGGAAACCAGCCCTCATTGAATGACAGGGTGTAAAACTGGGTATGCCGCTTGACTTCACAGCGCCAGGCGCGGCCAAGATTGTTTCTGTCGATAAGCCAGCGGGGATCTTTCGCTTCAACAAAAATTTCATATTTAGAGGGTTGAGTGACATGTCGATCTGAATTCGTTTTGCTCCAGAAAATGGCAGTGTAAGAAATGTTGTGTTTACCGTACTGAATACTGGCATCTCGTCCGGGGGTGACCTCCGGATGGAGGAAAATAAATATCCCGGCGGCAATCAGTACCATCAGCGGTAATATAGGATGCTGTATCGGCCGCCAGGGGATTTTACGTACCGCCAACAGCCAGACCAGGGTAATAATAAACACGTAGAGCAGAGCGAAGAAAAATTTACTCGGTTCATAGATGACGACATCCACCAGATCGCCGGTGGCGGGCTGATACTGTTCCGCCCGCGGGGTGAGCATCCACATATCGCCGCCAAACAGGCACAGGCCGGCGATGATGGCGGACCCGCCCGTAAGCAATAAAATAACACGGATCAGAATAGCGATCGTTTTATTTGTGCCTGGGGTTAATTTTTGCATTTCACATTCCGTTGTGAGAGGAGAGGCAACTATTTTGCACAGCGGAGGGCGCGCGGCAAATGCTATCCGTTTTATATTTTTACGATGAATGTATATAGGCGGAAAAAACGTTTCTGTGGCGGGAGGTATTATTCTGACGTTATTAATAACCGGGCCGATATGTCGACCCGGTGACAGTGATTAAATCGAGGTGCGGCGATAATTGCGATATTCCGGTAACCAGAAATTATCGCTGATCGCTTGCAGCAGCGCTTCGGCGGAGGTTTTCACCGCCATGCCTTGCTCCTGGGCCACCTTGCCCACCGCGAAGGCAATCGCCCGTGAGACGGTCTGGATATCCTTCAGCTCCGGCAGCACCGGACCTTCGCCGTTGTTGACCAGCGGCGAGTGCTGCGCCAGGGTTTCGCTGGCAGCCATCAGCATCTCGTCGGTGACCCGCGACGCGCCGGAGGCGATCACCCCCAGTCCAATACCCGGGAAGATATAGGAGTTATTGCACTGGGCGATGGGATACTGCTTGCCTTTCACGGTAACCGGGGAGAATGGGCTGCCGGTGGCGACCAGCGCCTCGCCGTCGGTCCAGCTCAGGATATTCTGCGGCGTCGCTTCCACCCGTGAGGTTGGGTTGGAGAGCGGCATCACGATCGGCCGCGGGCAGTGCTTGTGCATCTCGCGGATAATCTCTTCCGTGAACAGTCCCGGCTGACCCGAGACGCCGATCAGGATGTTCGGCTTCACGTTGCGCACTACGTCCAGCAGGGACAGCGCCTCGCTGGTGGTATCCCAGCTCTGCAGCTGCTCACGCTTTTGCACCAGCTTGTTCTGGAACGGTAGCAGATTAGGCATGCCGTCGGTTAACAGGCCGAAGCGGTCAACCATAAACACGCGCTGGCGGGCCTCTTCTTCACTGAGTCCTTCGCGGACGATCTGGGCGATAATTTGTTCAGCGATACCGCAGCCGGCCGAACCCGCGCCGAGAAAGACGATTTTTTGCTCGCTCAGCTGGCTACCGGCGCCGCGGCTGGCGGCGATCAGCGTCCCGACGGTCACCGCCGCGGTGCCCTGAATATCGTCGTTAAACGAGCAGATTTCATTGCGGTAGCGGTTGAGCAGCGGCATGGCGTTCTTTTGCGCAAAATCTTCAAACTGCAGCAGCACGTCCGGCCAGCGGGCCTTAATCGCCTGGATCACGTCGTCAACGAACTGATAGTACTCGTCGTCGGTAATGCGTGGATGGCGCCAGCCCATATACAGCGGATCGTCGAGTAGCTGCTGGTTGTTTGTTCCGACGTCCAGCACGATAGGCAGGGTGTAAGCCGGGCTGATGCCGCCGCAGGTGGTATACAGCGACAGTTTACCGATCGGGATCCCCATTCCGCCGATCCCCTGGTCGCCGAGGCCGAGAATGCGCTCGCCATCGGTGACCACAATCACTTTCACGTTGTGGTTCGGGACGTTTTGCAGGATGTCGTCAAGGTTATGGCGATTCTGGTAGGAGATAAAGACGCCGCGGGCGCGACGATAGATCTCGGAGAACCGTTCGCAGGCCGCGCCTACCGTCGGGGTATAGATAACCGGCATCATCTCTTCAAGGTGGTTGCCGATCAGGCGATAAAACAGGGTTTCGTTGGTGTCCTGGATGTTACGCAGATAAATATGTTTGTCGATTTCAGTTTTGAATCCCTGATACTGGATCCAGGCGCGTTCCGCTTGCTCTTCGATAGTTTCAACCACTTCCGGCAGCAGGCCGAGCAGGTTGAAATTGCTGCGCTCTTCCATACTGAAGGCGCTTCCCTTGTTGAGCAGGGGGAATTCAAGCAGAACGGGACCCGCGTAGGGGATGTACAGGGAACGGTTTTTCTTATGGGTAAATTGCATCGCACTAACTCCTTGATCATGACCACAGTCCCGGCGCGGCGATAAGCGAAGGGCGGGTGGAAAGCAGCGGGCAGAGTATAGAGCAGAAGGTCTTCAAGCGGGTAAACAAGCAGTCAATTGCCATAAAAAAACACCATCTTGGCAACAGGACGGTGTTGTTTATCATCACTCAGGCTGAAAATTAACCACCGCGGCGTTTGCGGCCGGTAGCATGGATGTGGTTGATGGTGGTTTCTTCATCGCCTTCCAGCACCACTTTTTTCTGCCGGGAAAGCTTATAGTTCAGACCGAGAAGATGACGTGCCTGATGGTTCGATTTCATTCTGACTCCTTTATCCTGTTCTGGTTTCAAGGGCAAACCCGGTAATGACCGGATGAAATGTAACCCAAAGTCGGCCGCGCGTTTTTTGTGCGGCCACAGGTAGGGTGGTCCATTTTCTCGGTAATAGCAACCCTGGGGAGCCAGATTAAGAACAGTCCTCCTTGCGCGCCGCAGGGGTCACCACTTCATCTCACCGGTATTAACTTTGGCGCTTAACTCCAGCGAGCTGGTCTCCGCCAGGCCCGGCCACTGTGCCTCCATCGCCTTGATCACCCCGGCCGAATCCGAATGCGTCTTCAGCGCCTGCTCGAACTGCTGGAGATAAGTTTTTGTAAAGCGCACCGCGCTGTCTCCCTCCGGCGGGGTGCCGAGATAATGGCCCGGGATCACCCGCTGCGGGTGCAGGGCGATCATCTGGTCCAGCGAATTACGCCATTGCTGACGACTGGCCGGCGTCTGGGTGTCGGCGGTCCAGAGATGCATACCCCACGCCACGCCGGTGCCGCCTAGGATCGTTTTGTTCGCCCGGATCCAGACGAACGCCGCGTAGTCATGCGGCTGCATGATGGTTACTTTCTCGCCATCGATGGTAAAGCTGTTGGCCTTCAGCGCCTGCGGGACATACACCTGCGTCGGCGCGCCGTCTTTCATTTGCGGGCCCCAGTACGCCAGTTTGGCCGCTTTGGTGGCTGCAATATGTCTGACGACCTCCGGCGTGGCGACCACCTCCGCCTGCGGGAAGGCTTTTACCAGCGGCTCAAGACCAAAATAGAAATCCGGATCGCCAGAGGTGATCACAATCCGCGATAGCGGTTTGCCGTTTTTCTTGATCATCTCCACCAGCTTTTCCCCATCTTTGACGCTGAACTGCGCGTCGAAAAGTACCGCTTCATGCGGACCGGAAACGAGGGTCGAGTTGACGGCAAAAAGTCCTTTTTCCTGCGGGTTGTAAGTTTGCAGCGTCAGAGGCGCCGCGAAGACCGCGCCGCTGAACAGGGCGGTAGCAACAGCAAGGGCAGATAATTTCATGATTTATTCTCAGTAACAGGTGAATGCGTTCCATTGTACGGATTTCGCTATTTGATAGAATTCCTGAAACAAGAGATGCTGAGTTTCATAAAACGTGCAGATCAGGGGGAGTGATGGACAGGGTGATTGCTGCGCAGGTGTATCTGCGCATCTGCGAGCTGGGAAGTCTTAGCGCCGCGGCGCGGGCGCTGGGGATGTCGCGCCCGATGGTGAGCCGCTATCTGGAACAGATGGAGAGCTGGGCCGGCGCCCGGCTGATCCATCGCTCAACCCGGCGGCTGACTCTTACCCGGGCCGTGTAGAAGGTATTGCTCAAGACCCGCGGTTTGACGCGGATCGCCGATGAAATCGCCGGCGAGCGTCAGCGGGCCGATCCCAGCGGCACACTGCGCGTCGCCTGCGCGCACTTTACCGCCATGCAGCTGATCTCTCCGCTGCTGCCGGACTTTCTCGCCCGCTATCCACTACTGCGCCTGGAGCTGGATATCAATAACCATCCGGTCAGCCTGATCGGCGAGCGTATCGACGTGGCCATTCGCATTACCGACAACCCGGAGGCGGGGGCCATCGCTCGTCGCCTCGGAGTGTGCCGTTCGCTGCTCTGCGCCGCGCCGGGCTGGATGCGCCAGCATGGCCCGTTGACGACGCCCGACGATCTGCAACGACATAACTGCCTGCTATACAGCCATTTCGCCAGCCAGCACTGGCAGTTCAGCGATGCGCAGGGGCGGGAAGCGTCGGTGGCGGTGAACGGTAATCTGAGCGCAGGGATATCTTCATTGCTGCTGGAGGCGGCGGTTGCCGGGTGCGGCATTGCGATGCTTCCCGAACTGGAGGCCCGGGGCGCGATTGCCAGCGGCACGCTGGAGGTGGTGCTTCCGGAGTGGACGCCGAAGGCGTTGAGCGTTTACGGCATCTATCTTTCCCGCGACTACCAACCTGACGGATTACCGCTATTTCTTGATGCGCTGCAGAGGCGTCTGGGAGAGGAGACTGGCCACGGCTGAGTCTTGGCGCTTCGCGCCCCGACAGCACCGGCGGAAGGCAATTCCGCCGGTAGGCTGACGTTGAGCTTTATTCGTTGCCCCACTGATTAAGGAAATTAGCGATATCGTCAATGCGGTCTTCGTTAATGGCCGCCTCGCGGGCCATTTCTCGCTGCGCCTCTTCGTCAATCTCTTCGTTATTAGTTAACCGCGCAATCAGCAGTTGGAAATAGCGCGCCAGCGCATCGCGTTCTTCATCCTTTACCGGCGCAGCCGCTTCGGTCTCGTATTCGTCCACGATGTCATAAAATTTCAGGGGGATGTCATTACTCATCTGTCGTCCTCAGGGGTGGCGTCGGGGCCAGGGTTAGCGCACAGCGGCGGGCGGACATCATAGCATGCGGCCAGAGTAGCGGAGTGGAGGAAAGAAAAAATTGCCGCAACCGGGAGGCGAGGGGCCAGTATATAGCCGCAAGGGTTGGCCGGGAAAATACCGGCGCGCGCTGGCGCGCGTCGGTATGCCGGGAGGCTTAGACCACACCATCCCCGCCGTCAGAACACCACACCTGTCCGGAGGTATATGAGCAGGCATCGGATGCCAGGGTGACATACAGCGGGGCGATCTCTACCGGTTGCCCCGGGCGCCCCATCGGCGTGTCTTTGCCAAACTGTTTCACCTTCTCGTCCGGCTGGCCGCCGCTGGATTGCAGCACCGTCCAGTAAGGGCCAGGCGCTACGGCGTTCACGCGAATGCCTCGTTTCGCCACCTGTTTAGCCAGCGATTTAGTGAAGATCGCGAGACAGGCTTTGGTCTGCGCATAATCGAGCAGGATCGGGCTGGGTTTATACGCCTGCACCGAGGTGGTATTGATAATCGCGCTTCCGGCCTGGAGGTGAGGCAGTGCGGCGCGGGTGATCCAGAACGGCGCGTAGACGTTGGTTTTAAAGGTAGCGTCGAAATCTTCGGTAGTGAGTTCCTCAAGGGTTTCACAGTATTGCTGACGCCCGGCGTTATTAACCAGGATGCTCAGACCTCCCAGCTGTTCCACCGCGTCGGCCACCAGCGACTGGCAGAAGGATTCGGAGCGAATATCACCCGGGAGGGCCACCGCGGTGCGCCCTTCGGCTTTGATCAGGGCGATAACTTCATCCGCATCCTTTTGCTCTTCGGGCAGATAGTTTATCGCGACGTCGGCGCCTTCGCGGGCAAAGGCGATCGCCACCGCACGGCCAATACCGGAGTCGCCGCCGGTAATTAACGCTTTCTTACCGGCCAGTCGCCCGGAGCCGGTGTAGCTGGTTTCACCGTGGTCCGGGGATGGCTCCATTTCCGCATCCAGACCCGGCGGGGTTTGTTCTTGCTCCGGGAACTCCGGACGTGGAGCCGTCTCTTCTGGCAACATGGAGGTGGGTAACTTCTTCATTGGCGGTTTTTCATCTTGCATAGTCATCTCCTTTAGACAGAACGGGCCAGCTCTAAGAATAGGTCAGCTTCTCCTGGCGACAGCCACTGAATGACTCGCAACATCGCAGTCAATGGCCAACCGTAGGCGTAACGGTATGCCTTAACCGACTGATCCTTGGCGTATTTCGGGGGATAGCGTTGCGTTATTATTGCTGACGTTAAATTAGGATTATTCCATCCTTAATCAAGGACCGAGGGCTATTTTCGTAACGCGCATGATCTTTTTCTCGAGTTACGATGAAGGTGCTCCCTGAATTAACGATGAAGATGTTCATTCGCAAACCATGGCCTATAAGTTGATACCTCTTTAGGGGTAATATTCCTGGGGTTGTGTTCCGCGGGATAAAGAAATATTTATTCATTAAATCGTTTGCATTTTTTTACAAACGGCCGTTGGACGTTTCTGTTTTACCCGCCGGTGAACATAACCTACGTCAAATAAAGGAGTTGTGTGAGGTTTATTTTATCTTACCGCTTCGTTAGTAAAGCTTTATTTTGTCAGTGCGCGGATGGGTATCTGAAATTAATTTGACTCCTGCAGGCATTCCTCTAGTGTTAGATATCGAGGGCGATGATTTGTAACAGGGTCATTTTCCATTTACCAACCGATATTGATCAAACCAAAGGTGAAAATTATGGCAGAGCATAGAGGCGGTTCAGGTAATTTTGCAGAAGATCGTGAGAAAGCATCCGAAGCCGGGCGTAAAGGCGGACAGCACAGCGGCGGGAACTTTAAAAATGATCCTGAGCGTGCATCCGAAGCCGGTAAGAAGGGTGGTAAGAACAGTCATGGCGGCGGCCGTAAATCCGGTGACAGCTAGCGACTGATGAGCTGTGACGCCGACAAATCGGCGTTGAGACAAAACCTGTGGGCCAGATGGTCCGCAGGTTTCTGCATATTCAGGGTTTATTTCTCTATAATGACATTCATTATCCGCGATGTGGGGAAACTAAAAGGTGAGGAGGAAATCGCCGCATCACTAGCAATAAAAGACGGCCGCAGCGGCAATAAATTAGCCGGACGGTAAAGACAGAAAATAACGGAACGGGACAATACGCAACGCTACTTTCTTTTTTATGCTTAGGCAAAAGAAAGTCATTTTCAGCGTAAGGTTTAGCGCCTGACGCTGCGGTCAGAGCGTCGATAAAATGGTCGCTCAATATTGTTCGGTCCTAAGGTAATAAAATGAAGTTGACGCCAGTGTTTATTAAGCGCTGTCATCTTGTCGCCGCCGTTATGTGGGTGGGTCTGGCGATACCCTCGTTGATCTGGTGGAAAGACAGCGTACTGTGGGTCATTCTCATCAGTATTTATGCCAATATTGTTGGCCATTTATCCGGATATAGCGCAGCGCGAGCTGACCAGGCGGCGGAAGAGAGTGAAGATTCCACGTCAAAATAAAAGGTTAATGATCAGAGGTGTATATGACGGATATTGAAAATTATCACAACTGGCTTCGCGATGCGCATGCCATGGAAAAACAGGCTGAGTCGCTGCTGGTGGCCACCATCAGACGCCTCGATAATGAACCGCAGTTACGCACCCGCCTTGAACAACATCTCTATGAAACCCGACGGCAATTGTCCGCCCTGCAGGATATCATCGCCCGCAATCATATTTCCCGCTCTGCGCTGAAGGATGCGATGAGCCGGGTGGCGGCGTTAGGACAGACCATTGGCATCATGCTGCCCGGTGATGAGGTTATTAAAGTGATTATCACTGCCTACGTTTTTGCCCATTTTGAGGTCGCCTGCTATACCGCTTTATTAACGGCGGCGAAAAGAGTAGGCGACCACAGCGCGATGCATACACTGGAGGGTATCCTGGCTGAAGAGAGAGGAATGGCTGATTGGCTGCTCCATTATCTGCCAGCGCTGACCGGGCAATATCTTATGGATACCGATATGCCTGGCGTTGAGGCCGGGCATTAAGCCGCCGGAGAACGCAATGGTCAAACGGCAAACCATCGCGCTCCTCGCCGCCGAGGGACAGGTTCCGCTGGTATTAACCGCCAGGCAGCAGGCGCTGGTGGACGCGGTAGCGAACAGGATGCTACCAGCGGAACGCAATCCCGTATCGCCTGTCGGCAAACCGCGCGCGAAGGCCAGGGCGGGGTCCGGATCGCGCTGAGGCGGCTGACAGGGACGGGCAGAACGCGAGGTGAGAGTGATGCAACGGGAAGAGTGGTTTCACAGAGCGGTCATCTATCAGGTTGACAGTTCGCTCTTTTATGATGCCAATGGCGATGGTTTTGGCGATCTCGCGGGCATTCGCCAAAAGCTACACTACATTCGCAGCCTCGGAGCGACGGTGCTCTGGCTGACTCCGTTCTATCTCACTCCTCTGCAGGATGATGGCTATGATATCAGCGATCATCTGCAGCCCGATCCGCGGTTCGGCACTATCGCTGACGTGATTGAGCTGATTGCCCGCGCCCGCGAGCTGGGACTGCGGGTGATCGTTGAGCTGGTGATCCAGCACACCTCCGCGCAGCACCCGTGGTTCCAGGCGGCGCGACGCGATCCCCGGTCGCCGTGGCGGCCGTATTATCTGTGGGCCGATCGGCCGCCGGAAAACGACGATCCTCCCATGTTTCCCGGCGTTGAGGAGAGCGTCTGGCGCTGGGACGAACAGGCTGGGCAATATTATCGCCACATGTTTTATCACCACGAGCCCGACCTGAATCTCGCCCATCCGCCGGTGATCGCTGAAATCGAAAACATTATCACCTTCTGGCTGCAGGCTGGGGTGTCGGGCTTTCGTCTCGATGCCGCGTCACATCTGGTCAAGCAGGCCGGAAAGGGCGACGAGACGCGCGGCTACCCGTTGCTGACCCATCTCCGGCAGGTTGTACAGCGCCTCAATCCCGATGCGATACTCCTGGGTGAAGTGGACGTCGCGGTAGAAGATTACCGTCATTATTTCGGCCAGGGCGATCGGCTGCAGATGGTGCTTAATTTCTGGCTTAACAAATACCTCTACCTCAGCCTGGCGCAGCAGCGCGCCGCGCCGGTGGTGAAGGCCCTGCAGGCGATGGTGACCCCGCCGGACGGGTGCTGCTTCGTCAACTGGCTGCGCAACCATGATGAACTGGATCTTGAGGGGATTGGCGAGCGCAACAAGCGCCAGGTTATCCGCACCTTTGCCCCTGATAAATCAATGTCCGTTTACCAGCGCGGCGTACGCCGAAGACTGGCGCCGATGCTGGACGGCGATACCCGACGCATAGCGTTAGCCCATGCTATCCTGCTGGCGCTGCCCGGCGTGCCGGTGATGCGCTATGGCGACGAGATTGGCATGGGTGACGATCTCTCCTTACCGGAGCGCTACGCGGTCAGAACGCCGATGCAGTGGTCGGCCGCGGCCAACGCCGGCTTTTCCCGGGCGGCGCGGGATGATTTGCCGGTAAAACCGGTGGCCAGCGGGCGGTTCCGCTACCAACGGATCAATGTCGAAACGGCGCTGCGCCATCCCAGGTCGCTGCTGCATCGGGTACGCAATATGGTATTGGCGCGCACGGAATATACTGAACCGGGATCCCTCCCTTTTACTCTCCTTACTCTAAAGCCCGACGCGGTGCTGGGCTTGCTCTATCGCAGCGAATCGCGGGAGGTACTGATGCTGGCCAACTGCAGCCAGCAGGCGGTAGAGGTCCTGCTCCCGCCGCTGGCCGAGGGCTACTGGAGCCCAATTCTGGAAGATAAGCTCTATCAGGATGGCCTGCACGGCGGGAAAGATGCGCGGCTGGCACTCTCCGGGTATGGTTACCGTTGGTTCAGCCGCAGCCTGAGTTAGCGCCGTTTTCCGGAACGACGGAACAACGCCCGCAGCGCCATCGTCGCCACCGCTACCCCGACGCCGGCGGCGACTTTACCCGGGAGATCGGCGCTGATGGTGACTGCTTTACGCCGTGCGCCATCGTTAAAGGGGCCGTGGCCCGGATGATTGCCGCGCACCGGCGTAAACAGGTCGTCCTGTTGGTCTGACGACTTTGGCTGACCGGTAAACTGTCCCTCCCACGCTTTTTTCACCATCAGCCGATCGAGCAGGCGAGGGAAGAAGACCTGGCCGAGGATCGACTGGATGGTGCTTATTCCGACCCACAGCTCGTTGACCGGGCGCTGGATGACGCTGTAAATAGCCTCGGCGGCGACTTCCGGCTGATAGACCGGGGGCACCGGCTGCATGGCCTGATCCATTTTGTTTCGCGCCCAGCCAAACTGGGCGGTGTTCATCCCCGGCAGTTGCACCATGGTCAACTGGATGTGGCTTTTCTCATGCATCAGTTCGGTTCGCACGGCATCGGTAAAGCCGCGGATCGCCGCTTTCGCTCCGCAGTAAGCCGACTGCAGTGGGATTGAACGCCAGGCCAGCGCCGAGCCGGCCTGAATAATCACCCCCCGATCCCGGGGGATCATGACCTCCAGCGCCGCGCGGGTGCCGTTCACGTACCCGAGATAGGTCACCTCCGTCACCCGGCGAAACTCCTCCTCGCTCATCTGACGAAAGGGCGCCAGCACGGTGGTCATGGCGTTGTTGATCCAGACGTCGATTGCCCCGAGGGTGGTTTCCACCTCGGCGGCGGCGCGCTGCAGCGCCCCGGCATCGACGACATCGGCGCTAATAGCCAGCGTTTTAATGCCAAACCGTTCACAGGCCTGTCGCGTCTCCTGTAAACCCGTTTCGTCTCGGGCGATCAGCGCCACGTGATATCCAGCGCGGGCGAAACGCAGCGCGGTAGCTTTGCCCGCTCCGGCGGTTCCACCGGTAATAACCATCACAGACATAGTGACCTCATTATGTTTTGGCTTTCACAATATTGACTGTACGGATCGGTTAATTATTTCTCACCAATGGCAATGACGAGGTGGGAAATATCCTGGAATAAGCGCAATGTGAATCAGGCGGCATCTCCTGGTTAGTTTCGGCAGATCCTACATACTTCGGCGAAGGCGTTCTATAATTTGTAGGATCCCTGACAACCAGCGAGGAGGAAAAATGTTAATGTTGAACGTTGTTAACGGTGAAAAAGAAGAGGATGACGCCACTCGCGCTCCGGAATCAGGTGATAAACAACCGGAGCGTGATAAATAGCGAAGCTGATACTATTCCTGCTCAGGAATAATGGATATCTGGCCGTTACGCTCGAGAATAGCGAATTTGATCGCTTTCAATTCATAAATGCCATGGTGCTGCCTGGCCGCCAGCAGGATATCATCGACAGAGATATTGACGAGCTTAATCTTCTCGTTGATGACAGCACCATTTTCCACCACGATAACCGGCGTACCATCGAGAAAATTTTCTGCCTGAGCAAATTTTTTCTTAATATAGCCGAACAAAATATCAATACTAACCAGGGTGACGATAGTCAGCATCGACCCGGTAACCGAATAGTCTGTGCTGAGCATCGCCTGCTGGGTGGCTTCGCTGATAATCAGCAACAGTATCAGGTCAAAGTTGGTTAATTGCATCAGGGTTCTTCTGCCGGCAATCTTAAAAATAATCAACAGGATCAGATAGATTGCTGCGGCTCTAAGGACCATTTCCATAGCGACTCCTACGGATAGACAAACTGCTGCCAGGTTACAGAATAGCGATCGTTAACTACCGCCTGCAGAGAGATATTACCGGCCGTTTTTGGGGTAACGGCTAACCACACAGATATCGGTGAAGGGGGGTTCGACCGCTGATAGACGAGATGTAATTTCCCGTCGGCGCTATACATTTTATCCGGCTGCGGACGGATATCACCGATCTGGTAGCGGGTTAATAACGGGGCGGCGAAGCTGATAATGGTGTCGCTGGCCGTATCCGGTTTAATCTGAATATTAAACTCGGTTTCACTCATCAGCCTGGCATAGCGCTGATAATCGACGCTTAATTCGCCTCCACTGGTTTCCCGGTGTGCTTCACTGAAATAACCGGAGGACCACAGGCCGCTTAACGCGGTAAGAATGATGAGACTCAAAACAATTATCCCATAGCGGCGGAAACGATATTCAAAGCGTAAGGAGCGTTCATTCTCATCGACGATAGGACAAGGCTGTTGATTCTTAATCATTAATATTTTCCCCGCGTTTCGTTTCGCCAGGAGCGTAACGATAAGGACATTCTTATATTAGACGATATCAGAACAATTGACTTTGTAAAAATGGCCAGCATCAGCCAGGCTTTATTCTCATCGTCAGCAAAAAACGGAGGCATGATGAAAAAACTAGCATTGGCCATGGCATGTCTGTTTGCCGTAGGAGTCGCGCAGGCGGACGATAAGGGAGGGTTTAGCCAGGATGCCGCGCCGCCGCCGCCGCACAAACTCGATGACGGCTATCGCGGCGTCGAGGATGGCCGGATCATGACCGTTGAGCAGGCGAAAACCATGCACGATGGCGCGACCGTTTCGCTGCGCGGCAATCTGCTCAAGCGGCAGGGAGATGACCGTTATCAGTTTCGTGATAAAAGCGGCACCATCACCGTTATTATCCCGGTCGCCGCGTTTAACGAACAACACGTAGAGCCAGACGATCTGGTCAATATCAACGGCAGTCTGGATCGCAAAATGACGCCGCCGGTCGTGCGAATCGATCGTCTGCTCAAGCAGTCGCCTAAGTAAGCGGAGCACGTCGATATGAGCACCTTTTCTCACTCGCAAGACGAAGAGCGCGGTAAGCAACCTGCCCGTGAGGCGCCCGGAGAGCAGGGCGAAGTTCCGCGTAAACGGGACGACAGCAAGGATGACAAATCCGATCCCTGGCATCCGCAGGATGGCCGATAGCGTCACCCTGCGTCACCAACGACACGAAAACCAGGGGAACGTGGGGGCCAGAGGCTGCAAAAAGACGCAGCTTCGGCATCACGCACTATACTTTTTGTTCGACATCACTACAGGAGGAATCAAATGGCGATTCATAAGAAAGGGCTAGCGCACTGGGAAGGCGACCTGAAGCATGGCAAAGGCACCGTGTCGACAGAAAGCGGGGCGCTGAGCCAGCAGCCCTACGGATTTAACACCCGTTTTGAGGGGGTGAAGGGCACCAACCCTGAGGAGCTGATCGGCGCTGCACATGCCGCCTGCTTTTCGATGGCCCTGTCGCTGATGCTCAGCGAAGAGGGATATACCGCAACGTCCATTGACACTACCGCAGTGGTCACCCTCAATAAAACCGACGGCGGCTTTGCGATTACCGATATCGCGCTGCAAAGCCAGATCGTCCTGCCGGACGTGTCTCCGGCGGCGTTCGATGAGATCATCCAGAAAGCGAAAGCAGGCTGCCCGGTATCGCAGGTGCTGAAGGCCAACATTACCCTCGATTACCAGCTGAATCCGTAAGCCGTCGTGCCCGCGTGCTGCGGGCACTCTTTCCGCAATATCTCTCCCAATGCTGTCCAACAGTGGTATCTTTTGTCCTTTAGTTGCACGTAAGGATACCATCATGATCGGCATTCGCCGGATGATCGAGGCGCAGGTGCTCGGCCTGACCGGCATGGCGCTAAAAGAGATCGACTTTGAACGACCCAAAGGAGAGCCGGGGCTGTTTGGTCCCCAGTCGGCCATCTGGCAGGTGCACGGCGATTTTACCTCGATGCTCTGCGGCGGCATTAGCGCGCTGTTGCTGCAGATGCTGCATCCTCTGGCGCTGGCCGGCGTCTGGGATCACTCTCGTTTTCGCGAGGATATTTTGGGCCGCCTGCGCCGCACCAGCCAGTTTATTTCTGCCACCACTTTTGCCACTACCCCCGACGCCGAACGGCTAATCGCCAAAGTACAGGGGATCCATCAGCGGATCGCCGGGGTGGATAAGGACGGAACCCCGTATCAGGCGAGCGACCCGGCGCTGTTAACCTGGGTGCACGTCGCCGAGTGCAGTTGCTTTATGGCCTCCCACCTGCGCTACAAGCGGACGGTGGTCAGTCCCGAGCGCCAGGAGGACTATTTTCGTGAGTCGGCGGAAATCGCCCGGCGGCTGGGGGCTCGGGATATCCCTCAGACACCGCAGGAGGTGGCGGACTATCTCGAGGCGATGCGCCCGCGACTGCGCTGCGACGAACGTACCCGGGAGGTAGCGGAGGTGCTGCTCTCCACCCGTCTGCCGGGGCGGATGAGCCAGCCGGTCGGCCGGGTGATGATGAACGCAGGAATTGACCTCCTGCCGGAATGGGCGCAGGAGATGCTGGGATTGTCGCTCACGCCGCTGCAGCGGCGCACGACGCGCCTGATGGTGCATGGCGTGGCCCGCGTACTGCGCGCCTCGGTACGCAACGGCGCCTGGCATTGCGCCATGCGCCGGATGACGGAGGCGTGATTCAGTTCGCTTGGCCCAGGTGACCGGCAATCAGCGCCTGCAGACTGCCATCCGCCCGCCACTCGCTAAGCGCGTCGTTTACCGCGTGAAAACGGTCCACGTCCGCCCGGGCGACGCAGATGGCCTGCTGGATCTCGGTAAAATTATCCGCCAGTACCCGCACCCCGGCGTGCTGACGGGCTGTCGCCTCCAGCGGCTGGCGGATGCCGGCGACCATATCCCCTTCACCGGCGAGGAAGGCGTCGATTGCCTCCTGCGAAGAGGGAAGGCGATGCAGGCTGGCGTGCTGCAGATGGCGGGTTAGCCATAGATCGTATGCGGCGTTTTGTCCGACGTTAATGGTGGTTGCCGGGCGATCCATGTCGGCCACGCTCTGGCAGGGCGAATCAACGCTGACCAGCGCGGTGCCCTGGATGGTGATATAGGGCGAGGTAAAGCGCAGGGTGGCTTCCCGCGCCGGATCGATGGCCAGAAAGGCAATATCCCAGTGCTCGCCACCGGCGTCAGCCACCACTTTACCCGCGGCAGGATAGGGAACGAATTCGGCGCTGACGCCCCAGCGCGTCGCCAGCCGATGGCTGAGCTCGACGGTGATGCCCGCGGGCTTTCCTGTCTCCCCGAGATGGGCCAGGACCGCATTGCCCAGATTAATGGCGAAACGCAGCCGGGATGGTTTGTTATGTGACATCGCTGACTCCTGTGGTGGCTAAGCTAAAGTGGCCCGACCTGTGGCCACCCTTCAAAAGATAGTTCATAGGCGCAAGGTTGCAGCGTTCCAACGGCACATACAGTAAATAGTCATTACCGACCGCCGCGATATCGTTAAACGGCAAGGCAATGGCTTTTATATTGTTAAGCATAAACTCAGTTTGTCAGTTTATTCTTCCCGCTCACAAAGGGAGAGAAATAATGACACAACATAATTTTGAAAATGATAATAAATATCATGAGCGATCGGTGCAGGCGCGAAAGAGTACCCTTGTTAGCGTGGTGGTTAATATTTTCCTTTCTGCCTTACAGGTAGTCGTGGGAATATTTTCCGGCTCTCAGGGATTAATTGCCGACGGAATGCACTCTTTTTCCGATCTGGTCGCCGATGGCGTGGTATTGATGGCGAATAAAAAGAGCCGTCGACCGTCTGACCACGATCACCACTATGGCCACTGGCGCTATGAGAACGGCGCCTCCCTAATCATCGGCGCGATGCTGCTGCTCGTCGGGGGTGGCATGCTATGGTCCGCGGCGGGCCATCTCGCGCAACCGCAAACTATTCCGCCGGTGCACAGCGCGGCGCTGTGGATGGCGCTGGTGGCGCTGGCCGTCAAGGAGGGGCTGTTTCGCTATATGCTGGCGGCCGCCAGGCGGCTGAATTCGTCGCTGCTTATCGCCAATGCCTGGCATGCCCGCTCTGACGCCGCATCCTCCCTGGTGGTGGCCCTGGGGATTATCGGTAATCTGGCCGGGTTCGCCTGGTTCGACCCGCTCGCCGCGCTGGCGGTGGGGCTGCTGATTGCGCGCATGGGCTATCGTTTCGCCGTCAGCGCGCTGCATGATTTAATGGACCGTGCGGTTGATGAAGAGATGCAGCAGGCGATCGCCGATACGCTGCGAACCACGCCGGGCGTGGCGGGCCTCCACGATCTGAAAACCCGTAAGGCGGGGGATCTGGTGCTGGTGGATGTCCATCTCGAGGTGGCTGGCGAGATGTCGGTAGCCGAAGGGCATCAGATTGCCCGTCACGCGCGGGAGCGGGTGCTGGCGCAGCATCCGGTGCTTAATGTGATGGTGCATCTCGATCCCTGCGAAGCGCAGGGGTTGACGAAAGCGGTCTGATACACCCGGTAGCCTAAGCGGAAAAATGAATTGGCTCAGCGGTTATTTTTTCTTCTGAGCCATTATTGCTGGCGCATTGATTGCCTGAAATATAAAAAAGGCCCATACTAAAAACGCCATTACCATCGCTAAATAATGGCGCAGATCTGCCCATCGCAGTTAACGATAAAATAAACCAATCGGCTCATAGATAATCTCTATTCTGTATTCAGAGATAATGACCAGAGCGGTAATTCAGGAAGTCAGACAATGATCATTCGGCCAGAACAACACTGGTTTCTTCGCCTATTTGACTGGCACGGCTCCGTGCTGTCGAAAATCATCTTTCGCCTGCTGCTAAATGTGCTGATGTCGATCATCGCCATTATCAGCTATCAATGGTACGAACAGCTGGGGATCCACTTAACCGTGGCGCCGTTCAGCCTGCTGGGGATTGCGATTGCGATTTTCCTCGGCTTTCGCAACAGCGCCAGCTACAGCCGCTTCGTCGAGGCGCGCAATCTGTGGGGGACGGTGCTTATCGCCGAACGCACGCTGGTGCGTCAGCTGCGCAATATCCTGCCGGCGGAACACGATGCCCATCGCCGCATCGTCAGCTATCTGGTGGCCTTTAGCTGGAGCCTGAAGCACCAGCTGCGCAAAACCGATCCGACGGCTGACCTGCGGCGGTTGCTACCGGAGGAGAGGGTGACGGAGATCCTCGCCAGCTCAATGCCCACCAACCGGATCCTGCTGCTGGCCGGCAACGAAATTGGCCAGCTGCGGGAGGCGGGCAAGCTCAGCGACATCACTTACGGGCTGATGGACAACAAACTCGACGAGCTGGCGCACGTGCTGGGCGGTTGTGAAAGGCTGGCCACCACCCCGGTGCCTTTCGCCTATACCCTGATCCTGCAGCGTACCGTCTACCTGTTCTGTACGCTGCTGCCGTTCGCCCTGGTCGGCGATCTGCACTACATGACGCCGTTTGTCTCGGTCTTTATCTCTTACACCTTTTTATCGTGGGATTCGCTGGCGGAAGAGCTGGAAGATCCGTTCGGCACCGCAGCCAATGACCTGCCGTTGAACGCGATGTGCAATACCATCGAGCGCAATCTGCTCGACATGACCGGTCAGCATCCGCTGCCGGAGAAGCTGCGTCCGGACCGTTACTTCAATCTGACCTGAGCCTGGCCCACCGGGCGGTTTCGCTGCCCGGTCATCACTTTCCGTAGCAATTTATCCGTCACAGCACCGCGGTGAAAACCGCAAAATTTGCAAATAAGTTAAATTTAACACCTGATAGATAACATCAATTATACAGAATTGTGGTGTATGTTATTATTCAGTTAACAAACGCAGTACCTACGCTTTCCCATCATACTATCCTTGAGAAACAGCATTCTTTTCAGGTGACGCCATGCGATTCACGCTTCGTCGCCGGGGTTGTCGTACGCCTTTTTCGGCTAGCGACAGCCAGAACAGAGCAGCAGGAGTAAAGAGATGACCAATAAAAGACGCGCGGTTCCCGGTGTTCACCCCTATGACGGTCCGGCAGGCGGGTGGGGCGCGTTGAAGGCCACGGCCATCGCCGTGCGCACCCAGATGGATGCCTTTGAGGCGCCCGCCACGCTGCTGCGTACCAACCAGCCGGACGGTTTTGACTGCCCGGGCTGCGCCTGGCCGGATAAAGAACATAAATCGACCTTCCAGTTTTGCGAAAACGGCGCCAAAGCCGTGACCTGGGAGGCGACCACCAAACGGGTGACGCCCGCATTCCTCGCGGCAAATACCGTATCTTCCCTGCTGGCAAAAAGCGATTTTGAACTGGAGGGCTACGGCCGCTTAACCCATCCTTTGGTTTACGACCGGGACAGCGATACCCTGCGCCCGGTGGCGTGGGAGCAAGCCTTCGCCCGTATCGGCGAGATCCTCCGCGGCCTGCAGCCGGATGAGGTTGAATTCTACACCTCTGGCCGAGCCTCCAACGAAGCGGCGTGGCTGTTCCAGCTGTTTGCCCGCGAGTATGGCACTAACAACTTCCCCGATTGCTCCAACATGTGTCATGAATCCACCAGCGTGGGCCTGCCACAGTCGATCGGCATTGGTAAAGGCACCGTCTCCCTCGACGATTTTGACCAGACCGAGCTGGTGATCTCCATCGGCCATAATCCGGGCACCAACCACCCGCGGATGATGGGCACCCTGCATGAGCTATCCCGCCGCGGCGTGCCGATTATCGTTTTCAATCCGCTGCGTGAACGGGCGCTGGAGCGTTTTGCCGATCCGCAGAACGTAATGGAGATGGCGACCCGGCGCTCGACGCCGATCGCCTCGACCTACTACCAGGTACGGGCCGGCGGCGACGCGGCGGCGTTGAAAGGGATCGCCAAAGCGCTGCTGCAGCTGGAGGAGGAGCAGGGCAATGTGCTCGACCACGCGTTTATTGCCCAACATACCCAGGGATTCACCGCCTTCGCCGATGACCTCCACGCCACCCGCTGGCAGGACATCGAACAGGAGTCTGGCCTGACGCGCGAATCCCTGACCCAGGTTGCGGCGGCTTACGCCAAATCCAGGGCCACCATCGTCACCTACGGTATGGGCATCACCCAGCATAACAAAGGCACCTCCAACGTGCGTCTGATTGCCGACCTGCTGCTGATGCGCGGCAATATCGGCAAGCCGGGGGCCGGGATCTGTCCTTTGCGCGGTCACTCGAACGTCCAGGGTAACCGCACTGTCGGGATCAGCGAAAAACCCTCCGCGGCTTTCCTCGACAGCCTGCAGCGGGTGATGGGGATTACGCCGCCGCGGCATCATGGCCACGATGCGGTAAAGGCCCTGGAGGCCATGATCGCCGGCGAAGCCAAAGCGCTGATCTGCCTTGGGGGCAACTTCGCCGTGGCGATGCCGGACCACGAACGCGCCTTCCCGGCGATGCGCGGCCTTGAGCTCAGCGTTCACGTCGGCACCAAGCTCAACCGCTCACATCTCCTGACGGCGAAAGAGACCTTTATTCTGCCGTGTCTGGGCCGCACCGAGCTTGACCTGCAGGCCAGCGGCCGGCAGTCGATCACCGTCGAGGATTCGATGTCGATGGTGCATGCTTCGTCGGGCAAGCTTAAGCCCGCCTCGTCGATGCTGCGCTCGGAGCCGGCGATTGTCGCCGGTCTGGCGAAGGCCACCTTGCCGGCCAGCAAAGTGGACTGGCAGTACCTCGTGGAAGACTACGATCGCATTCGCGATCTGATCGAACAGACCATTCCAGGGTTCGAGAATTATAACCAGCGCATTCGCCATCCTGGAGGCTTCCGCATGCCGCTGCCGCCGACCGAGCGCATCTGGCCTACCGCCACCGGTAAAGCCATGTTCTCGGTATTTAAAGGGGTGCATGAGAACGTGGTGGTGGAGGGTGAGGACGTGATGCGCCTGGTGACGCTGCGCAGTCATGACCAGTACAACACCACCATCTACGCGATGGATGACCGCTACCGTGGCGTCTTTGGCCGCCGCGACGTGCTGTTTATGAACGAGCAGGATATGGCCGCCCAGGGGCTGGAGCATGGCGATCGGGTGGATATCCATACCGCGCTGCCGGGAAGCGCGCTGACGCTGGAAGATATCACGGTGGTGGCCTACGGCATCGCGCTGGGCACCGTCGGCGCCTATTATCCGGAAGCCAACGTGCTGGTGCCGCTGAACTATCTCGATGAAGAGAGCGGCACCCCTTCGTATAAGTCGGTTCCCGTTCGCCTGACGCTGCGCTCGAAAGAGATCCGTCCGCTGGCCGGCGGGCGCTAAAAAGGTATAGCGCAGAGCGGCGTCGCGCCGTCCTGCGCCCCGCAGCACCTCGTGGTGTCCTCGCTTGAATTTATCGCTAGCGAAACTAACATTCTGGTAACCTGTGCGCGGCCCCGGGGGTGAACGGCGGGGTTCAAACGGGAAAGAGAATGGATATTAAGCAACTCAAGTATTTGATCGCGCTCGATCAGACGCGCCATTTTGGCCAGGCGGCGGCGGCCTGTCATATTACCCAGCCGACGCTCTCCATGCGCATTCGTAACCTGGAAGAGGAGCTGAACCTGACGCTGATCCAGCGCGGCCAACGCTTTGAGGGGTTTACCCCGGAGGGAGAGCGGATCCTGGCCTGGGCGCGGGCGGTGCTGGCCGCTCATGACGGCCTGGCGGCAGAGGCGGCCATCTGTCGCGGGCAGATGGTCGGCCAGCTGCGGGTCGGTATGGTGCCGCTGGCGAGCCTCAATCCGATGCAGTTGATTAAACCCCTGGCGGAGAAATATCCGGCGCTGCAGTTCAGCCTGTTGTCGATGACCTCGGAGCAGATTATCGATGGCGTCAGCCGTAATCAGCTGGATCTGGGGATCTGTTATCTGCAGCATCTGGATGAAGGTCAGTTCAAGATTGCTCGCTTGCCGCAAACCCGGATGGGGCTCCTGCACGATAAACGCCATTTCGACTTCAGCGCCGGGACGCCGGGATGGGAGACGCTGGCGACGCTGCCCCTCGGCTTTCTGACCAAGGGGATGTATTACCGGGAATCGATTGAAATCAGCTTTAAGGCCAAAGGGCTAACGCCGAGGTATGTCTTTGAAAGTGATTCGACGTTTCAGATTATTCAGGCGGTGCAGGCGGGGATCTGCTGCGCCATTATGCCGCTTAACAACGGCCTCGAAGCGCTAAGCGATAATCTTGAAATTCTGCCGATCGCCGAAACCCAGGTCGATTCACAGCTGGCGCTGATTATGCGCCAGCAGGAACCAGTCTCGACCCTGGCGGAAAAATGCTTCGCCGAGGCGCAGGGGATATTTGGCTGAGGCCGGGCCGCCGACCTGGCGGCTTGTCACTAAAATGCCTAAACGCCCCTCTGATGTGAGAGTGTCAATATAGCCCCGGTGATGCTGGACCGTTGGTAAAAGTGGTATTGCGGCGCCGCTTAATGCTGTCCAGAAGTTACAAGCCTTAATGACAATTTTTTATCCCTCCTGCAGTACACATCACAAATATTAACTATGGCAACAGCCGTCATTTAAGTTAACAACAACCGATATGTATTACTCCATAATGATATATTAGGCTGACTTCCTGGTTAGATTATGATGCATTAATGTCATGCCGGCATATGAATTCTTAAATGAATATGTCTGAAAACTAATAATATCACGGACTGTTTACATGTCATCTCATACCAACATTGTACAAGAAAAGGCTTTGCAACTGATGCAAAGTATTGGTCAAAATACCTACCTTAAGTCAATCATGAGCGGTATGATGCTCATATTGCCAGTAACGATCATGAGTTCTGTGGCGACTTTGGTTAAAGTGTTTCCGTTTGCTCCATATCAGGATTTTTTGTTACGACACAACTTAACTCGCTTCTTTGATATCCCGATTACCTTCACGAATAATTTTTTGGCCGTGATTGTCGCTTTCTCCGTTGCCTATACACTAGCGAAAAATTTCGATGTTGATGGCTTCATGTCAGGCCTGATTTCAATGATCTCTTTCTTTATTTTAACGCCGTATGATCTCGGTGAAATAGGGCCGTTAGGACAATCATTTTCAATCCCTGGCCAATGGCTGGGGCCCATGGGGCTGTTTACCGCCATTCTGGTGGCGATAATTTCAACACGAATATTCGTGGCGATAACTCGCAAGGGGTTGATTATCAAAATGCCAGAAAATGTCCCTGAATTTATCTCCAAATCGTTCTCTTCATTGATTCCAGGAATCGCCATCCTGACGCTGTTTACAATTATCTCCGCAGTCATTACCAGCGTTGGTTATGGGAGCATTCACGAAATTATTTATAAATTAATCCAGGTTCCGCTAACATCACTTGGATCCGGAATCTGGTCACTCATCTTTGTTGCTGTTGTTGCGCAATTGCTATGGTTTTTTGGGCTGCATGGCCACGCTATCACCCTCGGTATCGTAGCGCCGATCTGGTTTGCCATGGATGCCCAGCAGCTTGCTGCGTATGCTGCAGGCGTCGACTTACCCAACATCACCGGCTTTGCGTTCTTTATGACTTATGGCGCTGCTGGAGATTTATTGCCGCTGGCTATAATGCTCGCTTTTTTCGCGAAGAGCGCACGCTATAAAACGCTCGGTAAGATCGCCTTGCCGCCAGCTATCTTCACCATTGGCGAACCGATGGCTTATGGCGTGCCGCTGGTAATGAATTTTACTCTGGCGATTCCTTATATTTTTATCAATGGCATCATGCTCGGCATTGCATGGTATCTAACGGTCATTGGCGTATTGCCTCGCGTCGCTGGGGTGAGTACCCCGGCCGGCATGCCGATCATTATTTCTGGTTTTATGCAGGGGAGCTGGAAAATTGCCGCTTTCCAATTTATAGGACTTTTTGCGCGATTTGCAGGATGGTATTTCTTCTTCAAGACTGCCGATCTTGTCGCTTGCCGGGAAGAAAATCAGACGGATACCATTTGAATGCTCCTTAAAAAAATGCCAGCAACGCCAATTTAGCCATGGTGGGAAAGATGTTAAGTATCAATTACCAAACGGAAAACATTATTGTCGATCATCTGCCAATTATGGTGTGCTGGTCTACCAATTATCCTCAAAAGTCATTTTCGATAAAAGTGTATAAAGGTGCCGAACTGGTATCTCTTATCGCAAGAGAGGGTAATAATACAATTGTCACTCTCGATGCAATATCGTTACAAAGCTTTACTTCTTATACCATAGAAGTCCTTACCCACGGTGACAATGGTGAGAACAACGTTTTTAGAAACAGTTTTACAACCAGTAATCTTGGCCATTTTTCTGGCCGCTGGGTGAGCGGTGGGCATCACTTCACTAATGATATTCATTACTATCGCGGTAAACGTAATGTGGTGATGAGAAAAACAATTTATCTCGACGAAGAACTCCTCGATGCCTATATCAGCATTGTTGGTCTTGGTTTTTATAAATTGTATATCAACGGTAAAGAGGTCACACGCGGTGAGCTCAATACTGACTGGACAAATTATGCTAAAATTATTTATTATGATACTTACAATATAAAACCGTTTATTAATCAGCCGAAAAATGAAGTCATTGTTGAGCTAGCCGATGGCTGGTTTAATCCAGCGCCGCTTAAATTATTTGGTAAATATAACCTGAGAGAGACCTTAACCATCGGTGAACCACAGGTCATCGCTGACATTTATATGAAGTTTGCAGACCGCGAAATGATCATCGGTAGTGATGCCGACTGGCAATATTGCGAAGGCGCTTATACCTTCAATAATATCTATTTGGGCGAGCGCCTGGATATGAAACTGTTTCGCGGAGACAACACCACCGATTTGCTGATGCCTGACTGGAAAAATGTGGTGCTGAGCAACGGGCCTGAAGGCCGTCTGGTCTCGAGTTTTATTCCGAAAATTAACCATACGTTGTCCCTCGGGGCAGAGCATATCCACGTCGTAGACGAAGAGACATTCATTATTGATTTCGGTGCCATCGTCACCGGATTTATCGATTTATCCATTACCGCGTCTGAGAATCAACGTGTGGAACTGCTCTATAGCGAAGACGTTGATGAAAACTACGAACTAAACACTGACTCCACCCTTGCGGGATTTGTCGGCAAACAGGTTACTGAAGGTGTGATTATTGACGGCGGAATTGGAGCACCGGCGAGGGCGGAGCAGAAGGATGCCTTTGAATGCCGCAGTGGGAAGAATCATTTTATCAATGCCTTTACCTGTCATTCGTTTCGCTATGTGCAGTTAAGCGGTATTAATATTGAACAATTAAACAACGTTCAGGCGCTTTCAGTACATACTGTACTAAGGGAAAACGGGGGCTTTTACTGCTCAGATCCTTACATAAATAAGCTCTTTGAGGTTGCTAAAAGAACCAAACTGAATAACATTCATTCGGTCTTCGGGGATTGTGCCCGCGAACGTTTCGCCTATGGCGGAGACATTGTCGCGTTGGCCCGGTCGCAAGTGTATCAGTTTGACTCTGCCGCTATTTATAAGAAAACTATCTTTGATTTTATCAATGATATTCGTCCCTGTGGTGGTGTGACGGAAACTGCGCCATTTATGGGAATTAAGACTAATGGAGTCGGCGGGGAAACGGGCCCCCTGGGCTGGCAACTGGTATTACCTTATTTGATAGCCATTCACTATCGACATTATGGCAATGTCAATCTGCTGGCCGAAAGCTTGCCATTTCTTGAGAAGCAGATCCTCTCCCTGGAAATGCGCGACTTTGATGACCTGGTGACCTGCTGCCTGGGTGACTGGGGAAGCCGCGTTCATGATATGCGTAATTACAAAAATGGCTCGCCAGCTCTCCATTTCACCAGTGCTTGTTTCTATTATTATCATTTGTTAATTATCGCAAAAATATGTGATGATCTTGGCTTTAAAGAAAAATGGCTAAAATATATTGGCAAGGCCAATAAAATTAGAGAGAAAATTTTATCACTCTATAAGAATACGGATGGCAGCTTTGCCGATCGCAGTCAGACCAGCTTTGTTTTTGCAATCTACTTCGATTTGTGTGATGATATCGAGAGTTCATTGAATGAACTGATCGATCTCATCAAAAAAGAGCAAAATGTTATCACTTGTGGGATTTTTGGCCAAAGTTTTGCCTATGAAATATTTCATCGCTATGGTCATAATGAATTAATCCTTGAATGGTTAAGAGTCGAAGCCGGATTCAAGAAAATGCTTAAAAATGATGCCAGCACATTGAAGGAATTTTTCGGTGATAACCTGAATGGTTCGAATAATCACGCGATGTTCAGTTCTTATTCCAGTTGGCTGTTTCAGGCTTTGGGCGGCATTACCGTCGCTGAGGAGGCGGTTGGTGCTGATGTTATTTTAATCAGTCCATCCTTTACTGACACGATTAACTTTGTGGATTGCTGGCATCAAACCATCAGAGGGCGTATTGAGTGTCGCTGGCGGCGCTATAAAAAAGGCATAGAATTAGTCATCAAAGTGCCATTTAACCTCAAAAAATGCACCCTTAAATTACCAAAAGTGTATCAACTTAATAAACAATTACCTGCGCCGATAGACTGTGATACCTATCATCACTTTTATGACATTACCGATGCAGGTGAGATAAAAGTACTATTGTAATGATAGTGCATACCCAAACGTTCGCTCCAGTTAGGTACTTTTATGTTACACCATGATATTCATGAAAAGCTACTGGCTTATACCGATAGAGAACTCGAACTGCTTCGCGCTAACTATCAACTGTGTCATAAATTCAAAAGCCATATGGAGCGAAGGTTTTTCAAAGACAACTACATTCATATTGAAAAGCAGACCCGATTTACTAAAATTCCGTTGCATTCTCATGGCTTTATCGAGCTTATTTATATATATCAGGGTAAAATGCATCAGAAGATTAATGAAGAAAGTCTCACTTTAGGTAAGGGTGAGATCCTGCTTATCAACCAGTTTGCCAGACACGAAATTGAAGCCGCAGGGCAGAATGATATTATCATCAATTTTATTATTAAGACCGAATTTTTCGGTCGACTCATGTCACTTTTTGACGAAAATAACATCATTTCCCGTTTTATCCTTTCAGCAATTAATGGCAGAAAAAAACATGGAGAACATATTCACTTTAAAGTGGGGGAAATCGACGCAATTCAAAACATTATGCATGTCATCATTAGCGAGATCTACAGTAATAACCACTTAAAAGAGATACGCGTCAATTTCCTGGTGGGACTGTTGATGACCGAACTGCTCTCGAATGTGCAAGCCAGCGATTACCATATCAACGGCAGTTACAATGAATCACTTGCTATGGCCGTGTTGAGATATATTGATACAGATTATAAAACTGCCAGCCTGAAAGAGATCTCCTGTCGTTTAAATCAGCCTAATTATAAGGTGAGTAAACTGATAAAAGACTTCACTGGTAAGAACTTTAGCGATTTGTTGGTTGAAAAACGCCTGGATGTGTTGATCCATCTCCTTAAGCATACTAATCACTCTATTATTGATGTTATTAATATGACGGGTTATGAAAACGCCTCGCATTGTTATAAGGTATTTAAAGAGAAATATAATATGAGTATTAAGGAGTATCGTGATCTGAACTCCTGAATAGTAAGTTGGCTCACAGCGTTCATGCTATTGCATGTTTTTGTAATAAGTAAAATCGGCAACAACCGATATATAAAAAGGCAAGCTGGGTTATAACACGGGTGGCATTCTTTAAATAAAATCAGATAAGCAATAAAAATAATAATTTTATTTATTTTATATCTCTTACCCGATGGAGTCTGAAGAATGAACCCCAGAATTATTATTTCAGGTGTTATCTCATGTTTTCTGCCTGCGACCTTATGCCATGCGGCCAATCTAAGCGACGACGGCAGCTTCCAGTTAAATGGATATGGCATGGTGGCTGGAGATTTTCAGAGCGAACTAAACCGTCCCAAAAACATGTCGTTGCATACCGATCCCACCGGGCCTAATCAGGATCCTCGTGGCAAAATGGGCGATTTGGGAAACAGTTTCTGGCACGATTACTGGACATCGCTGGCTATCACTAAAAAATGGCAGGGGCTGGCTTCTCCCGAGCAATGGGCTGATTACACCTATGAAATGGTGGGTTACGGCGATAAAACGGTAGAAACGGCACAGAATTATGGGCGCTTTGGTGGGCTCTCTTTTCTTCCCGAGGGCGCAAACATTTGGGCTGGGCGTCGTTACCTCGATCAACGTATTAATATCTTCGCTTACAATACCAAAGAAGTACATATTGATTCCGGCCTCGGTTATAACAGTAAGAATTTTGATCTGAACGTTGGTACCGACCAGATCGATTGGTCCAGCGATACCGCGCCGCAGGCGATAGAAGGCTCGCGGCGCATCGTTGATATGGCTTATCGTATCGATCAGACAGAACTGGGTATGACCTATGTTAAAGAAATTGATGACCCATTGGGCACTGGCAAGCAGAAAGCAATTAGTTTTTCCGCGAAATACAGCATGCCGTCTTTTTGGGGAGTGGCAAAGGGACAATCGACAGTCAAATTACAGTATGGTAAAGGGGTTATTGCTCCTTATCTGAACACCAGTCGTATTACCGTCCTTAGCGAAGAGGGCGATTCTTCAATGCGTTTTTCCACCGACGGAAACTTGACGTTATTTGATGATTTTGCCGTCTCGCCGGCTTTCATCTATGAATATACCAAGCGTGAAAAAACTGCTGACCGAACCACCTTTATACCTGATACAGGTTATTCAGGGGGGGACATGACCTATGGTTCCGCAAATGAAACCGGGATCTTTACCGGCGTAAACGTTAAACAAAATATTCATCACCAAAATCTCTCCATGTTGTATGAAGTCATGGTGAATAACACTATCAATAAAAATGGCATCGCAGGTGCCAGCGGCGTCGGCTACAAAATTGCCGCCGGCCCGGCCCTGCAACTGGATGTTTTACCGTATGTCGCGCCGATTCTCAGTTTGACGGTTACCTACGCAGGCGGGGACAAAGAGGTCACGTTATTGCCGGAAGACTCGGAGTGGCGAGTCGGGTATCGAATGGAAGTCTGGTTCTGAATCATTACTACATCACTACAGGATATTACCCTATGAACAAACACGTCGCTGCTATGCTGACGATGCTTATTATTCCGTCTGCTTTTGCGCAAACACCTTTAACAGACAGCAAAACTATCGTTATTAAACCTAGCGCTCTGGCCGTCGAGATGGTGCCTGATATTGCCTATTCATTTACGCAAAATATCATGGGACGACCGCTCCAGTTAACGATGGATTTGCTCAAGCCTTATGCTGATAAACCGTTACCCGCAGTAGTATTTATTACCGGCGGCGGCTTTCTCGATGCGCCCAAATCAAAATTTATCGGTCAGCGGGTCGATATTGCCCGGGCCGGTTACGTCGTCGCCAGCATTACCTATCGGGTCGTACCCAATGTGACTTTCCCGGGCATGGTTGAAGATGCGAAAACGGCGGTCAGATTTTTACGCGCCAATGCTGAAAAATTAGGCATCGATCCCAACCATATCGCTGTGATGGGCGAGTCGGCGGGTGGGTATTTAGCCGCCATGGTGGGTACCACCAGCGGCCATAAGGAATTCGACCAGGGAGAGTATTCAAATCAAAGCAGCGATGTGCAGGCGGTGGTTGATCTCTATGGCCTGTCCGATCTGACGAAAGTCGGGGCTGACTTTTCTGCGGACATTCAAAAAGCGCATCAGTCACCGGCCATACCAGAGGCGATGCTGGTTAATGGTATTCCCTGGCAAGGCGGTGGCGCGATCTCCGCCTATCCCGAAAAGGCGAAACGGGCTAATCCTATCACCTGGATTTCGAATAAAACGCCGCCTTTTCTGCTAATGAACGGCGATGCCGACAATGTGGTTTCACCCAGCCAGTCAACGCTTTTACACGAGGCGCTGGTAGCGAAAAAAATACCGTCTACCCATTACGTGGTGAAAGGGGCGGATCACGCAGGTTTGATGTGGTATCAGCCTGAAGTATCAAAAATTATTATTAATTTTTTAGACCAAAATCTCAAAGATAAGCATCAATAATACGTTACAGGAACAGGTAAATAAGATGAAAAAAATATTTTTGTGCTGCGCTGCCGGCATGTCAACGAGCATGGTAATGAATAAAATGAAACAAGCGGCCGCGGCGCAAGGCATTGCTGTCGATATTATTGCTGTTTCAATGGATGATTTTGATCGCACGTTACCAAATTACGATTGCTGTCTTTTAGGGCCGCAGATTAAATATAAATTCGAAGAATTTAACAAAAAGGCCGCTGCGGTGGGCAAGAGAGTCGCCGTTATCGATAGCATGGATTACGGCATGATGCGTGGCGATAAAATTCTTGCTGCGGCGCTGGCGCTGCTGGATGAACCTTCACTTAACAAGTAGGGAAACCGTATGGATATGGAAGCAACCGTCATGGAACTCATCATTAACGCCGGTGAGTCCCGCAGTCTGGCGATGCAGGCGCTGCAAGCCGCCAGAAAAGGAGTGTGGCAGGACGTTGATAGGCTGATGCAGGACGCCGCAGATGCCGCAAAACGCGCGCATGATGTACAAACCATGCTTATCGGTATGGATGAGGGCTGTGGCAAAGTACCGGTTAATCTTATTCTGGTACATGCCCAGGATCATATAATGACCTCTATGCTTGCGCGGGAGTTGATCGCGGAGCTTATTGAGGTTCAGCGCCAGCTGCAACATCGCAACTGATAAAATATGTCGCCGCCGGCACCCTCGGCGGCGACCGCCATCAGATATTCTCCAGACGAATGCCCCGCGTTCTCGGGCCGAAGATCCCCACCGACAGCATCACCATCAGCATACTGACGACGATAAAGCTAATTACTCCCGGCGTGCCGGCGTATTGCAGTATAATGCCGATCAGAATGCTGGTCACCGCGGTCGAGAGCCGGCTGAACGAGTAGCAGAAGCCGACGGCGCGGGCGCGAATATGGGTCGGGAAGACCTCGGCCTGGTAGGCGTGATAGCTGATGGTCAGCCAGGCGTTGGACCAGGTGATCATAAACCCGCAGATCACCAACAGGATCGGACTGTTTTGCAGAGCGAACAGGGTGCCGAAGATAACGGTCATCAGCGCGGAGAGGACAATCTGCCACTTGTTTTCAAAGCGATGCACGAAGCGGGTGCAGAACAGACAGCCCAGCGGATAGGCGAGGGTGATAAAGAAGGCGTACAGCAGGCTATGGGTGATGCTGGCGCCCTGACCGGAGAGCAGCGCCGGCAGCCAGTTGCCAAAGCCGAAGAAACCGATCGCCTGGAAGAAGTTCATCACCATCAGCATCAGGGTGCGCTGCCGATACTGCGGCGCCCAGATTTCGCGGAAGGTGCCGCATTTGACGACGCTCTGTGCCGCATGCGCATGCTTCGGCGACGGCGTCAGGCCGCAGCGGGCTTCCATCTCACACATCACCGTATGCGCGTCATCATGCCGCCCTTTGCTTTCCAGCCAGCGGGCTGACTCCGGTAGCTTTTTGCGGATAAACCAGATCGCCAGCGAGAACAGTGCGCCAAAGATGATCACCCAGCGCCAGCCGCTGAGGCCGAACAGGGTGGTCGGCACCAGCATCCAGGACATCAGCGCCACCGCCGGAACCGAGAGGAACTGGATGAAGAAGGCAAAGGCAAAGGCTTTATTGCGCAGATGGGTTGGCACCCATTCGCTGAGATAGGTATCAATGGTCACCAGCTCAATGCCGAGGCCGATCCCCACCAGAAAGCGGAAGAAGATCACCCCTTCCGCGCTACTCTGCGTCGCCATCAGCAGCGAAAAAAGACCGTACCAGGCGAGCGCCACCATAAAGGTCAGGCGGCGGCCCAGTTTGTCCGCCAGCGGCGCCAGCAGACTGGCGCCGATAAACAGCCCCATAAAGGTGGCGGAGGCGAAGGCCGCCTGGTCGGCGATGCCGAAGATGCCCGCCTGTCCGGTGTGGAAAATGCCCTCCGCCAGCAGGCCCGCGCTGATATACCCGGTCTGGAAGAGATCGTAGAGCTCAAAGAAGCCGCCAAGTGAGAGCAGGGTAATAAACGACCATAACCCAAATGAGGCGGGCAGCGCATCAATGCGTCCGGTTAAGCTGGCGTGCGGTTGTCCTGGCGAAGCATAGGGCGTTTCGCCGAGAACCTGGGTGGTAGACATGGTGTTGTGTTCCTCAGGAAGAATGGTTTGCCTGCTAATGTTAATTGATTGTTAATAGTTTTAAATTTTTAATCCTTAGCCTTAGCGACATTCTTTAGCGTAAGATCGCGCTGGGGAGACATAAAGATGATATTCATGCTGGTTTTCGCCGCATCCCAGCGACGGAATTGAAGTAAATCACCGCTGACGGCATTTTAGTCGCCTGGCGATGTCACGCTACGCAGGACCCGCGAAAGACAAACTAAACGAATCGTCACCGGCGGCGTTTTCGTGCTTTACCCATCATTACCCCGGGCTATAATGTGCCCACTTTTATTCAGGAGTCATACGTTGGACAGTCACCCTTATTGCGATTTTCCGGCAAGCTAACGCGATCATTTCGCTGCTTGCCGTCCCGGCGGGCAGCAATCTCTCAGTTCCGGATTGCCTCCCTCAATAATTTATGCGCCATTGAGCGCGAGAGGCAGCGTTATGTTTATGTTTTCCAGACCCTTATTTCCTCCACCATCATCCACCGGCTAATCGCCCGGCGCGGCTGAGCGCTACATCTGTAATTTTTGGCTTTCTGTTTTCTGGAGGAAGGCGCGATGGTATTTCCTTATATGACTCATTTACTCGCGGCAATGTTGTTGGGGGCGCTGATCGGCGCGGAAAGACAGTGGCGGCAACGTATGGCCGGTTTACGCACCAATGCCCTGGTGGCCACCGGCGCGGCGGTGTTTATTCTCAGCGCGATGTCGGCCTCGCCGGACAGCCCGGGGCGTATTGCAGCGCAGATCGTCTCCGGTATCGGCTTTCTTGGGGCAGGGGTGATTATGCGCGATGGCATGAACGTCCGCGGCCTCAATACCGCCGCCACGCTGTGGTGTTCGGCCGGGATCGGCGTACTCTGCGGCCTGGGACAGTTCTGGAACGCGACGGCGGCTACGCTGATTATTCTGTGCGCCAATATCCTGCTGCGCGAGGCGGCGCAGCGCATTCATGCCTTGCCGGGGGCCGGTGACGAAGAGAAACGCTATGTCTTACGCGTCACCTGTCTGCGAGAACATGAAAATGCCGTACGTCAGCTGTTGCTGAATATTGCGCAGCAGCAGCGGTTTACCCTGCAGGGATTGCAGTCGGCGGCGGCGGACACCGCGGACCATCTGGAGATTTGCGCGCAGCTGATTAGCCATAAGCAGCACCAAAAAACGCTGGCGCAAATTATGGCGCAGATGGGCGTTCAGCAGAACGTCACATCGGTGCACTGGCGTGTCGGAGAGGCGTAGGGCTGGCGGCGGAGCAGCGGAAACGGCCGCTCGTCGCGCGATTCGCCATCCCGCGGGAAAGCGGCTAGAATGGCCTCCTCGCAGGAGGTTATAAGAATGTTAAATAATGGATGTGTACCCTCGGAATTTGGTCCCACAGAGGTGACGGCTAATTTTCGTTTTACCCGCGTGATGGCCGAGCAGGCGGCGCGGGCGCGTCTGACGCTGGACGACGATCAGCTGTCACTCATCGCCCGCCTTGACGCCCTCGGTCAGCAGTTGGTGTCCATGACAGGCAGGCCGCAGGGGGTATACGTCTGGGGACGTACCGGGCGAGGGAAAAGCTTTATCCTCGACCACTTTTTCGCCAGCCTGCCGCTCGCCGCCAGGCGGCGGGTCCATTTTCATCACTTCTTCCGCGAACTGCACCAGCGGCTGAATGCCCCCGGAGCGCCCGACCTGCAGATGGTGATGAGGCAGATGACATCCGGTTGCCGCCTGCTATGCTTCGACGAATTTCATCTGCACGACCCCGGCGACGCCATGCTGATTAAAGCCTTGCTGGAACACCTCTTTCAACACGGTATCGTTCTGCTGGCCACCTCAAACTACCCGCCGGAGATGCTGCTGCCCAATCCGCTGTATCACGATCGCTTTTTACCGTCGATCGCGCTGATCCGCGCCCATCTAACGGTGGTGGCGCTGAACGGCGAGGAGGATTATCGCGAACGGCATCTGAGCCAGGATAACGCCTTCTGCAGCGGGCGGATGTGGGTTAATCCGAATGCACAACAGCGTCAGCTGTATGACCTGCCGTCGCTGCCTGGCGAACCGGTTTCGCTGACGGTAGGCTATCGCACGCTGCTGGCGGCCGCGGCGTCGCCCGCGTTGCTGCACTTCACCTTTACCCAGCTTTGTCAGGCCGCCACGGCGGTGATGGACTATCTGACGCTCTGCGAAAGCTATGCCGTCTGGCTACTGGACGAGGTGCCGCCATTGGCTACGGTGGGGCCGGCGGCCCAGCAGCGCTTTATCAATGTGATTGATGTGCTGTATGAAAAGCAGATCCGCCTGCTGCTGGTGACCCGCTGCGACCTGGAGACGCTGGTGGCAGGGGTGGAACTGGAGGATATTCAACGAACGCGGAGTCGCCTGCAACAGCTGCCGCGGGCGGTATAAGAAAAACGCCCCGGCGGGAGCCGGGGCGAGAGGATTACAGATCGAAGCGGTCGAGGTTCATCACCTTGGTCCATGCGGCAACGAAGTCATGCACCAGCTGCT
>ERZ856578.2104-NODE-2104-length-34224-cov-17.913462_pt1 | contig 34224 bp, 19 predicted proteins | sample MGYA00514384_ERZ856578 | MGnify/ENA primary metagenome ERZ856578 (study PRJEB29103, sample SAMN06111958) | human gut metagenome | biome: human gut; feature: ankylosing spondylitis patient; material: healthy_person | host: Homo sapiens | place: China:Hangzhou... | reverse complement strand
TCGGCCGTCGCGTCGAGGAACTTGGCGGCAATCTGGTTCAGAACCTGACCCTTGTAGGGAATGCCCTCGGGCAGGACAACGTCAAAGGCTGAAATCCAGTCGGTCACCACCATGACAAGGTATTGGTCATTGATGTCGTACACGTCGCGGACTTTTCCCGTGTACTTGCTTTTCTGACCCTCGAAGGTGAAATCGGTGCGTGTGATAGCCGTTCATTGTGTTTGCTGGTTAACGACTGCAAAGATACTGTTTTTGCGCGAAAATGGAACTCCCCGGGGATTTTATCATGCGGCGTTGGATGCGGATTCGGCAACGGAGGCTGCCTTTCTGCACGGGGATGCCCATATCCGGCTCCGGAAGCCGGTTGGCCGGCCCCGGGTCCGGGACGGTGCCGCAGCCCCCTCCTCCGACGGACGGGCCGCGGGCGGCGCCTCCCCGACGGGCCGCGGGCAAAAAAACAACAGGAAGGGGAAATCTCCCCTCCCTGTTGCCGCAGTCGTGCGAGTTGTCGTGTCGTGAGAAGAGGCGTCTCAATATCGGAACGGGACGACACGGCGGATGTCGCTCGACGAGGAACCGACATAGGCCTTGAAGGTGCCCGCCTCGGCTACCCAGCTGCGGGTCGTCTCGTCGTAGAACCGGAGGTCCTGCTCGGTAATCGTAAACTCCACATCGACGCTCTCCCCGGCCCTGACGAGAACCTTCTTGAAGTGTTTTAACTCCTTCAGGGGCCGCATGACCGAACACCGGTCATCGCCGATGTAGAGTTGCACGACCTCCATGCCGTCACGCGTTCCCGTGTTGGTCACGGGAATCCGGATGTGCACGCCCTCCCCGGCATTCAGCCGTCCGGATGAGACCTCGGGTTTGCCGTAATCGAAGGTCGTGTAGCTCAATCCGTGCCCGAAAGCGTAGCGGGCCGGGATTTTTTTGGTGTCGTGCCAGCGGTAGCCCACCAGGATATCCTCGGCATAGGTCACCTGCGGGTCCGATCCGCTGTCGAGGAACGATCCCGGAATCGGGGCCCCCTCCTGCTCGCCCCGTTCGATGCCCGGATATTGGGCCGGATCGCCCGAAGCGTGGGCGGCGCAGTCCGACAGCCGGTACGGAATCGAGTAGGGGAGTTTGCCCGACGGATTGACCCGTCCGCTGATGACGTCGGCAATCGAGGCTCCGCCCATGCTCCCCAGGTAGGAAGCGTGCAGAATGGCCGGCACACGCTCCGCCCACGGCATCGCGTAGGCATTGCCCGAGATGTTCATCACGATGAGCCGCGGATTGACCTCCAGCAGGGCCTCGATCAGCTCGTTCTGATGAAAGGGCAGGTCGTATGACTGGCGGTCGGTCGATTCGCAGTCCTGATAGGCATTCTTGTTCAATCCGCCGATGTAGATGACCACATCGGCCTTGCGGGCCCGCGCAACAGCCTCCCGGCGCAGCGAATCGATCGTCTTCGGCGAAACCTCCTCGACCCGTTCGTAGAGCGGACGTCCGCAGGCATATCCCCGCGTATAGCTGATGCGGTCGCCGTAGAGGGCCTGCAACCCCTCCAGCGGCGAAATGGTCCTCCGGGGCTTGAGCTCCGAGGAGCCGCCGTTGTCGGTCAGGCGCCGCGTGGCATTGTCGCCGACGACCAGAATCTGTCCGCTGCCGTCGGTCTCCAGCGGGAGAATCCCGTCGTTCCTGAGCAGGACGATTGATTCGTCGCCGATGGCCTTGGCCGCAGCGTAGTGCTCCTCGGTGCAGAGCGAGCCCCACGGCCGGTCGGGATTCATCGACGTGCGGAATATCAGCCGCAGGATGTTGCGGGCCTTGTCGTCGACGGTCTGCATGGGCACCTCGCCGCGCCGCAACATCTCCAGGTAGGGCGTGGCCAGATAGTACTGGTCATATCCGAAGACGCTCTCCGACGTGAGCCCGTTCGTGTAGGTTCCCATCTCGATGTCCAGTCCGTTGAGGGCCGCCTCGCGCGTGTCGTGGGCGCCGCCCCAGTCGGTGATGACGCAGCCGTCGAATCCCCACTCCTTGCGCAGGATGTCGTTCAGCAGCACCTCGTTGTGGCAGCAGTGCTGTCCCAGGTAGCGGTTGTAGGAGCCCATGATGGTCCACGAGCCGCCTTCGACCACCGCCTTGCGGAATGCCGGCAGGTAAATCTCGCGCAGGGCCCGTTCGCTGACCGCGACGTCGACCGATCCGCGCCACTGCTCCTGATTGTTCAGTGCGTAGTGCTTGACACAGGCCGCCACGCCGTTTTTCTGAAGCTCCCGGATGTAGGGAACGACCATCTCCCCGGCCAGGCAGGGGTCTTCGCCCATGTACTCGAAGTTGCGGCCGTTGAGCGGTGTGCGGTAGATGTTGACGCCCGGACCCAGCAGGACATCCTTTTCCCGGTAGCGGGCCTCTTCGCCGACGGCCTTTCCGTAGCGGGCGGACATCTCCGGGTTCCACGTCGCGGCCAGGGCCGTCAGGGCCGGGAAGGCCGTGATCGAGTCGTTGGTCCAGCCGGCATAGTCCCAGTTGTTCCATTCGATTTCGGCGCGGACCCCGTGCGGGCCGTCGCTCATCATCAGCTCGGGAATGCCCAGCCGGGCGACGCCCGGCGTGGTGAACTTGCTCTGGGCATGGCACAGGGCCACCTTCTCCTCGAGGGTCAGCCGCTGCAGGGCATCCTCGACACGCTCTTCGAGCGGAGCGTCCGTCCGCATGTAAAGCGGCAGGGGCTGCTGTCCCCTTGCGCTCATTCCGAGCGCAAGGAGCAGCAGGACAGGTATCAGTACTTTTTTCATGACGGGGTGTTATTCGAGTGTGACCTTGTCTACGAAATAGCCGTGGCCCACACACATGAATCCGTAGTTGTTGTTGATGAGGTCGATTCGTTCCTGGGTCATCTCCATCTCAATCAGGCCGTCGCCCGTCGGAACGATGTCGTCGGCGTCGGTCTCGCCCATCAGACGGGTCCAGTCGCCCGTCACGAGCCGGATCTTGCAGTAGTCGGCCGAAGGATCGAGCGAAAAGTAGATGCGTAGTAGCGAACCCACGCGGGCGCCTCCCAAATCGTAGCGTACACCCTCGAAGTTGGCCTCGCCCCAGTTGACCACGGCGAAGTGTCCCGTCCAGAGAACCACCTCGGAGGTCATGAGTATCTGCGTCTCGGGGTAGAGGTTGCCGTCGGCGGCGCCGAACAGTACGGCTTCACCGCTCCGGGTCGTGCCCGTCAGGGTGTACTCCTCTCCGCCGACCAGCTCCTGCGGACACCCGAAGACGAGTGTCGTGGCGCTCTGCTCGCTGAAGGTGTCGACGGTGATGTCGCCGATCATCAGCGAGGCAACCTCGTCCAGCTTGACGCCCGAGAGGGTGATGTCGCCGCCCGGCGCTGCCGTCGAGGCCCCCGCGAGGACGGTGGCGCCCGTCAGTACGGTCACCTTGTTGGCGCCGTAGCGGTTGCCTTCGCTGTCGAGGAGCGTGAGCCGGTAGATGCCGGCTGCGATCTCCGCCGGAACCGTGTAGGTGATTGCCGACGCGGCCGCGTCATACGAGAAGTCCGTTACGGGTACCTCGCCCAGCAGCAGCCCTGCCACCTTGTCGAGATTTACGCCCGTGAATCCGGCTTCGAGGCCGGGAGCGACGTAGCGTTCCAGCCCGTTTTCCGCAGACCAGGGGTCGCCCTCGAGCGGGTTGACGACGATCAGGCATTCGCGGTAGGTCGACTTGCCGCTGGCCGTGGAGGCCTCGACACGCAGGACGTAGGTGCCGGCCTGCAGGTTCATGTCGATTGCCGTGCCCGTGTGGACGGGTTCGTCGTCGAGCAGCCACGTCACCGTGGTGTATCTCGAGGGGGTGACAATCAGTTCGATGTTGAGGTTTTCGTCGCGGTTGAACGACTGGTAGACGGCCAGGTCGCCGCTTGCCGTGCGGTCCGGGAAAATCGGATCGAGGATGCAGGGCTGGTCATCGGGGGTGATGGTGTCGAACGGCTCGTCGTCGGTGCACGCCGCAAGCGTGAACAGGGTCGCCAGGGCCGCAAGATACGATATGAATCTGTTTTTCATGATTTTCGGATTTAAGGTTCGGTTTTAGTCGATGTCCCACCATACGGGGGTGTTCCAGCTGTTCTCTCCGCCCATGCGTGCGAGCGCCTCCTCGTAGCTCTCCTTGTTGTACGACGCCTCGAGACGCGGGTAGCACAGCCGGACGGGTATCTCCTGGCTGTCGACCAGCACGTTGCTGTATCCGTATTCGGCCGGCGACTTGAGCTGCGGGTATCCGCTGCGGCGCTGGTTGGCCCAGCATTCGTAGGGGTTCGTGAAGTGCAGAATCCACGCCTGGGTGTTGATCAGTTCGCGCTTGATTCCGTTGTCCACGTTGGCGAAGTGCAGCCCGTCGAGGTAGGAGCGGATTTCGGAGGCCTCGACGCGGCGGCAGTCGTAGCGGTCGGTCAGGAAGTTGATCGCTTCGGTCACACCCTCCTCGAAGAGGGTGGTGGCCGACGTCTCGACGGCCCAGTTGTTGAGCTTGGCCTCGGCCAGCAGGAACTTGACCTCGGCGGAGGTCATCACGACGCCGGGGTTGTCGCTCTGCAGGAAGTTGGTGGCCACCTTGGGCTCGCTGGCGTAGGACATGTTGTTGCCGTAGCTCGGGTCGATGTCACGGTAGGGCTCTGTCAGCTCGCTGGTGTACTCTCGCGGCCACGGCTCCCAGGCGTAGTCGCCCGGATCGCGGGCGTCGGCCTTCATGTCCCAGCCCGAGGCAATCATCTCGTCGGTGAGGTCGATGCGGTTGTCGGGGCTCGTGAGGCTCATGACGCCGTCGTAGTAGAAGCGGACAAGCATGAAGGCCCGGGGGTCGTTCGTGTCGTAGAGCCTGTTGAAGAGCGTCGAGCAGATGTAGGTCGGGTTGTTGACGGGGTCGTTGCCGAAGAACCGCTGCGAAAGCGCATTGCCGCGGTAATCGGTGTAGGCCTCGGAACCGAAGCTGAAGGCCACCTCCATGTGCTTGACCAGCGCATCGTCGTCGCTGCTCTCCAGAATGCCGCCGGCATCCAGCAGGGCCGCCTCAAATTCGGCGCGGGCCTTCTCGGGGTCCACCTTCGAGATACGCATGGCGAAGCGCAGGCGCAGCGAGTTGGCCAGTTTCTTCCATTTTGCGCAGTCTCCTCCGTAGATGAGGTCTCCCGTAATCCGGTCGCTGCCGGTCCCGATTTCCGAGGCGGCCTCGGCCAGCGTCAGGAAGAAATCCTCGTAGATCTCCTGCTGGGTGTCGTAACGGGGCATGGGGTTGCCGTCGATGAAGCCGCGGCCCGCCTCCGAATAGGGAATGTCGCCGTAGATGTCGGTCAGCAGCGACAGCAGGTAGACCTTGTAGATGCTGACCGCCGCGTGGATGTTCGTCTTCTCGGGGTCGCCGGCGCTGCGGTACTCGGCATCGACGATGTTCTTGACGGCAATCGGATAGAGCCGGGTCCAGACCTTGCCCATGTCGGCATCCGAGAGCATGTGGCGCCCGCCGTAGTTGGTCGTATTCCAGCAGCCCATCGTCTGCTGCGTGAAGGCGTAGAGGTAGCTGCGGAACGTTTCGGTCAGGTCCAGGTCACCGTAGGTCTGCAACTGGGCCGTGGTGAGCTGGGCGTTGGGGTCGATCGTGGTAGCCTTCGACGGGTCGGAGTTGATCTCCTCCATGTATTCGTCGCTGCAGGCTGCAAAGCAGAGCAGGCTGAGCCCCGAAAGAAGTAAGGTGTGAATGCTGTATCGTTTCATGGTTGTGTTTACGGGTGAAGTTAGAACTTGACGTTGAGATTGAAGCCGAAGCTTTTGCGCGAAGGCAACGATCCGTACTCCAGACCCATGCCCGTGGTGTTGTTGTAGTTCGAGTCGGGGTCGATGTTGGGAATGTTCTTCCAGACGATGAAGGGGTTGCGAGCCACGAACGAAACGGTCAGGCTCTTCAGCACGCCGCGTGTCCACGAGGTCGGAACCTGATAACTCAGCGTCAGCTCGCGGCACTTCACGTAGGAGTTGTCGTAAATGAACATCGACGGGGCGTTGCGGCAGACGCTGAACCAGTAGTCCTCGGGGTTGATGTAGATGTCGTTCGGACGGTAGGTGCCGTCGCCGTTGTCGATGACGCCCGGGGCGACGAATCCGCCCGTCGGGGCCCACTGGTCACCCTTCGGAATGCCGGCGGCCTGACGGTCCTGCTCCGAACGGTACCATGCCTCGCGGCCCTTGAGCGTTTCGGGACTCTTGCCCGACTCGTAAGCGGCGCGTGCCGACATCGAGTAGAGGTCGGCGCCGACCTTGACGTCGAAAATCGCCGAAAGGGTGAGCTTCTTGTAGGTGAAGGTCGTCACGACACCGCCGGTCCAGTCCCACGACGCGTTGCCCAGCACATGGTTGTCGCGGTCGTACTGCGGAAGTCCCGTCTTGGGGTCTATCAGCACGTCGCCGTTCTCGTTGCGCAGGAAGTCGGGGCCCAGCAGCGAACCGTAGTTCTCACCCACCTTGGCGGCAACCTGCACATCCAGCCAGGCGGCCTTTTCGAGCTCGAACATGTCGGTGCCCTCCACCAGCGACAGCACCTTGTTGTTGTTCTTCGAGAAGTTCAGGTTCAGGTCCCACGAGAAATCGCCGACCTGCACGGGGCGGGTGTTGAGGGCAATCTCGATACCGCGGTTCTCGATCTCACCCGCATTGATGAGCCGGTAGGGATACCCCGACGTGTCGGAGCTGGCCATGCTCATGATCTGGTTGCGGCTGACCTGCGAATAGTAGGTGAAGTCCAGTCCGATGCGGCTGTTGAGGAAGCGCAGCTCGAGACCGGCCTCGAACGAGTTGGTCATCGTCGGCTTGAGGTTCCTGTTGGGAACGGTGCCGTTGCTGATATATCCGATCGTATATCCCGGATAGGCGAACTTCGATTTGGTGTAGACGAGCCCCAGCTGGTAGGGATCGGTGTCGCTGCCCACCTGGGCCCACGAGATGCGCGCCTTGGCATAGGGCAGGGCCTTCTTGGCATTGATCAGTTCCGAGAAGATGAAGCTTCCCGACACCGACGGATAGACATAGACGTTGTTGCCCGTCGGGAGGGTCGACGACTGGTCGCCGCGGAGCGTCATGTCGAGGTAGAGCATGTGCTTCCACCCGAAGTTCACCGCACCGAAGACCGAGTTGATCTGCTTGCGGTAGCTGTTCTCCTCGACGCTGATTTCGTTGAAGCTCATCAGGGCGACCACGTCGCGGATCTTCATGTCCTGGGCCGTCGTGACCGTCGTCTTGTTGTCCACCTTGTAGAAGTTGGCGCCGAGGGTGGCGTTCAGGTCGAAATCACCCCACGAATTGTTGTAGAGGGCCAGGAACTCGAAGTTGTACATCCGGTTGTCGAATTTGCTGCGCTGGAAGTATCCCGCCTCGTATCCCGGGGTCGTGGGAGCCTTGAAGTCCTCGAACTCGAACCAGTTGAACTCGGTGCCGAGCGTACCCTGGAGCTTGACATGCTTGCCGATGTTCCAGACGGCCTTGCCGTTCAGACGGAAGGAGTCCTTGCCCGAATTGTTGGAGTTCTTGTAGATGTCCCAGTAGGGGTTGACGTTGTAGGGGTCCATGCCGTTCCAGTTGGCATATTCGCCGTTGGCATCCTCGTAGTTCCGCAGCCACGCCTGGTCGTAGGTCGTGGCAAGGGTCATGAGGTTCTTGCCGATGTTGGCCTTGCTGTCGCCCAGCGCCGGACGGTTCTTCACGTCTTCGCGCGTATAGGTGACGCCGAAATCCAGGTCGACCTTCGAAATCGAGGTGTTTGTCCGCAGGTTGAAGGTGTTGCGGGACATGTCGGTGTTGGGGACGATGTCCCGGTTGCTCAGGTTCGTATAGGTGAACCGCACGCCGGTCTTGTTGCTCGTGGCGCCGATGATGACGCTGTTCGTGGCGGTCAGGCCCGTGCGGAAGAAGCCCGACGTGTTGTCGGGGCGGATCAGATAGGGACGCTCGACGCCGTCGAAATAACGAAGCATGTTGCTGCCGTCGGCCTTCGGGCCCCAGCTCTTGTTGGTGTTCGATACGGCGTCGTAGGTGTAGGTGCCGTTGCTGCCCATGCCGTAGATCTGCTGCACGTCGTCCCATTTGGCCAGCTGCGTGTCGACGGTAAGCGTGCCGTTGTACTCCAGGCTGAAGTGCTCCTTGGCATTGGCCCGCTTCGTCGTGATGAGGATGACGCCGTGGCTGGCCCGGCTGCCGTAGAGCGCCGAGGCCGCGGGACCCTTCAGTACCGACATGCTCTCGATATCGTCGGGGTTGATGCTCGAGATGCCGTCGCCGAGGTCGTATCCGCCGTAGGTGCCGGCGCTGCCGTAGTTCGTATTGTCGAGAGGCACGCCGTCAACGACGTAGAGCGGCTGGTTGTTGCCGGTCATTTCGGTGCTGCCTCGCAGAATCACGCGCGTGGAGCCCGACGGGCCGCCGGCCGTCTGGCTGACCACCAGACCCGGGACACGTCCGGCCAGCGAGTTGATGACGTTGGTCTCCTTGGCCTTGGTGAGCACCTCGCCCTTGACCTCGTCGACACCGTATCCGAGGGCTTTGCGCTCGCGCTTGATTCCGAGGGCCGTTACGACGACCTCGTTGAGCACCTGGCTGTCCTCGTCGAGCGTGATTTCGAGGTAGGTGCGGTTGCCCACGGGGATTTCGGCCGTTTTGTAGCCCAGATAGCTGACCGTGATTGTCGCCCCGGGGTTGGTCTGAAGCTGAAACTCGCCGACGGCATCTGTGGCCGTGCCGTTGGTGGTTCCCTTTTCAATCACGCTGGCTCCGATGACGGGACCGTTGCCATCCTTGACGATGCCCCTGACCGTGACCGCCTGTTCCGGACCGGCAGGCTGTGCGAATGCGGCATTCGCATCGTTGTTTGCCGCAAGGCCGCTTCGGTGTCCTCCGGCGAGCGTGAGGAGTGCGGTCAATGCCAGCAAAACGCATTTGTAGAATTTGTCCATAGATGATAGTTTTAGATTAGTGTTAACCCCTTGTGCGGGATTTGTCAATACAAAATTCCCCATAAACGGGCAATCGGCGGTTTGATAGCGTCCGTATTAGGTTTGAAACCGTGCGTTTTTGCGGAAGTCTTCCGGCCGGAATGACGATTTTCTGGACACTTTTTTTATTTTTGTGAAAACGATGGACGACATGATACGACGGATCGGTTTGATGCTGATGGCGGGGATTGCCCTGTGTGCGGGCCCTCTCCCGACGGCTGCGGCCGCGGATGCGACCCGGTATGGCTATACCGCTAAATATATGGGGGTGCCCGAGGGGTTGAGCAGCCAGCGGGCCTACAAGGTCTGCTGCGATGCGGACGGGGCGATGTGGATTGCGACCCTCGACGGCATAGACCGCTGGAACGGCCGGACAATGAAGCATTATGGCCTGGAGAGCGCCATGAAGTTCTCGGACGCCTCGGGCCGGACGACCTCGCTGGTGTTCGATGCGCGGCAACGGCTGCATGCCTATGACAATGCGGGGCGGATTTACCGGTTCGATGCGATGGGCGACCGTTTCGAACCGCTCGTCTTCCTTGCCGACTATGCGGGCGAGGGGCTGACGGTGAACTGTCTCTGCATCGACAGCCGCTCGATGCTGTGGGTCGGCATGAGCGACGGGGTCTGCTGCTTCGATCCGCAGAAGAAGACGTTGCAGTGGATCGAACGGGGGGCTTTCGTGACGGATATTCTCGAACTGCCTCAGGGCCTTGCGGTCGCGTCGACCCGGGGCGTGCGGCTCTTTACGTGCGACGGCCGCGAACTGCACCACTTTTGCCCGGCGGACTACGTGCAGAGCCTCTGTATGACGCCCGACGGCAAGCTGCTGCTGGCGGGGACCTTCAGCCGGGGAGTACGCGTGATCGACCTGATTGCCTGCGAGGTCCGGCAGATTCCGCAACTCGACGGCCTGCCCCACACTCCGGTCCGGACGATGGTGGCGCAGGATGCGTCGACGCTCCTCGTCGGGTTCGACGGCGACGGGGTTTACGCGCTCGATCTGCGAAACTGGCAGATCGCCCCGCAGTTCACCAAGTCGAACGGGCTGCTCAATGCAATGGGGGTCTACTCCATCTGCCTGGATCATGAACAGAACGTCTGGGTGGCGACCTACACGGGCGGCGTGGCGATGCTCGAGCCCGAGGAGTACCCCGTGGCGCTCTACCGGCACCGGACCGGCGATACGGCGGGACTGGCCGACAGCAACGTCAATTCGCTCGCCGAGGTGCGGCGTGGCGAGCTGTGGGTTGCCACGGACGACGGCGTGAGCATCCTCGACCTCGGCACGGGAGCCTGGAGGCAGATTCTCACGGGATGCGTCTGCCTCGACATCGCGTGCGATTCGTCGCGCGACCTGGTGGCCGTCGCCACCTATGGAAACGGAGTCTACGTTTACGATACGCAGCGGCGGCAGCGCGCACACTACCATACCGAGAATACCCCTTTGCAATCGAACTACCTCCCGGCGCTCGAGTACGATGCGGACGGGAACCTGTGGGTGGCGCAGCTCGATGACCGGACGATGATTCTTGACCGGGGAACCGGCCGCTGGCGGGCGTTCGAGGTGCAGAAGGTGCGGAGCCTGTGCGAGTGCGGTGATTCGACAATCGTGGCCGGCATGGTGGACGGCGTGGCGGTCGTCGCCCGGGAGAGCGGGACAGTCCGGCGGCTGTTCGATGCGACGGCGCTGGCCGGACGCGATGTCAACACCTTCGTGCAGGCGGTGACGCCGAAGGAGGACGGGCGGGTCTGGCTGGGAACCGACGGCGGCGGGCTCTGCCTGCTGGATTTGCGGGACGGCTCCTACCGGCAGCTGACAACCGAGAACCGGTTGCCGTCGAACCGTGTCTCGGGGCTGGTCACGGACCGCAACGGCAACCTCTGGATCGGAACGGACCACGGCCTGTCGTGCCTGGCTGCCGACAGCGATTCGCTGATTTACGACCTCAATTACCGGCAGATTCTGCGTCGGAGCTTCAACCGCTCGGCGGCCGCGCTGCTTTCCGACGGCCGAATCGCGATGGGCAGCACCTCGGGGCTGCTGATCTTCTACCCGCATGTCTCGCAGGGCGTGCACAGCCCCCACGAGCTGCGGCTGACCGACTTCCGCGTGGACAACCTCGACGAGGCGGAGAGCCGGAAGCGGCGGGCCGGATGGAACCGGATGCTGCGCGAGGGAAGAATCGAACTGGGGCATCGGCACAATTCCTTTTCGATGATGCTGGAGAGCATCTGTTACCGCTATGGCGACGACCTGGCCTACCGGTATTGTCTGGAGGGCTTCGACCGGACGTGGAGCCCGTTGAGCCGCGACGTCGTCGTGCAATACAAGAACCTGCAACCCGGGAGCTACCTTTTCCGCGTCCGGTCGTACAGTCTCAACAGCGGAACGACCCTCGATGAAAGGAGCGTGGAGATTGTCATCGGCCATCCCTGGTGGTGGAGCTGGTGGGCGTGAGCCATCTACGGCGTGCTTGCCGTGACGGCGGTCTGCGCCCTGTGGCGCTACAAGCACCGCAAACTGCAACTGCGCTACATGAATGACAAAATGGCCTTTTTCGTGAGCATCGCCCACGACATACGCACACCGCTTACGCTGGTCAAGGCGCCGTTGGACCTGCTTGATGCCGACCGCAGCCTCGGTCCCGAGACCCGGCAGCAGGTCGACCTGGCCCGCCTGAATCTGCACAGGCTGCTCGACATGCTGTCGCAGCTCTTCGAATTCGAACGCATGGAACACATGCGGCAGCAGCCCCATTGCGGGCCCGTGTCGCTGAACGATGCGGTCGGGGAACTTGTGACGGCCTTCGTGCCGCTGTGTCAGCACGAGGGAATCGACCTGCGTGTCGGGGAGATTCCCGAGGGGCTCTGTGTCGAGGCGGACGTGCGGCTGCTGAACCGGATACTGAATAATCTGCTTTCGAATGCGGTCAAGTACACCCCGGAGGGCGGATGGGTGAGCATCCGGGCCGAAGAGACCCGGCAGACGGTCTGCATCAGCGTGTCGGACAACGGAATCGGCATTCCCGAAAAGGAGCAGCGCCGGCTCTTTACGAGTTTCTTCCGCGCCCGCAACGCTATCAATTCGCAGGCGCCCGGAACCGGGCTGGGCCTCTCGCAGGCAAAGCGGTTTGCGCTGCTGCTGGGCGGCGACATCACCTTCAGGTCCGAAGAGGGAAAGGGTTCGACCTTCATGCTGACCCTGCGGCGGAGCGAACTCCCGCAGCTCCCGGTCGGGAACAGCGCGGCATCGGACAAAAATCCCGGGGAGGACCCCGCCTCGTCCTCGCGTGACACGATTCTGGTGGTCGACGACAACGACGAGCTGCGCCGTTTCCTGCATGACATCTTCTCGCCCGAATACCGGGTCGTGCTCCGCAGCGATGCGGCTTCGGCGCTCAGCTACCTCGAAACGGAGTATCCGAGCATCATCATCTCGGACGTCATGATGATTGGCATGCAGGGGGATGAGATGTGCCGGTTGATCAAGAACAACCCCGTGACGGCAGGTATCCCCGTGCTGCTGCTGACGGCCAAGGCCAACAACCGGGCAATGGTCGAGGGACTGGAGATGGGGGCCGACGATTACATTGCCAAGCCGTTCGACGTGGCGGTCCTGAAGGCCCGGGTCCACACCCATATCGCCAACCGGCACCGCCTGCACGAGTATTACGGCAAGATTGCCCTGCAGCGCGAGGGCGTGCCGCACGATGCGGGGGTTCAGCCCAACGAGGCGGACTGCGATTTCGTGAAGCGGGCCCGGCAGATTGTCGAGTCGCATCTGGCGGACACGGAGTTCGATATCGAGCATCTGTGTCGTGAAATGGCCATGTGCCGGACGCTCTTCTACGAACGACTGAAGACGCTCATGGGGCAGACCCCGCAGGAGTTCATCCGGATGATCCGGCTGGACCATGCCGAGATGCTGCTCTCGCGGGGCGAGCCGGTGATCGACGTGGCCGTCAAGACGGGATTCGCCAACGTAAAGTATTTCAGTACGGTGTTCAAGAAGCATTACGGTGTCCCGCCGAGCCGCTACCATGCGAAATGATAGGGAACAAACCTGCGGCGCGAGCAATCAAACCCGGTCGGAGCAATCGGTCGCTATCTTTGCGACATATTGATACTGACCTATGATACGGATTTTACTGAAAACAATCTTTCTGTTCATGCCGGGGATGATCTGGGGCAGCTGCTCGTCCGGCGAAAAAGCGGAAACGGCTGCGGGGCTGACCCTGCAGCGGGTGACGACCTACACGCTGGCGGCGTCCGGCGGCGAGGTCGGCATTACGTGCAGTTCCGCCCTGCCCGTCACGGCCCGGAGCAATCAGTCGTGGCTGACGCTCACGGATCAGACGCAGCAGGGTCACACCCGGACCTTTACGTTCGGCGCCGCAGCCAACGGGGGCGCGGCCCGCGAGGCGACCGTTACCCTGACGTCGGGTTCCGAGGAGCTCTCGGTGACCGTCAGCCAGCAGCGCCGTTACGATCAGCCGTCGCTGCCGTCGAACGATGCCACACGCCTGGCCGTCGCGTTGTCTCCGGGGTGGAATCTTGGCAATCAGCTGGATGCGCACAACAACGGCGTGGCCAGCGAAACGGCCTGGGGCAACATGGCGGCTACGCAGACCCTTTTCAACCAGCTCAAGCGTCAGGGTTTCAAATCGGTGCGCATTCCGGTGACGTGGCTCGGCAAGACGGGTGACGCGCCCGACTACGTGCTCGACGGGAAGTGGCTGGACCGGGTCGAGCAGGTGGTCGGATATGCCGGCAAATGCGGCATGAACGCCATTATCAACATCCACCACGACGGATACGGCAGCCAGTATTGGTTGAACATCAAGCGTGCCGCGACCGATGCCGCCTACAACGAGGAGGTCAAGGCGCGGTTGGGTGCCGTCTGGCGGCAGATCGCCGAGCGTTTCATCGAGACGGACGATTTCCTGATTTTCGAGCTGCTGAACGAAATCCAGGATGGCGGATGGGGTAACGGCGAGAACCGCAACGACGGCGGGAAGCAGTATGCCGTATTGAACGAGTGGAACCAGCTGGCGGTCGATGTGGTGCGTGCGACGGGAGGTAAAAACGCCACGCGATACCTGGCGGTTGCCGGATACAGCGCCAACCCCGAGTTGACGATGGCCCACCTGGAACTGCCCGACGATCCGGCGGAGGGACGCCTGCTGGTCTCGGTGCACAGTTATGACCCTGCGGAGTTTGCACTCAATGCCCGGTATTCCGAATGGGGCCATACGGGCGACCCGGCCAAAAAGGCGTCGTGGGGCGATGAGGAGTTTATCCGCGGCATGTGTGCCGATCTGTATGAGAAGTATGTGTCGAAGAATATTCCCGTCTATTTCGGTGAGTTCGGATGCGTGCACCGGGCACAGCCGCGGGCCGAGAGTTTCCGCAAATACTACCTCGAATATTTCTGCAAGGCGGCCCGCACGTATGGCATTGCGGTGTTCTACTGGGACAACGGCAATGCGGGCACGGGAGAGGAGTGCTTTGGCCTGTTTAACCATTCGACCGGCGAGTTCCTCAACAACGGAGAGGAGATTGTCGACACGATGGTAAAGGGCTATTGCACCGACGACGAGTCATACACGCTGGAAACCGTGTATGATAACGCACCGGAATAGTCGGTAGCAATTCCAAGTGCGGCGGATGCCCATCCGCACCGCGCATGGGTTGTCTCGGTTTCGCGGATCTTCATGCAGGGATAGGATATTTGATAGAGGGCGGAAATAGCCCGAAGGCATGAACCGCGCATCCCGACCGGTCGGGCCGCGATGCATGTGGAGACAGTTATGGTTGGCCGCTGGAAGGGGAGGCTTGTTGCCGATCCTTCCGCGGCCTTCCCGTATATCTGCATCAAAAAGAAAGAATCTGCTAATATGATGCCCTTTGTTCTCCGTTATCAGTTGAATATTTTATGTCGTATTGTTCGAGGACTTGCAACGTGTTGTTCGAGGATTTGCAACGTGCCGAACAACTCCTGCGCAACCTCAAATGATTGAGGCTGCCGATGAATTTGTGGATGAATTTCAGCTAAACAGGATATTCTACCATTGGAGCAGATCAGTCCCTTCAAAAAAATGGTAGCCGGATACCTCAATGCAATTTCTGGAGCGGTTATAATTTAGGTACATTAGGGTATCGCGTGTATGAAAACAGATCGGGGATGGCACGCTTGATATGCGAGACACTTCGATGCAGCATCTTATGCGTAAACCACCATCTTCCCGACTCTTCATCTACTGTTTTTTCATTGATAAATGGCTCGTGTTGCCGATGCCAGTCAACAAAAGCGCGTATCCATAGCTGTACCTCATCATGTGTTTGTACTCCATTTAACAAGTGCACCAGTTCGAGCAGTTCCTGTGCCGCTACGGTCTGTGGTTTGCGTGTAATCCACGTCTCTATCTCTCGCGCCACATGTACCGTACAACGCTGTAGAATCGCCTCCGGACACACTTCCCGCACGGCTTTTATGATGTTCGGAGCTCCATCACATGTGACACTCTCAATTTGAATGCCGACATCGTGGATAGCCTTTAGGTCTGCTTTCAGATCCCGCAGTGTTTCACTCCTGGTTATGCGATAGAGGAGGGTCATCTTGATGTTGTGATCCCGATATACAATCAGACAAATCTTATTTGAGAAGTAGGTGCCGTCGATCAGAAGATTGACCTTCTCGCGTCGCTGTATCTGCCATAAAGGACACTGGGGCAAGAGCCGATAGAAATATCTTTTTAGGCTGCGTTCGCTGTATCCGCTCTCACTCGCAAGGTCACATATACGCTGTTTGCCGCGAACCCAACGCGCGAACCATATAAACTTGTTTTTATCGGAAATCCAAACTCGACGATCCGTAAAAGAGCTGCCACAATTCTTACAATAATAGCGGGTGTATCCGCTTCGAGTACCCCATTTTATTGTCTCAAAAAAGCCGCAATGAGGACATCGTATTTTTCGTTTTTTTGACATAAAAACAGAGATTAGTAGAAACCGGTTTCTACTAATCTCTGTTTTATCCTTATAACTGCCAAATATTAGGTAGGTTACATTTTATATCACCAACCATTTTTGGCATCGTTACCATACATCCGCCCACAGTTCTCACCGCAGCCACACGTCCGCGGCATCCCGACGCGGCATCCAACCGCTACATCCGCCGCGGCACTCCGCCGCAGCCGCTATTCGTAAAGCAGGTAGCGCGCCCGCAGCGTGCGGTAGCGCACAAGGTCATCGGTCCAGCGGGCACGAATTTCCTCCTCCGAAGCCCCCGCGAGAATCATCTCCCGCACGTAGCCCACGCCGATCAGCTTCTCGAACATCGGCGTGAAGAAGCGCTCGCCCATCCCCAGGTTGCGGCAGGCGGCAATCAGCCACCCAAGCGACAGCCCCACGCCGCGCGCCTCCTCCAGCGGCATCGCGCTCAGATCCTCGCCGCGGCACTCCTCGCCCTCGAGCGGCGGATGCTTGGCCCCGGCCGTCGGGCGGGGCGTGAAACGGGCTGTCCAGGCCGCGCCGCGGAGCGCCGGATGGCCGTAGCACTCAAACGGGCGGTCCGTGCCGCGCCCCACGCTCACGGGCGTCCCCTCGAAGAGGCAGAGCGACGGGTAGAGGTAGACGGCGCGCTGCGTCGGCAGGTTGGGCGACGGCGCCACGGGCAGCAGGTATTCGTCGGCATGGGCATAGTTGCGGCACGCGACGACCGTCAGCCGGCACGGGGCGCACCACCCCTCGCCGACGGCCATGCGGGCAATCTCGCCCATTGTCAGCCCGTGCAGCACGGGGATCGGCAGCGCCCCGACACCCGAAGCGTAGCGCATGTCGAGCAGCGGGCCGTCGATCTTCTCGCCGTGGGGGTTCGGGCGGTCCAGCACGATGACCTCGTGGCCGTAGTCGGCGCAGGCCTCCATCATGCGCAGCATGGCGATATAGTAGGTGTAGAAGCGCAGCCCGACATCCTGCATGTCGACCACCAGCACGTCGAACGACCGCATCGCCTCATCCGAGGGGCGGCGCGTGTTGCCGTCGTAAAGCGAACGGATCGGAATGCCCGTGCGTGCATCGACCGAACTGGAGACATGCTCGCCGGCATCGGCCGTGCCGCGGAATCCGTGCTCGGGCGAGAAGATCGCCCCGACATCGAAGCCCCGCGCGTGGAGCAGGTCGACCAGGTGGACCCGCCCCGCGGCATCGGTCGCGACGGGCCGACCCGCACGGTCCACGACGCCGGGCAGCTCCGCCACGGAGGTGTGGTTGGCCAGCACGGCGACGCGCCGCCCGGCCAGCAGCGGGAAATAGCGGGCCGTGTCGGTCATGCCGACCAGCACGGGGGTGCGGGCCGCGACATCGAGCGCCGCCAGCACACAACAGATCAGAAGCAGTCGTTTCATAAGGCAGGGATAATGATACAAAGATAGGATTTTCCGCCGGATTCGGGCAGGCGGTTGTGTATTTCGGGCAAAATCCGCATCTTAAGGAAAAATACACCACCATGCTGTCCCTCATCAGAAAGAGCCTTCAGGCACTCTGCCTGCTGCTCACCGCAACCGGAGCCCACGGCCAGCTCCCGGAGGAGGAAAAGCGCCGTATCGGGGAGTTAACGGCCCGATTTGCCGAGGCGCTTCAGACGCCGGACGAACGCCTGCTCGACGCCTTCTTCGAGCGCTGGCAGCAGCAGGAGCTGACAATCGGTGCCGGGGAGCCGCTCATCGACACCCTCTACCGGCTGGCCACCGACACCGTCACCCTGAAGCGGCTCGGGATCGGGAAAATCATCCCGCGGCCCCGGTCCCGCTACGACATCCTGCCACAGACGAAATACTGCATCCTTCCCGATACGCTGCAACTGACCGACATCCACAGGATCGACCAGGACCGGATGACCCTTGCCGACCGGCTCGACACCCTGCCCGACGGGCGGATGGTGTGCATCAACAGCAGACAATACCCGGTATCCGGAATCGCCTTTTTCCCGCGTTCCCGGCATCCGGAGCGGACACGCTACCTGACACGGGTCTACCAACACGCCGTCATGGATGCGATCGACTCGGTGTGGGCCCTGACCTGTCAGAAAGCCTACAGCGGGGTGACAGAGGGAAAAGGTGAGGAGCTGCTGCGTCGGTTGGACGAGCGGATCTCCGGGCTGATTCCATACGATTCATACAACTGGTATCTCGAATACTATCCGGAGGCCTGCGTCCAGTATATCGCCGTGAACGAAAGCCGCAGCAGGGCCGCCGCGGGAATCATCCTGCAAAGCACGATATACAGCGGCCGCTACAAGACCTTCCGGGTGGACCTTGCGCCCGACGGCAACGGAGCGTGGCACGCCGTGCGGCTGGTCTTCACGGGCGAGCTCTACATACACATCGACTTTTTCTGACCGGCCCGCACCCGCCGCACCGACCGCACCCGTCCGGCCACCGCATGAGAAGGCCCTTCTTCCGGAGCAACCGGAGAAGGGCCCAACCCCATACACGATATCACGGTAACGCACCGCAAAGGACCGTTTCGGGGAGCCTGCGCTCCGACAAAAAAGCTCCGCGAAGCACTCCGGGCAGTCAGGCCGCTACGCCTGCCCGCCGAACTCCATCAGGTAGGCCTTGATGAAGGCATCCAGCTCGCCGTCCATCACCGCCTCGACATTCGAGGTCTGCACGCCCGTGCGGTGGTCCTTCACGCGGCGGTCATCGAAGACGTAGGAGCGGATTTGCGAGCCCCACTCGATTTTCTTCTTCGAGGCCTCGAGCGCCTGCTGCGTCGCCATGCGCTTGTCCAGCTCGCGCTGGTAGAGCTTCGAGCGCAGGATGCGCATCGCGTTCTCGCGGTTCATCAGCTGCGAGCGCGTCTCCATGTTCTCGATCAGGAACTCCACGGGTTCGCCCGTGTCGGGGTCCTTGCCGTGGTAGCGCAGCCGCACGGCCGTCTCGACCTTGTTGACGTTCTGGCCGCCGGCACCCGACGAACGGAAGGTGTCCCACTCGATGTCCGCCGGGTTGATCGTGATCTCGATCGTGTCGTCCACGGCCGGCGAGACGAAAACCGACGCGAAGGTCGTCTGCCGCTTGTTGTTGGCATTGAAGGGCGACAGGCGCACCATGCGGTGCACGCCGTTCTCGCTCTTGAGGTATCCGTAGGCGTAGTCGCCCTCGAACTCGATCGTGCAGGACTTCACGCCCACCTCGTCGCCCGCCTGGTAGTCGAGCGTCTTGACCTTGTAGCCGTGGGCCTCGCCCCAGCGCGTATACATGCGCAGCAGCATCGACGCCCAGTCGAGCGCCTCGGTGCCGCCGGCTCCGGCGTTGATGTCCATGATGGCGCCCAGCTTGTCCTCGTCGCGCCGCAGCATGTTGCGCATCTCGAGCTTCTCGATGCGCTCCAGTGTCCGCGCGTACTGCTCGTCCAGTTCGGCCTCGCTCACCACCCCCTCCTTCACGAAGTCGGGCATCAGCTGCAGGTCCTCGACCTCGCGGCGCACGGCGTCGTAATCCTCGACCCACGCCTTGATCGCAGCCACCTTGCGCAGCTGCTCGCGTGCCGCGGCCGGATCGTCCCAGAAGTTCGGCTCCTGGGTCTTCTCCTCCTCGTTGCGCAGGTCGATGCGCTTCTGCTCGATGTTCAGGCAGCGCTCCAGCGCCTCGCGGCGCGTCTCCATCTCCTTGATCTGTTCCGTAAGTACCATATATATTCTCGTCGTCGTCAGAATGTCATCTTCAGTTTCCGTGCCGCGAATTCGAGGATGAAGTCCGCCGTCGCCTCGTCGCCCAGCGCCGAGGTGTTCACGCACAGATGGTAGGTTGCCGCGGCACCCCAGGTCCGCAGGCTGTAGTAGTTGTAGTAGTCGGCGCGGCTGGCGTCGCCCCGCTCCATCATCGTGCGGGCCTCCTCCTCCGTGCAGCCTGTCCGCGTGCGGATGCGCCGCACGCGGTCGTCGTCATCGGCCGTGATGAAGACGTTGACCGCCCGCGGATGGTCGCGCAGAATATAGTCCGCACAGCGCCCCACGAAGATGCACGACTCGCGCGAGGCGAGGTCGCGGATCACGTCGCTCTGCACCTTGAAGAGGGCGTCGTTCGACAGCACGTTGTTCACGCTGCTCATGTCGGCGCCGAAGGGCGAGCGCAGGTAGGCGATCATCGTCGCGAAGACGCCGCGCCCCTGCTTCTCGTCGACCTTCTCGAAGCACGCGGGGCAGAGGCCGCTCTGCTTGGCGGCCAGCGTCAGCAGCTCCTTGTCGTAGAGGCGGATGCCCAGCCGGCGGGAGATGATCTCGCCGACGGCGCGGCCGCCGCTGCCCAGCTGGCGGCCGATGTTTATCACGAACAGCTCTTTCATAACACAGCAGGTTTGTCGGCCGCGGAGCGGGCCGAGAGTTCGGCCCGGAATTTCCGCAGCTGGTGTGTCAGCATGAAGAAGGCCACGACCGTAGCGAGGAAGTCCGAGAGCGGCATGGCGCACCAGACGCCCCAGCTGCCGTCCCACGGCGTCGAGACCTCGAAGAAGCGGGGCAGGAAGAGCAGCCCCGGCATGAGGAAGAGCAGCTGGCGCGAGAGCGACATGAAGATCGCCTTGCCGGCCATGCCGATGCTCTGGAAGAAGTTGGTCGCCACCATCTGGAATCCGATGATCGGGAAGAAGACGAAGACGATGCGCATGCCCTCGACCGAGAGGCGGATCAGCTCCTCGTCCGAGGTGAAGAGCGAGACGGCCAGCCGCGGCGCAAACTCCCCGACGAGGAATCCCGCCGTCGTGATGCCCACCGCGCAGACGATCGTCAGTTTGAGCACCCGCAGCACGCGGTCGTACTGCTGCGCACCGAAGTTGTAGCCCGCAATGGGCTGCATGCCCTGGTTGACGCCCATGACGATCATCACGAAGACGAAGGCCAGGCGGTTCACGATGCCGTAGGCGCCGATCATCAGGTCGCCGCCGTAGGTCTTCAGCCCCTTGTTGATGAGGATGACGATGAAGCAGGCCGTGAGGTTCATCAGGAAGGGCGACATGCCGATGGCCAGCACGTCGCGCACGATGCGGCGGCGCAGGCGGTAGATGCCGCGCCGGAAGTGGATCAGCTCCGAACGGTCCGAAAGCAGGCGGAACTGCCAGACGAGCGAGATGATCTGCGCCAGCACCGTGGCGATGGCCGCGCCGCGGATGCCCCAGCCGAAGCCGTAGATGAAGATCGGGTCGAGGATCGTATTGATGATCACGGTGTTGATCGTCGCGTACATCGCCTTGCGCGGATGGCCTGAGGCGCGCAGCACGGAGTTCAGACCGAGGTACATGTGCGTGATGACGTTGCCCAGCAGGATGACGGTCATGTATTCGCGGGCATAGCCGATCGTGGCGTCGCTCGCCCCGAAGAAGTAGAGGATCGGGTCAAGGAAAAGCAGCGCCACCAGTCCGAAGCCCACGCCCAGCAGCAGGTTGAGCATCACGACGTTGCCCAGCACGCGCTGCGCCGTGGCGTAGTCGCGCTGCCCGAGCCGCATGGAGATGAGCGTCGCGGCGCCCACGCCCACGAGCGAGCCGAACGCCGCGGCGAGGTTCATCAGCGGGAAGGTCAGCGCCAGGCCCGAGATGGCCAGCGGACCCACACCGTGACCGATGAAGATGCTGTCGACCATGTTGTAGAGCGACGAGGCCGTCATGGCGACCACCGCCGGCACGGCATACTGCATGAGCAACTTGCGGATACGCTCGGTCCCGAGCTCCATTGCCGCCGATTTCAATTCCGTCATAGCGTCATTTTTGATTCAGAAACAGCTCCCGCACGTCGGCCGGATAGTCCGGAGTGGCGCTTTCGCGGCTGCACACGAAGGCCGCGACCTTCGAGGCGAAGCGCTGGGCCGCCGCCGGGTCGCCGCCCAGCAACGTCATCGCGCAGTAGGCCCCCGTGAAGGAGTCACCGGCCCCCACCGTGTCGACGGGCTTCACCCGCTCCGAAGCCGGAATCCGGTAGCACACCGTCTGCGTGCGCGTGAAGATGCGGCTGCCCTCGCCGCCCTCGGTCAGGATGACCGTTCCGAGCCGCGGATGGGCCGCCAGCAGGTCGCGGCACAGCGTCTCCGCATCACCGGCAAGCGGGCGCCCGGTCAGGCAGGCGGCCACGGAGGGAGCCTCCTCGTCGCTTATCTTCAGGATGTTGCAGCGCCGGATGGACTCCTCGATCACGCCGCGCGAATAGTAGTTCTGCCGGATGTTGACGTCGAAGACCCGCAGCGTCGGGCGCCCCGATGCGATCATCTCGTCGAGAAAGCGGCAGACGACGGCGTGCGTTGCCGCGCGGCGCTGCGCGAGCGAGCCGAAACAGACGACATCGCAGCGTCCGGCCAGCTGTTGCGTCTCCGGGGCCCAGACGAGGGCGTCCCACGCTCCGGGCAGGATCTCGTAGGTGTTGACCCCGGCCGCGTCGCGCCGCTTGTCGACCAGCCCCGTCGGGAGGCTCTTCACGCGGGTGAGCTCGGCACCGAGGCCGCGCCGCGCCAGTTCGTCCAGCACCCGTTCGCCCCACGCATCGGGCCGTCCGTCGGCATCCGTGCCGATGGCGCTGACCACATGCGATTCGATCCGGGCGTCGGGCGCCAGCAGCGACGCGCAGCGCAGAAAATGGTAGGCAAAGTTTGCCGGAGCGCCGCCGAACGTGCAGGCGCCGCTCTCGGTGTCGCAGTCGAAGAGCACCTCTCCCAGACCGGCGGCGACGATGTGACGGGTTGCAGTCATCGGCTTCCGGTTATTCGAGTTCCCAGTCCGATCCGTCCTTGCGGTCCTTGACGCGGATGCCTGCGGCGGAAAGCCCGTCGCGGATGCGGTCCGACGCGGCCCAGTCCTTCGCGGCGCGGGCCTTGAGGCGCTCGGCCAGGAGCATCTCCACGAGCGGCGTCACGTAGTCGCGGCCCGCGGCCGCACCGGCGGCCTTCTCGTCCTTCAGGCCGAGGATGTCGAAGGCGTAGCGGTGCACAATCGCACGCAGCGTCTCGAGGTCGGCCGCGGTGATCGTCTGCGTGCCGTCGGCCAGCTGGTTGATGTGGCGCACCCAGTCGAAGAGCGCCGAGATGACCATCGGCGAATTCAGGTCGTCGGCCATCGCCTCGGCGCAGCGGCGCTCCAGCTCGGCGGAGTCGACCGTCGACTTTTCGGAGGGCTTGATGCGCCCGAGCGTCTCGATGCCCTTCATCAGGCGGTCGAGACCCTTCTCGGCGGCCTGCAGGGCCTCGTTCGAGAAGTCGAGCGTCGAGCGGTAGTGGGCCTGCAGGACGAAGAAGCGGATCGTCATCGGCGAGTAGGCCTGCGCCAGCAGCTTGTGGCTGCCGGTGAAGAGCTCCTCGAGCGTGATGAAGTTGCCGAGCGACTTGCCCATCTTCTGGCCGTTGATCGTAATCATGTTGTTGTGCACCCAGTAGCGTGCCGAGTCGTGGCCGAGGGCCGCCGTCGACTGCGCGATCTCGCACTCGTGGTGCGGGAACATGAGGTCCATGCCGCCGCCGTGGATATCGAACCGCTCGCCCAGGTAGCGCGTCGACATGGCCGAGCACTCCATGTGCCAGCCGGGGAAGCCGTCGCTCCAGGGCGAGGGCCAGCGCATGATGTGCTCGGGCGAGGCCTTCTTCCAGAGGGCGAAGTCGTAGGAGTGGCGCTTGTCGCCCTGGCCGTCCAGCTCGCGCGTATTGGCGATGATGTCGTCGAGGTTGCGGCCCGAGAGGCAGCCGTAGTTGTACTTCGCGTTGTACTTCTCGACGTCGAAGTAGACCGAACCGTTCGAGACGTAGGCGAAGCCGTGGTCAAGAATATGCTGCACGAAGGCGATCTGCTCGATGATGTGGCCCGAGGCGCACGGCTCGATCGAGGGCGACTCGACGTTGAGCGCATCCATCGCCCGGTGGTAGCGCTCGGTGTAGTAGTGCGCCACCTCCATGGGTTCGAGCTGCTCGAGGCGCGCCTTCTTGGCGATCTTGTCCTCGCCGTCGTCGGCGTCGTGCTCGAGGTGCCCCACGTCGGTGATGTTGCGCACGTAGCGCACCTTGTAGCCCAGCGACTTGAGGTAGCGGAACAGCAGGTCGAAGGTCACGGCCGGGCGCGCATGGCCCAGATGGGGGTCGCCGTAGACGGTCGGACCGCAGACATACATCCCCACGCGACCGGGGGTCAGGGGCTCGAACTCCTCCTTGCGGCGGGTGAGCGTATTGTAAAGCACGAGTTTCGTCTCCATAGTCATGATGGTTTTTCCTGCAAAATTAACAAATTTCATCGACATGCGCCCCATTTCGGGAAATAATCCTACCTTTGCCGCGCACAAAACCGCTGCGGCGGAGCCCGCCCGGGCTTCGGTCCACACCCGCAGCGGAGGAGAACGAAGCGCGGCGGCCGTCGCGCACCCCGACCCGACACGCGGCCCGCAGGCCGCACGACCCGGACCCCGGCGGTCCGGACCCGAACAAAACACGACATTTGCAACGATGACATTCCAGGAACTGAATCTGACGGAACCCCTGCTGCGGGCCGTCACGGAGAAGGGCTATCAGACCCCGACGCCGATCCAGCAGCAGGCCATACCGCCCGCCCTCGCGGGGCGCGACCTCCTGGGCTGCGCCCAGACCGGCACGGGCAAGACGGCGGCCTTCACGCTGCCGATCCTCCAGCACCTGGCCGCCGAACGCATCCACGGCCGGCGCCCCGTCCGGGCGCTGGTGCTCACCCCCACGCGCGAGCTGGCCATCCAGATCGACGACTGCTGCCGCGACTATGCGCGCCACCTGGCCGTGCGCCACGCCGTCGTCTTCGGCGGCGTGAGCCAGCGCCCGCAGGTCGAGGAACTCGCGCGCGGCGTCGACCTGCTCGTCGCCACGCCGGGGCGCCTGCTCGACCTGATCGGGCAAGGCTTCATCACGCTCGACGCCGTGCGCCACTTCGTCCTCGACGAGGCCGACCGCATGCTCGACATGGGCTTCATCCACGACATCCGCCGCATCCTGCCCCTGCTGCCCGCCCGGCGGCAGACGCTCTTCTTCTCGGCGACGATGCCCCCGGAGATCGAACGGCTGGCCGCGACGATCCTCCACGACCCCGTGCGCATCACCGTCACGCCCCCGGCCTCGGTCGTCGAGACCATCCGCCAGCAGATCCTCTTCGTCGAGAAGGCCGACAAGCGCGAGCGGCTCACCGAGCTGCTGCGCGAGCGCAGCGAGGAGTCCGTGCTGGTCTTCTCGCGCACGAAACACGGCGCCGACCGCATTGCCCGCCAGCTCACACGTGCGGGCATCGAGGCGCGGGCGATCCACGGCGACAAGTCGCAGGGAGCGCGCGAACGGGCCCTGGGCGACTTCCGCACAGGAGCCTGCCGCGTGCTGATTGCCACCGACATCGCGGCACGCGGCATCGACATCCGCGAGTTGCCGCTCGTGGTGAACTTCGACCTGCCGGAGGTGGCCGAGACCTACGTCCACCGCATCGGCCGCACGGGCCGCGCAGGATCGGCCGGCCAGGCCCTCTCGTTCTGCGCCACGGAGGAGCGCGAGCTGCTCGACGCCATCCTGAAGCTCACGGGCCTCACCCTCGCGGAGCAGGCGGACGGCTCGGCCCTGCTCGAAGCGCGCCCCGCCGCACCGGCAAAGCCCGCCAAACCGGCAAAGGCGGCGAAAAACAGCCGCCGAGGGAAGGGCGCCGGGCCCTCCGCCCGCCCGGACGCCGCTCACACGGCAGACGCCGCCGGAGAGGGCTATGATGCCGTCCGCGGGACAGGAAGGTCCGCGGACGCCGCCACCGCATCGGGGAAGCGGCCGGACCGCACCGCCCGCAGGGGCGCCGAAGCCGCCGCGAAAGGCAGCCGCCCCGCCCCGACGGACGAGAAGAGCCCCGACCGCCCCGTCGACGCCCCGGCCGCCGCATCGCCCTCGCGCGCACCGCGCCGCCGCAATAGCCGCAACGCCGCCGTCACCGCCGGGCGGAAGGCGGCAGCGCGCGATGAGCAAAAAGGGTCTCTTCGCGCTTTTAACGGATAATAAGGATTGTATTTCCCCGTTAAATGATTAATTTTGCACGCAAAACCGCGAATACACCGAAAAACATGACATTTTTCAAACGCTGGAACAACCTCGTCGGATGGGCCGTCTTCGCCGTGGCGGCGATTGTCTATCTGATGACCATGGAGCCGGTTTCGAGCCTCTGGGACTGCTCGGAATTCATCGCCACCTCCTACAAGCTCGAGGTCGGACACCCGCCCGGAGCTCCGCTCTTCATGATGCTGGCACGCCTGGCCACCCTCTTCGCCTTCGGCAACCCCGACTACGTGGGCATCGCCGTCAACGCGATGAACTCGCTGGCCAGCGCCTTCTGCATCCTCTTCCTCTTCTGGACGATCACCCACCTGGCACGCCGGCTCGTCACGCGCAACGGCGCCGAACTGACCCGGGCCAACACCTGGGCGATCCTCGGCGCAGGAGCCGTCGGCGCCCTGGCCTACACCTTCACCGACACCTTCTGGTTCTCGGCCATCGAGGGCGAGGTCTACGCCCTCTCGTCGATGTTCACGGCGCTGGTCGTATGGCTCATGCTCAAGTGGGAGGAGCAGGCCGACGAGCCCCATGCGTCGCGCTGGATCGTGCTGATCGCCTACCTGATGGGCCTCTCGATCGGCGTCCACATCCTCAACCTGCTGACCATCCCGGCACTCGTCTTCATCTACTACTTCCGCAAGACGCAGCAGGTGACCGCGAAAGGGGTCGTCCTGGCCACGCTTGCCGCCGGAGCGATCCTCGTCTTCGTCAACAACATCATCATCCCCTACACGGTCTACGCCGGGGCGATGGTCGACCTCTTCTTCGTCAATACGCTGGGGCTGCCCGTCAACTCGGGCATGGTCGTCTTCTCGCTGGCGCTGATTCTCGGCATGGGCTGGGCCGCCTGGCACTTCCACCGCAAGGGGCGCGTCGTGCTGAACCTCATCTTCCTGTCGACGACCATGGTGCTCGTCGGCTTCTCCTCCTACGCCTCGGTGACAATCCGCGCCGCGGCCAACCCGCCGATGAACTCCAACAACCCCGACAACCCCTTCGCGCTGCTGTCGCTGCTCAACCGCGACCAGTACGGCGACCGCCCGCTGCTCTACGGTCCCTACTACTCGGCGCCGATCGACGGCTTCAGGCAGAAGCAGTCCTACTACCTCGACGAGGACGGCCGCTACAAGTCGGTGACGACCATCTCGGGATACACCTACTCGCCGGAGTTCATGCACCTCTTCCCGCGCATGTGGAACCACGCCAAGAGCGAGAACGAGTACATGCAGTGGGCCGCCTACCGCACCAAGACCGAGGTGCAGCGTGACGAGAACGGCGAAATCATCCGCGACGAGGCGGGCCGCCCGGTACGTGCCGAGGTGCTCGACTTCGGCCGCAAGCGGGTCTACGACACGGGCTACGGCGAGATGCGCACGGTCGTCGAACCGACCTTCGCCGAGAACCTCAACTTCTTCCTCAACTACCAGCTCTCGTACATGTACTGGCGCTACTTCCTGTGGAACTTCGTGGGGCGCCAGAGCGACATCCAGCCCTCGCGCGTGAAGATTTCGGACGGTAACTGGCTCTCGGGCATCAAGTGGATTGACGAGCGCGCCCTCGGCCCGCAGGATGACCTGCCGCGCGAGATCGCCGAGAACAAGGGGCGCAACACCTACTATTTCCTCCCCTTCCTGCTGGGTCTGATCGGCCTCGTCTACCAGCTCAACCGCGACCAGCGCAACTTCTCGATCGTCATGTGGCTCTTCATCATGACGGGCATCGCGCTGGTGGTCTACTTCAACACCTCGCCGGGCGAGCCGCGCGAACGCGACTACGTCTACGCCGGATCGTTCTACGCCTTCGCCATCTGGATCGGCTTCGGCGTGCTGGCCCTGCGCGACCTGTTCGCGTGGCTCACGCGCCGCAACACCGTCGCCACGGCAGCCGTCGCCACGCTCGTCGGCCTGGGAGTTCCGACGATCCTCGCCGCCCAGAACTGGGACGACCACGACCGCTCGCACCGCTACATGGCGCGCGACATCGGCTGGAACTACCTCATGTCGACGCTCCCGAACTCGATCATCCTCAACTACGGCGACAACGACACCTTCCCGCTGTGGAACAACCAGGAGGTCTACAACGTGCGGCCCGACGTGCGCATCATGAACACTTCGTACCTCGGCGGCGAGTGGTACATCGACGAGATGAAGACCCGGGCCAACGAGGCCGCCGGCGTCCCCTTCTCGCTGCCCAAAAGCAAGTACACCTTCGTCAACGACCTCGTGCCGATCTACGAGCGCACGGACCGCACGCTCGACATCAGGGAGGTGATCGACTTCGTGCGCAGCGAAGATCCCCGCTCGAAGGTGCGCCTCGACAACGGCACGCCCGAGGGTGAGCTGGCCGACTTCATCCCGACCAAGCGCATCGCCCTGCCCGTGAACAAGGAGAACGCCATCGCCTCGGGCATCGTGGCCGAGAAGGACCGCGACCTGATCGTCGATACGGTCTACCTCGAGCTCAAGCGCAACTCGCTGGACAAGAGCCAGCTGATGATTCTCGACATGCTGGCCAACTTCGACTGGAAGCGCCCGATCTACCTCACGCAAGTCTACATCATGCAGGACCTCGGGCTGCTCGACTACCTCCAGTTCGACGGCTACGCCTACCGCTTCGTGCCGATCCGCACCCCGGCGACCAACCCGTGGGAGATCGGCCGCATCGACCCGGACTATGCGGCGCCGCTGCTCAGGGATACCTTCCGCTACGGCAACCTGGCCGACCCGCGCGTCTACGCCGACTACTTCATCCAGTACAACCTGAGCGCCTCGCACGCACGCGAAGCCTTTGCCCGCGTGGCGAAGGAGCTGCTGCGGCAGAACCGCGGCGAGGAGGCAGTCGAGCTGCTCGACCTCGGGCTGGAGCGGCTGCCGTCGAGCCAGATCCGCTTCACCGACGGCAACACCTTCCCCTTCCTCGAGGCCTACTACGCCGCCTCGGCGCTCGGCATCGAGGGGGCGGCCGAGAAGGGCGACGCCCTGATGCGGGAGTACACGCAGACGCTCATCGAATACATCGACTACTACCTGCGCTTCGACGGCGTGCTGGGTGACATGGTGACGCCGCTCTTCGACGAGAAGCTCGACCAGCTGGGCGACGCCTACTACCTGGCCGTCTATGCCGGACGCCGCGACGTGGTCGACGAGATCAACGACTTCTACCGCTCGCTGGGCATTCCCGAGGAGCACCTCGTGAACCTCGGCGACGAGCTCGAACCGCTCGACACGACGGCTGTCAAGTAGCCGGCCAGTCACAATCCGCAACGGGCGGCGCAGGGGGAGGGTAAGCCCGCACTCCTGCGCCGCCCGTTTTTCGTTCCGGTCCGCCCCCAGCGGCGGCCGATCCCCGAAAATGGGGATCGGTCCTCGGGCAAAACCCCGAAAAGCAGGTATTGCTCCGCCGCTGGCAAACCCCTTTCTTTGCAGCGAACCAACACCGAAAAAGTCATGACCGGAATTTTCTACGGGAGCACGACCGGAACGACCGAGCTCGTGGCCCGGAACATCGCCCGGGCGTTGGGCATTCCCGACGCCGACCTCCACAACGTCGCCGACACCCCGGCCGACGAGACGGAACGCTACGATCTGCTGCTGCTCGGCTCCCCGACGTGGGGATGCGGCGAGCTGCAGGACGACTGGTATGGATTTCTCGAGGCGCTGAAGGGGCAGAACCTTCAGGGCAAGCGCGTGGCGCTCTTCGGCTGCGGCGACAGCGCCTCCTACCCCGACACCTTCTGCGACGCCCTCGGACTGATCTACGAAGCGCTGCTGCCGACCGGCTGCACCTTCATCGGAGCCTGCGACCCCGACGGATGCGACGCCACCGCCTCGCGTCTCTGCCGCGAGGGGCGTTTCGTCGGGCTGGCCGTCGACGAGAGCGATCCCGACCGAAGCGAGGCCCGGATGGCGGCCTGGTGCGAACGGATCCGCGAAGGGCGGTAAGCGTCCGGAAGCTGCGGACGGCGGCCCGCAACCGGGGCCGAAGCGCCGAAGCAGGGAATCGACATAGTTCTCCCCTCCCTCCCCGCAAAAAAAGACCCCGCTCTATCGGAGCGAGGTCTTTTTCGTTTCGGTCTTGCCCTCCGGCGCCGGAGCGTCGGACGTATTCTTGCGGTTGTAAAGGAAGCGCTTGATCTTGTGCGTCGGGGTCTTGACGAAGTCCTCCTTCTCCTCGACCACCTCCGAGATGCGCGAGAAACGGTTGACCTTGGCGTTCACGAACTCCATGATCTCCTTCTTGAACTGCTCGGTCTTGGCCTCCAGCGCCTCCTTTTTCGAGGCCCACTCCTCGCGCCAGTCGTCGATCATCGCCTCGATCTCGGCGCGGTTGAAGTGCACGAGCGCCACCAGACGCCCCTCGTGCTCGGTGACGATCGAATCGGCGATGCAGACGTGCGAGTTGAGCACGCTCTCGATGTCCTCGGGATAGATGTTCTCACCGCCCGGACCCACGATCATGTTCTTCAGGCGCCCCTTGATGTAGAGCCAGCCGTCCTTGTCGAACTCGCCCAGGTCGCCCGTGCGGAACCAGCCGTCGGCCGTGAAGGCCTCCTTCGTCGCCTCGGGATTCTTGTAGTAGCCCACCATGACACTCGGCGAGAGGGCCACGATCTCCCCCTGCCGCGTCTCGGGATTGATGTTTTCCAGCCGCAGCTTCACCCCGGGAGCCGCCGGACCCGTCGAGCCGAGGCGCACCTGCGCGGGAGCCGCTCCGGCCAGCAGCGGCGCGGTCTCCGTCAGGCCGTAGCCGATGGCATAGGGGATGCGGGCCTCCATGAGGAAGCGCTCGGCCCCGCCGTCGAGCTTCGCGCCGCCGATGCCGAGGAAGCGCAGGCGCCGCCCGAAGAGCTTCATGAGCTTCTTGCCCGCCACGCGATGGAGGTAGCGGCGCGTGAATCCCACCTTGCAGAGCGTGCGCCAGAAGGCCGTGGAGTTGAACTTGGCGAGCACCTGGTAGCGGTAGATCTTCTCGATGATGAGCGGCACGATCAGCATCACCGTCGGACGCACGGAGCGCAGCGCCGGCATCAGGGCCGAAGCCGTGGGCGGCCGGTCGAGGTAGACGACCCGCGCCCCCATCGAGAAGGGGTAGATCATGCCGATCGAGCACTCGTAGGTGTGCGACAGGGGCAGCACCGAGAGGAACGTATCGTCGCCGCTGACCGGGAAGATCCCCGCCGACATGTCGACCTGCCCGCACAGGGCGCGGTGCGTCAGCATGACGCCCTTGGGTTTCGAGGTCGTGCCCGAGGTGTAGATGATGACGGCCAGGTCGTCAGGTTTCGGCTCGGCCGTGGCCCCTTCGCCGCGCACGCGCTGCGCGATGACGCCGAGATTCTTCGTGCGCATCACCACGTTGAGCCGCGTAATGGTCGCACGCGAAAGTTTCGTGAAGAGTTTGTCGGAGACCAGCAGCGCCTTGGCCTCGGAGTGCTCGATAATCATGTCCAGCTCCTCGCCCGAGAAGTCGGGCAGGATCGGCACGACGATCATGCCGGCCGAGGTCACGGCGAAGTAGCAGACGCCCCAGTTGGGCATGTTGCTGCTCAACAGGGCGACCTTGTCACCCGGACGGAGGCCTGCGCCGGTGAGAATCTCCTGCACGCGGGCCATGCGGCGTCCCACCTCGGCATAGGTCATCTCCTCCCCCTCGAACATCGAAAAGGCAATCTTCGACGGGAACTTCTCCACGCTGTTGCGGGCCAGTTCGCATAGGGTATTCATCGACATGTCCGTATTCTCGTTTTGGTATGTTCCAATGAAGCAAAAGTACGGAGCAAAGATACGGATTTCCGACTAAAAATCACTATTTTTGGAGCAAAATGTGAACATGCTCGACTATCTGAACATCAAAAGGATTGCCGCCGACACGGGATTCGACCGCTGCGGCATTGCGCCGTGCCGTCCCATGCCGCGCAACAGGGCCTGGTTCGACCGATGGCTCGGGCACGGATACCAGTCGTCGCTGGCCTACATGGAGCGCAATGCCGACAAGCGCTTCGATCCGGCGCAGCTGGTCGAGGGGGCGCGCACGGCCATCGTCTGCGCCGTGGGGTACAAGAACCGTATCGGAGCGGGCTACCCGGCCGGACACCGCGCGAAGGTCGCCTCGTATGCCTGCACGACGGACTACCACACGACCCTGCGCGCGATGCTCGGACAGATGCTCCGCACGCTGTGCGCCGAATACCCCGCCCTGCGGGGCCGCGCCTTCGTCGACACGGCGCCGCTGGCCGAGAAGCAGCTTGCCGTCGAGGCCGGACTGGGGTGGATCGGACGGCAGTCGCTGCTCGTTATGCCCGACCTGGGCAGCTACGTCGTGCTGGGCGAGCTGCTGCTCACCGACCAGACCGACCGCTACGACACCCCCTATGCGGGCAGCGGCTGCGGCGCGTGCCGCCGCTGCGTCGAACACTGCCCCACGGGAGCCATCGTCTCCGACCGCGTCGTCGACACGAACCGCTGCATCGCCTGCCACACCATCGAACGGCAGCCGGCCGCCGAGGTGACACTCGACGGCTGGATCTTCGGCTGCGACGCCTGCCAGAGCTGCTGCCCCTACAACCGGCTGTCGCCGCAGCACCGCAACCCGGCCTTCGACCCGCTCTTCGACCCGGCGGCCATGACGCCCGACGAGTGGCTCGCAATGGACGACGCGGCGTTCGAGGCCCGCTGCGGCCGCACGCCCCTTGTACGCAGCGGTGCGGAGCGCATCCGGGAAAACGTGCGGCGAAACCTCTCCCCGAACGGGCCGAAAGAGTAGGCATTCCGTCACTCGTCGCGCATGCAGCGCACCGGAAGGCCGAATCCGCGCGGATCGGTCATGTTCTCGTTGATGCGCACGCTCGACAGGCCGAAGCAGTAGCCGCCGGCCAGATCGGCCGTCGAGGGCGAACTCGTCCAGTAATAGCCCGTCGTGGAGAAGGCGAAGGTGCCGTATTCGTCGTAACGGTATCCCACACCGGGATAAAAGGTGGCATCGGTTCCGTCGTAGAGGAAATTCCATCCCTGGAGGAACGATCCCGTAACGTAGGCGTCGCCGCTCGAGATGTCGACCGTACCGCCCGTTTCGGTAAAGGCGCTGAAGACATAGGGATGTGGCACCTTCCAGCCGGGAGGACAGGGATCAAAGAGTGTTTTGGTTGTGGTCTGTCCGACGGTATAGCCCGTAGGATTGCCCCACAGTTCGTTGTTGCGGTAGGCAGGACCGTTGCCGCGGCCGCCGCCCCAATACCAGTCGTAGGAGCTGCCCGAGGTGGTGGCGATGAATACTTCGGGATGCGCCGTCGCATAGTAGGTGTTGCCCGTATAACCCGCATACTGCCCGGGACTGCCGGTTGTCTGCACGACCGTAGCACTCGACAGATAGGTGTGGGGCACGCTCTCCTGGTCGAAGATCACCGTTCCCCACGGGAACGGATCCTTGCGTCCCCACTGAAAGAGCGACGCCCGGAACGAGCGGGCGTAGGGTCCGTCCTCCTTGTAGATCGCCCCGAGGTTGCGGTCCATCATCACGGCCGAGCCCGCACCGTAAGCCGTCTCGTAGGTCGAATACATCACGTAGGTCTCAGCCAGCGACTCCAGACCCGCGGCATCCTGGTCCGAGACCCAGATGTGCCAGCTCCACAGCGCCTCGGACGACGTCGCATCGGGATAGAGCCCGATCACGGCATTGCCGCCCAACGACGTGGGACGCCCCGTAAGCGAGAAGGTAATCCGCGAATCGGCGTATGAAATGCTGCCCGGTTCGATCAGTCCGGGAGCGCTCTGCCAGATGAGCCGGGCGACGCCCGACGAGGGCAGATCCGCCGACAGCGTGCGCCCCTCGTACTGCTGCACGGCCTGCTGCAACCCCGGCGTGATGACACCGTTGCCGGCCGTCGACGCATCGAACGAATAGCTCTGCGACGGCAGGTTGACGACATAGCAGTTGGCCGTCCCTCCGGCCGAGAGGTCGATCGTCGGCTGCGGCGCCGTCCCCGAGGAGAGATTATGCCGGATGACCTTCATCTGCCCGGCCGAAATGACGATACCCGGCAGCGCCGTCGTCGACGTATAGCCGTCGGCCGTCTCCACGACGACATACACCTCGCCGTTGCCCTGCGAATAATCGGCCGGATTGACCACCACATAGGTA
>ERZ856578.2097-NODE-2097-length-34286-cov-30.885206_pt1 | contig 34286 bp, 43 predicted proteins | sample MGYA00514384_ERZ856578 | MGnify/ENA primary metagenome ERZ856578 (study PRJEB29103, sample SAMN06111958) | human gut metagenome | biome: human gut; feature: ankylosing spondylitis patient; material: healthy_person | host: Homo sapiens | place: China:Hangzhou... | reverse complement strand
TACCATGAAGGTACGCTAAGCCAGCATTAGCACCGTTGTTCGCATTACCACGACGGAACGGACAGCGAAGGCCGGAAGTTGCATTATCGTTATACCAACCGTCAGCGTAATAAGTTTCTGATGTCCCGGTTGCCACGGTAGGAGCACAACAAAGATTTTGCATACTCATCTCCGTGATATACTTCCATCCGGCCGGAGAGTTCGCCGGGACTTTAGCCGCTTTTATCAACCCATCAATAGAATTGATATTGAACTCTGAATAAAGAGATGGAGCCACATAGTAGTCTGCACTACCATCTGATAACTTATTCATTAAAGCACCGCGTTCTATCAATCCTATATGACCATAGAAGTTTTTCAAGCCGAAAAAGCAGGGTATATGCATTGTTTGCTTTTTCGTACCATCCGCACCAATAACATCATAATCACTTACACCGACAGCGTCACCCAATTCTATACCGGCAGATGTCGATAAAAAAGGATAATAACCAAAGTCGGTATTCCACCAACCGGCAGCATCAGTTACACCAACACCCGTACCACCCTGATACAACCCGTTTGCATCTTTGTTCGGGTTGAAAGCTGATTGAGCATGTCTTGTACCCATGATAATACGATAGAGATACCCTACAACGGCATTTGCCACATACCAGCCGGCTTCCCAGCCCTGTCCCTTTTTCCGTGCATAGGACCCAAATGTAGCAGCCGGCAAATTCGTTGCAACCTTTCCGAGAAAAGTGTTATATTTATCATCCTTGTTTGCATCATTATTTCCGCCACGATACTTTGCGTCATTACTTACGACGGAGACTAACGTATTTGTCGTACGGTCAATTACACCAGCCCCCAAAGCTGACGTTCCACCAGCAGGAATATAATAGTTCTGCCGACCTGGTATGGGCGTTAAACTTACTGCCTCATAATAATAAGTCGAATCAACCCACCACGCGTAATAATGAGCATTCCAACACCACAGGTAATCACCCATTGTCCCATCAAGGGCAGCCGGGGAACCGTCCGCAAAACGATGGTGATTCGTCGGGTCCAGTTTACGCCGACTGCGGTCCAGAGATACAAGGTAGCAACCCAAACCTAAAATACTGGGTAACTCACGTAAGAAATCGATATTACCGTAAGCCTCACCGACAGGCGTACTCAGGGATCGTTTCCAACGACGAATCGCAATGTGCTTGTTTACAATTGATACGGCATCCGCAAACGGGATTTGAACAGACTCCCCCGTATCTTTCGATACTCCCTCAATCAGATATTTAGACGGATTGTTCGTATCCCCTACCGGTAATTGAGCAATCGTTTTGCCGTTATCAAAGGCCGTGATTATTGATCTCACTTTAGTTTCTTCTTGTTCTGTTAAAGCCATAAAATTGATTTTAAAAATTAAACAATTATACTTTCCTTATTCTATTACCTGATAATAATCTCAAAACCGCTCCTGCTTTCCGAAAAACCGGAGCCGTAACCTCAATCACTATTGTTTGAGCCAACGAAGTATTTTGAGTGGGAACAACATGTATTGTTGCATTCCCCGTCTTACGTACAGTCAAATTACCGAAAGGGTCAACATAAATAGCGTCTCCGGAATAAAATGCCTGTTGAAATATCACATTCGGAAGGACGTAAGCCGGAAAAAGACTTACTGCTATCTTTTGAGCTACCGTATTACCTAATGTGATACGCTTTACATACTTCAATTCCATCCTTGTAGGAGCAAGTAAGGCCTGGCTCATTAATGATTGTTCAGCCGCTTTCATTGATGCAATCTGGGCCCTTCCCTCAGATATAATATTCTCCGCTTCTTCGGTGGCTGTCCGGGCATCCCCTCCTGCCGCTTGCGCAATTTCGGCCTGTTTCTCAGCTTCCAACGCTTTAATGTTTGCCAGACTTGCGGCAGATACGGCATTCCTGGTAGCTTCAATCGCCTTATTAGCCTCCTGCAAGGCTATCCTTGCCGCTTCCGTGGCTTGCGTTCCACGGGCAATACACTTCCACCAGGCAGTATCAGTCAAAGCATGACCTACATTATCATCCTTGATGGATAGATAACAACTATCATCCGTCGTAATAAAATCAAAGCGATCGAATGTTGTCCCGGCAGTATAGGTACCGGCATCCGTAAAAGATATTTTTCCTAACAAAATCTTAGTCATAAACCTGCATTATTTGATTATCCAACATTCAAGTAGAGCTCCCCGGAAGACTGGTCGAACTTTATAAGGTTCGGACTCACCTCATCATCGAAACTCATATAAAGCCCCATGTCTTTCTCATCAATAGAAAAAGTAGGATATATCACACCTCCTTTAGCAAGGATTCCGGTATCAATATACGCCCCCTTTTCTTCATCCCATTTCCACCAATTGCCATTTTCTCCCATATATGGTTGATGATCGGCATATTGTTTCGCACGGTCTGCCTGAGTTTTAGCCTGGTTCCCCTGTGTATTGGCATACACTCCTTTTTCATTGGCAAACTTCGCTGCCTTGTCTGCTTCTTCGGTAGCCTTCTCTGCATCGTCCTTTATCTTCTCTAATCCATCATGGGCCTTGATAGCACTATCGGCAGCCTTATCGGCAGCGTCAGCAGCAAGGATTGCTTTGCCGGTTGCGTCTTTAGTTTCATTTGTGGCAGTGATTGCATTCGCTGCCGCAGTTGTAGCCTTTGCCGCCGCTCCCTCTGCTGTGAGTTTTGCCGTATTAGCGTTACTAGCCGCTGCATTAGCAGATTTCGTAGCGTTAATAGCATCCTGTGTTGCCTTAACTACATTATCATAAGCAGTCTTGATAAATTCAAGACTTACCTTTACGCTCCTGTTAGCAGCATCAACACCAATTGTAAACAAGCCAACAAGGGACTGCGCCAATGGCAATTCACTGATTTTCTTTTTCTTAATCATAAGCTATTCCCAAATCAATACAAGTTTCACCATCTTCCTCACACACAATACGTTCGTCATCTTCCGATGCTAGGATATATTCAGTTTCATTCACCCGGAACGAAGTAAATACAAGGGTTAAACTAAATTCAACCATGACCTTATCTGACAATGTCAATACTTTGAAATTAGAGGACTTTTTGTAATAACATGGATATTCTTCGTCGGTATATCCTGCATAGAGAATGCGTTCGTCCGGTTGAATCAAATCATTAAAGAACGCATCATAACACTGCCAAAACCGTTCAAGATTTTCGGCACACATATATAAATCGAATGTAACGTCTTTTGCCTCAAATACGACCTGGTCAACATCATAAAACTGCCCGTCTTTTGTCCGTATCTTTTGAGACAAATTCTGTTTTACGGCCGAAGATTTCAAGACTTCATCTCTATTACCCTTCTTGACGATAATACCGTAATCACGCCACGAAACGCCATCCATCTCATAGTTGCATTTCGGTATGACAACTCCGCATCCGGGACCAGAAATATAATCACTTGCCCGCATTGGAAAGTCATCTATAAACTTCAACGTAAAAACAGATGTCGTATCTATCAATTTATTATTGGACTGGGTATTGATACGCAAACGCCATTCACGCCCCAATCCCATAGACCAAACATGATAACCTGGCTGGCACAAAAAATTGACAAAATTGTTTCCCTCATCGGCAACAAAAGATATTGATACTTCTTTTACGTCCAGCTTCGGGTCCATCAAATCAACTTCCACCCCATCCTCTTCCGGCCAGCTTGTACTATCCGGTGTTACCAGCGGGGGAAATGTCAATAAATCATTATACCCATTACGGGTAACTTTTGCCCCATAACGTTTAAAAATATCAACTCCATCAACTAAACAAACTCTATTCATAACTACAACATTCTTACACCATTATCATTCATTCTCTCTATTCCCTTACGGACCTTACACATATCTTCTTGAATATCGATCAGCTTTGATGTGTTTGCATCAATATTCGATAAATGCCCTATCATGACAACTATATTATCCCTGATTATCCGTAAGTTCTCATTCACCTGTACGGACATAGCTTTCATATCGGACACAATGAGGCTCATATTGCCAGTTGCTTCCGTCTGAGTCTGTACAGCCTTTAGAATATCAGAAAGGAACATAGTTGTTGCAGTAAGCCTCCCGTTCATTTCTGAGATACTATCCTGTGATACACCTTGTATGCCTTGTTCAACGGCTGATCGAGTTGAATCATCCTGTTTTTTCAAGTCTATCCCGGCATCTTTAAAATAGCCATTGACAGTATTAAGTATGTTTTCCAACAACGGGATATTACTTTCATAGTTACTCACTAACTCTCCGGTACGCTCCGCGACCATTTTCATTAAATCGGTTTGAGATATATCACCAGAAGCATATTTATCGTACAAAGCGGCAATATCATCATCAAAGTTCCCTATAACCTTTTCAAGCACTATCGTTTTCATCATGTCCGAAACAATATCCCTAAAGGTTGATGACGCATAACTCTTGAAAGAGTCCAAAGCATCTTTTCCGGTATCCAGCCAATCCCAAAGACTATCAACGAAATTGCCTACCAGAGGATCGTATAAGGAACTAACATAATCGTGTAACTGCTCCATATACTCATCGTACTTATCGCGAAGTTCAATGAGAGCCTCTATGGTATCTTTTGTCTCCCCTACAAGCTTATCACCGTACTTTTCAACAACTTGCTTTGCTAATTCTTTATCGATTAATCCCTTGTCATCGAATAAATCTGCACCTTTGAATTCAGGCTGGTTTTTAATCCAGGTAGCCAGGTCTTCTGTTTTTTGAGACTTTGCACCAATACCGGTACCTAGAAAACCATTGCTCTTTTTCCTTGTTTCAATACGAAGATTATTGATTGCAGCAGTTGTGCCCTCTTTATAATTTTGATTAGTCCACTTTTGCCACACTCCTGACCACCCCAATGGAGAAAGCCAATTCATTATACCATTCAGCCCACCAGTCAGCCAGCCGCCGCCTTTTTTATTCTGATATGTTGCCTGATCTTCAAACAACTTTCCGTAATAGGCATCCGTTACCTTTTCGTTCAGTTCTCTATAATTGCGTAGACTATTCAAGTTCTTATCCGAAAACCATTCTTCTTCCGCTTGCTTCGCTTCAAGAACAGCAATAGTATATTCATTTACAGCATCTTTCAACGTATTAATTTCCTTGACCTTTTCCGCATAAGCCTCGTATTGCTCATAAGCAGATTTTGTCAAAGAAGATAGCTTCTGCATCAACTGAATAACGGTTGATATAACAGCCAGAATCACAGAAGCCTTCTCAACTGCCTGTACTGCCTTTGAACCTGCTTGTGAAGCAGTCTCCCACGCATTAATCGAACTCGTAACAAATAGACCTATATCGCCTATGAAAGAAAGAACTTCGCCGGAGGTTCCCCCTATCGTATCGCCAACATCTTTTATTGAAGAAAATAGCTTATCAACTACATCTGCAACCTCTTCTTCCGCTTTCTGAAATTCATTACTGCCCTTAGCCGCTTTGTCTTGTGCTTTGCGATATATTTCAATAGCTTTAGCAACAGACATATATTCATTTTCAACCTCTATTGCACCGGTATCTTTATTGAAATTCGTACTCTTGATACCTGTAACGATCTTTCCACCGGCTTGAACATAATAAAGTTGTTCTTTAGCCCTCTTCAATTCTTCACCGACTTCCTCCAACTCCTTCTTTTTATCGAGCAATGCCTTGAACGGGTTACGGCTATCTAATTCATCCATGATAGATTGGATAGTACTCGTATATTCCCGCAAATCTTCCGGGTTTAAGACTCTGGCGGCGGTCTGCTTTGCGTTCTCCAATTGAGAAAGCAGGGAACTAAGAGTTTCCGAGGAAGTATTTTTCAAATTCTCAAATGCGCGCACATATTCCGGAGTTTGCTTCAATTGTTCAAAGTCAAGCCCCATCAAAGATTTTCCTTTGTTTTTAGTCGCTTCTGCTATCGACCGGTCAATCTGCGCTACCTTAGCCGTATCTCCGTTATTCTGATACTTACTACGTTCCGTTCTCAGAGCGGATAAATCATCGTTAAATTTCTTTTCAATTGCAAGGCGCTGATCGGTATAGCTCTGGTACTCTTCGGTCAATGACTTGAACAAAGTAACTTCCGCTTTCCTCCGGGCATCTGCGGCCGCATTATCGTAGGCTGCAAGAGTATCCTGTTTCTCTTTAGAAAGGTCTACTTTTGTTTTTGTCTTTGGCTCAAAGACAAGCCCCTTATTCTTATAATCAGGATGCTCCTTTTCAAAAGCCAACTGTTCGATCTTTTGCTGGCTTTTTATATATTCATTGGTACGACGTTCGTTTTCCGCCTTTGCTTTCCGGAAATTGAGTTCTATTTGAGCCTGCTGTTTCAAATGTCCCTCCTTCATGGCATCAATTTTCGCCTGGGCTATATCCAATTCGGCCTGTACAGCCGCGTCCCTTTCTTGTTGCAGTTGTTCATTCAGTTGTTGCAAACGTTCTGCACTTTCAACTTTCAAACGGTTAGCGGCTTCCTGCTTTTTCTCCTTTGAATTGACAGATTTGTCATCTATTTCAAGATTCTTTTTTAGTTTATCAACAACCTTTTGTTGTTCTTCAATCTCTTTTTGAGTAGCAATAGAATTATCTGCCTTTAATTTATTTAGCTTCACGTCGGCATCAGCCAATTCTTTCGCCCATCGAACCTTCCTTTCTGCTACAGTTTCAGCTTTTTTATTTTCTTGTTTTTCAACCTCTATTAATGCTTCACGAGCTTTAGATAAATCAATTGTAATCTGTACAGTTTCACGACCTGCTTTTATTTCTGATTCATAATCAGCTATAACCTTTTTTATTTGCTCAGAGGTCATAGACAGGTAATCAACACTCGCTTTACCAAATTTCTGATCAATATCAGAAAAAGCCGAATTCAAAAGTTCATTATCTTTTTTAAGTGCTTCAACAGCATCACGAATAGGATTATCTACTTTTGACAACCGCTCTATACCATCAACTCCACGTTTATATACATTCTTCGAAAAGGACCTAACAATATTATCGACCACATCAGACAAAGTACCATTTTTCTGAATATCATACACAATGGTAGAATAAAGAGCAGAAGCATCCCGTTCGTTTTTTATCTTATTCCGGATGGCTTTCTCTAACTGTTCCAAATGTTTTGTTGAATTCTCTTTATAAGTGTCAGAAGCAACCCCTTTCGCATCAGCCACGGCTCGATCAATAGCCGATTGTCTTGCAGCCGCACTTACCGCTTTATAGGCCGCTTCCACATTAGTTAACTGCTCAATTTCATCACCAAGCCCCCGAAGATATTCACCATACTTGTCAAGTATAGACTTCTTTGCATCATCATATTCTTTTGTACCCCTTGTCGCAGCATCGAGTTTGCCAAACAAACGGTCAATTTCCGTCTGTTCCGTAGATACCTCACTATTGAATTCTCGGAAACGATCATTCAATTTACCTTGCCACTTTTCAGCCTCTGTTTGATAAGTTATCAATTTGTACACTCCATAACCCAAAGCGACTATTCCGGCTAATGCAATTGTCCAAGCATTAGCTGCAATAACAGCATTCAACTTTGATGTCGCAATAGTAAGCAAGGAAGTAGCTTTTGCCCCCAATGATTTAGCTGCCGTATTTGCAGATATACTGGCTGTTTCCAATCCGGTTTGTAAAGTTCCCGCTTTCTTTGTTGCTGTATTTATGACCATCTGTTTTGAATTAATTTCCCTAACAGCAGTATTACGACTTATTTCTGCCGAATTCAATTTCTGTTCAGCAGTATTCAATTGTGTTTGCAGCTTTTCTATTTTCTTGGAAGTTGTATTACCTTCTACTGCTGCAATATCTTTACGCAAAGCGACTACATTTTTGGAATGCTGAATCTCTTCTACTTTAGCCGCAGCAATTTTCTTGTCAATAACAGCAATTTCCCTATTCTTAGCGGAAATTTTTTCCTCTCTTGCGGAAATTTCTTTCAAATGTCGGGCTTCGGCAATAGCAGAGTCTTTTTCTTCCTGCAATTTTACTACACGAAGGGCAGCCCTACTTTGTTTTTCACTTTCCAGTGACATTTTCTTTTCCAGGGAAGCCGTTTTTTCAGCTTGTGCCTGCGATATCACAGCTGCAAGTTCTTCCTTTTTCTGTTGCACATTCTGTAAAGCCTGGGCTTTCGTCTGTTCAGCCAAAACAAGCCTATCCTTCGCAACCGCCAACTCTGCATTTGCAGTTGTAGCAATTTGAGTTTGCCGTTCCTTTTCGGCTACTATTTCTGATTTCAATGCAGCAACATAATCGTCAGAACCAACCTTCAATCCCTGCTTTGTAAGTTTTGCCTTTAATTCTTCGGTTTCAAGCCCCTTCAACGCTTCTGCCTCTGCTTTTATCATAGCGGCTCTTTCTGCCGTTCCTGCGGCTTTATATGCAGCAGCATGAGCAATCAGAGCCGTTTTGTGAATGCCATACAAACTAATAAGGACACCAAGAGCAGAACCGACCTCTTTATAGTGTTCTGCCAAATAGTTTGCACCATCCAAAGCACCGTTGATAAATACGTCATTAGATTTACCAAGGTCATTAAATATTGTATCAATAGTATCACCCAGATTGGATATTTTACCTGTAACGGATTTAGATTGTTCTTCCATGAGATTGTAGAACATTCCACCTTTGTTCGTAAGATTTTCGACAACCTGTTCAAGATAGGAGAAACTAATTTTGCCTTCGGATGCCAAATCTTTAATTTCTTCCTTATTTACTCCCATCACTTTGGCAAGTTCAGAGAAAATTGGCACACCACGCCCAGCAAACTGATTCAAATCTTCTGTCATTAATCGACCTTGCGTCATGCTGGTTCCATAGAGATAAACCAAATCACCTATTGGCTGACTTAATCCAGCAGCTATATTACCAAGACGGGTAAGACGGTCTATAACGCCATCGGCAGCGGTCCCGTAAGCGACAAGTTGTGTTGCCGATTGGGAAACGCCCTTCAAATCAAACGGTGTATTAGCAGCAAAATCAACAAGTTCACCCATCAATTTTTTAGCTTTTTCCCCGCTATGCAACATAGATGTGAACTTTATTTCAAGCTGTTGGAAAGTTCCATAAACTGAAACCATTTCCGAAGCCAAACGCTTAGCTAAGTTAAGCGAAAGAAATGCAGCCCCGGCAGCTTGCATCCGGGAAAAAGACTTAGCAACGGACTGGCTGGCAACGTCCGTATGATCTTGCATCATATTTATGTTCTGAACATACTTTTGGACGTTCCGTTGCATTTCGGAAATATCCAACGTGGCTTTAATGCCTATCGTTCCCTGGGTATCCATATACTACATAAATTGGGCGAAATATTCATTTGCATGAATTTTTTTCTCCGGTTCTTTCTTTGCGTTATCATCATCACTTTCTACCGGTTTTGAACCAGGTATAGCAGCATTCAATAGCTGGATAGTTAAGTATGACCTTTTTTGAGTAACCTCAATATAGCTCATACGGTAGTACTTCATCACTCCGCTGATTGTGGACCAGGGGCTATCACTTCGGCTGTATTCGTCGGTTTTGTCAGCTCTGTTATCCCTCTTAGGAAAATGATAGTGCTTAAAAAAAAAGCGGGGTCCATAGAACGAGCCATGAAATTCTGTATCTTTTTGTGCTTCTTGACGGTTAATCTTTTCTTTACAAAGTTGCCAAACAGCCAGCGCCCCCAAGTGCTACGAAACATGAATAACACAACAATATCAGCAATGCTTGCCCCCTCATTTGAATAAGAAAGAACTGCCGCAACATCACTGATTATATTTTCAACCTTCTCTTTTTCAATCGGGGTCATATCCTTAACGACATTCCCGATTTCCCAAATCTGAGTAAGAGTGATTGGCTTGATTAAAAACGGGATACAACCAAAAAACACAATTATAGGACGTTCCGCAAATGCCTCAACTGTACGCCCTTGAACACTTTCTTCATTAACTTTCTTCATCTTCACTAAAATTAAAATGCCCCGGCCCGTATTGACCGGGGCAAAACAACATTACCACACGATTATGCACACATACCTTTCGGCTCAACATCATACTTCGGGAGCAGGAGCAGTATAAATTTTATTACGTGCTCCGCTGATCTCCTTCCCTGTCTTATCAAGGTTAGCGACCTTCTTGAACTCAAGGTTGAAATTCGGGAATCCGGACTTACCGATCGTACCGGTCTTTGTCACTTTCACTTTCATCTTAGCCCACTGGAAAATACGAGCAGGGAAATCTTGGAATTCTTTGGTCTTTAGTTCCACTGCTTGGTTGGGCAATTGGAATCCGACCGTTTCCTCATTCCATTCTCCATTTTTAACATACCCCATTAGATACTTATAGGCATTCTCTCCCATATCATACGTTTGAACCGTAAAACCTTCACTACCGGTATCCGAAGGAAGCGAAGCATAGAGCGTATCCATGTCCTCTACTTCAATATCGTTATCACCAGGTGCCTGATCATTATGGGAAAAAGAGTCTTTAGGAATAGCTACCACCTTGAAAATGTTAGCCACCGTATCAAAATCCGGATAAGCACCAGCGGTTTCCCCGCTTTCAATCGCAGCAGCTAATTTGAGGTATTCAATACCATATACCGCAGTTTTTGACATATCATTGATTTTTAATTGTAATACGTTACTTTAATTTTAAAATTCTGATAATGAGTATTATCATCATCATCCGAAAAAGAGTCATCATAAAGGGCAAATTCAGCACCATTTCGTTTTGTATATTGGTTACACTCTGCATCTTCTGTTTCTTTGAATAAGGGGATAATACAAGTTGAAATTTCATCAATCCTTGCACTATCCGGCTCTCCGGTATCTGCATCTTTCACGTGAATATTAATGTTTGCATATCCTTCCTGCAAACCCGGTTCCAAGGAAAAAGGAAGATGATTAACTACGATATATTCCTTACCGAGGAAATTACTCTCCCGGTTATTCTTAAAAATTCTGACACCCAGATTAGCGGCCGCCAGCATCTTGCATATTATCGTTATCGCTTCCTGCCCTCTCATTTTAACCCAGCTTTAGAAAGAATACGTTTCATCTTTGCTCTCACTTCTTTTTTCAGATAACCTTCGGTACCCGATAAAACATTTTTACCTCTGTTCTCAACATCACGGGCGTAACTCATACCTGCTACAATAATCAAAGAATAACCTGTATCGCCGGCAAGCATTTCGTTTATCTTATACTTAGCTAAGAACTCCCCCTTATTTGATATTCCAGAAGAGTATTTAAAGCCCCATTCTAAGATTTCCCCATTGTAAGCAATCACATAACCAATAGAGTTCCTGAGATTGCCTGTCTGGTCCTTATACTCGCCATTATCGCGCGCATGGATGACACAGTTCTCGCCAATTACTAAAAAGTTAAATACGATAGCTTCCTCAACACGTTTTAGCTGCCGTTCCAAAATCAACGGTACATTTTTCCAATCACCTGTTCTCTGAAATTTCATAGCAAAACACTTGCTTTACCTTTCATTGTACCGAAACCGGCAACGGTCATCTCCAAGTCGGAGATACTACCGTCTGACTTCGTTATTCGAACCTTATCACCCAATTTCGGGAATATAGAAGGTATGGTTTCAATGACAACCTGATAGCTATACACGTAATCTACACCGTCTGCAGACCGAACCTTTTTGGCTGTTGGATTACCATGTATTTTGCACCGACCTAAATCGACAGGAACCTTTTCCGGGATAACCGGATTAAAATTCTCATCATGACCGGAGCCGGAGCCATCTACATACAACTCTATTTTGTCATTGTACCACATACTACCAACGGTCTGAACCGTCCTCAATTTCAGTTGAATTATTATCTAAAAAAGCGGAAGCGTCATAGTTAAACTGTCTGCATAACATCTTGATGTACGTTTCAAGACCTTCACGATCATAAGTATTCGCACAATCAACTTCTTTCTCCGAAGAAAGGGAAAGAACACCCGACAGATAACCTAAAACAGCCTTCACCACAACACGTTTGTCCTTACACTCATCATCCGGCATTAAGCCTACATCATCAAGGGCATCACACACAATAACCGACGTCGGATTATAATGCAAACATTTAGCTATGAACACTTCCGAATTTTTCATACAGCCTTATTCCTCTTTTTTTGAAAGTTCCGAAATACGGCTTTCCAAAGCTGCAATAACAGACACACGGGGCTTTTCTGACTTATTTTCGTCAGCCAGATAACCGTTCAACTTTTCTATGTCTCCGAACACTTTAATGAGAGCAATAACCTTCTGCCACTGCAAGCTCATATCAATGTCTGTCAAAGTAAAATCAACATCACTTTTTACAGTCTGCCCCGTCGGTTCTGTTTTTACTGCCTGATCGGTTCCCTCAACTTTAGTAGTCTGTACCGTTTCCGTTTTGGCGGTTTGCGTAGTATCCGTCTTACCAGACAATCCGGTAACGCCTGAACTGTTTTTTACCTCTTTTTCATTCAAAACCATAGCCAAACCAAGGCCGACGGCAGTAGCTACACGTTCGTCTGAAAAATGGGAAATAACATCGCCACGATGATAAACCACCTGTGTTTCCTTATCGTTAAATTCTTTCAATGCTGCAATTTTCATAGCAATCACTTTTACAAATTATACAGATGGAATTTCACTTACAGGATTGTAATTCACGGTTGTGGCATCTTCGGCAAAAGGTTTGTCGAGATTTCTAACCTGTAAATTAACAACGCCATTGATACAAGAAATGATAGGTACAGCACGCCACGTTCCTTGGGTCCATTCGGCAGCCTGATCGCCGGTTGATTCACCGGTTGTCCATTTTGCGATACGAATACCTTCCCCTGCGTCTGTGTACTGCACATTCGGGTCCGGAAGGATTGCATTATCTTCGAATGCCGGCTGAACTTCACCCAGCTTTCCATCTTCCGTTTTCGGAATGAAGGAAATAACATTGTCATTCCACGGATTAATGTTTGTCGGTTTACCGTCTTTCTGATAAGCGGTTCTACGGTTGATTTCTTCAATCGTCGGAATTTTCATTGATTTCAGATAAGCAGAGAACTCATCTTCAGTCAAGGAACGGGTATTCTTGTCTTTACCCAGGTAACCGGTACGTAAACCTACACTACGCATCATCCAATACTTAATATCAGGAGCCATCAATATTTTATCAAAAACAACACCTTTCTGTAAGTAATCATATACAATCTTCTGCAAAAGTGAGGCAACATCAATAGATGTGTTATTAATGTTAGCTTCGGTCCACTCTTCACCAGCCTTAACCAGCTTTTTATTTTCAGCCGGCATATCATATTCAACCATATACTTGATGCCGTCTGGATTGTCAATAGCCGGGTCAAAGATAGCTACACCGCCATTAGACAGGGCTTTCAAAATGATTTCATCCACAACGTCCTTACAACCCAAGTAAGCATCTTTGTAATCACCAAACATGCATTTCTTGATTTCATTCAGCTTCTGAGCAGGATTGATACGATTGTTTTCGTACACTTGTAACAGGGTACGCAATGTGTCGGCATCCGTCATAAACTTGTGCCCCATGCGTGGAATTTTACCTGACCAGAGTTCAAAGCCTCTGCCCGGACGAAGCGGAGTATCAGCATTATTACCGATAATGGATGCACGAATACGAACATGGTATTTACCCATGATACCTTCTGCGGTCAAACCTAACTGCGCGGGTCTGTATTCAAACCATTTATCTACATACATTTCTTCCCACATCGTTTTTTTGGAAAGGGAAGCCTTATCAAACGCAATCTGCATGGTACCGATCAAATCAATCGGTTTTCCAGTCTTTGCGTCGTTTACCTTAAATGTTGAAAAAATAGATTTCATCTAATCACCTGTTTTTAATAGGATTGTGTAAACTTGATATTCGGATTGGTTTTCAACAGAATACCATTTTTGAGACTGGCCGGAATAGGCGGAATACGACGTTCGTAATACATTCCGTTCTTTGAATCGACAGAAATGTCAAAGGTCGTTTCATCCGGTAACACTTCGGTACCCAATGGATTACCTGATTTCATAGACAATCCCTGTGGGGCATCCGTAAGTAATACTGCCGGGGCTTTACCTTCCCCCTCTGCTACACCAGCAACAACCTGGAACAAAGCATCACCAACTTTAAGCCCTGCAATTGCAGCCGATAATTCAACGACAAAGCCTTTTGAATCATCCGTAACCTTGACAATCGTAGGTGCATTTTCAAAATCACCTGTTGCTTCATTCGCTAATACGCTGTCCCCTACAACGAAAATCGGAGTTACAAATTCGTCTGACTCCAAAGAAACTTTCTTTGCGTCTGTAACGTCAATAGCCATAATACGCGAAGCTTTCAGCACTACCGATTTACGAGTTGCTTCATCATATTGCGCCAGAGAACCAGCCGGAATAATCGCACCAACAGGAATGTTGATTTTTGATTTGTCCAGAGTGAAGCCGCCAACAACACCAATAGCAGGAGAACCCGTATAAATAGGTCGCGTGCCACCGAAGAATTTTTTTCTAAACTTCATCTTGTCAATTAATTAAAAGTTAAACTATTGGGAAACAGTGAGACTACCCAACCAATCATCTGCTACAGCATTCTGAACCTGTTCGTCTCCGACCTGCGCCCCTTCGGACTCTGCCGGTTTCAACCCGCGATTAATGAGAGATTGCTTGTAACCTGTCAAAAACTCGGAAACGTCTTTGTCTTCCGGTACCGTCACAAACTCCATGTCGCTATCTGTCAAACCCAGCTCTTTAGCCTTGCTGGTTATAAGTGTTTGGCGTTCCGACTTCGCTTTTTCGGCTTTATAGGTTTCAATTTCCTGCTGATAAGGTTTCCATTTCTCTTCCAGTTTGGTATTGAGATAGCTATCCAATTCATCAGCAGTGTAAGTTTTTTTACCTTCCTTCCCTGTTCCGCTTCCGTTTCCGTCCCCACCTTTTTCTACAGGTTTCCCGTCCTTCAATCCGTACTTTTCCTCGTAATTGTTTACAGAGGAAACGTTTGCTTCATTAGCCCGGTAGTCCCCGTACGATTGAATAACGTATTGAATAGTGATGCCGTCCACAAGGGCCGTAATCTTACTTTCATCCGTCAATCCTTCCGCTTTTTTTGTTGCAATCCGGTCAAGAATTGCTTCGTCTATACCCACAAATTTGGTTTTCAACGCTTCTAAAAGTTTCTTTTTCATAACCTAACAATCTGTTTTTGCGGTAAAAATAACCATTGTAGTCTATTAAACCTTCTTTAATTTGTTAATGAAGATGCATCTAAAAACAATTTTAACATATACAAATCTATTCAACAGCTAAATAAAACACAAAAACCTTTCATATATCAATTATATGATATATATTTGCATGACAATATAAGAGTTTAATAGAACTCATTTTTAACACAACACAATTATGACAGTAAAAGAATTAATTCCACAGTTAGAGGAAATGAACCCTAATGCAGAGGTTCGCTTCGCTTTCCAACCGAGATACCCACTTGAATACAGGATAGGGGAAGAGATCGTCCAAACACAAGACGAAAGTAAAGTCTATATTGCTGATGCCGGCCAGATCGGTTACTTAAACAGCGAAGTCACGGAATTATTAGATTGGAATTAAACAACCGGGCGGTTATCCGCCCATAAATGCTACATTGATTATGAAAGCTATTATTAAAGGACAAGCCATTGAGGCAAAAGTATTAGTCATCAACAATGACAAGAACTAGATCATGATTACCGAAAGTGAGGACGGAAGTTTCATCATTACCAAAAGAGAGGATAATGAAGAAGTCGTTGCTGCTTACGTAAAACCGGAAGAGACAAACGAGAAACATTCGGTCACAGTAGTAATAAAAAACGTAAAAGGTGAAGGTTGCGCTGAATCCTTCCTCTGGGAATTAAACCGTAGCGGAATTAAGGCCGGAAGTGTAATCAAAGGTATTTTCAACCCAATGAACAATGCAGTCGATTTCACAGCTCCCAATGGGGATGATTGTTGCGCATGGGTTGGTTCTACATGCGAGATACTAAAAACGATCCCCAGGCATGAGCTAGAGCAAGGAATGGTATTTTTTCATGCTAACCACCCCGACAACCACGTTGTTCTCTTAGAAATTCGGAAAGAAGAAGCGATGATGGACCATGTGCAACGTAAAAACAACCGCCCAGATCGCTTCTCAATGGGCTATGGTTGGTTCGACTCTTATTACTATGTCCGGACAATGCCGGATGATGAGTTCAATAAATACAAACTTGAAGATTAGACGATATGGCCTCCAGCTATGAAGCCCCGGCGGAGGTCCGGGAGCTTGAAAAAAGACTTAATGATTTCAGCTATCGGAAAGGATATAATATCGACCAAGTCTTTGACGACTTCCTCCGTTATATCATATGGGCTTTCTCCCTTGATGGGAAGCCCATCGATAACTGGAAATACAAGAAGGAAGAGAATCTGTTTTTCTTTGAATTGTTACAAGAGTGGATAATGGTAATGGATAAACAGATAGTCCTTCATGAATGGTACGACGCTTTCGGCGATTTATATATGTCATGTATAGCATCCGCCGGAAGGCAAAGCGGCCGGGCACAATTTTTCACACCACCTGGAATATGTGATTTAATGGTAGCTATCAGCGACAACGGAGAAAAAAAATCCACCGATATATGCTCAGATCCTACATGCGGAAGCGGCCGTAACCTACTAGCATTCCACGTTAAGCACCTCGGGAACTACCTTTGCGCAGAGGATATAGACAAAACATGCTGCATGATGACTGTTTGTAACTTTATCTGCCATGGGGCAGTAGGAGAAGTGATATGGCACAACTCACTTGATCCGGATAGTTGGTTTTACGGATGGAAGGTGAACGAGGGACTTAACAACCCTCTTAGTGAATACTACGGAATACCCCATGTAAGAAACATAGAAAAAGAAGAGTCGTATGTATGGAAGAATTGGCAAGGGATGAAAGCCGAATATCAAAAAAAAGCAGGAAATCCCTCCTTCCGAACCGGCCCCAATAATTCCCCCGAAAAAGAGCCAGCCGGTTCAACTCAATTTATTCGATTAATTAACAACAAAAATATTAAAGCAATGGCAACAAACAATCTAAAAACATCAGTATTAAAGGCAAACGAAGAATTAGCGATAAGATGCTGGATTGACTTTAAGGCCTTAAACGAAAAAGAGGACTGGAAAAGTAACGGCGTAGAGTTTAGAAAGAAAGATCTTACAGAAAATAAAGATGGTATTCCTCTGAAAAAAGGAAGTTTTGAGATACTCTACACTCGATTAGTTGATGGAGTAAGAAAAGGTAGAGCTGTATTTCGTTTCCTCAAAAAAACTGCGGAAATGAAATTCAATGGGATGAAAGATTCGCAACAATACCTGATTAATCAATAAAAATCATGAAGAAACGATATCAGTTATACTTCAATGGAGTACTGGTTCACGAGTCAAACAGCCTTACGGAAGAAGAGTGGCTAATGTGCTTTATTCCAGGCTCCAAAATTTGGGATGACTTCGACGGGATCTATTTACAGAATTAAATTACTTTTGCAGTATTAAAAGAACAACACTTTATGATAAGTATAAATGAGTTAATAAAAGGATGCTGGATTGAATATAGGGGTGAATACAAACAGATATCGTCAACAAAATCATTCAGCCACAATGAGAACTTCGTAAAATTCTCTGGATTACAATCCAATGCCATGGTGTCTTGTGTAGATATAAACCCTGTAAAAATTGACATTCCTCATTTTGAGTTTGTCTCAAAACTTGAATCATCAGTAACTGTAGACTTAATGTTCGCAATGTGTGACGAATTTATATTGATAAATAATATTAAATTCGAAGTCAAGTATTTACATCAATTGCAAAGGATCTATTTTTTACTAACAAACAAAGAACTAGATATACAACCATGAAACAAATTAGGAAAGTATACCATGTTGAGTTCGTTTCACCGATCGATATCGATGGGAAACCGGAGAGACATTTCTACTTCGGTTCACAGGCAGCGATTTACGACACTTTCTCCCCCGAACAAGTAGGAATATCTTACGGTTATTTAAAGTCGAAATTTCACCTTGAGATAGAGCCGTACAGTAATGAAAAATGCACCATACGGCTGGGACTTTTACGTTGCAAGGAGAAGTCCGAATAAAAAAGGCGGTTTTAAAAGGCCTCAATTCCTTAAGAAAGAAAGGGCGGTTCGGAAGAACGCCCTTTCTTTCTTTTTCTGCAATATTGACTTTTCACTTTCTTCAATCTACCTTTGTGACAGTATTAACAATAAAATAAGAATAATATGTTATACGTAGACCCAAAAACAGTAACATCCCCAAGGGATTATTTACGACTGATCAGTGTCGTTTTCGATGGAGGACCCCATTCCATATCAATCGCTGAAATAAAATGGGAAGGAGCCCCCGCTTATGCTTATAGATGGAATATCGCAAGAAGAGAATGGGATGATCCAGAGAAAATAAACCATTCAAAAGTGTGCAATGGCTATCCCGTATCCAGATCACACCCCGCATGGAGTGTTTTACCGTCGATGTTTGATCAAGACTTGATCGACATGATGATAAATAAAGAAACATTGAGATTAAAAAGGTGTGGTTATATCGAGTAACCACAAGTTGCATTCGTGGACTCCCTGTCTACGAATGCAACTGTAAGTATTTAGAATTATCCCTAACGAAATACGGCAACGAAACCGCATCGTTTATGCGTTCCCGATTTTTATGTATCCACATGACGAAAGCCTTCGGAGGTCTTTTCACCTCTACCTTTGACTGGAACTTCGAAATATCCTCACCCATCAATATCATATCCGTTAACGTCGATATCTCATCATCCGATGCGAGTATAGCGACCGCATGGCATCGGCAATTCGGGTGCCAGCCGACAAACTTGAAACCCTTCGGATACCGTCCGGCCAAATCATCGCATATATCCCTCTCCGGGTGGTTATCAGACACCCGTATCTCGATACCGACAACAAAATCCAATTGCGCCCACCGCTCAAAATCCGCTGTTCGGTAAGCTATATTGGTCTCGGAACGGGTGAAACGCTGGGCGTTTCGGTAACTGCTACGGTATTGGCCGGGACCAGGATGATACGATTTAGCATTCTTCGACAGAACCAATTCTCCCCGCCTATTACGCACACGACGATACAGCCTATCGGGATCTTGCAAAAACCCCTTGACCAAGGTGGCCATCCTGTTAGCCGACATACCTTGCCCCAGATAACAATCGATAGCCAGTTCCATATCTTGCCGGAACTGGCCCTCATATTTCCATATACGTTGTGATAGGTTTAGGCCACCATCCTGCCTCGTCTGGGAAAAGAAAGCGTCCATAGCCTTTTTATTCCGGTTGAAGTACATAGCGAAACGTTTATCCGAAATAGCGTTCGCCCCGAATATAGACATTACAAGCTCATCCGCTTTGATATTAGCCTGTTCCCATTCGTTCTTTATTCCGTATTGTACTTGCTGATAAAGCCGGCTATAAAGTTCCCGCAACAACGCATTCGCCCGATCAGATATCATCGGATAGTCGGAAAAGGTAAAAGCCCTTTCCGGATCATAATCCGGCTCTATCTCCAACGCTAACGAGATAAGCCTCCGCATGACGTCCAGATAAATCGACCGCACCCCGGCCGCATAGCTTTCCGTCCGGTCAAACAGCTCTTTCCTTATCTTTTCCTCGTCAAACTTAGCCATAACCTACTTTTTCTCGAATATGGAACATACCCTATTTCCCCATGACCTATAATGACCTACCTTATTACAGAAGATCATGTGATCGCCATTTTTACCGCTATGCTTACAATTCCGGCAATCAACTAGTACCGGAAGTTTACCACTTGTCTGTCCCATCATTCAGCCATTCCAAAAGTGTCCATTTTATTACGTTCCTTCTCCTCCGCAAGGCTAGCCTCATGTTCTCTCTGGATACGATCCTTTTCAGCTTGATTATCCTTAATAAGCGGGTTCATCTCTATAAGAGTCTCCTGAGACATTCCCCCAGCGTTGTACATCTTCACCATATTGTTGATAAGAGCCTCGATATCCTCCCCGAACGGTTCCTGAAACTCATGTTCTATTACCAGGCGGGAACATTCGCCTTTAAGCGAAATATCCAATACGTTACCGATAATAGTTGTAACCAGGCTGGCAATACGATCTGCATACTCATCGTACCTCTCTTTGTGTTTTGAAGCCTTTATATCCGCGAGAAGCATCAACTGTTTAAGTGCCTTAGCGGAGATTTGAGAAAGCCCCTTCGTTGCATCAAAATCAATCTTAGGAGTAAAAGAGAAGCGCAATATCTTTTCGTCCAGTTCATCACTTTCTAGCTTTTTAGAGTCCGGTGCGTTATCCCATGTAAGATATTTGATTTCCGGCTTTTTTGAACCATCCCCATTTGCTTTGAGGATGAACAACTTGCTTGTTTCTCCCTGCTCTGGAAGTGAGTTAATAATAGAAGCATCCGCCACAAGTGCCGGGTCCGAAAAGCGATCGTTAACATCAGCCGTCCGGCTTATAGTCCATTCTTTCCGGTTAATCATCGGTTCAACACCTGCACATTCCGGTTCCTGCTCGAATAGTATTAAAGGTAGTTTACCAGTAATATTTACTTCTTCCTCAACGTCCCAGCCCATTGTACTGCGCTTGCAGTGATAAAGTATCTTTTTCGTATATATGTCAACATAATACTGGATTTCTCCGCCTACTTCCTGCAAACAATAACCACGGGCAAAATCAATCAGACGTCCGAATTGGTCTTTGCGATAATAAATATCATCTCCTAAACTCTTTGCTAGTACCTTAATCAATACGTCCGCTTTTCCTTCATCATTCCGGAAAGTATGGAACAGCATTGCACTTACTGTTTCTGCCCCGGCTAAACGTTTTGCCTCCCTGATTTTAGCATTGAACCTGGTAGATTTAAGCACTTCGAGAAAAGCAGAAAAAGCCCTGTCTGTTCCCTCAGATGCCTGTTTCCATTTTAAGGGACGGCCAAAGAGGAAAACAAGGGCAATCTCATTTATATACACCGGATACGGCACTGGAATCTTCCAGCGTTTATCAAACCTAAGAAAAGAACGCTTTCCCGTCACTTCATCCTTTTTGCCAAATATAGCCTTGTCCGGCCTTGACATCACCTCATGTTGCATGGTATCATAAACCTTCAAAGCCTTTTCCGCTTTCCCTGAATTATCAGTCATTTGCAAAATAGCCCGGCCTATATCTTTAGCCTTTAATAACTGTTCAAAATTTTGGTTGCGACCTACAGCCGCATTAAAACCATTGACAACCCAATTAACTAAACTCATATCAACATCACTTTAAATTCAACAACCAAAGACACTTATAATCTCTTTTTCATCATCATCCGATAGATTGCTAGCATCATCATCTAACAGATAATCTATTGCATATACCAAAATATCTACATATTCATCATGTGTGGCTGCCGGAAATTGGCTAACCTCTGTTACAAATTCCTCATTCCAGTCACCTTCAACCAAAATAACCCGGCCGCACTCGATTTTTGGAGACCTTGTTTTTAAACGAACAGACTTGCTATCTGCCGGTGACGGAGTTTCTGTTACATTCAATTTTGTAGCTTTACGGGCTTGCTGGACAACAGACTTGCCGTTCGCTTTAGGTTCTATCCGTATTGTGGACCTATCATCATAACCATGTGCCCGTACATATTCCGGGATAAAACGCATCAAATCAGGAAATTCTTTCCAGACTTTTTGCGCATGAAAGATGAACATATAGTTTTGTATCCGGCATGCCGCCAATATGCCGGATGGGTCATTGTCCGTCTTTTGCTTCTTCTCATCATAGGCTGTATCAACAAAAAAATGTATCGGTGCTCCACCCCGGACAGCGAGGAATTGGGCCAGCGATATATGACCGAACCACGAAGATTTCACAATGTTACCACCTTCAACAACCGGAGATTGCTCATACTGCCCAGCAAACTGGCGGGACCCCAGGTCTACCTTTGCCTCCGCGATTACTTCCCGGTCGATACGGATAGGGTCAAGTAGTCCATCAATGTACCGTTCTTTCAGTTCCGGAGGGTTAACACGAGGTGAGACTTCTGCCGGAAGACAAATATGTCGTATCTTATCTCCTTTCTTTTTCAGCAGATAGCCGGTCACATCATCGTCATGCAGACGTTGCATGATGGTAACCATGGGAGTATTCTTTTTATCGACCTTACGAGATGACAGGGTTTTCGTATGCTCATTTGCCTGTAAACGTAATGGGTCCGACTCTGCCTGTTTCGGGTTTACCGGGTCATCATTGATAATCACATGCGCATGCTTACCTGTAATTGTACCGCCGGTTGACGTCGAATATCTTGCCCCCTTCTTTGTGTTCTCATAACTCCCTTTGCCGGATTTGTCACGACGTATCATGATTTCTGGGAAAAGTTCCCTGTATAAGTCACTGGTTATAATATCCTTCGACTTTGAAGCATGTTCAAGGGATAAGTCACCCGAATAAGAGTTTGAGATAATCCTTATTGTCTGGTCCTGCGTCCACAACCAGGCAGGCCACATAATTGTTACCAGAGTTGTTTTAGTCGAGCCAGGCGGAATATTGATGATTACGTCATAGGGCTTTGGCAAACGATTGACAATGTAATATGACAGCTTTTGCAGTTCGTTACACAGGTATTCGATATGCCAGTTAAACACCGGAGTTTCCGGTATTATAACACCCCAGAACGTCTGCATGAAATAGAAAAAAGACTGCTTGCACTCATCTGCCTGTACAGCCCTTGCCATCTTCAATATTTCCGCCTCAACCAAACTCACTCTTTCGCTTTCTTATCTTGCTTTTCAGCTATTTTCAACAACACTTTTCTTTCCTCATCCGAAAGTTTCGAAACGTCGAAATCGTTTTTTACATCAACACTAACACCACCAGGTATGGATATTTCTCTACGTTCCGAATATCCCCGATCTTTGCCTTTTGTTTTGAGATAGAAAATAATTGCCGTTGTATCACCTTTCTGTATCTTTTTCAGCAAGGACGCTTCGGCAACATCTATCTGCAACTCATTTATTGCATCAACCCGTTCTTTAAATTCGGCATCATCCCTATACCAACGGTAAAACGTCTGCCGTGAAAGCTTTACCTTTTCACAAGCAAACGTTACTATTCCGCTACAATCTTTCAATGATATAAGTAACCGTTCCTTATCTCTCTGTACATCTTCCTCATGTTTAGGCATTATACACCTCCTCCCTTATCTCTATAAATATCACCTATCAATGACCTATACGTGCGCTTTTTGGGGTCCCCAGCTATCAGCATTTGATAAATTTTGTGACAGGTTTTAGGGGACTCTTTACCGCTCATGATTGAATAAAGTTTCTTTGCCAATTTGTAACCGGGATACATATCAGGATGCAGAGTAGCATTCTTCATTGCTTCCCGAAGTATGACGCGATAATCTTTGTCCTTATCAAGTTCAAATTTCTTGTCTTGCCGGGAACTCCGGAACATATCAGTGTCCCAATAAAGCATTACCAGGTCTGCGTTCGGTTCCCTGCGTATAATCCTCTCATATAAATCAGGGTAAAACTCCATCACCTTCGGAAGCGTCTTGATCGTGTCAATGCTGAAAAACTGGCTTATCCTCAACTTATTCAGCGGAACACCTGTCTTATACAGGTAGATGTAAGTCATAGGAATATTCAAGTTATTCAGCTTTATATACAGCCATACATCATTATCCCGCCAGTCATATATTGGATAGAAGAACTTTGAAGTCTTGATGGATGCTATGGACTGTCGGCGCTGGATTGACTCAGCAACGCGCAAACCTACCATGGGCGGAACACTCTGGAATATCTTCTTTCCAAAGGTCTGATAACTCATTCCCATGCGAAACATAGAATGATTACGGATGGCGAACTTAGGCATAGGTCTCACCCACACGCTTTCCTTGCCAGGCTCCCAGCAGATAAAACTTTCGTCGTTCTCTAGCCTGTTGCAGCAATTAAAATGCTTGATCGGTAAGCAAAACCAGTAGAACTTAGCTCCCAATGCCAAAAAGCGAGAACGCCATTCCATTGCAATAGCTTCCACGTCCGGATAAATTGCCTCTTCGTCGAAGAATACAACCATTATTCGACTAAAAGGAATACCATACTTGCGCATTGTCTTAATCAGGACATCACACATACAGATAGAGTCTTTGCCGCCAGAAAAGCTGACGGCAAGAACTTTATTCTTATTGAAGGCTTCCAGAATTCTACGTTCTGCCGCCTCAATCACATTTATGTTCAACTCTTTAACAAACATATCAAGTGTGCCTTCTAATTATTTGAGCTTTGCTAAACCGTTGTTCCCGAGATGTGACAAGTTTCAAAAACTGCTCCCTGTCAATATTAGAGAGCCGGAATATCTCTTCCCGACTCATCCCGATCTCCTTAGAAATCTCATCTACACTTTTGCCTTTATCAAGCAGCGTTTTCACAATGTTTTCCATTGGCGCAAGTAAATGAGTACCACGAGCACGGTTAAATGTAACCGTACCATACATATCTTGACTTTCATCATTATGTGCCACAATTACAATCGGAATTTTATTTCCGAGCATTGTCTTTAACGGTTCCCGTCCACTGATAAGCCAGCGATGATATCCGTCGATAATTGTAAAGTCCGGACGAACAACAATAGGGAAACAGAATCCATTTGTTAAGATACTCTGCATAAGCAACTTTAAGTTTTTCTCCTGCACCATATTAGGGTTATAGCTATTAGGCTTAACCCGGTCCCTGTCCACAAACTGAATTTCTCGAAGCGGTTTGAATAAATCTACATTCTTATCCATGACACTACAATTAAAGCGTTATTTCCTTCCCACAGTGAGGACAAACCATCGTATGAGCCTGTTGCATCCCGGCTTCAATATCTGTTACCTCTTTGGTGTCGGCAGCTTCCTTCTCCGGTGTAAACGCATCTTCCCGTTTTGCAGGTTCCGCAAAGTTTACCCCCATGTTGTCCGGACTTACCTCGTTGATAATTGCGTCCAGATACTCCGGTGTGTAACCGATAATATCGGTATCGCCAATTTCCTTTATCATTCGTTCTACGTCTCCATAGTTGACAAAGGACATATCCTGTATCTTATTATCTTCAAGCAGCAATTTCTTTTTCTGCTTATCAGATAACCCTTTGATAACTGTTACATCGGCTTCCTTCGCTCCCATGTATTCCAGTGCCTTTTTCTTGCCATGCCCGCAAAGAACCTGGTAATTCTCATCAACAACAATAGGGTAATACTGCCCGTACCGTTCCATACTTTTAGCTATTGCCTTAACCTGTTCCTCCGGATGCACATTCGGATTACCTGGGAACTCTTTCAATGTAGACAACAGCACTCTCTTGCTCTCTAACTTTCCTTTCATACTTTGTCTTATTTAGTTATTAAAAAATTACGTGCCGACGGGATATACCCTGCGGCATTACATACTATTGATTTGTCTATTTGATAAATTGCACCCCAAACCTCATTAACAGTGTGGTGCTTTAAATTCCTTCTGGCCCACTCATGCGTACCATATACCCAACCTTCCGGCCATTGATAGATTGGCGGCAGCGGCAAATGATAGTAGTGGATTAGAGCCAGAACATATTCATGGGACCAGAACGCCATCGGATTATATGACACCTTCGATTTCGAGACATGGAACTTATTCTTTCCGCAAAAATTACCGTCTTTCAGCCTGCGTCCCAATACCAACATATCCAGCCGCTCATTGTCATAAAACTGTTGCTGTGCCTTCCAGTATGTGATTGGCATCCATTTATCGTCCGTCGGCCCATTAGCCGGGAACAACAGTCCTTGATGCTTACTTAGCCAAACAAGGTTAAGACCCATGTCATACACCCGGACACCATCAGGCTTATTCGCATAGCACCACTGTTCAAAGGCTGGATACTCCAATTGAGTTTTACCCCATACACCGTTGATAATACCAGCTTCCTTACAGAGAAAGTATAAGGCAATACTATCCTTCCCTCCGGACCAGGCAAAACCTACCCGTTTGCCCTTTGATGCAGCTTTCAGTTCCTCAACACAGATATCAATTGCATTGTCTATTTCTGCCTTAGAAACAATGTTGCCAATGTTCCGGAATAATGCCTTCCATTGTTCGTTGGTTACTTTTTTCTTCTGCCCTAACATAGTCAATTGAATTGTAAAGCCATTGATACACTGATCGACTCATTGCCCTGATCGTACTTTAATTGCAGCCAATTATATTGTGTGACCTTGAACCTGAGATTTGTTACAAAGCCGGACCACGCACGAAGCGAGTATCCGGCATTAACCACTATTCGCCTATAATCCCATCCACCAACCACCTGCAAACGGTCACCATCACAAAAGGATCGACCGTTATACATATTGTCCCAGGTTGCATCAATCATAAATCCAACCGGTAGTTTTACGGTACCAGACAACGTTTCTGTGAATAATCCGACCTTCATGTTGTACATCGACCGGGCAAGCAAGTAAAACCGTTTTAGATAGTTGACATTTACCCACACGCCAGCCGTTACAGCATCCGAAACCCTGTTATACTGCACAACCGGAGTAAGCGAAAGCCATGAGGCAATATCTGCCCGATAGCCAATAAAAGGGGAGATATTCATCCCATGGTCCTGCAACGATATAGTAACCGGCATAAACAGCCGGAACCGCGTCGGCTGCGTAATGCCGTCATAAATTTGTGCATGTGTTCCTCCAACCGCAATAACGGCAAGCATTATAATAAAGATGATCCGTCTCATGCCTGCAACTCCTTTCTGTATTGTTCGTACAAATCCTGCTGGTTGTCCAGCCTTTTCCCTTGCTTCTGACAATTCGAACAGGCCGTGTTTTTATTACCCTTTCTTATCGCATAAACGCCATGCTCCGGACATACAAACGCATTATACTCTTCCGGGTTCGATATGGCAATAATATATTTCTCAGCCTTACTTAACTTTTTCATCTTCTGTTTCTATACTAATAGTTATATTCTTTCCTGTCAACTCATCGTAGTCCCTATTTAGTCCTTCCATTTCTGCACGGGCTTCCCTCATCTTTTTCAACAACTTATCCAGCTTATGATTCAATTCGTCCACGTTCCGCACGACAATCTTTAACTCAATCGGTCCCGGCTTTAAATGCCGCCTATAATCCAACGCGATCACACCGGACGCAAGGATCGTAAACAGCGAACCGGCAACAATCAAAGGAATATTGCCTACCATGTTACCGGCTGCGAATACCGGAAGCCCGACCAGCATACTCGTCAGAATACCGTAGAACATCCCTCTCTCCGTCATTCGCTTGCCTAGTATAGCAAACACAGTCGGTAGCATCACCGAAGAACGCAGGGTTCCATACAGCAAGAAAAGATACAGAATAGTAAGACCAGGTATATTGGCAATCAGGACAGCAACAATCGTAACGGCAATCATAGATACACGTGCAACCCCTACTCCATCAGCGGCCGCCCATTCTAATACCCACGATATTTTTTCTTTCTTCTCGAACCTCTTTACCCAGGCATTAAAAGCACGGGCAGATACATCATGTCCTGCAACCGAACTAACGGCACAAATAATACTGTCTACAGTCGATATTAGTCCGGCCAGTATCAAGACAAAGAACAGATACAAAAACCACTTAGGACAAAAGGCAATTACAGCCCCGACATTGACAAGTTGTGTGTCGGCTATATAAATACCTGCACCGGATGCAATAAAGCCAAAGACGGACAAAGAAATAGGAACGACGGCAAATATTACAGCGGCCGCAATCATAGTTTGTTTTACCTTGTCAACTTTAACGCAGAAAACGCGCTGCCAAAACATTTGATCCCCGAATGTCCCAGACAACAAACCGATTGTAGTAGGTATGCCAAATGACAGAGCCACCGTTATGCCGGCACCGGAGAATAAACTACCAAAATCTCCGGTAATACCGCCTAACCCTTTTATCAGGGTGTCCGGTCCTGCATTTGATAACATGATAGGCAACCCGGCCAACAGGACAATAACAATCCAAAGCATCTTCCAAAAGTCAGTAATAATACTGCTACGGATGCCACAGGCAAACGTATAGAACAACGGGCATACCGCCATCACAACAGTTGTTGCGGTGAACGATACACCCGTAATTTTTGAAAAGATGGTAGCCCCGGCCAGAAGCTGAACCGCGAAACTCATTGTCTGCAAACCAAACGACTCAATCAAATACAACGTATGACAACGGTTTGAATATTTCTTCCTGATATAATCAGAGAACGTCCAGCCTTCCGGTCGTAGCTTACGCATCTTCTTGGCAAAGAAAGCAAACAAAACTAACGTTAATACATTCGGAACAACGAACCAGAACACCCCAGCGATACCCTGTGTGTATGCTTTCTCCGATGCAACAAACATCGACGGTGCCCACACCCAGGTTGCAGCCATTGAAAAAGCGGTGAGTAACCACGGCATTGACCGGTTCGCAACCAAAAACTCTTCTTTCGTCTTTTCCCGTTTCCGGAGAAATAAAACCAGCAACAGCATTGCGGCAAAATAACCAGCAATCAGCGCCCAACCTTCAACAATCTCTAAACCTTCCATTTAACAAACAATTTTTATGGTGTAACATTTGTAATTGTTTGGCAAATATATGCAAAGGCAGTTTATTAAACCTCTTTTTAAATGTGAAAAGATTGGCTAATAACCAAATACGAGCATGGCTGCATCTCTTGAATGTTCACTTGTTCGCTTACTGTATTTTGTTAACTTTCTGAACGACAAATCATTGAGTTTCGTTACAGAGTTTTTCGGATGCGTCATTTCAAATGGGATTCCAATGTCGGTTAGAAAATCCTCCCATATTTTGGCATCCCGTTTAACCGAACCAACGCCCTGCAACATCTTTCTTTCCTCATCTCTCGTTTTATAATTCGATTGGTACCAAGTCCTAAGACGGGCATCCTCAATACGGACCAGAACTTTGCATCCGTGTGTATCGAACATATTTTGCACATACATAATCGCTTTGTGTATAGATGTCGTTGCTATCAGTTCAAACCTTCTTGAAGCAACATTCCATGTAGCAATTCCGGTATGGACTCCGGTATCAATGCCTATAACCAGACTGTACTTTTTTCTGTTCTCAATAACCATATTTCTTATTCGCTTTTATTAGGTTGTTCTCGGTATGGAGGAAGGGGAAGAAAGAAAGCCCCTCTCCCCCCTATAGTCCCCCCTCTCCCAAAATTCTATTCGTTTTCTTCTGATTTTGTGACAGCAATTTCGATCAGTTGCATACGGTCAGGAGACGTAAACTTTTCAAGTTTTGCCCGGCTAGGTAACACAAGCACCATGTAGACATCATTCGGGACAAACTTGTACCGGGCAGCTTTGATCTCGTACATGGTTAGTGGTCTTTCTCCCTGTATGGTTAACTGCCAGCGTCCGTCTATCCGGTCTACAATCACGATATTACTCCCATGCAGGAAAACACCCTCTTTGTAATCTCCGGCAGGGTCAGAGAACTGTACAGGACGCTCATGTGTTTCATTCAGCGACTTTATCAAATCATTAGAAAAACGTTTCTTTTTCAGCGGAGCCGGTATGCTGATTGCCGGATTCAACTGCACCTTTATTGTTTCCTGTACCGGCTTGTCTTTTAGTGATCTTTCGAACTGGGATGCTAACCCTTCTATGTGATTGTTCGATGTTTGTTCTCTCAACGCGTTGTTAATTTTGTTCTGCATAATACTTTAATTTTATTTGTTTTCGTTATTAAATTTGTGATAGTCACAATAACCATCACCGCTCACTTTCATTTGCATAATAGGTATCAGTAAGCATTCAGAAACAGCATTATAAACACCTACATAAAATTTGCAGTTTTCACACTTCCGGGACTCTTCCCTGTAACCCATCCTTTTCAGGAGTTCGACCTGCAATTCTGGTCCGGTCAACTTCAAATCTTCGTCATTCTTATTTTCCATATCTAAACTTTGTAAAGTGAATAATCGGCAGCGGCTCCGTAAGGTCCATATCTTTAAACCATGCTTTCCAATCATCGAGTGAAAGACCGTCGTTTTTCGCCAACTCAGCCGTCGTTATGCCCGAGCCTACACCATCAATAACCCAGCCTGACATCTGATCCGGTTCTAACTTCTGAATGCCTACATCGTCATCTTTTCCCAACCTGGCAATCTCAACTTGAACATTGCCTTTTTCGTAAGGGCGCCCCTTCCACTGTCGGATAGATAATACTGCCTTACCTTCCTGCACAGCCTTTATCCGTTTCTCCCAACGTTCGTAATTTTTACGGATAGTATGTACCTTGCCGATTGGCGTATCACTTTGATTGTGACGCACACAGATCAGGCAATTCAACTTACTTGCATTGCAGCTTTTACAACCGCTAAGAGCGACCTTCAACTGGTCGGCAAAACCGGTCGGTTCCCCAGCCTTTGGATGCTCTTTCGGGAACTCTTTTGACAACATGAGCACATAGACTCTAATTTCTTCTTTTTTCTTTTTCATTTCTTTGGTATTCTTGATTTTAATAAATTCACATAATCCTGATCATTGATATAAGGAATCAATTCTTCAACGATCTCCGAAGTCAATACAAATCCCGTCAAAGTAGGTTTCCCACCTGCTTTGATCTTATCTATTAAGCGTTGCAGCCGAATTTTATCCACTAATACCCCCGACAAATAATCATACAAACTACCAGAAGTTCTGAAATAGATTTTGTACCCATAATGAAGAATGTACAGGTCTTTTTCCCCGAAATTCGTTTCATATATCCACCACTCGATTGTATCATCTCCATTAAAATGTAATTTCAATGATTCAATTGCAGCATCCATGACCTTCGAATTGTCGTAAATAGGCAGATAAGTTTCCGGAAAAGCCTCACCCATTAACCGGGTAAAATTACGATCGTAATCATGCTGCTTTTTCAGCTTATCCATGATTGAAACAAATTGTTCTTTCGTTATCATATAGTTGATTTTTAATTCTTTGTTACACAATTCACTCCTTCTGTATCATCAATAAATACATGCCAAACAAAAACGCCACACACAGTTCCAATGTATCGTAATTGTAATCCGGCAGCTATGGGATTACCTGTCCCTAAAACTCTTATCTTTACAGACAAAGTAGGTAATTCCGTATCTACCAAGGCCCATATATTTACATTGTCACCCTGCATCTGAACACCAAGTATTCTCGCATATACAGGCATCTCTACGACCTGTTCATCGGTAATTTCTATTGGATATTTATATATCGTTTTCATCATTTACTTGTTTAAAATTGAATTTTTAATTGTTTCTTATTCGCCAGATACACCTTTTGGCTTAGTCCGGAACACCACCAGTTGAAAGCATCTTCCGCGGATTCAAAGTTCATATACTTGCCGTACTGGTTCCGGAGTTTTTCTATCGTATTGATGTATGCGCGTCGGTGTAACGGGAACATGCGTAGTTCGGAGCGCTGGCTTTTGCAGTTCATCGGGCAACCGATACAGCCTATTCGATTCATAATCTTGTAAAGAGAGCAAACGGGGATGTTTCGCATTTCCAGGAACTCAAATACTTCCGATGTTGTCCAGTCAAGTATGATAGAAAGCAAAGGCTTATCGCATCCCAGTTTACAGTCAGATGTAAACTCTTGTCGCTTTGCCCGGCGCGCACTTTCTTCCTTCCTGATACCAATAACAACCAATTCGTTTAAACCTCGACGCTCTTTAATCACTTCACAACAATATCGCCGGTTCCGAAGCGGCAGCATCTTCTTTTTAAGAATAAGCTGGAACATTGTCTTTTCTGGGTACAGCCAGGTTACATCAGGATAATTTGACCGGATGAACCGAAGCAGTTCTGGCGGATCAACAGATGTTTTGTAAAAGTAGGCCTTAAACTTTACCCCAGCAATCCGGCAAAGCTCATAGATTACCTGTGAGTCTTTGCCACCGGAGAAAGCCACATGAAACCCGTCGGGTGAATATTTCAAAGCTAACTTCTCGTACTTCCGCAAAGTTTGTATAGCAATATTAATTTTATCCTGTAACATAGCTTTTGATTTACTGGAACATTCCAAGTTCTTTCACTATACGATTTTCAGCTAACCGCACATAATCCTTGTTTATCTCAAAGCCTATGTAATTGCGGTTCAATTTACGAGAGACAATGGCGGTAGTGCCCGATCCCATAAACGGGTCAAGAACAACGCCATCTTCCGGGCATCCTGCTTTTATACAATCAACAATGAGAGCCGGAGGAAATACCGCGAAATGGGCATCATGGAAGGCCGATGTACTTATTTCCCAAACAGAACGTTTATTCGCTTTGTCCGTATATTCATATTCACGGTTTGTACTGGTTCGATACATTGGGTCATCTTCCGGCATATCGGCAAAGTTTCTTTTACGGCCGCCAATAACAGCCTTCATGTTCCCATTCGTTTTCAAGGAACGAGAGGATCCTACCTGGTTATCTACGTCTTGTTTTACTCTACGTATTGTAGACTCCCGTGCAGGAACTTTTATGGCGTCTGCATCAAAGTAATACAGGCGGGATTTACTCAACAGGAAGATATATTCGTGAGATTTGGTGCAACGGTCCTTAACACTCTCCGGCATCGGATTAGGTTTGCTCCAAATAATATCCTGACGCAAATACCAACCGTCTGCCCTAAGTGCAAATGCAAGCATCCAAGGAATACCTATCAAATCTTTAGGTTTGCAGTTTGTGCATTGCTTTACTAATGTTGCCTTACCAAGTGTCCCCCGGTTTGTCCCCTGCTTATAATTCATTGCATTGTCCGGAAACTGTGCAGCACCTTTCATGGAACCGGCATAGCTATCGCCGATATTCACCCACAAAGTACCATCATCCGTTAATACCCGCCGTACTTCCCGGAACACTTCAACCAACTTCTGAATATAATCTTCCGGTGTAGCTTCAAGCCCTATTTGTTCATCATTCCCGTAATCACGCAACCCGTAATATGGTGGTGATGTAATACAACAGTTTACGCTATTGTCCGGTAGACATTTCAGTCCTAATCGACATTCCGAGTTATATATAATATTCACATTCATGTTGACTACTTTTTACTGATTAACAATCTCATATATTCAGCCCTTTTCAGGACTAAGGTAACAGCCATGTAATAATCTTTTCTACGCACGCTCATATCCAGCTTCGCGTTTATCTGGTTGATACGTGTATGCAATTCATTTTTCGTCATGATTTACGGCTTTATTAGTTCAACCTCGGTACACCTTATCCATTTATGAGGATGCAGGCACACTTCATTTTTTGTTTTATCCAGATCGGCAAGTTTATACTCTTTACCTTTGTAAGCCACTGTAGAGCCGATCTTTGCCTGAGTTCTAAACACATTAATTTTCATATCATGCCACCTGTTTAAGTTCCAACAATTTCCGCCCTAGAGCTGCGCACAGAACACGAGCCATATTCACCTCAACCGCATTACCGATAAATTTCTTCTTTTGCGATTGATTACCAATCAAAACATAATTGTCGGGAAATCCCATAATACGCATCAATTCAGGGATTTTAAGCATTCTCATCAACACATCAACAATCTGATAGAGAACCATAAACTCCTTTATCTTTACCAATATCTCACTATCATCCTCATATATTTCAACGGTTATAGTTCCAGAGTCATCAATGCGGATAAATGACGGTAGAGACTTTTGGTTGATCTGATTCGTTGCGTTAACTAAATATGGCGGTTTCTTATCCATCTTAGCAATCAAGGTAAAGGCTGGACTATCAACACTACAGCCGGAAGCCGGAGCGAATTGCGGGTTCATCAGGTAATGCCATTTCCTGTTGGCAGTTATTACCGGAGCCGGATCGTAAACTCCGCTGCCGACATTACCAAAATTGGTATTCATTACCCATGGACGGCAGCTTACCATGTTGTACTTTGGGTTTGCAGTAATACACCCTATCGGCTGGTCTGTTCCTGCGGGTCTACTACGTCCAAATTGCTGATCTATAAATACAGGAGAAACAAGGCGCTGTTTAGGGACTGTTGTAACTGCCGGACAAGGTTCACCCGAACCGGAAGATTGACCACCGCCAGAATAATAGTTCATGAAGAACGGACTTACTAGAGACAAGCGATCTTTCGTAAGAAGTGTC